>Ga0307509_10000155_pt1 | contig 106417 bp, 84 predicted proteins | sample 10_EM_MG_FD_202245 | JGI IMG/M metagenome (GOLD analysis project Ga0307509, IMG submission 202245) | Populus trichocarpa ectomycorrhiza microbial communities from riparian zone in the Pacific Northwest, United States - 10_EM | ecosystem: Host-associated > Plants > Roots > Unclassified | place... | reverse complement strand
ACTCTGCATGTTGGATTGCCTATTGGGCACGTGCTTAGCAGATATAATAGCCAACTAGTTCACTGTTTTTCCATCTTCCACTATGCTTAGAATCTATTGTGATTGCCCTTTTGTTCTTTCTTTCATGCATGTCTTCTATAGGGTCAAAATATCAAGAAACCCTTTACAGGCCAAAGGATCTGGAGCTCCCGCATCAATCAATTCAGCTTGTCAACTTAGACTTTTGGTTTTGATGTTCAGGTAGGAGTGGTTTCCGGATGGAGTGATATTGGACGTTCAAATACGGCTGTTCCGGCATCATAGCTGGTCACTCGATTGCTTGGCTTAATTTTCCTTACTGTGTTGCGCAACAGCCAAGCCCATGATCGTCCGATCCCCGATGGTGGATTTAACGAGTAAATACGGTACCCATGCCACGCAGCGCCCAATTTCCAAGCGAACCTTCTCATTCTACTATCCACTCTGTCATGAAGTTCATACGCGCATACTCTAGTCTAAATTCCCCTGAAGCAAGTGCCGTACAAAGGACTGAAACTCCTAGGATCTGCGATATACCGTAAGTCCTCAAAAGATATTTGTAGTTTTCCTACCGCGTTGTGGAAGGGGCACTCAGTGGTGATACTCAGTTTTAGAACGTGGATCGACAGCGACGACAACGAAGCAGCCACAGTGAAACGAAACGCCAAGAGTTCACACACGAAAGTGATCGCACAGCTCAGAAGCGGGGAAGTCCTCATTTCCTTCAATAACCTCTATCACTAACGAACTAACTGTTAGAAAAAATCACGAAGGTTGCAAACATCGGGCATTGGTGAAACTGATATGATGGATAGTTGTGAAGGTTTGTGTTTGATGGTAGTTGCACGATTGAAAGGAAATGAAACGGAAAACAGTGTCAGTACTGTAACGGGTCAAGGATGATGAGGGAAACTATGTAAGAGATGGAAACGAACAAGATGGTGTTGGGAAAAAGGAGTGTTGGGTGCAAAAGTGAACAGGAAGCACGGAGAGAGAAAAGACGAGTAGTGATATTGTTGAAGTTTTTTCTGTAGTGTCGAGCTTGTGTATATATAGGACACCTCCGAACAGCATAGAAACAACAAGAACCCCAATACACTCTCTACCAATCATAGCCTATTTTTGAAGACTAACAGTAAAGACAGGAGTAGGTATAACCACAACAGAACGTCCTTCCATGAACTGCTACACATATCCATGCTTCTGTATATCTCTCCTTGCCCTTGCCCACTCCCGTGCTGGCAAAGGAAAGACATGCTGCAGGCTCCGGGTGTCCGGCTCGCTCGAGTTCCCTTCTGGCTCTCCCGCCCACTCACTGCTTTATTACCACTTCCTTACAGCTTTCCCAGCGGATGCATTGATCCAAAATTCAAATGCATCCCCGCAACCTGAATGCTTTCCCGAACGCCAAAGCACATGCTCGAAGCCAAAGCGCATTCCCAGAAGGTATCCGAACAACAAAGGAACTATCATGAGAGCATGCCGAGCAGCATCTCGAGATTTCCAACACCCAGGAGTGTTATTATAGCCGCCCGCTGCACGGTACCGTAAGAACTAGAATAATTGAACCTCGCGCTAGGACGTTGGAGTTGCCTTTGCTGGTAAGGTCTGGTTCTTTTTCCTTTTTTTTCTGTCTTAAGCCAGGGGTGAGGGGGTCAGTTTTTCGCTGTGCGCTCGCTCCCCTATCCAAGAGAGGGAATTTCCGACGTCTTAGCGCGAGGTTCAATTATTCGAGTTCTTACGGTAGTGTCCTCTTAGGACTTTGGCTCAACACGGTAGAAACTCCTACGATTGGATCCTGTGTTGTGTCGCCAGAGTTGCCTCTCCGCGTGTCCCAGAAGTTCTGAGTAGTTAACCTTTTGCTACCCCCCTCGACCATTCCTCCGCCCTAAGGAATTCCGGATCTCGGAGCAGACGATCTAATTATTCGACCTTCTATAGTAGGCATCCTCGGGCAATGCGAAAACTCTTTACGTTAATTACCTCTGTCATGCTAGAAAACAGCTATGGCGAAATCAGAGGAACCGTCAAAATATTACCGCAAGCCAGGATAATGCCCCTTCTATTATCCTCTCGTCCCATCTTTCTTGTAGATATCTCGCCCCCCCCCCCTCGCCTCGCTCATGTTAGCCATCTGGTCAATCGACACTGTTAGAGTAGAAAATATCCTATCGAAATTAATAAAATTCGTCTTCATGTCCTCTCACTCGGCTATCTACGGCTGGCTTCTTTATGTTGGCGGCCTCGCAATTCAGGCGAAAGCTCCGAACAAGAAAAATCGTTTCCGTGACAGGTAGTACTCGAGTACCGTATTAATTGGGAAAACCCAGACGCTAGCATGGGCAAGAAAACATCGCCGGAAGAGAAATTGCTCCAAGAAGTAATAATATTTCGCATGATCGCCACCCAAGGACAGAATTTCGTCTCTTTTGGCCTCTCAATCCCCTCTAAAGGGTGGCTACGGTTTGCCACACCTTCTTTACCCTTGCTAGCGTACCGTATTATCTCGTCAAATTCGCTATCTCCGTACAGGGTTCTAATTTCCATACCGAGAGGGTACCCCCCTAATAAAGCCTAGTTCTCAACGTAAAAGAAATAGGAGAATTGCGCCAACCCCCGCCTACCGGTTCAATAGTGACTAACAAAGCCTTCCTATTCCTTTTTTGTTGATAACTAGGCTTTATTAGGGGCAGATGCTCTTGGTGTGGAGATTAGAACCCTGTACGGATATAGCGAATTTGACGAGATAATACGGTATTCTGGGTTTTCCCAATTAATACGGTACTCGAGTACTGTCGACCTATAGGATGTCTTAGATCTTATTAGCGGGTGTTTATAATTCTGATAATCTATCAAACTAAGTCCCCCCCGGACAGAATGGCCAATCTCCTTTGCGAATCTGATAGAGGATTCCATGTAAACTCGCCACTGATGCTTGTTAGCCCCCGAGAGTCTGAGTGCCGCCACATCTTATTCTGACCTCCCAGCGTGAAAACGAGCTTCACTGGATAATGCTGTATCCCGCATCCCATTTCCTTAATCCTGAACCTCTGCCTTCCACCCCCCCAACTCCTGTGTGAATGTTAATGAGATTTCATTCAATCCGTCAATGAGATTTACCGACCTCCGTTGCCGTTTCCGCACTGGTACCCCCTACTCAGGCGCCTTAGTCCCAACTCATTTCACATCTCTCAGAGCATTGAGCAGGAGTCAGCTACACGAACCAACCATGTGCTATTATTCGACACAAAATCTAACTGCGCCCCGGTAAACTTAAGTAGCCTCGCTTCTTCCCCAACAAGTTCCGGTACCATACCGTAGTTCAGAGCCTTGCCACACATTTGAATCAGTTCATTGAATTTGACGTGGCATTCAGTCCCTGCGCCTGGGCCGAATTGAAATCTGATCTCCCTGTTTACAAATTTTATCTTTCGCGTGTCCTGCCCTTCTCACGACCCATATCCGAGAGAAACTTTTGATTGCGATAATCGTTTGCGCTAACATGCATAGTCCATATATCTTGTGGTGAGTTTATACCGTCCGAATCACTGATTCACCATTGCTAATACAAAGTGCAGCCCCAGAAGCATAACAGCGGCGTTGTGATGTGTTTTGGGAAAAAGGAGTGAGTACTAATTCCTTGCTACAAAGCACAAGTTTTAAGCAATTAAAAATTTGTCCGTCTTCGGTAGAAAACCCCAACCCAACAGTAGCAAGAATGGGAAGGAAGATGGGCCGAGAGTGGCTAGCCAGCCCGGTAGCGCAAGTACTCGAACGAACCCCGCTCCAGCAAACGGAAATTCACAGGGCCCACCCGAGAATACCAGTGAGGGAGTAGCGCCCAGCAGCCGCAAAGGCGCACACACTCAAAGCAGCCCCCATTCCGCAAAGAAAAACGCAAAGATACAGGAAGACGGTGGTGGACAAGGGTTAATCGTCGCCTCCACTGGCAGTGGCAGCACACACCCTCAGAATTTCAGCCGAAAGGAGAGAACCCCTGTGAGTCAACTGAAGGTTCATGAGCCATCAATGGCTCCCAGCAGCGGCAAGAACACACTCCCTCAGAGGTTTGGTCCAGCACACAAAAACCAACAAGGTATGCCTGGGGATGGTGGCCCGGGAGTGGCGGCCAATGGCAGCAATAACACACACACACCAGGGAGCGCCAATTCAACCAACAAAAATGCAAAGAGTCAGCAAGGTGGTGATCGGGAAGAAATAGCAGTCAGCCATAACCGCAGCACACGCCCTGGGAAGAGCATTGGCCCGGGAGGTGCAGAGGTTGTAAGTCAACCGGAAACTAATAAGCTGCGGACGGAACCCAGTGGCGGCGATAACACCAACGCTCAAAGGAGCTCTGGCCCAACAAACCGAAACGCGGAAGGCAAACTCGATGACAATCACGGGGTCGTTCAACACCACCCAAGCGGCAGGGCTCAACCGGGCGTTAGAGCCCTAGCGGAAGCTGAGAACAAGAGCTCAAGCGACAACCAAACTTGGTCCGATCCCGCAAGTGGGGTCCAGGACGCCCTCAATAGTAGGGCGGGGTATGGGATAGGAGAAGGGAACCAGAGCACCAACAATACCGGCCCCGCCAACACTAATATTCAACAAAGCAATCTCGAAGGGAACTTTGGTGGTAATAATGGTAGTAATAACAATTACGGAGATAAATACACTGTGAAGGAAAAAATGGTTTTCAAGGATAAAGTTGAGATAAACATAAACGCTGAGAGGCGAGAGGAGCCCAAGAACATCGGTAGACTTTCCACCCACACCCACTATCTGTACTAGCGTTGCGCTAACATCAAAAAATATCCACCCACAGCTATTGAAGCAGAGGAGCTAGATTTTCCCTGGATGGTCCCATATTGCCAAAACGAAGAGTTCAAAGGTCGCGAAGATATTCTCAGCAAGGTCAAGATCCAGACCAAAGTGAAAGTGAAGGGTCATAAACGGGTTGCGTTGTGGGGCTTGGGCGGTACCGGGTATGGCCATACACATCGACATTCACAAACAAAGGGGTCGCTGATAACAATAATTAGTAAAACCCAAATTGCCTTGCAATACGTATACCAGTATCGAAGGAAGTGCCCAGTTTATTGGGTTCATGGAAGTAGCTTCGAAAAGTTTAGTGAGGAGTTTAAGAATATTGGAAGCTCTGAAGCTGCTATCGACGAGGAGGACAACAATGCACTGACTTTGGTTAAAAAATGGTTCGAGAGCACACCTAGTGGAGAATGGATTTTAGTTGTGGATAATGCCGACAACGAAAAGGACTTTGAGAACAATAGCAGCCCTATTGCTCAATATATACCCCGGGGCCCAAAGGGAACCCTCATAATAACGACAAGATCCAATGTGGTTGCCACTAGGCTTGGGTGCTATGTTGGAAACTCCATTAAAGTACCGGAGATGAGGCCTGAGGAGGCCAGACAGTTGTTCTTATCTCGCTATGATGCCCAAGACGAAAAAGTATTTGAGAAAATACTCAGCTCCCTTGGCTATCTCCCACTAGCGGTAGTCGGTGCGGCTGCTTACATGACCGAAACCGGCACTACGCCTTCAGGATACCATAGGATGCTCAAGGGGAAGGACGACACAAGGGAGAAACTTTTGTCTCAGGAGTTTAACGATATTTACCGACAGCCGGCAACCGGGGTGACGGAGAGCATTCTGAGCACATTCTTTATCACATTTGATCAGATCAAGAAGGAGTACCATGAGGCTGCAAATCTTCTTCGACTGATTACATTTATGGAGGACCACCAGAATATACCAGAAGACGCACTACGATGCTCCGACTTAGACGGCATGAATGATAATCTCACCGCACAGGGTGCAATAGGGAAACTTATGAACTTTTCCCTAATCACCAAAACTGCCAGCCTAGTAAAGGGTCTACCAGTGTACGAGCTTCATCGCTTGGTACAAATCTCAGCCGAAGCTTACTTCAAAAAGCGCGAGAGGCAGGATGTGTCGATTTGGATGGAGAGAGCGCGGAGAGTAGGAACTTTCGTCTCGCAGTCACGCTCGTCCTCTGCAGCATCCTCTCGGGGGCCATCGGGACCACCCAGTCCAAGTTCTACAATTGTGCCACAAGACTAGGAGCACGCGCAAGCCCCAACGCTAGCGTTCAGTCCCACACGGAGTGGCAAGTTAGGGAGGCTCCCCCGCGGCCCCCGAATCTACAAGGAGACTAAAAGTAACTTGAACTATTTCCCCCTTGAATGTATGATGCCTCCCGTGTGAACTTTCCCTTCCAAACATAAGCTAACTTGGGAGACTGTCCCGTGGTTGGATAGTGTCGGTGTTGATTGCTATTGATTTCTTTGCATCCCTACACGCTTCGACGCTCTAGCAATTATGCGCGATGATTCCGATGATTGATGGATACAAATTGATTAATCTTACAATTTGTGCTGGCGATGACAACTCACAATAAGTGCGGTTTTTCATAGTATTAGTTAGGAACCTTGGCATATGAGAAATTACTCCCGTATTTCATTCCCACTCAACTTTATATTGCGCCGAGATGTGGGGACAGGGTTCCTTTTGAGGGTGTTAACTGGGTACTGGTATGCCGGGAACGTCTCCTTAGCCCGGTATCTAGCGGTAACTTATGTGGGGACTGCCACATGAGCCTGCACGTGATTCAATGATTGTGGTGGTTTGCCGGATGTAATGATGCGAAGGAATTCCCTATCCGATAAACTCTCCATGCGGCCAAGGACATTTCAGCGCTAAGATAAGGTATAAATTAGTGCGAAGCAAGGTGGGCAAGGATAACAATAAGTCCTGGATACTGCGCGCTAGTGCTCCTGTAAATTTTCTGATACGCGTAGTTCCGAAATCGGACATCAACATGAAATACACTACGAAGGGACCGGGAGCACTGATACGCTGGGGCCCAAAGCCCAAGGCGCTGGTTGAGGGAAATACGCCCTTACACTATCAAATTCAGCGACCGATTCGATTCTATTCGCTTGCGAAAAAGTTCCAAATACCCCCGATCACCGGGCACCGTATGAGGAAGGATTCAAATCTGGGTATGCCGACAGACAAGCAGCACGGCCCCCCCTCCCATGAAGCATCCGCGCTACTCTAAATTTTATGGGCTAAGTTTACCGGAAGTGGCTCTGGAAAAGAAATCATCCGGAGCGCCTTCGGAAATGTGAGGCTTGAGCTCCTCGCCGACAGTCTACAAGACTTGCAACTAAAACTACTGGTAAACGGCTCTACAATGGGCGGAATGGGAATTTAGGACTAGAAACAAGGTGAGAATGTTAGGTGCATCGGAGACACAAAACTTTCAAAGGGGTAGATGATAAGAATACTCTTGTAGATTCCATCGAAAGTAATGCGTAGAAATATTCCTCCGCAGTCGTTCAGTTGAAAATTTATATTCACAGCCAGTCACTCGCTTCTTCTTGGCTGCATATTGAAATCCGAAATCAACCCTGATATCGTCTCAATTGCTATCACCAATCATAACAACAACAACAGTCAATATATACAAGTTTCCTAGTCCAGCGCAGCCCCCGGAATTCCAACATTCCAACATTTCAACATTCCATATCGGTACTCATTCCAGCACGCATTCCAGAGATTCCACCATTCCCTCATTCCGGTGCCAATAATCATTCCCAGTATACTGCGCATACCAATGCCCATATCAAACCAACCAACATCTCGAATAACAACTTCAATGCGTTCCTAACAACACATATGCATGCATTAGAGCCTCAATTCTCTTGGTTGCCTTGCGAGTTTCCGGTGCTCGGATCTCAAGGCAGGGATGCGACAAGCATGGTTTCCCCAGGCGCCACAACCCATTTTTTAAGAGCCGCAGTCAGTCAGTTTGCGAACCAAGGGCTGCCAAACTATTTGTCTCACTTGCGCGGTCCCCTGCATGAACGCGAGAAAGAAGAAGTGCAGAGGGTCGCCAGGTGCCCAGGCCCACCCCGCCAGCCGACCCCCAACAAAAGCACGAACAAAGAGGCTCCTGACGCTGGCCGGCGGCTGTGTTCGTCGGACACTCGGAAGAAAATCAGTTCCGGTCGCAATACATCCACCGTTCTTTCGCTATCTCGCAGGGCAGTTGTGGAAATGACGATTTTCTCGACACTACGTCTACTCAACACCGGTAGATAGCATCACCATGCCCGAAGCGATTCTCCAAGGGGCTCCCGAATGGACCACCCGGGGTGGCGGAACATAACTGTGTCATGCTATGCGAGAAGTCCGCTGTTTTTCGTTCATTCACTCGATTCTCGACGGTTGGTAAGCTCGCTACGATACCGGTAGCCTGCAGATTCCTGAGCTCACAGAACAGGATGAGAGTAGCCGTAAGGCAGCCCGGAGTGGCGCTTCTACTATTTCGAATCGAGCTACGGCTTCTCATTCCGCGCTTGTGCTAAACGGTATTTACCGAAGTGTGAGGAAATCTGGAACAATGGTCATGGCAGACGATGGTTATCCAGAGGGTGTCGGCCGACCCCCTCCCCGCCGCCCCGCATGTAACGAATCTTGCGACAGTCTAGCTCCTGCATGCCTTATACGGCGATTGAGGCTCGGATGGCCTGCTGGTGGCTAAAACGGTATAATATGGCAGTCCGCTTTGGAAATCTTTGTCGCTTGCCCAAATCCAGGCAGTACTTCCAAACCTAACTACCGGTTAAGAGCACCATGCCGAGGAAGCGGTTGTTTAGATGGCGGAAGGCCGCGACCGCGACGGCTAGCTGATTGTGCGGTCGCGTATACCTACCAGTGCTTAAGTAGACTGCCCGCAATTTCTACCGTATGGTGGTTTCCTCAATGACGTGAGCGCAAGGCTGCCCCCACGGGGTATGCCGTAGGGCCGGATAGCCCCCCTTCTAGTATTCTCTCCCCTACTAAACACATCCTTCAACCGTCGCTATTTCTCTTAACGACCGTTTCCTTAACCCCGAATACCCGCCTTCTATTTCCCGGGACACCTAGGCAGGGTAGAGCCCCGTTCGCAAAGTCCTTCGCAGAAAGAGGGGTATCGCAGAAATATCCTGGCGGCAACAGAAGTATCATACCGGCACTGGTACAAGATTTTGCCTGGATTCAACAATAACACCCCTCATTGCCATTCCTCACTAGAGGCCTATTTCATAAGAAATATATGTAAACTCTATAGCTACCACTCACTATGACCACCCTGTGCCTTAACCACATCCACCAACTACTCCAGCACACTACCGTATCTTTAAGTCAATCTAAAGTGTGTTACCCCACACAATTTGAACTGCACATGTTTGGCAGTCTTATCCTTAACTTATACCCTCGTTACCGCCAAGACATTACAGTACCATGATGCCTCTTTCCGCGCAGACTTTACTAACACCCCCGTACTTTGTGAATTTTTGTGGGATTGTCGAGCCCCCAACTCATTTCATACAGGTATTTCAGATTTTTCAGGCTTAGAATGCAGGGTCATCCACACGAACCAATCATGCGCCGTTATTGGAGACAGAATCTAGCTGTGCGCCAGCAAATTTATGCGGCCTCCCCTCTTCGATTGCAAGCAGTTGAAGCCCCGCCACAGATTTGAATTTGACGTGGCATTTAGCCACTTTGCCTGCGCAGGATTGAAATCCCATCTCCCTTTTTACAAATTTTTATGATACCCCTCTCCTGTCTTGTCCTAGCTACAACGCACATTATTCAACATCCGAGAGAAACCTTCGAACGTGATAACTCTTGCTCTAACATGCATGGTCCATATTTCTTATGGTGAGTTTATACTATTCAAATCACCGATTCACTATTGCTGATACAAGGTACTGCAGCCCCAGGAGCTTGACAGCAGCGTTGTGATGTCTTTTTGGAAGTTTCGGAAAAAAGAGTGAGTTTCAATTCCTTGCTGCGAGGCATTTATTTTAAGCAGCTAAAATTTGTCACTTCTGCAGAAAACTCCAATTCAGCGGTAGTGATGGCGAGGGGGAGGAGAGACTCAGGGCTACAAGAGTTCCAGGCGATACCAGAAACCAAATCCTCGAGCATATAGGAATCATCAGCGCTAGCGTTCAACATCACAATACTCAAGGGGAATTTAACCGCAACACTGGTAGTGATGACAATTACGGAGATCGAAACAGCAAGTTTGAAAATGAAGGAATATTGGTCAACAGAGGAAAAATTGTGATGAATTTTACGACTGAGGAGGAAGAGGGGGTTGAAAACATGCGTAGACGTTCCACTCTATACCCTACCTCCAGCGAAGGGGAAAGCTCTACAAGAAACCAAAATCCAAACGAGGCAGGAGGGACCTTCGACCGTAGGGCGGGCGATGGAATGGGGGAAGGGAACCAGATCCATGAGATAAACCTTATCGGCGCTAGTCTTCAACATCACAATACTCAAGGGAAATTTGATTGTAACTCTGGTAGTTACAACAATTACGGGGATAAAAGTCGTGGGTTCATAAACAAAGGGACATTAATCAACGAAGGAGAAATTGTGATGAATTTTAGGAGGACTGGTAGGAGAGAGGGGCTTAAAAATATTGGGAGAGGGGATGAAGGTGGTCGGTCGGTAGACGATGGAATGCCAGGGGGTGTTCGACGCCACCCGAGCGGCAGGGCTCAACCCGGAGTTAGAGCCCCAACAGAAGCCGAAAGGGATAACCTTTTCAATACCAGCGACCCTCAGACTTTTCCTACAAAATACCATCAAAGTTTCATCCTTTATCTCTCATCCCAATGCAGTAATAAATGATAACACTGAGCGAAACTCCTAGATTACTCAGTCAAAAAAATTGAAAAATTAAAGAAAAATTAAAGAGAGTAAACCAGAAATATTGCTAAAATTCCCTATTTTTTTTATTTTTTAAAAAGTATTATTTAAATACCTTGTGTCACTTGGGTTTTATTGGCAAATTTCCATCTAAGGAAATTCACAGGGGTGTTGCCTGCCAAGAACACCTCAAAAAAATCGGCTTTTGCACAAATTGCAATTTTTTCTACCTAATATTTCTCCAAGAATTTTTAAAAATATCTTAATAAATCCAGCTAGTTCCATTTTATTTTCAAGTAATATTTTTATAATTTTATAATTTTTTATGGCAGCATTTTCCTGCTTAGGAGTTGAGTGTGATTTTCTTGGCGATTAGCGAAACATTACCTTTGGCTGGCATTAAAAAACATTGATGGTATTTTGTAGGGTGGGCCCGGGATTTGCTGGTATTCTGTAGGTTTTCTCCTTATTTGGACCTCCCCTCGTGGAAGCCAGTAATTACCGTATCCTTCCTTCGCTCTTTTTCTCTTGGCGCCCAGTTTCCTCAACTCCGAATCTCTACACTCCGCCCCCCCGGCATCTCCACAATGAACGCCCATGAGACTCCTTCAGCCGGCCAATGAGATTTACCGATCCCCATTGCTGATTCTGCATGGGGCTGAGGTATCCCTACCCAAGCGCCCCAGTCCCCAACAAATTTCATATCATGCCTCGCATTTCTCAGAGTATGATACTCGTAGCGGTATCGAGCGGGGGTCAACCACTAACCATGTGAGACAAAATCCAGCTGCGCCCTGGTAAATTTAAGCAGTCTCTCTTCTTCCCCAACATGTGTCGGTACCGTAGATAGCCTTGCCACACATTGGAGTTAGTCCATTGAATTTGACGTGGCATTCAGTCCCTGCGCATGGGCCTAATTGAAATCTGATCTCCCTATTTACAAATTTTATCTCTCGCATGTCCTGCCCTTCGCATGCCCTGCCCTTCTCACGACCCATATCCGAGAGAAACCTTTGATTGTGATAATTCTTTAACATGCTTAGTCTATATCTCTCGTGGTGAGTTTATTACTGTTCGAATCACTGATTCACCGTTGCCAATACAAGGTACCGCAGCCCCAGAAGCTTAACAGCAGTGTTGTGATGGGCGGGGGTTCCTGGACAAATAAGATAAAGAAGATAAAGAAGTACTTGCCTTTTGGGAAAAGGGGGTGAGCAATGATTCCTTGTTACGAAGTACAAGTTTTGAGCGATTAACATTCATCCGTCTTCGCCAGAAAACCCCAAAATAAGAATGGGGTGATCCAACAGAAAGATGGGCCGAGACCGGTCGCTCAAGCGAACGTCGGTCCAGCAAACAAAAATGTACGAGCGCAGGGTCGATCCGAGAATAGTAGTCACCCAGTGGCGACTAGTAGACGCACTCGAGGGTGCACCGATTTAGCAAGGAGGAAAACTGGGAAACAGCAAGATGGTGATGGAGGAGGAACAGCGACCGTCCACAATGTCAGCCGCAGCGCACACCCTCAGAGGAATTCCAGCCGAAAAAACAAGAACCCCGTGAGCCGACCGGAAGTTGATGAGTCACTAATGGTCGGGATCGATAACCCACATACTCAACTAAGCTCTAGTCCAGCGAACAGGAGCAAAGTGGACCAACCCGATGACTATCCAGTAGGAATGGCGACCAGCGGCCAGAGAGACGCACACACAAAAGAGGACTCCAATTCAGCAAGCAGAGATCTGGAGGGTCAGCGAGATAGTGATGGAGTGCAAATGGCGGCCAGCAGTGGCCCCAGCACGCGTGCTCGAGAGAATCTCAGGGGAATAGACGGAAATGCGGAGGGTCAACCGGAAACCGACGAGCCGCAAACGGCGTCCGGCAACAGCGAGGCCCAGTTCAATACCACTGCAACCGGATATGCTGATATCCAACTCACCCAAGGGGATCCCCACGGCGATACTGGCAGCCACAGACACCCCATAGATGAAACAAGTGAGATTGTAAACGAAGGAACGCTTGCCAATGTAGGTAGAATAAATCCCATTAGGGCTGACAAGGGAGAAGAACCCAAGAACACCGGTAGACTTTCCACCCCACACCCCACTGTCTGCACCAGTGCTGTACTAACATCAAGAAATGCTCAGCCACTGCAACCAGAGAGGAGGAGCCACATGTTCCCTGGATGGTCCCCTACTGCCTAAACCGAGGGTTTAAAGGTCGCGGAGGTATTCTTAGAGAGGTCAAGAGCATGGCTGACATGAAGGGTCATAAACGGGTTGCATTGTGGGGCTTGGGCGGTACCGGGTATGGTCATATACATCGCCGTTTACAAAGAGGTCGCTAATAATAATTAGTAAAACCCAAATTGCCTTGGAATCCGTATACCAGTATAAACGGAGGCGCCCGGTTTTTTGGGTCCATGGAAGCAGCCTCGAAAAGTTTAGTGAAGAGTTTAAGAATATCGGGATCTCTCAAGCTGCGATTGATGGGGAGGGTGACGAAGCATTAACTTCAGTTAAGAGCTGGTTTGAGAGTCCAAACAGTGGAGAATGGATTCTGGTCGTGGATAATGCCGACAATAAAAGGGACTTTGAGAGCAATAGCAGCCCTATTGCTCGATATATACCCCAAAGCTCCAAGGGAACCCTCATGATAACGACAAGGTCTAGACAGGTTGCATCCAGGCTAGGGTGCCATGACAGAAACATCATTCAGGTGCCGCAGATGGATGAGGATGAGGCTAGAGAGTTGTTCTTATCCCTCAATACGACCCTGAGCCAACCGGAAGACCAATGGGCAGTTGAAGAAATCATTGGCTTGCTTCACCATCTCCCATTAGCATTAGTCGGTGCAGCTAATTACATGACTGAAACCTGCATCGTTCCTTCGGAATACCTTAGTATGCTCGAGTCAGAGGATGTAAGGGAAAGCCCTCTATCTCATGAGTTTAACGATATTTACCGAGAGATTTCAACGAGAGCGCCCGAAAGCATTCTGAGCACATTCTTTACCACCTTCGAACAGATTACGAAAGAGTGCAATCATGCTGGGAATATTCTTCGATTGATTACGTTTATGAAGGATCGCCGGAATATACCAGAAGACGCGATACGGCGCTCCGGCTTAGAAGGCATGGATGATGAGCTCACCGCACGGAACGCAATCAGAAAACTCGTGGACTTTTCCCTAGTCACTAAAACTTCCAGCTTGGTAAAGGGTCTACCAGTGTACGAGCTTCATCGCTTGGTGCAAAATTCGGCCGAAGCTTACTTCAAAAAGCACGAGACACAAAATGTATGGATATGGAAGGATAAGGCACGGGAGGTAGGAAGATTGGCTTCGCAATCACGCTCGTCCTACGCAGCATCCTCTCAGCAGCCACCGGAGCCACATGGCATGGGAAGACAGGGAGGCTCCCAGCAGCCTTCGACTATATGAGGAGGGTTTAAAAAGCTTGAATTATCCCCATCTTTCATGTATGACACCTCCGGAATGAACCTTCTTATCCAAACGTAAGCTAACTAGGGAACTATCAAGTAACGGAATAATAGAGATGTTGATCCCCATTTATTTCCTTATATCCCTATGTGCCTTAAGGCTTTAGTGCTTATGCGTGATGATTCCGATGATGGGTGGATACAAGTCGATTCAGCTCACTTAGTCTTACGATTTATACTAGCGATACCGACCCACAAGAATAAGTGTAGATTTTCATAGAATTAAATAGAAACCTTGACACATGAGGAATTGCCCCCGTATCTTATTGCTACATACCCAACCTTATATTGCACCAGAATCCTCGGGCGCAAACTAAAGATTCCGAAGGAGCGACAACCCCTAGTTGCCCGCTACTGGCAAGACTTTTCCACACCAGCTAGCTTTAGTGATCTAAAATCACCACCGTGAACCCCAATTTCATCAACTAAGTTATTCCCTTCCAGTGATCCCAAGCGGCCAGTCCGTCCGGCTTTGGGCACGGCCGGACTGACCCAGGCTTTTTCAGGGCCCGGCCTGGGTCACCTGCAGGCTTTGGTATTCCAACCCTGGCCCTAATACCCAAAAATAACTTTCCTGGTATTAGGGTCAGGGTTGAAACACGCTATCACTTATATAGCTCTTGGCTGACTTTACGCATACTGGAAGCTCTTAAAGTTATGCCGTAGGGGGATATCTTTATCTTAATTCTATCGTGTCACTCTCTACATCCTGCATAATATCAATACTATCATAGTGGGAAGAGAGATAAAACTTTGGTGAAGATGAGGCTGGAGATAATATCTCGGTTAAGATTAATATACTAAAAGTAGAGATAAATTCCATGATAATTGTGCTAAGTGATGGGCGGAAGGATCATGATCGCGTAGTGTGGATATGAGGAGAATCGTTGTTGATCAGTAGAGGTCATTTACGCATCTTAAGCGAAATCTACTAATAGTGCTGTAAGCTCCTTGTTTTATTCTCATATTCTGAGTGATTGGCCGTGAAAAGCCTGCACGTTCACTGATATCTGCAGGCTGCCTGGGCATCTGCAGGCTTTACCTGCATCTGCAGGGTTTACCTGGGCATCTGCAGGCTTTACCTTGGCATCTGGCGGCTTTGCCTGGGCATCTGCGGGCTTTGCCTGGCCGCCTATCCTCTTGACCTAGCGGTTGCCTGGGCACCTGCAGGCTTTGGCGGCTGTTAATAATTTAAGCCGGACTGACCCAGGCTTTTCAAAACTACGGCCGGACTGGCCGGACTGCCGACCTATGGTCCGGACTGGCCGCTTGGGATCACTGCTGTTCCCTTCCTTGAAAGACTTCCTGAAACTTTGCTTGCCTGAACGGTTGCTATTCACAAGAGGGGAATAATCCGTTTCGTGCATAATTGCAAATATTGAGCTGGATCGAATAGTAGTTCAACATATCGTAGTTGACATGACAAAGCTTGCTGCTACAAAAGAGCCCTGTCGATCGCCGGCTCCGAATCTTTTATTCGGGCCCGAGTACGGAGTCAGGGTTCTGGCTGAGGGTTTTAACAGGGGCATGCTGCAAACATGTGTTTAGTCTGGGCCCCCCGATAACTTGAGTGGGATGCGAAGGAATACGTATAAAACACAAAGTGACTCCACTAGTGGGCCCGGATAGCATAAAACCTCATCTTCCGGAATGAGCACCGCAAGCACCTGGTGCCACAGTGATAGCGACACTCTGATGGCAGCTCGCTCACAACCCAATGACGACTGTCGTAGCGTAGGTAACGGCGCGAAGCACGGTTCGAATTCTTTCATTATTATACTAAATAATGGGTATCACTGCCAATCCAGGCATCGGACCCGCAACACGGAGAAAAGCACGTCGGTGGTGGTTGTGGTATGTGATGATAACAATGTGGATGTTCGATGTAGGATACGATACAGGAAGCTCTCTACTAGTAGCTCGGATTAGATACAGAAGAAAGTGCACAAACACACAAAACAGGAAAAACCCACACAACGGGAAAAGCCCCCAAGTGGCAGTCACGACCCTAAACCGGTCTTACCCCAAACCAACTATCATACCCTAACAACTATGGGATTCCAGCTATCACACAGGAGCACCACTGATCGTTCAGGAGCGTAATGGCTTGCTTTAGTAATTTAGTAGTTTAGGGAGAGGATTCTACCAAGACGTCCCTCCTATTTGTCACGGCAGTGTACGGAGGGATTGGGACATGTGAGGCTCAATATCTTTCATTTAAGCTATAAAGTCAGGGAGCGACTACCCGTCCAGGTCTGCACAACCATGTAGGGAGATAGAGAGATAGGTGTAGTGATCCATAGAAGGATCTGAACGCGGTATCTGTGCTTTGCTCATACATCTACTGTAGCTTTCCCGTGATTTCGCCTATATCCATTCTGAATGTGTAATGTAACAGCTATCTATAAAAGGATTGTAAATTTGTAATAAGGGCTGAAAAGGAAGGCCCGATAAGAGCGAGAAAATAGAGAAGAAATATAGAGGAAATAATGACGAAGAAAGGAATCGCTATTGCGAGGAGGGGCTCTGTAGCTGGGGGAAGGGGCTTCGATGGTGAAAGGGGGATCGACGGCTCGGGTGAGGAGCGCTCGGGGACCTTTTCAGTATCTATCGAGATGGGCAGGGAGGATTTAGGTTCGGCGAGTAATTGCACAACTCGTGCGTGTCCCAGAGACCTAGCTAGGGCAAGGGCGGTTCCACCAGTGAGGTCAGGTATGTTGGGGTTAAGATCCTCACGTTCCAATAGCAACTTTACTATTCCACCATGTCCACCCACCGCAGCCAGCAAGAGCGGCGTTCGACCATATTTGGAGTCCGCAGTGTTGGGATCGATATCCTCTCGCTCCAATAGCCATTTTGCTATTCCCTCATGCCCACCCTGCGCAGCCCACCAGAGCGGTGTTCGACTATATATGGTGTCTGCAGTGCTGGGATCGATGCCCTCTCGTTCCAATAGCAACTTTGCTATTCCCCCATACCCCCCTTCTGCAGCCCACCAGACCGGTGTTCGACGAAATGTAGTGTCGGGGGTGTTGGCATTGATATCTTGTCCTTTCAATAGTAACCTTACTATTCCCTCGTGCCCGCCCTTCGCAGCCCACCAGAGGGGTGTTTGACCATATTTAGTGTCGGGAGTGTTGGGATTGGTATTCTCTCGTTCCAATAGCAACCTTACTGCTCCCTCAGACCCACGCTGGGCAGCCCACCAGAGCGGTGTTCGACCAGATAAGGTGTCTGGAGTGTTGGAATTGGTATCCGGTCGTTCCAATAGCAACTTTACTATTCCCTCATACCCACCCTCCGCAGCCCACGAGAGCGGTGTTCGGCCATCCCGGGTATCTGCAGTGTTGGCATTGATATCCTGTCGTTTCAGTAGTAAATTTACTATTCCCTCATGCCCACCCTTCGCAGCCCACCAGAGCGGTGTTTGACCATATTTAGTGTCGGGAGTGTTGGGATTGGTATTCTCTCGTTCCAATATCAATCTTACTATTCCCTCATACCCACCCTCCGCAGCACACGAGAGCGGTGTTCGACCATCCAGGGTATCTGCAGTGTTGGGATTTGTATCCTGTCGTTCTAATAGTAACTTTGCTATTCCCTCATACCCACTCTGCGTAGCCCACCACAGCGGCGTTCGACCACAACCGGTGTCTATAGTGTTAGGATTGATATCCTCTCGCTCCAATAACAACTTTACGATTCCCTCATACCCGCCCTGCGCAGCCCACCAGAGCGGTGTTCGACCAGATAAGGTGTCTGGAGTGTTGGGATTGATTCCACCTTGTCCCAATAGCAGCTTTACTATTCCCGCATACCCACCCCCCGCAGCCCACGAGAGCGGTGTTCGACCATCCCGGGCATCTGCAGTGTTGGCATCGATATCCCGTCGTTTCAGTAGTAACCTTACTATCCCCTCATACCCGCGCTGCGCAGCCCACCAGAGCGGCGATTGTCTATTTTCGGTATCCGCAGTGTTAGGGTCGATATCCTCTCGCTCTAATAGCAACTGTACTATTCCCTCATGTCCGCCCTCTGCAGCCCACCAGAGTGGTGTTCGACCATCCGATATGTCTGCAGCGTTGGGATCGATGTCCACTCGTTCCAATAGCAGCCCCACTATTCTCTCATACCCACTCATCGCAGCCAACCAGAGGGGTGTTCTCCCATTTAGGGTATCGGGAGTGTTGGGATTGACATCCTCCCGTTTCAATAACAAGCTTACTATTCCCTCATGCCCGCCCTCTGCAGCCCACCAGAGTGGTGTTTGACCATCCCACATGCCTACAGTATTCGGATCGATGTCCTTTCGTTCCAATAGCAACCCCACTATCCCCTCATATCCGCCTTTCGCAGCCAACCAGAGTGGTGCTCGGCCATATTCGACGTCTGGGGCGTTGGGATGGACATCCCTTCGCCGTAATAGTATCTTCACAACATCCTCATGCCCCCCTAGAGCTGCCCATGCAAGCGCTGTTCGTCCTACGGTATCCCCCGCGTTAATATCCCATTTCCTCGTCGCCAGTAAATCAGTAACCACTTCACTGATCCCGACAGATGCTGCTCCATGGAGCCCTGTAAAGGCCTCAGGGGTGAGCGTCTCGGGGGCCCAGTCCCACGAATCTAGCTGCTTACAATTATGTAGAAAGAGGAGGGGAGAAGATATATGCTTTTCAAACCCATCCAGTAGCCGGAGCGCAAGCAGTGTCACACTCTCCGTCTTCTCCCTTCTTAGGTGCTTTCCCCAATAACAAGAAGCATATTTAACAAGGGGGACTGTGGACGGGACCGAGCGGATATTTGGCGAAAGTTTCCGGACACACCGAAAATTCAGGTAAGTCAAGCAGACCTCCGCTATCATCGAGTGTGGGCTTGCGGATAGGCTTGGATTACCGGATAAATATTCTTGTAGGGTGAAGTGGACAAACCGGACGGTGTCAGAGGATGTCTCAACCGTAATAAGCCCCAAAGCACACCCAAGGATAGTTCGAATTTCAGGAACGTTTTCAACATCCAGATCTGCCGATCCTATCTTTACCCCTAAGGCATGGCATAGCTCGCTAGTGTGTAATGGGCGTTCCGAATTCGATACCCACATCAAGGCTTCCATTCCAAGCCTGAATCTACCCCCCTCTTGAGTCTTCATGCGGTCTAGGGTTGTCGCATATGCATCTCCCAAACGATTGCCCTTAGTCATCTCGGTCAACTTTTCCCTCCTCGCAGAGATGCTGACCTCTCCCAGGATAGCGTCGATGGTTAGCGAAACAAGGAGGAATCTATAGACCATGATTAGTGAATATAAGATCATGCATAAGCTAGAGACTATGGATGCTCGTACGCACATTCCGGAGATCCGTTCTGGAATAATTCTTAGGATATCCGCTCGTAAACTATCGGACATCGCGTAGTGCTCTGTGTCCAACTTTAACTTATTCTCCAAATATCTCTCCACGTCGTGCATCTTCGGACTGATGGGCACTGTAATATTATTGGTGAAAGCTCTTGTAATCTCGGCCTCAACCTGAGACCTCCCAGTAACAAATATTCTCACCCTCGGTGACTCCCTAAGGATATCCTCCATTGACCCAAGCAGCTCGAGTAGATTCTTAGGAAGGCACTCATCCAACGCATCAATACAGATGAACACCTTAGGTAATACGGCAATGGCGTCCTTCAGCATCCGCACTATATTCGGAAGTCGAAGACCTCGCCCCCCAACCTCCCCCTTCGCCTTTTGAAATGCCTCTCGCACGTTCTCCAGCACTTCCCCTCTAACTAACAGCTGCTTAAGGATGGCTCCCATGACATTGATAGCTGTCTGCTCTTGTTTGTCGCGGAAGTCGCAATAGAACATTGCGATCGCAATGTCTTCCTCGCAAGGCCGATCGCACAGTTCATCAATCACTAACGAACTAACATTACTGACTATCAGCGGTAATTCCTACTCGCTCTAGATGAACTAGAAGCTTACCTTAGATACGTCTTCCCCACACCCGGATCCCCGTGGCAAAAGAAGACAGCCTTATCCGCTCCACCCTCATTACTCCTCCACTCCCGAAACTCGTTTGTTTCCAAGAGCCAACTCCCCACACCATCGAGCCTGTGGGTTCGCACATCCTGATGCCTTCCCTTGGAGTCCAGTGGCGAGAGCCACTGCATGATTTCTGGGTTCTCATCGGCTACGCCTTTGTTCACATTGACAATCTTGTGCTTATTCGTTACGTTATTGCAGTTGACATTTCTGTCGCCAAATGAGGTGTTGTGCGAATGTAATGAGTAGTCCATAGTGTGTTCAAAGTAGTAGTTGATGAGTATAGATAGGCTATCGGCAGCCAACTGTGGTAGCGATTTCGGAGGGTTTATGGTATCCGGACCAGAACGGCTGAAGAAAAAGAGGGGGCGGCTCTGACAACTAAAATTACTATCCAATCATCTCCTGCCGAGTAAACATCGATGACTCTGAGATAGTCTACCTCCCCCAAGATGTTACTCTGACGGAGGGGCAATCCATACCTCAAGTGCCCCATGAAACGTAGTCCAAGAACTTATCGTGTAGATCCTGATCCGAGAGCACCTTATAGGTAGTATTTATTAAGGCTGAATCATTGCCTACCTCTACGAGTATAGATAAAACTTGAGATTGTCCCGCTAGGCACTCCAATAGCTAGATTTAAGAACAGCAAGGCGTCTAACCTCCCCCGGCTGTGGGGTTTGCGTCCCAATCGTGGAATTGGCAGGCTGTTTGAGGGGCCGGATCCCACTCGTCGGCAGTAACGTAGCAGAAGAGACGAAACTACACGTACTGTACAATTGAAGAAATTCAGTCCTTAGTCTTGTCCCTGGACAAAATCAACCGCGCACCAAGCAACAGGAAATTTTTCGGCCATGACAACGTCACTCCCGCACCAACCCCACTATCATGAAAACTAAAACAAAAATACATGTTAAAAATGTAAATACATAGTAGAATACATAGTAGAAATTGATCTAGGGAAATTTCTTCAGGTGGTGTTGGAAGTGCGCGGTGATGGAGAGGAGGGCTGCATTTCCATAGATCGTTGGTGCGCGGTTAATTCTGTCTACTGACCATCACTAGAATAGGTGGGCAGGTGGGCATTTAATTTTCGCTAAACCAAACAAGCTGTTTAATAACTAGAATGGAGTGAACATAATGTCAGACACTTGTGGGCAAACCTTTAATGATAGATCTCTCGGCCCCATAGACTTTGAAACCCCCTACACCATGGTCCCCTCTGCGGCGGGTAGCTCAAGATATCATGGAACTTCGCCTCTTGTCACCACTACGGAATCTACAGAATTTTATGTTAGTCAGCAGGGGCTTATCCATCCTGTTATCCGATACTCTGCTTCGCCTGCCGCAGCCCCTCTACCGGACGCCAGACACTAACACTCGGCAATCACGCGTCAAACCGAGCCATGACTACGAGTGGTAACCATGGCCCGAACGACCTCTCGCAAAGCAGAGAGTACTAGCGCATATCCACTTCATTTCTTTCATACGGCATGTCCTCTTGCTCCCGCCCTATCAACCTACACCCCCCTCTACACGCCTCACAAGCCAACCACTCCTTCGGCAAAAATGTAGCCCAAATCTCCCGTTATCCTATCCTCCCTCGCTGCTCCACTACTCTTCCTCATCACAACTAATACCGCTAGTGGAGAATGGATTTTGCGCGTGGATAATGCCAACAACGAAAGAGACTTTAATAGCAATAGCAGCCCTACTGCTCAGTATATACCCCGGGACCCCAAAGGAACCCTCATAATAATCAGAAGATCCAAACAAGTTGCATCAAGGCTGGGGTGCTATAGTGGAAACGCCATTAAAGTGCCGCCGATGAGGGCGGAGGAGGCCAAGCAGTTGTTCTTATCTCGCTATGATGCCCAAGACGAAAAAGGATTTGAGAAAGTACTCAGCTCGCCTGGCTATCTCCCACGAGCAGTAGTCGGTGCGGCTGCTTACATGACTGAAACCGACACTATGCCTTCGGGCTACTCTAAGGTGCCCAAGCGGAAGGACGACACAAGGGAAAAACTTTTATCTGAGGAGTTTAGCGATATTCACCGAGAGCCCGCAACCGGGGCGACAGAGAGCATTCTGAGTACATTTTTTATCACATTTGATCAGATCAAGAAGGAGTACCATGGGGCAGCAAATCTTCTTCGGCTGATTACGTTTATGGAGGACCACCAGAATATACCATAAGCTGCACTACGGCGCTCCGACTTAGACGGAATGGATGATGAACTCACCGCACGGGGCACAATCGGGAAACATGTGAACTTTTTCCTAACCACCAAAACTTCCAGCCTGGTAAAGGGTCTGCCAGTGTGCAAGCTTTTGAAACCCACTACGGCTGGCCTAGTGTTTCGCACTCTCACTGGAACCACCCGGTGTTTGGAAAACTCTTTTCTATGTTTGACTTATATAGCGGAAACACAGGATGTTGGTGATGGAACAGACTAGCACTAGCTATCTACTATGACACTCTTTCTGTATCTGTATTGTTCGAGATATGAGACAGTGGAGGATTTCCTACTTTTCATTCGGTTCTTTCCTTTTCTGTCTCTATGATTTTTGGCCGACTCTGTCTCTATAAGAGACCCTACTGTTTGCATTTCTTTTCACAGTAACTCTCATTCATATCGTCTATTTCTTCGTTCACTCTTTAGATACAAACCTATTCTGTCTCTCCCGCTCGGACAGTTGCTCCTGTACGGAAGTGAATACAACGGCAGTCACCTATTCGCCCAAAAAACTTCACACAAGCTTCCTCGCTTAGTACAAATCTCGGCCGAAGCCTGTTTCAAAAAGCGCGAGAGACAGGGTGTGTCGATCTGGATGGATAGTGGGCGGAGAGTAGGAACATTCTTTTCGCCATCACTCTCGTCCTCCGCAGAATCCTCTAGGGAGCCATCGGAACCACCTAGTCCGAGGCCAGAGTTCCGACTTCCCCTCACATCCACTAAGAATTACCAAAGCGACCTGTAAGGGTACCGTTTCTCTCGACTCACCCCTATCATGGGCCACCAGCCTAGGTGGAGTGACCAGGACATGTGTTCTGTCTCTCCAACAGGCATGGTAGACTCCGCCCCCCCCATCCTAATGGCAAAACATAGGTGAACCCACTGCCGGCCTACCTAATCAGGGACGGACAGGAACCATATGAAGTACAACATCAAGTGGGAAGGGGTTTGCAGAAAGGAATAAGTATTGAGGGCAAAGGAGGATGCTGGAGAGCCATTCCATAGGGCTGTAACCACGCGCCACCCTGAGCCCTCTAACCTGTCCCACTGTCTTGCCCATCTACGATTATGGCACCAGACTAGGTGGCACGCACAGGCCCCAACGCTAGTGTCCAGTCCCACACAGAGTGGCAAGTTAGGGAGGCTCCCCGCAGCCCCCGAATCCACAAGGAGAACTAAAAGGAACTTGAACTATTTCCATCCTGAATGTATGACGCCTCCTGTACGAACTTTTCCTTCCAAACGTAAGCTAACTTGGGAGGCTGTCCCGCAGTTGGATAGTGTCGGTATCGATTATCATTGATTTTTTTGCACCCCTACATGCTTCGAGGCTCTAGCATTTATGCGCGATGATTCCGATGATTGATGGTGCAGATTAATTAATCTCACAATTTGTTCTAGCGATGCCAACCCATAATAAGTGTGGGTTTTCATAGCATTAGATAGAAACCTTGGCATATGAGAAATTACTCCGGTATCTCATTCCCACTCAACTTTATATTGCACCGGGATATAGGGACAGGGTTCCTGTTTAGGGTGTCAACTGGGGTACCGGTATGCCGGTAATGCTGCTCAGCCCGGTATCTAGCAGTAGCTTAGGCAGGACTGCCACACGAGCCAGCACGAGATTCTATGTTTATGATGATTTGCCGCATGTAGTGATGCGAAGGAATGCACTACTGTATCCGATAAACTCTATGCGGCCAAGAACACCTCAGCGCAAAGATATAAGACATACATTAGAGCGAAACAGAGTGGGCAAAGATAACATAGGTCCTGGATGCTCTGCGCTGGTGCTCGAGTAAGAAGTTTCTGATAAGTCACTCGTAGCTCTAAAATCGAACATCAACAAGAAATGCACCACGACCGCACCCGACCCAAGTCGCAGGTTGAGAGAGATATGCCGGCACAGCATCAGATTCGACAACTAATTCCATTCTATTCGCATGCGAAAAGTCCCAAGGACCCCACTGCCCCCCCATCGCCGGGTACCGTGTGGGGAAGGATTCAGTTCTGGGTATGCTGATGGTCAGCGGACAAAATTAATTGCGCACCAACGATCTATGGTATTTTTTTTGTTTTTGTTTTCATGATAATGGGGTTGGTGCGGGAGTGACGTTGTCATGGTCGAAATTTTTCCTGTTGCTTGGTGCGCGGTTAATTTTGTTCAGGGACAATGACAGGCAAGCAGCACGGCCCCCCCTCCCATGAAGCATCCATACTACTTGTCACAGGCCATAAGTACCCGAAAATTGGGGGGGATCATTTGTATGGGCGCTCAGACACGCACAGATGTTTTGCCATATATTTCTTTAATCCCTGTTTTCGGGTACTTATGGCCTGGGACAAGTACCCCAAATTTCATGGGCTAAGTTTACCGGAAGTGGCTCTGGGAAGGGAATCATCCGGGGCGCCTTCATAAATGTGGGGCTTGAGCTCCCCGTCGGCAGTCCACAAGGCTTGCAACTAAAACTAAAGGACCTTCCGGTGGGTAAAACGGGAATTGGGGACTGGGAACAAGGCGAGAATGCTGGGAGAATTAGAGACATTCACGAAACCGTCAATGAGGTAGATGATGAGAACACCCCCGTAAAATTTATTCATAGAAATATCACCACCTCCGCAGTCGACCCGGGGGGGGGGTTGAAAATTTTTATATTCATAGTCAGTCACTCACTTATTCTTGGCTGCATATGCATGCATTAGAGCCTCAATTCTCTTGGTTGCCTCGCGAGTTTGGCGGGTTTGTCGAGTTGACGGCGCTCGGATCTGAAGGCAGGGATGCGACAGACATGGGTGGCCCAGACCAACAACCCACTTTTCCAGAGCCGCAGTTGGTCAGTTTGCAAACCAAGCGCTGCCGAACCATTTGTTTCGCTTGCACGACCCCCTGTATGAACGCGAGAAAAAAGAACTGCAGAGGATCGCCAGGGGCTCAGGGTTTACCTAATCAGCTGACTCTTAACAAAAGCACTCGCAGATACGGTAGGCCCGTGACACTAGCCGGCTTGAGAAAAAAAACCTACTGTATTCTATTAGCGGATCTCGGGCCCCTCCCCACAGAATACCAGCAATTTTTTTTCATCCCGGCAAAAAAACTTAATGCTCAAAAAAACCAAATAATACTTGAACTTCTTAGTGAGAAAACACACTCAGAAAAACCCCAAAAATCTTAGTATTTTTTTTAAAAAAAATACATCAGAAATACTACCAAATTTTAGAATTTTTCTCTGACAGCAAAAGAGCAACTGCGCAGATGGCCTGTATCGCTTAAAATCACCCTTTTAGGAAAATTACCAGGTAGGCAGACTGCCAAATTGTGCGAGGCCCTCCTTATTACCATGTTTGGCATCTTGGTGAATCTGTGGGTGAAACATCGCACTCTGGCTGGGATAAAAAAACGTTGCTGGTACGGTATTCTGGAGAGGGCCTGAGCTCCGCTGATAGAATACGGTAGGTTTTCCCCCGGCGGCTTGTGCTTGTCCGACATTCACAAATGCATATATACATCCACTATGGTATGTTATTCTTTCGCTATCCCGGAGTGTAGTTGTGGAAATGGTGATTTCTTACCAGCGCACCTAATAAACACAGGTAGATAGCATCACCATGCCGAAGCGATTCTCCAAGGGACTCCCAAGTTAACCATCCGGCGTGGCCGAACACAACTGTGTCATGCCATGCGGGAAGTCCGCTGGTTTTCGTTTATTCACTCGATTCTCGAGGGTTGGTAAGCTCGCTACAATACGGTACCGGTAGCCTGTAAGTTCCTGAGCTCACAGAACAGGATGAGAGTAACGGTAAGGCAGCTCGGAGTGGCACTTCCACTATTTCGAATCGAGCTACCGCAAGAACTCGAATAATAGAGCCATTTGGCCCCGGTGCCAAGATCAAGGTTTTGTTGAAAATTTTTGACCCAAGAGATTGGATCGGCTGAGAATTAATGCCTAAAATGGAATAGTAAAATCTGCTAATCAGTTAAGTGGGATGGTGTAACCTCATGATGAGTGCACAGATGGTACTTTAGATCAGGATTAAAGTTAGCAATGGCTCTTCCTCCTTTCGGTCCTGTGGCTTGCTTTTGTGCTCAGAAATTTTCAGTCGGAAAAAATGAGTTTAACGGCAGGGGCCAAACTCCTCCGCGTGCTGCAGTATAGAGTCCAAAATTTCCTCCTCTAGAGAAGGTGTGAAAAGCACACCCAAAATCTGCCCCCCAAGACAAAAAGAAAAAGGGGAGAGCACCAGACCATACTAAGAGAGGCAACTCCAACGTCCTAGCACATGATCCGATTATTCGAGTTCTTACGGTACCGTACGACTTCTCATCCGGCACTTTTGCTAAGCGGTATTTACCGAAGTGTGGGGAAATCTGGAACTATCATCATGGCGGACGATGGTTATCCGGAGGGTGCCGGTAGACCCCGTCCCCCTCCCCCTCCCCCCGCACAGTAACGAGTCTTGCGACAGTCTAGCTCCTGCATGCCCTATCGGCGATTGAGGCTCGGGTGTCCTGCTGGTGGCTAAAGTGGTATAATACGGTAGTCCGCTTTGGAAAAATTTGTCGCTTGCCCAAATCTAAGCAGTATCATACTTCCAAACCTATCCCCCGGTTAAGAGCATCAGGCCGAGGAAGCAGTGGTTTAGATGGTGGAAGGCCGCGACGGCGACGGCTGGCTGCTTGTGCGGTCCCGTATACCTACCAGTGCTCAAGTAGTCTGCCCGCAATTTCTGCGGTGCGGCGATGGTTTCCTCGATGGCGTGAGCGCAAGGCTGCCCCCACGGGATATACCGTAGGCCGGATAGCCCCCCCTGCCAGTATTCTCTCCCCTATTAAACACATCCTTCAACCGCCGCTATTTCTCTTAACGACCGTTTCCTTAACCCCGAATGTCCGCCTTCTATTTTCCGGGAAACCTAGATGGAGCACAGTACAGCCCCGTTTGCAAAGTCTCCGTGGGAAGAGGGGTATCGCCGCAATGTCTTGGTGGCAGCAGAAGTACCGGTACTGGTGCAAGATTTTGCCCGGATTCAGCAATAGCACCGTCATTTCTAGTCCTCACTAGAGGTCTACTCCATGAGAAATATATGTAAACTCTGTAGCTACCGCTTAATATTGCTGGAAATGACGCTGCTCGCTATACTCTCATGATACTTCCTTTGTTGTTCGGATAGCTTCCGGGAGCGCGCTTATTTGTGGCTTCGGAAACGCCCTGAGGATTCGGGTATATGGCTCCGGCTTCGGGCATATACCGGTATTCCGACCTCGGGCATGTATTTGTGGAAAGCATTTCCTGTGCAGGAATGCAGCCGTCGGAAGGGAAGTGGAAAGACTGTAACGCAAGTCGGAAAGGATGTAAAAGGGTTTACACCTAAAGGGAGCATATGCGAATATTGTGAGTAGTGGTGCTTGTTTTCCTTTTGTTAGCCCGGGACTCATGATATGGAAATAGGAGACTCACATGGAGTAGAACGGTGGCTCATGGATAGATATGGTCTCTTTATGATGATATATACTCCTGTAATCGCCCTTAATTAGTTGAGCATCGAGCATCGCGTAGTCATCGTCGAGCGTGAGCTTGTGGTTGTTGAATAAAAAGATTTTCCCCGCACCTGCGAGTGTGGAATAGCTTTCATTGTGAGTTGCTTGGCGTTTCGTTTCGTTTCACCGCTCGTCACTCGTTGTGTTTCGTTGTCGCTATTGTCATCGATCCACAATTAAAAATGTGACCACCCTTTGCCTTAACCACATCTGTCAATTACTCCAGCACACTATCTATAAGTTAATCTAAAGTGCGTTATCCACATATTTTAAACTGCGCATGTTTGGCGGTCTTATTCTTATCTTCATTACTGCCGAGACATTACAGTACCGGTAGCATAGTGCCTCTTTCCTCGAAGACTTTACTAAGTGGCCTGTACTTTGTGAATGTTCATGGGATTGTCGAGCCCCCAACTCATTTCATTACTGTATTTCAGATTTTTCAGGCTTGGAGCGCAGCGTTATCCACACGAACCAACCATGCGCCTTTATTTGAGACAGAATCTAGCTGCGCGCCAGTGAATTTATGCGACCTCCCCTCTTGGATTGCAAGCAGTTGAAATCCCGCCACAGATTTGAATTTGATGTGGCATTCAGCCACTTTTCCTGCGCATGATTGAGATCTGATCTCCCTGTTTGCAGATTTTTATGATACCTCTCTGCTATTCTACCCTAGCCACAACGCACATCCAACATCCGAGAGAAACCTCCTGATGTGATAGCTCTTACTCTAGCATGTGTTGTCCATATTTCTTGTGGTGAGTTTATACTATTCAAATCACCGATTCACTATTGCTGATGCCAGGCACCACAGCCTCGGGTTGACAGCAGCGTTGTGATGTCTTTTTGGAAGCTTCGGAAAAAAGAATGGGTTTCAATTCCTTGCTGCGAGGCATGTATTTCAAACAACTAAATTTTGTCCCACTTTTGCAGAACACTCCAATCCAGCGGCAGTGAGAGTGCTGCGAATCAACCAGAAGATGGACCCCGAGTGAACAGGGACCGCAATAGTCCTTCCGCTCGAAGGAACCTCCGCCCAGCAAACAGAAATGTGGGGGGGCAACCACAGGATGACGGACTGGGAATGGCGGACAGCAGCAGTGGTGTTGAGCGCTCCCATGAGAACTCCAATTGGGCAAACAGCGATGCACAGAGACTCAGAGGCCGCAGGAGAAGCAATTCCAGACCCGGGGATAGTACCATAAGTGGGTCTCCAAACCAATCCAGGAGTCGAGGCGATCCCGCAAGCACTTCAGAAGACCAGCGGAACCCCGAAAAGGTAAATGTTATCGGAGGGATAGCAAGCGATTACCAAGGCCTAACCGGAACGCATTGTCTCAACGACGGCACCGAGGGGGGACTCAGGGCTACAGGAGTTCCAGACGATGAGACCTATAGCCACAGCGATGACAGTTCTAGGGCCGTTCAACACAGCTGGAGTATGATATGATAACAGGGCTTGAAACAGAGTTAGAACTCGGGCTAAAGATAGATATAAGTGCGCAAATAATAGCCAGACTTTGTTCAATGCTGCTACAACCATATATGCAGACCAAAAGAGCGGCCTAGACAGCCTCAGACTACCAGCTAGCTAAGGGGAAAGCTCTGCCAGAAATCAAAATCAAAACGAGATCAAGGACACCTTCGGCTATAGGGAAGGGTATAGGATGTGGGAAGGGAACCAGACCCTCGAGCATATAGGAATCACCGGCACTAGCGTTCAACATCACAACAACCAAGGCAAATTTAATTGTAACCCTGGTAGTTACAACAATTAAGGAGATCAAGACAGCAAGTTTGTAAACGAGGGAATGTAAGTCAACGGGGGAAAAATTGTGATGAATTGTATGACTGGTGAGGAAGAAGGGGTTTGAAAACATCCGTAGATGTTCCATTCTATACCCTACCTCCGGCGAAGGGGAAAGCCCTACCAGAAACCAAAATTCAAGCGAGGCCGGAGGGACCTTCGACTCGACTGTAGTCCGGTAGCCCGCTATAACTTGAGTGGGGACTTCCGTGTGAACCTAGGCGTAATTGTGCATCCACGGTGGCTCGCCGGATGTGATTACGAGAAGGAGGATGTATAAAACATATAATTACTCCATTACTGGACCGGGATAGCATAAGGCCTCATCTTCCGGAATGGGTATCATATGTATTTGAGCGGGTGTTACGGGGGTGTCACTGATCGTTCGGGAGCGTAGGAGATTATTTGGAGCTTAATGGATTGCTTTGGTAATTAGTAATTTAGGAAGAAGATTATCCCATCATGTCTTTCTTTTGTTACCACGGGAGTCTAGGGATGAATTAGGACATGTGGGGAGATATAGAGGCAGATATAATGACCTATGGAGGGATTGGGACGCGGTATTTGTGCTATACTCATGCACCTAGCTTCACCGTTAGTTTAGTTTTTAGGGGTAATATCGGCCAAAGTTGTGGAAGTTACATCTCATATCATACTCATGTCACACAGCGCCCAATTTCCGAGTGAACCCTCTCATCCTACTATTCATCGCTATGCGACTCATTTCCCCACTCCGCCATGAAGTTCATATACAGCTTCTTCAAAATATTCGTAGTTTTTCCCCAGCGTGGCGGAGGGGGCACTCGGTGGCAATATCCATACCCAGGAATGTCATTCTAGCAGCCCAGAGCTCCGGCTCAATACAGTGGAAACTCTACAATTGAATTATGCGCTATGTCGCTAGCGTTACCTCTCCACGTGCCCCAGATGGCCAGAAGAGCTAACATTACCCCGCAATCCTCTTGACCCCTCTTCCGGCGTAGGGAATTCCCGACCCTGTAGCAGATAACCCAATCATTCTTCTCTCCATAGTAGGCGTTCTCGTGTACTGTGAAAGCTCTTCAGGTGACTACCTCCGCCATACCGGAAGGCAACAGTGGGGAAATTAGAGGATCAGTCAAAATATTGCTGCAAGCCAGGATGATGTCCCCCCTATTACCCCCCTGTCCCACCTTTCTTGCATATATTTCGTTGCCCCCCCCTCTCACCTATCTTAGCATAAGCTCCATACGGTCGATCGGCACGATCAGGGCAGAAAATATCATACCGTAAGAACCATTATAATTAGACCTCACACTAGGACGTTGGAGTTGCGTTTGCTGGCAAGGTCCGGTACTTTTTTTCTTTTTATTTTATTTTAAGCTCGGGCTGAGGGGGTCAGTCCTCACCGAGCGCCCGCACTCCTACCCATGAGAGGGAATTTTGGAGGTCTTAGCCCCGGCCCAATAATTCAAGTTCTTACGGTATTGAAACGAATAAAGCTCTTGTTCATGTCCTCTCACTCGGCGATTTGGGGGCCTGCCGCTAGTTTATTTATGTTCCCGGCGCCGGCCCCCCAATTCAGGCAAAAGCTCCTAACAAGGAAAATCGTTTCCGTGATAGGCTGTGGGGTCAAACCTTATTAACGAGCGTTTATAATTCTACCGGTAGTGATCTATCAAATTAAGCCTCCCTAGGGTACCGGTGCCGGGAGCCGATCTCCCATGGGAATCTGAAAGAATCCCGTGCGAACTCACCATCGGTATTCGCTAAGCACCCCTGGGCTCTTGGCGCCACCACATCTTATTTGGACCTCCTCGCATGGAAGCCAGTAATTATCTTCGCTTTTTCTCTTGGCGCCCAGTTTCCTTAACCCGGAACCTCTACTGTGCCCTCCACCCCCCCAATACCTCCACAGTGGATGTGCATGAGACCCCATTCGACCGGTCTATGAGATTTTCCGATCCCCCATTGCTGATTCTGCACGGGGCTGAGGTATCCCTACTCAAGCGCCTTACTCCCCAACAAACTTCATGTCATACTTCACATCGTTCTGAGCACCGAGCGGGGGTAAGCCACCCGAACCAAACATGAGAGACAAAATCTAGCTGCGCCCTAGTAAATTTAAGCAGCCTCGCTTCTTTCCCAATATGTGCCGGTACCGTACTCGAGTAGATAGCCTTGCCACACATTTGAATTATCATACTCCATTGAATTTGACGTGGCATTCAGTCCCTGCCCCTGGGCCGAATTGAAATCTGATCTCCCAGTTCACAATTTTTATCTCTCGCTTGTCCCGCCCCTCTCACGACCCATATTCCAGAGAAACCTTCGATTACCATCATTTTTTTGCGCTAACATGCATAGTCCATATCTCTTGTGGTGAGTTTATGCTGTCTGAATCGCTAATTCACCATTGCTAATACAAGGTACCGCAGCCCCAGAATCTTAACAGCGGTGTTGTGATGGGCTTGTGTTCCAGGACAAAGAAGTACTTGTGTTCCAGGAAAAAGAAGTACTTGTGTTTTGGGGAAAAGAAGTGAGCGCTAATCTCCTGCCACGAAGCGTGAGTTTTGGACGATTAACATTCATCCGTCTTCGGTAGAAAACCCCAACCCAGCGGTAATCAGAAGGGGAAGAAAGTTGGGCCGAGAGAGGCTAGCGGGCCCAGCAACGCAAGTACGCGAACGAACACCGCCCCAGCAAACGGAAATTCACAAAGTCAACTCGAGAATACCAGTGAGGGAGTAGCGCCCAGCAGTCGCAATGGCGCACGCACTCAAAGGAGCCCCGATTCGGCAAAGAGAAATACAAAGAGGCAGGAGGATGGTGATGGACAAGGAATCGCCCCCACTGTTAGCCGTAGCACACACCCTCAGAGGAATTCCAGCCGAAAAAACAAGAACCCCGTGAGCCCGCCGGAAGCCAGTAGGCCACTAATAGAGCCCAGAAGCCGCAACAACGCACATACTCAATTAAGCTCTAGTCCAGTAAACAGGAGCAAGGCGGACCAACCCGCGGATGGTCCACGAGGAATAGCAACCACCGGCCGGAGCGACGCGCACGCCCCGGAGCACTCCAATTCAGCAAGCAGAGATCCAGCGAGTCAGCAAGATGGTGGTGGAGGGGGGGTAGTACCGGTAGTTAGTAGTGGTTTTAGCACGCGCCCTCGAAAGGACTTCAACATAACGAACAGAAATGCCGGGAATCAACCGGAAACCGACGTGCGCCAAATAGCACCCAGTAGCAGCAATAACACACCCACCAAAAGGAACCCTAGCCCAACGGGCGGAAACTGGGAGGGTCAGCCTGAGGATGGTCCACTGGGGGTGGCGACGAGCGGCCGGAGCGACACACACACTCAGGAGGACTCCAATTCAGCAAGCAGAGATCCGGAAAGTCAGCGAGATAGTGATGGAGTGCAAATGGCGGCCAGCAGTGGCCCCAGCACGCGTGCTCGAGAGAATCTCAGGGGAATAGACGGAAATGCGGGGAGTCAACCGGAAGTCGACGGGCCGCAAACGACGCCCGACCACAGCAATAGCACACACACCCAAGGGAGCTCTAGTCCAGCAAACCGAGATGGACAGGGTCGTCCCGGGCACCCTAACCCGGGAGTGGGGGCCAGCAGCCACAGCGACGCACGCACCCAGGGGAGCACCGATTCAGTAAACAGAAATACAGAGAGTCGGCAAGGTGGCGGTAGAGGAGGAATGACGGTCGGCCGCAACCCTAGCACACTCTCCGGGAACACCAGCTTAAACAACACAGTGGCTGCAAGTCAACCGGAGGCTAATGAGTCGCGAATGGGGCGCAGCAGTAACAGCAATAACACAGATGCTCAAAGGAGACTTATCCCAACAAATAGAAATGAGGAGAGTCAATCAGAGGGCGATCGACTAGGAATGGCGCCTGGTGGGCATAGGGATGTAGGAAATCAAGATATTCCGAATTTGGTGGGAATGGAGGTCGGCGCTGGTAGTAGCGCATATTTACAAAGGATTACCAGTTCAACAGATAAAATTGCTAGGGGCCAACCAGAGAGTGGTATACCAAGAATAGAGGTCAGCAGCCCCGATAACGCACCCGCTCGACAGAACTCCAATTTATCCCGCAGAAACGCGAAGAGTCGGCCTGAGGACGATGGTCTGGGAAGTACAGGCAGCAGTAGTGGTGCCATACGCACCTGGGAGAACTCCGACTCGGCAGGCGGGGGCGCGGAGGGAGGTTCCAGGAGAAGCAACTTGAAGCAGGGAGGTAGAACCGAGAGCGGGTCCCAGGATCGACCTACGAGCCGAGGCGACCCCAGAAGCAATCCCGAAGGCCGACAAATCCCCGAAAATGCGGAGGCCATTGGAGAGATAGCATGGGATTACCGAAACCCGATCGGCACGCATAGTCTCAATCACCGCAGGGGGGGGGCACTTGGCGAACCCGAGGATACTAGAGTCCGAGATAACCCCGGCAATGACAATCCCAGGACTCCTCAACGCAGCCGGGGTAAGAAGACTCGACGCAAAGCTAGAATCCCAGTTGAGGGTAGAAATAAGAGCCCAAGCCATAGCGAGACCTGGTCCAATACCGCTACAATAAGATATGCGGTTGGGGAGGACAGTCCGGACAGTCACCGGAGGCCGACAAGCGAAATGGCAAACTTTAGTAGGAACCAGACCCCGAATGATGTCCAGGGCACCGTCAACCATGAAGCAGGGTACGGGGGAGGGAAGCGGGGCACCCGCGATACGCCCGTTATCAACACTGGTACCCAACGTATTCAAGGGGATTTTGATGGCAATACTGGTAGTCATAACAATTTGGTGGATAAAAAGAGTAAGATTGTGAACAAAGGAACACTTGTTAATGAAGGGGTGATAAATCTTATTAGTACTGAGAGGGGAAAGGAACCCAGCACCGGTAGATTTTCCACCCCACGCCCCACTATCTGCACCAGTGCTGTACTAACATCAAGAAATGCTCAGCCACAGCAACTAGAGAGGAGGGACCACATGTTCCCTGGATGGTTCCCTATTGCCAAAACCGAGGGTTTAAAGGTCGCGGAAAGATTCTCAGGAAGGTCAAGGCTGAGACTGAAGTGAAGGGTCATAACCGGGTTGCGCTGTGGGGCTTGGGCGGGACTGGGTATGAGGTCACACATCGCCATTCACAAACAGAGGGGTCGCTAATATCAATTAGTAAAACCCAAATTGCCTTAGAATGTGTGTACCGGTATGTAGGGGAGCGCCCGGTTTTTTGGGTCCATGGAAGTAGCTTCGAAAAGTTTAGTAAAGAATTTAAGAGTATCGGGACTTCTCAAGCTCTTATTGATGAGGGGGACAGCGAAGCATTGAATTCGGTTAGGAGCTGGTTTGAGAGTCCGGGCAGTGGAGAATGGATCCTAGTCTTGGATAATGCCGACAATGAAAGGGACTTTGACAACAATAGCAGCCCTATTGCTCAATATATACCCCAGGGCCGCATGGGAACCTTCATAATAACGACAAGATCTAGGCAGGTTGCATCCAGAGTGGGGTGCCATGGCGAAAACATCATTGAAGTGCCGCGGATGAATGATACTGAAGCGAGAGAGTTGTTCTTATCCCGCAACGCGACCGTGAGCCAATCGGGAGACCCAATGGCAGTTAAGGACATCATTCGCTCGCTTCACTATCTCCCATTAGCATTAGTCGGCGCAGCTACTTACATGACTGAAACCTGTATTGCTCCTTCAGAATACCTCAGCATGCTCAAGTCAGAGGATGCAAGGGAAAAGCTTCTATCTCAGGACTTTAACGATATTTACCGGGAAGGTCCAACGGGAGTGGCCGAGAGCATTCTAAGTACGTTCTTTATTACGTTTGAACAGATTACGAAAGAGTACCATTACGCTGCGAATATTCTTCGATTGATTACGTTTATGAAGGACCACCAGAATATACCAGAAGACGCACTACGGCACTCCGGCTTAGAGGGCATGAATGATGAGGTCACCGCGCGGAATGCAATCGGAAAACTTGTGGGCTTCTCCCTAGTCACTAAAACTGCCAGCTCGGTAGAGGGCCTGCCAGTGTACGAGCTTCATCGCTTGGTACAAATCTCAGCAGAAGCTTACTTCAAGAAGTGCGAGACACAAAATGTATGGATATGGAAGGATAAGGCACGGGAGGTAGGAAAATTCACTTCGCCATCACGCTCGTCCTCCACAGCACCCTCTCAGCAGCCACTGGAACCACCTAGTCCTACGATTAAGCCACGAGACTAGCGGCGCGCGCAAACCCCAACGCTGGGCTTTTAGCCCCAGACGACTTGAGAAGACAGGAGGCTCCCCGCGGCCCCCGAATGCACAAGGAGAGCAAAAAGGAACTTGAACTATTTTCTATCTTTCATGTATGACGTCTCCCGAGTGAACTCCCCCTTCCTAATATAAGCTAACCAGAGAAACAATTCCGCGGTGGGATAGTGTCAATGTAGATTACTATTAATTTATTTACACCTCCACGCGCTTCGAGGCTCTGGTACTTATGCGTTATGATTCCGATGAGGGTGGATACAAGTTGATTCAGCTCACTTAATCTTACAATTTATACCGGCGATACCAGCTCACAAAGATAAGTTCGGATTTTCATAGCATTAGATAGGAATCTTAACACACGAGAAATTTCCCCCATGCTTCACTCTCGCTCAGCTTTATATTTCACAGGGATATAAGGTCGGGGTTCCGGCTTAGGGTGTTAACTGGGGTATCCCCAGAGCGTATGTTGAACCTAGTATCTCAGGGTAACCTAGGCGGGGACTGCCACACGAGCCTAGGCGTGGCCGTGCATTTGTGGTGGTTCGCTGGATGTGAAAATAAGGAATACCGTATAAGCTCGACACACACTCGCTATACAGCTAAAGACAATTTCCCCGATACAGTGCAGATAAGACATGCGAAGCAAAGTGGGAAAGAATGACAGTATGTGGTGGATACTGCGTACTTGTACTCCTGTAAATTTTCTAATACTCGTTGCTCTGAAATCAAACATCCACAAGAGAAAAAAACACCACCACAGCACCCGGAGGACTATTTACAAGGGGGAGGCGCCAGGGCCCAAAGCCCAAGTTGCTAGTTGAGAGGGATATATGATACCGTTACAACATCAGACTCGACGACCGATTCGACCATATTCGCGTGCGAACAGTACCCACCCTCCACCCGATCACTGGGGACCATGTGAGGAAGGATTTAGTTCTGGGTATACTGACAGATAAGCAGTATGGCCTTCCTCCCAAGATAAAGCATCCGCACTATTCCGGATTCCATGGGCTAAGTTCGCCGGAAGTGACACGGGAAAGGAAATCATCCAAGAGTTTCTTCGGAAGTATGGGGAAAGAGCTCCCCATCGGCAGTCTCTTCAGGACTTGCAAAAAAAAAAAAAAAGGCTTTACGGTAAGTGAAACGGGAATTGGGGACTGGAGATTGTTAGAAATCGCGAGATGCTTCTCGACATGCTCTCGTGATAGTAGTTTTGCTGTTCGGATAGTTTTTTTTTGGGGGGGGGAATACGCTTTGGCTCAGGGCATATGCTTCAGCTTGTTGGAAATGGTGCTGCTCGCCATACTCTCTTGATACTTCCTTTGTTGTTCGGACAGCTTCCAGGAGCGCGCTTGTTTGTGGCTTCGGAAATGCGCTAAGGATTCAAGAATATAGCTCCAGTTTTGGGCATAGGTTTGTCTTTGGATATGGGCTGAGGATCCGGGCATGGGTTTGTCTTCGGAGACTCGCTTCGGCTTCGGGCGCGTTTGTGGAAAGCATCCCGAATGCAGGAATGTGCGATAGTTTTGGGACCGTGCAGCTTTCGGGAAAGCCGGGAGAAAAGCAGAAGCACTGTAAGGTTAGCTAGAAAGGGCTAGAAGCCCAGCGGCGGAAAAGTGTTTGTTTTCCTTTTTAGTTAGCCGGGAGTGCTCACGGGGGAAGGAGAGACTCACATGGAGCAGTGTGGTGCCTCATGGATGGATATGAGGTCTCGGCAGATGATCTATACTCCTGGGATCGCTTTTAGTTAGTTAGTTGACCGAGATAGAGAGCATCGTGGAGTTGTTGAGAGAGAGCCTGTGGTTTTAATATAATAAATTCAACTAAAAGTAGGGAAGCATCCCAATCCAGGTTCTCTATCCCACAGCCTGTGGTTGTTGTTAGTGAAAAGATTTTTCCTCGCTCTTGAGTTTGCGATAGTTTTCATTGTGAGTTGCTTGGCATCCGTTTCGTCTCACAGCTCGTCACTCGTCGTGCAATCGTATCGCCGCCGTTGAAGTTTAATACTCTCACTTATGTTAGCATAAGCTCCATACAGTCAATCGGCATGATTAGGGTAGAAAATATCATACCGTAAGAACTCGAATAATTGGATCTCACGCTAGGACGTTGGAGTTGCCTTTGCTGGCAAGGTCCGGTATGATACTTTTTTATTTTTATTTTGTCTTAAGCCCGAGCTGAGGGGGTCAGTCCTCACCGAGCGCCCACCCTCCTACCCATGAGAGGGAATTTGTGAGGTCTTAGTACTATGATATGTCCAATAATTCGAGTTCTTACGGTACCGGTATTGGAGTAAGCTCTTGTTCGCGTCCTCTCACTCGGAGATTGGTGCCTGTAGTTTCTCTATCGTTACGGCGGGTCATGGTATTGAAGAGGTTTATCCAACCTAAACATGTTGCTTCGTCTGGCTCTCATCGGCTCTTGGAGGGTAGTTGCTGGCACGTGCTCACGGGGTAACTGAGCAACTGTGATTATGTACTCGGGGGGTACCTAAAGTTGGGCACACCCCATACACGGTAACTAGGGTTTTCCCCCATACAAACTCCTTTTGTGGCTTTTTTTGTTAGGGGAAAAAAGTCGGGCGCACCCCTCAGAATAGGAAATAAACTCAAAAATTCCGTGGCGCGGTGCCACGAAATGTCTGGGTTTATTTCCTATTCTGGGGGGCGCGCCCGACTTTTGCTGCCCTTACAAAAAAAGCCACAAAGCGCCTTTGTATGGGGAAAACCTTAGTTACCGTATATGGGGGCGCCCGACTTATGCCTACCACCAAGTACTTAAAGCAGATCCCCCCCGTGAGGTTCCAAATACCCAAACCACAAACAACTCATACTTCCCCATCTTTTTACATTCAATACACCATGCCACACACATTTGGTTTGCCTCAGAAATGCTACAGTCTTGACATAACCCATGCTAATAATATCTTTTAGCCTTTAGTCCAAAGGGTAAGGAACTCCTTGCGCTCCTTACGATCGGTGCCGGCTGGACATGGATTGCGGGCGAAAGCATGAGGCAAGCCCAGGCTATTGAGATGAACGAGGTGAAAGAACTCCACAATAGGGGACTACTTCGCCAGCAAGAAAGAGCAGGGAATGATGTGCCATCCAAGCACGGTACACCGACTTGCGACACGAAAAAGACTGCTGCTCCGGACAAACGTGCCTAGTGGTTCAAAGACCCGGGGGCCTTCCGGAACTATCGCGTGGTTATGGTGATTCTGGTGATTGATGGGTTAGAGCTTTCACTTTTTTCTCTTTCTTTTTTTTATACTTCCCGAGATGTCTGCAGTAGGGAAAGTGGGGCGGATGGAGAAGGTCTGCTGTGGGGAGGTTTTACGATGACTGCCGTAACTTGAACTAAATTCTCTTATGACAATTATGGAGGGGTTGTGTTGACAATTTTATTCACCAAACATCCGAACAGCAAGACTTGCAACTCTAAACTAAACAATAGGCTATGTTGGTAGAGAGTGACTCACGTCCTTATTCTTTCCATGTCTCAAGCGGTGTTCTATATATACATAAACTTGACTACGGAAAAAAACGCTTCACCTTCAACATTGCCCATAATCTCCCCTATCCACGCTTCGCCTTCCCATCCACACAATTTAATAAATGTAGATCGAGGGTGACTACAAGATAGCGACCAGGAAACACGACGAGTGACGAGCGGTGAAACGAAACGAAACGCCAAGCAACTCACAAAAACGATTGTATACTTAAGTGAGGGTAAAATGCTTTCACAACCACGGTCTCACGCTCAACGATGGCTCACTCGATGGCTACTCTAACAACTAGGACTATTACAGGAGTATGATATGTATCAACCCCGAAGACATCATATCCATCCATGAGGCACCATGCTACTCCATGTGAGTCTCCCATTCCCCCGTGAGCACTCCCGGGCTAACTAAAAGCAAAACACACTCCAACTGTCACCAGGCCTCCAGCTTTCTCACTCTGGCCTTAAAGCTAGTCTCTCGCCGGATGCATAATTCCACAACTATTGCGCATTCCTGCCTTCGAAATGCTTTCCACAAACACGCCCCGAAGCCGAAACATATGCCCGAGTCCTCAGCGCATTTCCGAACCACAAACAAGCGCGCTCTCATAAGCTTTCCAAACAACAAAGGAAGTATCATGAGAGTATGGCGAGCAGCATCATTTCCAATACGGCTTCTTAGAACCTTTCTAGAAACTCTTATCCCCTGATCCCCTCTCTCTGGTTTAGTCCACTTATACAGCTTCCCTCATCTTCCACAGTCCGTTCCAGTCGCAATACCGTCTCCTGATTCCGAACCACCATAGCTCTGCACTGGTCAGTTCCAACTCCTGATAAACCTTAACCCTTAACTCCCGGCCGTACTTGCCTCTTTTGTTAGAATATTCAGGAAGGATACCGGAGAATTCAAAATTGAGGCTAGTATCCGGTGAAAGGTCCGAGAAGCATGGTAGATGGCCTGATATCGTGGTGTAGAAAAGCGGTGGAGAAAAGTGGTGAGGGAAGGAGGGGTAAGGAGGGGTAAGGAGGGGTAAGAAGATTGCGTGAAAAAGGAAGGAAATGGCATGATCTTGCTCGGAATACTCCCGGAAGAGTAGTCCTTTGTATTTAAGAGTCCCTCTGGGAGACAATTGTTGAAGAAGTCAGAAAAATAGCCCCTTTATATACATTGTTGCTTTTTCATACGGGCATTCAGATCCACCATCGGTTTTATCAGAAACTCATTAGAACAAGATCTTAACCTAGGGATGGGGCTGCCGAGTTTTTCCTAACTTCCGGGACTAAGAGGGTAGATGCGTGTAATCGCTTCCCACTCCCGTTTTGTGCGCACCAACGTTGCTAGCTCTACCGTTAGTCTTCCCCAGTGTTCCCAGCCGTCCAGTTAGTCCGTCTTCGGGGAAGGGCGGGATGGACTACGGCTTGTAGTCAGCGTTTTCTGGGGGCGCTAGGACGGAATAGACCGGGGAGGCGACCGGACGGACTGTAGGGGACTGTAGCCCTAGAGGTTGGACCTCCGGTACTAGAAAAAGCTAAAATCATACACCTCCAAACGTATCATTCAGGCATCATGAGACATCACTCATGTCGTCCTCTGTAGCTCCTGTTGAAAAACTGTTCAAAGACCGAGAAGTATACCGGAAGCATATGAGAACAAGAGATGCGCATAAACTTCATTCTGTCTAAGATGGTCAGGCAGACCCACTATTTATGCAGTGAGGCAGCACTATACATCAGCAGAAGAAAGAAAACGAACAATATAACAGACAAAAGAAGAAACAGATGAGAGCATGATTCCATATCTGGTCAACGGACCAAGAGATGATATGAGCCAAGGGTGAAGTCCAACAAGTGGAATACGGAGAACCGTAAACCGACATCAAGAGTGAATGACCGGCTATGTCGTACTGTGGATATGAAAGGTGCATATCCGAAAGCCAAATTCCAACAGTCCCCCACAGTCCCCTGCAGTGCCTCATCATTCCCGGCCGTCCCCAACCCCTGCGCTAAGCTAGCTTCCAATTTTAAGGCTTCAGTCTGACCGTTAACGAAAGCAGAAAGAGAGCCCATCGCAAGCCTCCAGGAAGAACGCCTTGAAACCTCACACCTAGCAACCCCCCACAAGAAACACAAGAAAAGGAACAAACAAAAAATTGAGGCTATGGTCAGGAACCCTGCATCCAGTAGTTACATGATATTTCCAGGGGAACTAAAAATAGAATGTAGATCCCCCGCAATATAATTTACATATCCGCTATCGCCCCAGATGTTACCGCATTTCCTAGTGAAACCCGTTTTCGCGCCAGGAGGTCAGAATAAGGTGTAAGTCAGGACTCCTCACCAAGTAACCCTTCTCTGCTAGTTATTTCCTTCAAATGGAGGACAAAATATCAACGCCAAGGTTAAATATTCGTGAAAATCCTTCTTTATGGGGGGAACAATCGATTGAAACAGTATAGTAATTCTGTACCTTAAAAGAGTTGGTATTATTGCAGAGGTTAGTGCTATTCCCGATGGTATTGTTCGTGGACAATATTAACCAGGCATCAAGGAACACGAAAAACTCCGATCATGACAACAGTCCCCGCCCCCCCACCACCAACCCCAATATCATGAAAACCAAAAACACAAATTCAGAATATATATTCATAGTATAATACATAGTAGAAACTAATATTTCATCTAGAGAAACCTTTTTAAGTGGTGTTGAAAGTTGCAGAGTGATGATTCAATAATACTTTATACTTGGGAGCAATTAACTGTCCGGGCTTGCACCCCTACGGCATTACAATCCCGAGGCAAGCCAACTCAACTCCCCTATCCCGCAATACCGTAAAACATCGTGAAATCCACCATCTCCGGCGTGAGTGGCACAGGGATCGGGAGGCTAAGCGAGGTCTTAACTTTCTATTTTGGGTGAGTGATCAGCGATAACGAATCTGAAATATTAGGTAACCTAACACCAAATGCTGAAGAAAATTACAGTCAGGCCTTACCATGGAACTTATTATCTGACAACATCCAACCGGAAAACCATCTTGTGAGATTCACAAACAGCCTTCACCAAATAACCCTGTTTTAATGCTACAGTATGTTTCGTTGGCTCTCACAAACAATTGTTTCCCTTCCGTCGCAAAATCCTGAAATGACTATTTCTATGGAAAAAATAGTCACAAAACAGAATCAGAGTCCTCCCCCCACCCCTGCGATATCTCCAACCAGACTCTGAGAAGAGCAGTGAAAGATGAAGGAACAGTCATCTAGATTTCTAAGTTACCCTCTTGCTAGCTACTGTAAGTACAGGCCAGGTGATATATCTTTTTGTCTAACTAACCCCATCAAAATACTCTTGAAACTTGACAAACTCTCTCTAAGAAACCCACATAACTAACAAAGCCTAATCTCTAATCATCACAAACGATCTAGAACTATCCTGATATCGCTTCCTTCACCACGCTCCTAAAGCCTATGTTCCCCAGCGAGCTAGCTGCTCTCAGTGGCCGACACGGAGCTGCAGTGCCGGGTTGTCAATATCTGCGCTTTTGATAGGATCACGAGAGAGCTTGGATGAAGATATCTGTATCATGCTCACTTGAAGGCGATACCCAAACTTGAGCCCTATACCTTACCATCGGAGAATCCCTATGCCGAGCGATATAACATGTCAAAGAAACAAAAAACTAAATACCCGACACCTCATACCCTATCGCAAGGAACAACAACAAAACTATGAAAGCGATATCCTCTATATACTCAGAGGTATAAGATGTGAAAACAACAATTCACTGCAACTACTGGAAACTATAATGCCATATGCTCTATAACTATATCTCTCCTGACAGCTTATCCGGTGCATACTGGTATTCGCCTAACCACCCTAACCTCATGCACTATCGGCAATCCCACAACTATCCCAAGATCTACTGTCATCTCTACGGTCTATACCCTGCTGTTCGACTGACTCCTATATGCTCCCGTACTTCACTCCCGCTCAGCTTTATATTGCACGGGGATATAATAAGGTCGGGGTTCCGGCTTAGGGTGTTAACTGGGGTACCGGCATCCCCAGAGCGTGTGTTTAGCCTACGATAGTATCTCAGGGTAACTTAGGCAGGGATTGCCAAACGATCCTAGGCGTGGCTGTGCATTTATGGTGGTTCGCTGGATGTGAAAATAAGAAGGAATACCGTAGAAGCCTGACACACACACTCGCTATACAGCTAAAGACAATTTCAGCGATACAGTGCAGATGAGACATGCGAAGCAAAGTGGGAAAGAACGACATTTTGTCGTCGTAGATACTGCGCACTAGTTTTCCTGTAAATTTTCTAATACTCATTTCTCTGAGATCAAACATCCACAAGAGGGAAAAAACACCACCACAGCATCCGGGAGGACTGTGTAGAGGAAAAAGGCGCCAGGGCCCAAAGCCCAAGTCCCTGGTTGAGAGGGATATACCGCCCTTTACAACATCAGACTCGACGACCGATTCGGCCATATTCGGGTGCGAACAGTGCCCACCCTCCACCCGGTCACTGGGTACCATGTGAGGAAGGATTTAGTTATGGGCATGCTGACAGACAAGCAGCACGGCCTCCCCCCCCAAGATAAAGCACCCGCACTATTCCAAATTCCATTGGTTGAGTTCATCCGAAGTGGCTCTGGAAAGGAAATCATCCAAGGGTTCCTTCGGAAATATAGTGCTCGAGCTCCCCATCGGCAGTCCACACGACTTGCAAAAAAAAACAACAACTAAAAGGCTTTACGATGGGAAGAATGGGAATTGGGGACTGGAGATTATTGGAAAACGCGAGATGCTTTTCGGCATGCTCTCGTGATAGTAGCTTTGCTTTTCGGATAGTTTGGGGGGAAATGCGCTTTGGCTTCGGCCACATGCTCTAGCTTTCGGGAAAGCATTTCGGCAGCAGGAATGCGCTAGGGTTTTGGATCGATGCATCCGCCGAGAAAGGTATAATAGAAGTGAAGGCGTTTGACGCCCGGGGAGTTGGATACCCGGAGGCGGTGGGTAGCGGGAGTCTTGTTTCTCCTTTGCGAGCATGAGCACGCAGAAGGGAGGAGTGACATACGGCAAAGAGGATGGATATGTTTGGTGATCCATGGGAGGATAGACAGACTTTGTTGTGGTTATATCTACTCCTGTCTTTACCGTTAGTTAGTTAGATAGATAGAGCGTTGAAACAGGAGACCTTCCCCGCTCCTGGGTCGTGCGATCGTGTTTTCGTTGTGAGAACCCTTGACGTTTCGTTTCGCTGTCGCCCGTTTCATTGTCGTCGCCGTCGATCCACGTCTAGAGGAGAAAAGGCGACGATACTGGGGGCATTGGAGACATGCACGAAACCGTCAATGAATTAGATGATGAAAATACTCTTGTATATTTCGTCGATAGTAGATAGTGATGCATGGGGGGATCACCACCTCGACTGTAAGTTAGATCAGGTTGAAAAGTATTATACTCACACCCTGTCACTCGCTTATTCTCGGCTGCGCGTGCATGCATTGGAGCCTCAATTCTCTTGGTTGCCTTGCGAGTTTGTCGAGTTTTCGGTGCTCGGATCTGAAGGCAGGGATGCGACAGGCATGGGTGGCCCATGCCACACAACCCATTTTTTCAAGAGCCACTGTTACCGTTGTTCAGTTTGCGAACCAAGGGCTGCCAAACCATTTGTCTCTCTTGCGCGGTCCCCTGCATGAAAGCGAGAAAAAAAAAGTGCAAAGGATGGCTGGTGAACTGACAGCCACCCCCACACCGACCGGCCGCTGTGTTTGTCTGACATTCTGAAAAAAAATAGTTCGCGTCACAATACATTATTCTTTCGCTATACCGCAGGGAAGCCGTGCAAATGGCGATAAACACCAGTAGACAGCATCACCATAGCCGAAGCGATTCTCCAAGGGGCTATGCGGGAGGGAGGTCGGCTAGGTTTCCTTTATTCGCTCGATTCTCAACGGTGGGAGTACGGTATGGTATCATACCGGTAGGGCAGCTCGGGGCGGCGCCTTCACTATTTCGGATCGGGTTAAGGTTTCTCATTCCGCACTTGTGCTAAGCGGTATTTACCGAAGTGTGGGGAAATCCAGAACTATCACTATGGTAGACGATGGTTATTCACAGGATGCCAGTACTCGGGTACCCCCCCCCGCACGTACTAGTACTGAATCTTGCGACGGTCTAGCTCCTCATGCCCAATACGGCGATTAGGACTCGGATGGCCTACTGGTGGCTAAAACGGTATACACTCACACCCCGCATCCCGGATGACCAGATTTCACGAATTTCTTCTGGGGCGACGGGATATCCGGGGCAGCAGATCAGGTATTAGTGCAGGGGAGTTTGGAACTCATAGGAATTCATACGGAGTAGCGAGATGGAGGATAATAGGGTGTGGGTGTAATAGTCTACTTTGGAAGTCTTTGTCACTTGCTCAAATCCAGGCAGTATTTCCAAACCTAACCCCAGGTAAAAAGCATCATGCCGAGGAAGCAGTTGTTTAGATGGTGGAGGGCGGCGACGGCTGGCTGCTTGAGCGGTCGCGTATACCAGTGCTCAAACAGACTCCTCGTAATTGCTACAATATGATGATTTCCTCAATGACGTGAGCGCACGACTGCCTCCAGGGGATATCGGCCGGGCAGCCCCCCCTGCCAGTATTCTCTCTCTCAGCGACCGCTCCCTTAACCCCAAATGTCTGCCTTCCATTTTCTGGGACACCTGGGTAAGGCACTCTGTACATGTTCATGGGATATCATTCAATCGGTCAATGGGATTTAACGATCCATCTTTCTGCTTCCGCACCGGGCTGAGGGATTCCTCACTCAAACACAGTTGCCCCCAACTCATTACATATTTCAGATTTTTCAGACTTGGAGCTTGGCGTCACCCACGCGAACCAACCATGCGCCGCTATTTGAGACAAGATCTAGCTGCGCATCCAGCAAATTTAAGTAGCCTCCCCTTTTCGCGTGCGAGCAGTCGAAGCCTTGCCACACATTTGAATCAGCCCTTCGAATTTGACGTGGCATTCAGTCGTCTCGCCTCCGCTAGATTACAATCTCTTCTCCCTATTCACAAATTTATCTCTCACCGCCTGCCCCCGCCCCAACGCATATCCCGGAAATCTTCAATCGCGATAACTCTTTGCTCTAATATGCATAGCCCATATTCTTTGTGGTGAGCTTATATTATTCGAATGACTGGTTCACTATTTACTGATACAGGCCCCGCAGCCCTAGGAGCTTGACACCGGCGTCGTGATGTGTTTTGGGAAAAAGGAGTGAGTATCTATTCCTTGCTGTGGAGCATAAGTTTCGGGCAACTAAAATTTGCCCGGCTTCTGCAGGAGTAAGACTGCGGCGAGTCAACAAGATGGGCCAAGGGTGCACGGGGGCCGCAATGATGCACGCACTCAAGAGAGCTCCAGCTCACCAAGCGGAAACACCAGGAGTCGGCCAGGGGATCATAGATCGGGGATGGCGGACAGCAGCCAGGATGTCGCACACAGCCATAAGAGGCGGGGTTTAACAAGCGGGGATGCCGAGGGAAGTCACAGGAGAACCAACTCGAAGCGGAAGGGTAGGACCAATGACGGGGCCCCAGGGGAACCCAGGGGCCAAGGCAATCCAAGAAGGAATTCAAAAGACCAACCGCGCCTTGAGAGTGTGGAGGCTATTGGAAGGATGGCGAGAGATGACCTAAACCCGACCGAAATGCACGGTGATGGGGGCGCAAGTCAAGACCAAACTCAGTTTGATGTCGCTGCGACAGGATATTCGGAGGAAAAGCGCAGTCTAGGTAGCCGTGGAGGACCAACCTGCGAAGGGGAAATCTCCACCAGAAACCCGAACCCGAGTGAGGCCCAAAGCACCTGGGTGAGGGAAGGGAACCGGAGCACCCACGACATAAGCACTATCAACACTGGCACTCAACATGGCGACACTCAAGGAAAATTTGATTCTAATTCCGGTAGTTATAACAATTACGGGGATGAAGAAAGGAGGTTTGCAACCAACGGACCATTTATCAACACGGGAAGAATTGAAGTGAATTTTGGGTCTGATGGGGCAGAGGGACTTAGAAACACTGGTAGATGTTCCATTTCACACTTCATTCCTCTATACCGGACTAGCGCCCTACTGACATCAAGAAATGTTCAGCTACAGCGACTAGAGAAGAGGGGCTGCATATCCCCTGGATGGTCACCTATTGCCAAAACAAGGGATTCACCGGTCGCGAAGATATCCTGAGAAAGGTGGAGAGCCAGGCTCGGGTGGGAGGTCATAGCCGTGTTGCTTTGTGGGGTTTGGGCGGTACCGGGTATGGTCACACAATGCCATTTATAAACGGAAGGGTCACTAACAATGATTAGCAAAACCCAAATTGCCTTGGAATACGTATACCGGTGTGGCCGGGGGCGCCCAGTTTTTTGGGTCCACGGAAGCAGCCTCGAAAAATTTAGTGAGGAGTTCAAGAGTATCGGGGCCTCTCAATCCGCTATTGATGGGGAGGGTAGCAAATCATTGACTTCGGTTAAAAAGTGGCTTGAAGGTCCAAACAGCGGGGAATGGATTCTGGTTGTGGATAATGCCGATAACGAAAGGGACTTTGGTAGCAATAACAGCCCTATTGCTCAATATATACCCCGGGGCCCCAAGGGAACCCTCATAATAACGACAAGGTCCAAACAGGTTGCGTCTAGGTTGGTGTGCCATGGTGAGAGCGTCATTCAAGTGCCGCAGATGGGGGCGGAGGAGGCTAGACAGTTGTTCTTATATCGCTATGGGGCCCTGAGTGACCCCCGAGACGAGACGGCAGTCGAGGAAATACTTGGCTCGCTTCATTATCTCCCATTAGCAGTAGTCGGCGCGGCCGCTTACATGACTGAAACCAGCACTGCTCCTTCAGAATACCTCGGTATCTTGGGGTCGGAGGATGCTGCAAGGGAAAGACTTTTGTCCCAGCAGTTCAGCGATATTTACCGAGAGGTCCCAGGGGTTGGGGAAAGCATTCTGAGTACATTCTTTATCACCTTTGAACAGATTAAGAAGGATTATCCTCAGGCTGCGGATCTTCTTCGGCTGATCACATTTATGAAGGACCACCAAAACATACCAGAAGATGCACTGCGGCGTTCTCGCTTAGAAGGCATGAGTGATGCTCTCACTGCGCGGAACGCAATCGGAAAACTTGTGAACTTTTCCCTGGTTACTAAAACTGCTAGTTCGGTAGGGGATGTACCAGTGTATGAACTTCATCGCTTGGTGCAGATCTCAGCCGAGGTCTACTTCGGTGGGCGCGAGGACACAGATGCGCCGAAGTGGGTGGTCGGGGCACACATGGTAGAACATTCCGCTTCGAAATCACGGCTGTCCCTCGCAGCGTCCTCTCGGCGGCCACCGGAATCACATAATCCTGAGATCGAGCCGTTAGATTAGGGGGCACGCAACCCTAATGCCGAGCCTTCAATACCGTACGGCATGGGAGGATCAGGAGGCTCCCAACAGCCCTCGAACATATACGGGGAATTGAGAGAAACTCGAACTGTTTTTCACCTTGCATGTATGACACCTCCGGGGTGAGCCCCCTGTCCTGACATATGCTAACTAGGGGAGCTATCAGCGACGGAATAATGCCAATGTTGATCGCCATTGATTTACATCCCCACCCACTTCAATATTTTGCCATTCATGCATACTAATTCCTATGATGGGCGGATACGGGCTGGTTCAATTCACTTAATCTTATAATTTGTACCAGCGGTACTAGCCCGCAAGGATGGGTATGGGTTTTCATAGCATTAGATAAGAATCTTGATATGAGAAATTACTCCCGAATTCCACTTTCTCCTGCGCGGCGACATAGAGCTAGGACTATGGCTTGGGCGTTAACTGGGGTCTACAGAGAACATGTATTTAGTCCAGTATCTTGCGGTAACTTTGGCGGGGACTGCCATGGGAGTCTGCGCGTGATGATGCGAAGTAATGTGTACATAACACGAAGTTACTCCATTATTAAAGCAGCACCACCAGGGCCGACAAGTAGTATAAGGCATTACCTTCCGGGGACGGTACCGTAGATACCTGGGCGGGTATATAAACAATCCTGTACCATAACCCTGAGCACCACAATGCCCAACTTCATCCTCATCTTCTCTGCACCCACGCTTTGTACGAGCACTCCGGATCCTCGATAGAACACCGGCACCCCCGAGAGCTGACAACGGATCGAGGGAATTAAGCGGTTGGTTGCACCTACCCCCCCGCACCGCGAGAGAAATATTGAGTAGGTTGAGAGTTCCGCCTCGAGTTTTTAGGCACACCGAAGCGTAGCTGCTCATCATGTACCGGTATTCGAGCCATATACACTTTTGTTCCGAACTACCTTGGATGTTTAGACATGTATACGATAATCCAAATTCCGGAGAGCAAAGTGGCGTACTACACAGCACCAAGAATCTCTTAGAGCCAATAACAGAAGTTCTCAAAAGGAAAAGAAAAAGAAAAAAATCTGTAGCTTTCCCACAGCTGGAGAAGGCACAATAAAGCGGGCCCTCGGCGCGGTGACTCGAGTGACGCTAGGAGGTCATGCTGACAGCCACCCTCCCCTTTTCCAGCGTACAGAATCCCTAGCAGGTGAGTCCAATTATTCGACTTTCAAAAGTAGGTAGGTATTTTAACGCGTGCCGTGAAAATGAAAAAAAAAGAAACCACCCTCCTCGATCGGCTAGCTAGCTCCGCCTCGTTGGAAAGCAATCGGAGGAATCGTGGGAAAGTTGCCCCCCCCCCTCAAACCCTTCCTTTTTTTTCTTCTTTTTTTTTGTGGCGTATGGTTTATCGTTCCCTTTCGCATTTAGTATCATATAAACTCTGTGCGGTTAGCCGGCACAACTAGGATGAATGGTAAATAAATACAATAATGAAATATTATGGTTAAAAATCAAGTTCTTATTCATAAGATCTCACTCGGTAGTTTGGGCCTGGGGGTCTTTGAGTTACCTACCTTCTTAACGCGGGCCAACAAATTCACACAAGTACTCCTAAGATTTGGAAGATCGGCATATAGGACGTGGTGGATCTCATTAACGGGTGGGTGGCCAAAAACTCTTATGATCTCTCGAACTAGAAATCCGCCCCAGATTGGCAAGGGTGGGGGGGGGTTGATTTCTGTTGGGAACCTGAATGGGAGGTCTTGGGGCTTTTAAGGTAAGTTAAGAGCGGTCACTTATTATATTATAGGGAATAGGTCTGTAAGTTAAAGACACTATGAAATATCAGAACTGGGGGTGGACTTATTGGTGGTGAATGGATAAGACAGTGGCAGAAAATCACCCTGTGAAGAGCGAAAAAAAGTCGCAATCAAGCACTGGCTACCGTGACGGGATACAGAGGAAAGAGTGCGAAAGGAAAAAAAAAGTGTGTTCGCCGTTCCATGCAAATATAGAGAAAAGACACCAAACTAGAATAAAATATGCTTGTGGTGGTCAACATATTATGTAGTTGGCCCACTATGACGCATCACCCGAAACCAGTCCCCCTCGGGCATTAAACCTAGTGGTAATCCCATTACAGTGAGAATTGGAATAATTGAACCTCGCGTTAAGAAGTCCAAAGTTCCCTCTCTTAGATAAGTAGAGCGCACAGCAAAAACTGACCTCCTTAGACCGAGCTTAAGATAGGAAAAGAAAAAATCGAAAAAAATCGAAAAAACAAATCCAGAAGTTACCAACAAAAGGCAAATTCAACATCCTAGAGTGAGGTTCAATTATTCCAGTTCTCACAGTAGTCTATCCAACTTGATATATGATACCTATTCTATCACGTGTAACCTTTCCTCATCGCCAGGGTTAGGTTTTTCTCTCCAGGACCGGAAAATAAAAAATTGAAACAAAAAAAAAACTTCTACAAGAATTGAACTGGTGTTCCCTAACGAAACAGATTTCTTGTCGGTTGCGTTAACTACTCAGCCACAATACCTTATTTACTGTAATTTGGTGGCTCATTGAAAACCGGAAACGAGATACCAATTGAGGTAACACTTACACACAACAAGAACCCGTAAAAACATGGAGAGCAACCAAAGGGTCGTGTCTTGATAAATTAATATGATGAAAAAGCGAAAGTGGAACCTATAATAATAAGAAATGACGTTTCTTTCTTTATCCATTGTCATTGGGCATTAGGTATCTGGTTTTTAGTTCCATGGTGCTTTTTTTCATACCCTTTGTCTTTAGTCATACGCGAGCTGGCACACTGGCAGGGTATAGGTTTAGGGGCCATGGAGAAACATGGGATGTCGGGGTGGTTCCAGATCGGTTGAGGCCACTAGAATTCAGGATCTGTTAGCTTGGTGTGCTTCACTGGGGTTCGTTGAGTTTGTGAGTTTTGCGGTGTTTCTAGTTAGACGGAGACATATATCCCCTAACTTAGCTTAAATTAGCAGAGGGAGCAACTAGCCCACCGTTCTTCCATGTTCTGCTGTGCTTAGGGCCTATTGCTATTGCACTTTTGTTCTTTCCTTTTTTCATGCTTTCTTCAGGCTCCCTTACATAGATTGTGCGGCCGGCCATACTGGGAAGCGAGATCTTAGTTACCTAATCCTGGGCATGAGTGCCTTTATTCCTCTTTCTCTATTACCCATTCCAAGCATTCAGTTTTGTCCTGATGGTAATTCCTAAAGATCCTATGGCGGCAGCAATTGGCGTCAGGACTAGGAGTGCGGGTCTGGAAAATCAATGAAAGGGTTTAATGTGCCTCTAAAGATAGAACCAGAGAGTTAGCAAGCCCCAGTAGGGATTAAATAGGTTACTCCTGCCCAATCCACAGATATAAACAAGTTACTCCCGAACTCTCACAGATGACCCGTGAGCCGTGAGCCTGTCCCTTTTTACATGCATCCCGAGTGACCTTAGGTGAACCACCCGTAAAATTGGTGACCTAGAAGCAGATATCACAGACAAATGTGACACATAGAACTTGTAAAGAACCAAAAAAAAAAAAAAAGAAACCCCCCCCCCGGCCCAGATCTAACCCAGATTCAACACACCCATTTCATACCCCAACCTAATCTAAACGAAGCCGGAATGATCGGAGATACCTTTTCTCTATTCAACCTCGATTACCGTATCATGTATATCGATAGGGCTCCAAATCCCGTAAGCACTACTTCCTACACTCAGGAGAGTGCATTGGGAATTTCCCTTCCTAGCAATTGCAGAAAGGGTTACTATTAACGCGGTATTTCATAACAATCTCACATATATATTCTCCAACCTACCTTTTCGGTGCTACTTTCTTATAGGCCTGTACTAGTACATTAAGGAACAGCCGCCTAGATAAGGCACAGAACCCCCTCCTCCCATCTTCGAATCCATCTTCTCCGTCAGCCCTACAATCTCCGCACCCAGAGACAAAAGTTCCCAAGAATGGTTAGCGCTTTCTTGACATTGTGCGCAATAAGCACAACCAAACACGCTAGATCCCACTAACCTGTATCCAGAATTCTCTTTAATATAACCTGTCAAACTAAACCCATCACGGGGATGGCGGGCTGACTTCCGCCAATATCGGTACTCCTACTGTAGCGGGCAAGAGGTATCTGGGGGTACGCAGGGATGGCCGACCCCATGATGGCTCAGATAAACAAGGATTTGATATTTTCTCCCGTGACCATATATTTGGCGAGTCCTCGTTTTCCGGTACTTTACTTTTTGCCTGCTAGGAGCACTCTACCCGCCGCCCCAGGTAAGTACCCAAACATTGAGGCTGTAATTTTGTTATTTTTTACGCACACCAATATTCACTGCCCATTGGACACGTACCGTATTTCTCTAATCCTTGTTTTCAGGGTATCATACTAAGTTAGTGTTGCACAGCCGCCTCCCACTATCCTGGATGACCAAAACCCTAAGGATCTATCCGGTACAGCGAGTGATCCAGGGCAACAGGTCATGTTTTGTGTAAGGGAGCCCAGAGATTCAGACCAGGACTCGAGGTATGATCCCATATCGGGATTACAATGATCCGGAACAACAGGGTTTGACCGTCGGTTTCCTTGACCGAGACAAGTAATCCGGCAGCCGATCCCAAGAGTTTGGTGGAAACTGGGGAGAGGTGCAGTCTAATACCGGTATGGGGTTCCTCTAATATGGGGAGAGTACTCTGCCGGGTAGACAAAAGCGAACATTTGGGTAGCACAATAGTGACAATGACCTCATAACCAATTAGACTAGTGCACACTTTACTCGAGTACAGTAGGCTTACAACCTGCCCCATTCCGGTAATCGTATCGAGAACAACTTCTCTCCTCACCGCCAAGAAAGCCGTCGACAACCCCCACCCATCCACCCAGACCACTTCTGAAACCCCCACGCCCGAACGGGCTCCAGGGCCACCGTAGCGCACAGCAGGCATTGAAAAAATCATTGCTTTTACAAATTACTCCCATAAATTACCCTCTCAAGCCACTGCTATTCCACAGGGTCCAGTGTGCTGTACCAAGTATTACGGCTTTCTAAGAGTCGAGCAGCGCGCGCCCATTAGATGCTGTTCCGCATATGCTATACTCTACAATTTGTGGCTCAACGGATGGAGTACTGCACTCAAGTAGGTAGGGAGGTACAGTACTAAACAATCCGGGATTCAAATGTCTTGGGCGCGAGTACCAAGGCAGACCATGTATTACCGTACTCAAATAATTGGTAGATCCATTGGATAACTCCGGGGGCCTGTCGAGATGCCCAGAGGCTAAAGTCCACGAGATCTGGAATCCACAAATGACCAATCTACGGTAAAATCGAGAGATCTTAGTCCGTAGGCATTCCACAGATCACAGATCTCATCCCTCTGGTGGCGCTTAATAAATTATAATAACACCATTGGCCAAAACCCTTTCGTGTGACCGAGGCCCAAAACGGGTCCCGCTCAACCCCAGACCTATATAAATCCGGTTATTACAAGAAGGCGTGGCGGGCCCACAGCTCGCGCCGGTGAAACCTAGGGAATATTCACCTTCCAGGAGCAAATTTCCAATCTTAGGGATGATAGCAGGGGGGGGGGGTATAGAGATTGCAGTCACAAAAATATGGAGGTCTAGACAGTCAAAAAATATTGAGAATCTCAAAGATTTCCAAGAAATGCTAGTTTGTATTGCAACCTCCAAGAATCTCTATGATATTTTGACATACAAACAGGTCCAAGTCTGCGCGCTGCTGTCCTCTCCCCAGCGGAGGTTCTGTATGGAGTTTTGTAAGCTTGATTGTCTAGTCGAGGGTCTGAAATTTCGGGTAAGAGTGGGGGAAACCTGGGGGCGAGAGAGGCCCTGTACTCGAGTAAGCCTAAAATGTAGCAGACTACCTGTAATGGCAAGCGACTTGACAGTGCTTGTCGGCTAGCGTAGTTCCACCCGACACCCCGAGCATTGGCATTTGGCCCCCGTAAGTGTTGGCTGACTGCATGTATTGCTCATGGTGGTGTTTCACCCATAGTATAAAATTTCCTTTCTCCCTTGCCTGCATCCTACCCGCCTTCCCAGAGTTGCAATGCTTTCAATCAGGGTGGGGGTCTGCTCCTAGAAAGCAAAGAATTAAACACAGAGAAAGGTAGGTGGTGGGAATGGGGTGTGGCCTCATCAAATGTTTCAGATATATCATAGTTTTTTGGGCTAACATTGTATAGCAGCTCAGTGTAAGCCACTCATGACATCAAGGGAGTTGGGAATAATTTTCCCTTTTTGCAGTTGGTCTGAGGCTTCCAGCCCAGCTTGGTATATCATACGGGGTCCTATTGTCGCCAGGTGTTGGGTAGTGGACACAAGAGGAGGAGGATGGAATATCAGACGATCGGACAATAGTTCTCGGGGAGCTGTAGAGCACACGATAGAAGACTCGTGTAATACCGGTAAACCACAGAGGGTTCCCCGAATGGGTTGTTGAAGAATAAGAATAACATTGTTAGAAATATAATACTACAAAATACGAGGTCAAGAACTATGATGCTTGGATTTGGCTTTAGGTTCCGAGGAGAGGTAGGAAGACATGATATCGTTAACCATTAGGAAGTAAGGCAAACCGCACCAGGGGGTGGAGGAAATGATCGTGATAATGGGCAGGCCGTATGTATCCAGGTAGCCCTTAGGCTCAGGTTCAGTTATGACGTTGGTAAGAGTAAAAAAAAACTCCAACCGTTCCAGAACTACAGGTATTGTCTACAAGCCATAGGGCATCCCCGGCTCCCGACATTCTCTAAACCCGCGACCTATATACTTGTCGCAGGCAAGAAGTACCCGAACATTTAGTGGAAAAACAGGGATAATTCAGGGATGATACAGGGATAAACGGCGATATTTCAGGGATATTTTAGAGGTAAGACATATCTTGGAGGCCTGTGTCCACCAGTTAACAGGGGCAATTTTGGTGAGAATTGCCCAAAATGGCGTCTGATCACCTCAATGTTCGGGTACTTCTTGCCTGTGACAAGTACAAGTACTCAACCTGGATCAGGAACACTATGAAATTATCATGACGTAGCAGAAACACAAATTGCGATCACGCCAAAAAAAAAACCACAACTGCAACTCCTCAAAACACACACGTATATACCACCGTTAGTACCAGTCAGGTTGGCTCTGGAGGGGATATGCCAAACCACCTTCCTTTACACCCCAAAGTACCCTAGGGTGGTGATTTAGGGGCCCTTTTCCCTAGTTGGTTGGCTTGGCTACCGTACCTGTATCCCTGTCTCCGGAAAGAATTCACTAAGTTATAATTCAAACGTCCTCTTCACGCGTATACCGTGCCTACTCGTAAACCACTAGTGTAATCTTGCAAACACAACCACCTTCCTAGAGTTCTCGTGCACGCTTTCGTCTACATCAAGGACAATACTTCTCGATAATCACAGAAAGACAAGAGCTTTCTAGACACCTGTTTTCGAATATACCAGTTTGGAATATTGGAAAAACTTTAATAATAATCTGATTCACTGAACAGTGAGAATAGAGAGTTTCTAAGGGCTAGGAGCACTTCGAAGGGACTCGTAGGAACTTTAGGGAGGCGGTAACTGTGCCCAGGACAAATGGTCCCTTGGCAATTACGAGTGATACCCGATGAACCTCAGGATCGGCAGGAGCTAATCTCCGCCCACCCACATCCGTGTCGCCCCCTGAATCTCTCCCTTTCTTCAAGGATCAGAAGAATAGATGACTTTGGCAACTTGGCAAGGCAAACGATACGACAGACTTAGGGAACAAACGAGTCACGATACTGTTGCCGCCAGTACGAGTATCATGCAACTCAAAATGCTACATCAACCCATGATATGTTTAGTTTGGCAAGATACCTGAATTACGAATACCAATTAATGCCACCCAACGCGCACACGGCGAGCTCAAGCTTCATCATGCGAGGAAAACACTAAGATAATCATTCTCGGGGGGTTTTTGTCTCTTGGTGCGGAGATTAGAGGTCCAGCAGAGATGAGGATTATGAGAGATCTTACGGTATCCAAGCCACTCCCCTCGGGCCCTCTACAAGTATGGTAGGTGAGCTATCGGTAGCTCCCGTCAAAACGGGTACCAAGCAGCCAAGAGCCCAAGGAACTTGGTATGCATTCTTGTTTGAATCATCCCTTGGTTTTATGCTCACTTTTCATGTGAAGGTTGGTCTTTGCTCGAGTATGATACTGGGTTTGTCCAGTACGGCACGCACCGGTAAGTATGTTCCAGCACTCACGCGTGCCTGCCAAGAATAACGCCGGCTCCCGAATCTTGCGGGGGGGGTACTAGTACTTGCGCTCGAGAACTAGGGATGAGGCTCGGGTTTACCTTTACCTGGATTTTTTTATTTTTTTCTCGGTAAAGGCGCTACAGTAGCAGTATTCTGTTCTACCGGTACCAGACCAAATGGAGGATGCCGGCAGACTCTCGAGTCAAGTTCAGGTATTATAGTACGGATATGGTTCCGAGACTGACCTTGGGAATACCCGAGTATGAAGGTAGATGACAGAACCCCTACGGATTGGGACTGGCACAGTACTCGTACTTGTGCTTGTACCAAAGCTTCTTACCTGTTTGAGTAATATCCTTACAAGCCTCATTCATTCCCATACATATGAGACCCAGTTAGCGGTCGCGCCTCCAGGGTCCAGTGGGTCCGGTCACCTATATCAGTGGCCAGGAGCTTTACCGCACTTGCCAACTCATAGTATCCCAACGTGGAAAGGTCAAGAATTGGTGCTATTGGTGTTTTAAGCGTGGATTCGAGGAACTCGGCATCTCTATTTCAGGGTGCCAGGCGGTGCTCCTCAGATTGGAGAGCGCTCAAGGACTGGACATAGCTGCCCTGCTCAGCATTAAGTTACTTATTGAGTGATGAGATTTAGGATTCTCTCTGGGTGATCGATCTTTTTCAGCCCCTTAGGGTAGGAAGTTAAGCCGGACGCAAGGTTTCAGGGTATCCCAAACCTTTGGAAAATTTTCGGCCGCCTGGGCATTTGCTGGCGGAAGGGTGGAGTTGAGTGCTACCGGGGTTCTTTCGAGATGTTGAAGTTACTCTACTTGAGAGGACTCGTCACCGGCAGAGTATACTACTACTAACAGCATACCCTGGGGCAAGGGTTTGGAGAAATACGGTCCCACCCCTCTATCCTCCACTGCCAAAACCTGAAGAAACCGTCTGGTATAGCGAGTGACCTAGCACGGCAACCGGTAAGGTTTTGTAGTAAAGAGATTCAAAATTCATAGATTCATACGAGGTAGTGCAGTATCTAGATTATTAGGATCTGAGATTGCAGAGTGTAACTGCCTCTGAGGGGAATTAAAACCAAAAATCTGCTTATCTTGCTTGTATCCGCGCGACCACACCGGGCGCTCCTTGGCGGAGACGGGTATCGCACTCGGGTAGACGATCAAGCTCTAGATCTCCGGGCTATAGTAATAATTATGATATAGTTCTTGTAGTTCTAAATTTAGTCTACCATATAACTTTATTCTAATTTTCAAGTACGCTCCTCTAAATATAATAGACCCCCTAAATTAATACGGTAGCATGCCCACTCCTCCTCCACCACAGCACATACGGTAGCTTACATCTTAATCCTCCCGCTCCATCAGAACCCCGTCCCCCCCACCAATCAACACAGCCCTTCCCACCCCATCCAGCATACCCGTACTTCCCACCCCCCCATTTCACAAATACCAAGAAACCCACCACCGGTTCTCTCCCATCCCATCCCATTCACCAACCAACCTCACTCATGCACAATGACAATAAGCACAATGAACTGTCAGACAAACTCTCATAACCCCCCTCGGGTAATACAAATGGTTAAAAAGCATATTGATTACCTTGCAGAAAACTCCTCCGGAACTTTTGCTGTCATGAAATCTTCCAGACTACCGGTGCAGCACCCCACAGAACGATGACCGAACTACCCCCCGGTGCATGACCAAATAATTTGGCGAATCCGGTAAGTATAATCTGGGAGGTGTTGTACACGGATTCTGGTGTACTGGTGCACCGGGAAGGACACCAGTATACGTTATTCTTCTCGAGGGGGGAGGGACGGAGGGTCCTCCGATCGTGTGTATCTTGGTGTGTTGTAATACCGGTACGGTATCATACTACGGGAATCTACATCTAGTCTTGGTGTGTGTGTGTGTGTGTGTGTGTGTGTAAGGATTTCTTTTGGGAAGGTCCGGGTTGGGTAGGCTTTCATTTCTTTTGGGGGGGGTTTTTTTAAATTTTTATTTTATTCCTATGGCGTATGGTATAGCTGGGTGCTGGCAGTGGTAGACTAGACGCTACTCGAGTACTGGCACTCGAGTACTGGATAGCACAGCCGTGTGCTAAAAGTTCTCGCAGCCTGGCTAGTACTATAACAGGACGGACTACAAGTGCTCGAGTATAATCCCTCCCATAAAATTTTGCTACGTTGCCAGCAGGGGTGAGGGAACTTTTAGCACACAGCTGTGCTGTACTCTGCAGCTAGTGACTATTCGAGGCTTAAAAGTGCAGTACGGTATCGTACTAGTACTCCTCCATTTAAAGTCACTAGCTACTAAGTTATCAGCATCCCGAGGAGATGAGACAAAATAAAAAATAACAAAAAAAACAGGAATAAAAATAAAACAAATCCTCCCGATGCTCACACTCTGCTGAATCCCTCTTACCATCCTCTAGTATCATACCCCCACTTGTATCTTCACCTCACCCACCCCATCCACCAACAAAGACCCGAAATCAACATGGACCCATACCGATATGATATCTCAAAGGCTCAACAGAAAGAGGTAAATTCACCCAAGAAACCTTCAATTCCAAACGCGCCAACTTTCCTCCACAGATGCCATAATATTACAATAATTATTATTACTGTTTCAAGGCGGTGAAAGACGAAAACAATAAATAAATAAAGAAAAAGACCAATCCCAATCCAGAACTTGAATAATGTATACTCGAGTACCGGAGAGAAGGAATCACTTCCCAAATATGGCCGGCAGCTAATACCGGATTTGGCATAAATAAATAAATTTGAATTAAATCGGTGGTGTTAATGCGATTTTTGACCGATTCGTTGTCGGGACGAAAGAGGAAGTTGGTCTACAGACTGCAGGCTGGTAAGTTAAGTGCAGGTTCATTGTTTTTACCGGGTTACTAGAGTCCTGTGCAGTGGGTACAAAGTACTCTATTGTACCGGTACCCGAAGGCAGGGGTTAAACAAATGTGCTCTACAGTACTCTACTCGTAGAATACCGCCAATAATAAAAGGCTCATCCCAGTGGCTATTCTAGATTTCCTGGTTTCGATATTTCGGTTACCGGTATAGCGCTTCATATTTCTTGCCCGGAGATGGGGAATTTCACTGGGTGCAGGGTTCGGGGATAGATTAATTAACCTGGGCATACTGTACTCGAGTACAGATATTTAGACCTTTGCGGAAGGGGAAGAAGAAAGAAAAACCCAAGAAAAAAGAAAGAGAAAAGAGAAAGTTTTGCGGTGTTGGGGCTTGATGCTCTCATGCTATGATTTTCAGAAGGACCTGAGGGTGTACACGTATCATACAAACGGAAGGTAAATTTATGAATTGAAGAAAAGAAAAACAAGGTATAAAAAAAAGATACAAATATTTGTTCAAACAACCGCAACCGGTACCGTACCCAACAACTCTAATTACAGATTACCATTACCCAATGCCGCCCACCCCCCACACCTGTAGAAAAGTTCCTCTCCATCTCTAATATAAACGAATGCGAAAGTATTATAAAGTGGGGGTCTGCTTGGTCTGCTTGTTCAGCGCGAGGAGATTCTCCCTGGGTGGGCTGCGGTAGTCGTTCTGGGTGAAGCGAGAGTTGAACTTCATGATCTTCTTCATCTTGTTGTACTGCTGGGCGGTGATGGCGAGAGTCTCCTCAACAACGTACCAGGAGACATCCTCGGTGCAAGGGGGGGTAGTCAAAGATCCTGGATAGCTACGGATGTGGGAGTTGTCGACAATGTTGTTGATGGAGCTGTTTTCCCGACATTAGTTTCTTCCGGTCTTACGGATATGGTATTGTTGGGGCACTAACTGCATCTGGACCTCGAAAGGATCTCCACCACTCTTCTCTTCCCTCTTAGAATGCCCGGGTTTCTTGAGACCATCGAGCTTTGGGCAGATTGACTGGAGGACCATATCCCCAGCGCCGGCGTCCACTATCTCGAAAAAGATGCCAATGACAGCGAGCTTCTTATCGTCTAAAATCTCAAAATTAGCCTTTTACTTTGCGTTAAAGTTCTGTAGCAAGGAAGGAACCTACTGCCAACCTTGGTGTGCACAAAGTGGACTTCCAAGGGAAAATTCTCCTGGCGTAGACTATGCTCGCTGGATGTATGGAAATGAAATTGGAGCAATTTATATTCCTCGCCTCCAAGGATGGACTTGTAGTCACCTGGTTTCAGAGGGGTGAGCTCGATAGTGTGGCCGTTATCCTCGATAGTGAACTGGCCAGAGAATGGAAAGGAAGTTGTGGTGTTCTTCGCGAGAGGAACTAGGTCGGTGATGTCGATCGGCGACTGTTGCTTCCCGGTTGCACATTTGCTATAGGGAAAGTTTTTGCCGTCAACCGTCAAGTTGTGCCAGAGGATAGGGCCAGTTTCGCCAGTATAGGTGAAGGAGGGTAGGGTCGAATCCTCACGCTTGTAAAGACAAGCAGAGACAAGGGCGGAAGGCAAAGAGACCGATAACAAGAAAGAAGAAACAAGGAATGAACGCATTTTCAATGCTCAGTAAAAAGATATGTAAAGGTCGGATATGTAGAGTAAAAGAGAAGAAGGAGAGTCTGAGGTGGTGGTATGTTTCTCTTTAAATGAGGGAAGATAGTGGGGATGGAAAGACATGAGTGGGAAAGCAAGTAGGTTATATGCTTGAGGTCTGAGAGAGTTGACGACTAAGGTCCTGGAGCTAGAATTAGGTCGAAAGAGCAAGAGTCGGAGAGCCCCCTCCCGCACTTGGCATAGCGGGCCTGGAAGGGAGGCAGTGGTGATTCCATAATCCGTGTTGAAGTGTCTTACTCTTTCTCTCACACTGTTACTCTTGACCCATCAAACTTCGGTGTTGAGGACTCGAGAGGCTGTAAGGCACGGTACGGTACCCAACCTCCGTTTAGCGGAAGTCACATAGTCACAAACAGGGGGAACAGCTCTCAGAGCGTGTGTTTGCGGTAAGAGCGTGCTGTAACTTATTAGACGCTAAAGTTTGGGACACTGTAGCCCAGACCTTGCCAAGCGCAGTATAGCGTAAGATTCGGGAAGGCGGTGATCACTCACTACATTGGTCACTACTCATGTGGATGGCAAAATGCGCCAAAGACCTCCACCTTGGCGCCGAAGCCCCAACACAGCGGGCCAACTGATGTATTACCGGAAAAGTGCCAAAAACGACGGAAGTGTCCAGCCACTAGCGCCCCTCGTTTCAACCAGTCAACTGAGACCGCATGCCGGCGGCCGTATCGCAACTTGAAAAACTCCTGGCAATTTGAGAAAAAGTTGGAAACAGAGATTCCTCCTGCCTTGGCCGGCCTGTATGTTAACCTGATCCGGCCAAGGTCTCTTGGCTCTTCTGCTGACCCGCTCTAATGGTGATGGTTTTTTTTTTCTTTTTCACTGGGTCAGCCAATGACCGCATTTGTCAATAATAAGAAGCCGCGAGAATGCAGGCGCTACCCAGGTAATATTACCAGCCACAGGAGCTTATCTGAAGGGGAGCCACCCTTGCGTAATGGTGCTTCATCAGCTGCGATATGCTTACATTTTTAGCCAGGCTGGGGCTCTTTGGCCGCTGCTATTCTTCACGAGCCTCTGCCATATATTTATCACAATCTAGAAATAGACAGTAAATTAATTCTTGGCACTACCCCGGTGATATTTTATTATTTACCTAATTCAGCTTATCACCACTCGGTATCCCCTACGGTAGTCGTCGGGTGCTGCGCCCAAGAAAACTGCTTAAGAGCTATACCCAATCTGGCCCAGAAAATAACGGGATCTAGGAAGTGTCCTTCCCCAACTAGAAATAAATTACTAAGGATCCCAGACAACCGGTTTTCTTGGGCGCACCGACGGACTAAAGGATACTGTGTACGGTAGTGCAGTACTCAAGGAGAGTCAATTCGGCGGGCAAGGCCAGAGCACACCGCTACTCGCCGAGCGAACGTACCGATACCAATATTATCGAATTCTTCCTAAGTTAGGGAGGGTTAAAAAAAATCTCCAGAAAGAGGTTGAGTTGAATTTTCCTTCGCCATGTCTAATTCCGAAAAGTCTTGGGAGCATCAGACTACCCCTGAGGACAGTTCAGCCACACTGTTCCAGAAATATACACTTGTTCGAGTAAGATGCGGGAGTGCCTCACAAGTTCTTGACCAATGAGAATGTCGTCCAACTAAGTGCCAAGAGGCCAAGATTTACGCCACAACCGGTGTAGAATGATTCCGGCTGGGCGGGCCTTTGACCAAGGTCTGGTTCACGGGAGTAATGCCGATACGGTACTCGAGTACCGGTACAATACTCGAGTAACGCAACTTATGGGACGAGTCGCATGTCACGGAGGACAGACAAGGTGGCTGGTATGGTTGGACCCGGCCCCGCTATGGGTAGGGCTGAATATTGTTGTGCAATCATTTCTCGATGAGGCGAATGAAGTGTCCTGCTGGTTTGTTCCCAGCTGATCCCTACCTGTGAGCTTGTGGCGCGGCCCGCTCAAACTGCGCACTTGGCTTAAGCTTATGGACCTTCGCTTACTGATTTTTCTGCATTACTCCGTTCTGGAGCACCCAGTCTACACTTAGAGTTTGGGGGCTGATATGCTCCGAGATCCGCTATACAATATCTCCCCGCGCACCGCCTCTTTCTGCCCGAATTAGAGGGAGGTCAGCGCTGACGACCGAGCGTTCAGGAAATATTGGGAACAAGTGTGAGTGCTAGCGCTCTGACACCTGCTGTATTTTGGGTTCCGGAAGATATTATGCTAAGTGTAGGTACTACAAATACTGGTCCTATAGAAGAATGCCCGGATAGGTAACTCCGGAAAAATTCATTTGCCTTGCGCCTGTACGACTGGATAAATTAGTCTCCGAAAGTGCGGAGGAGTTCTTTCCCCCTCTGGATATCACACCCTTGCATGAGTACCCTCAGAGCAATGATAAAAAATCGTGGATTCTGTAAAGGTTCCACGGAAACCTTTTATTCAACTATGGCGAGGACTTTTTGCTTCAACTGTTCAGAAAGGGAAACCACGAGATTCTAGAATACTGCTCTTGTACAGTAAAGCACTCCCAATCGCGGATTGTAACTTGTATTGGTAGACTAAAGTTTTTATGGTGGTCTATCTTCGATTTATCTGTAGGACTACGGTAGATAAAACCGGTTGTCTGATGGAACTGAGACAAAAGCATGGAGTTAAGCCTGTTGGAGGATAAGTATTAAATACCGTATCGCAGCAACCAAACGATAGGGCTAGAATAAATATTAACCATAGGAAAGGCATTATATTATCAGAAACACTGTTCACTCATTGCTCGTTTAACTAACTAGTTAAAAACATGAGTAAGAGTTATAGGAGATATAAGGAAATCATCCTTATGGTTCCACCGCCTCACACCCTCCGATCTCCCTCCATGCATGCTTCCACCCGTCTGCTTACTCCAGCAACCGTAGAAGAAAGGCATGGTCATAGCACCATCTCCGTGGATAATTCCAACTTTGGAACAAATGGAATCGCTAAAAGCATTCTGTAAAATCCCACGGCCAACCACAGTTCACTCCACACTCCTGACAACTCTCACATCTATCCTTATCCTTCAGCTCTGATAACTGCCTCCAACAAGACTCACATTTCTTCCTCTCGCTGATTTACACTATTAGTACTGTGCATGGATATCTAGGCTGAAGATTCAAAATCTGAGCTCGCTTAGTGATTCCTACCGGAGCAGGAGCCAGCTTGTCCGATAAAAGATATAAAGTAGATAAGCGGAGACTCCAAAAGGTGCGGTTTTGTTGCACTTAGCTACTGTAAGTGCCGGACTAACAGCTGAATGAGATACCGGGGATTATGAGGCCGGCGTGGTAGCGCCAGCACTCGCGGAAGCCATTAAAAACCGGAAAACTATTCCTGCTAAATCCCATACAATGCTCCATAGAGACAAGGGCCACGTTTTCCGGTTTTTAATGAACCCCCCGAGAATTGCGCCGGTTGCTGACTTGAAGAGTTACAATAAAAGGTATCCCCACTCATGCAAGACGAAACCTCCTACTTTGCTCCCGAGACATGTGAGGAATAAGGGGACTCTGATATAGTATCATATAACAGCCACGTGATACTTTCCGGAGCAGATCAATCATTCATCGGTCGGGGCCGACAAGAGCAGGGGCATCCGGATGGTGATATCCCCCCCCCTTGGTTACTCTCGCATCTCTATTTTTTTAATTTTTTTAGTGATAAAACCGTATGTCCCTCAAGTTCCATAGAGAACTTTTCATTTATTAGAGGAACCAGGTCCCTCTTTGCTCATTGGATCTAATATTTACCGCACAGGAGGTTCTCGAATGCAGTGCTCTACTAACACAACGTCCCGCAGCCCTCAATGTCGGATTTATCTCTACCGAAATAGCTGATTCTCAAGACGCTTTGGCTCGACGGTAACAATTTTGGTTGAAAGCCATAATTGAAGGAGCACCCGTGAGAGGGGGTAAATAATAGCTCCTAACTTATAAAAGTCTCCAAGTGTCCGGGTTTTGTTCCGCCGGGCTAAAGTGCCCCTCGGAGACTAATCTCTCTGTAGCTAAAAATTGTTAAAAATCTCTATGATAGATTAAGTATGAGGAAGGGAGAGACAATTGAGTTGGAATCCTTTTTCCATTCTTGGGATCATTAGAACTAAATCCTCCCTCCCCCGTCTGCAATACAATACTTTCGACCTAATGTACTGTAGTTACTTACAGGCAACCAATTCGAGTGATCTACACTACAATGCGGAGCAAGAAGCTAAGGTCCTCCACAGTGAGATGATGCCGTATCCAGAAATTGATTAGAGGATTAAAAAAGGCCTTCAAAGTCTCCATTCGAGTCCGGGATCCAAGCTTGATCAAGGGCACCTGGACACGTGTACGCACTCACATGTTCAAACCATCCTTTTCTATAGCAGATGCTCTCAGCATCGATTCTCGGTTTTGGTTACTATAACATAGAAAGCGGCCTTATCGGATAATTTACTTTTCGGGAGAAAGCCTGGATTCATATTCCATCACTCGGGTTTCTATACCGGCGGCAGAGAGGGAGGGCTCTCCTTACTGGGTCTTACTAATTATCCCGCGTGTTCTACGGCGATTACACCGCCCGGAGGAAATAAATCGTACACACCCCGAACTACTGCTATCACGAAATCGCATTTCCTACAAATGCTCGGATAGATCTCTCACTTTGATTGTTAGCCCTTTCATGACGTCACGCTTTAAGCTTAAATGTTTCTAAGCAGCAATTAGAAGCACGGGCCAGAGCACGAAGAATTAAGTTAGATTACGAAGGGTTAAAACAAACTCGAGTGGCAGAGGGAAGCAAGTGGTGAGGCCGGCTCCTGACAAAGCTGGCGGGGGTGGGTGGGCTAAGTTTGCTACCGTATCCTAGATATGACATAGGTGACAAATAGGGATGCGAGAACCTATTGATAGAAAATCAATATAAGGAACCCGTATGAAAAGGTTAATTTTAAATGCGGAGGGATCCCACCATTTGGTTCAAAGCGTGCGGTGCTTGTATTGTTTGCTGAGTTGGGTAGCTGATCTGACTGTGCTTGGGGGAAGAAGAAAAAAGGTTTGCTCGGGGAGCGCTCAACCTGGAGATAAGCTAGTATAACACTTTCGTAAGCTGCAGTGATACTTGGTCCATGTGTATCTGTTTGATTGATGGGATCGTATAATCTTTCAGCTTGGCTTCTCGGCACTCCTGAAATGCTCTATTTGTGGGGTTGACGTAGCCGGGAGGTGGGACTTTGTGTGCCAACGCACGAAAGCCTTACTCTCACGACTGACTACCATTGTTAAATCGTAGTGGGTGGATTTTGTGCCTACATTACTTTGTCCACGTCGGTCCACCTGATTTCCACGGTCGAGACCTCCGGTGCCTAGACTTCCGTTCAGTGCTTTGGAAATAGGACGGCTGGGTAAGCCCGAAAGTAGTTACCGGAGTCACAGACTAGCATCAAGGTACCCGGGGGCCCAGATTTCCCCATGTCCCTCAGTTCAATTCTTCTCGGGGATAATAATTAACCTTCGGGAAATACCGAGGTGTTCCGGGGAGACTGGGGCCGGAGGGGCAAAGGTGTGAAAAATAGTAGATGTAATATATAAGGTACTTAGGATGGGATTTCCCTTCCACCTTTGCCCTTATCTCCTCACACCGCTCCAGGAAACATTAAGCTTAAACGAGAAGGATGTATAGGGGACAGAATAAATTAGGTGAATCTCTATAATATCGGTAGGGGGTATGTCGGGGGGCTGCCTAGGTATTGTATAGGCTACTTTTCAAGCCCAATAGCTGTCTCCGTCGGAGTTAGTATTTAGGTATAGGATAAACCGGCCTATACAAGAGTCTTTTAGTGTAGGCTGGGTGATGAGGGAAGAAGAAATATTCATCGGTCACCTTCTAGTGCTCGAACCCTGGTATAGACTGGGCATGCCAACGCTCTCGAGGAACGAATGGGAAATATGCCATGTAAACCGGTTGCTTCAATGGAATATCTAGCAGTGATTGGTTTCACTCCGGGAAGCGCTGGGATTGACAGGTCCACAGCAGATCTGAGTGGCTATAAGTGTGGAATGGAGCTGGGGGTGGTGGAGGAGGGTTTCTTCTACTGATCGTGATATGGTCGAGTGATACCGGCCGGCAGTGTAGTCATTGTGCATTAATCTGGGGTTGTGGGTTTTGTCCTCCCCCCCTGTATTTGTGCTATGATATGACATATGATTAACCGAAAATGGGAGTATATGGTGAAATATTCTGGATTATTGATAGAATTAGGCGCATGGGCTGCGAATGCGAATTCGTGATGTATTGCACAGCATTGATGCGAGTGGATATTCTCAGAAGCCGACACAAATAGTATTAAGGCACTATGGCTTGATAAGTTGTCGTGGGGTTACAGTGTGTATTATTCTCTCGCTCAAGGTAGCACCCTAGGACTATGTGAGGAACCCGAAAACAAGACTAAACTATTCAATTGAACCTCGAGTCTCCGCGTCAGAAATATCTCATTGTCAAAGGATAATCAAGCCCAAACACTTAATGGGTCCACCTCCGATGGCCGACGTGATCTCTGGGGTAGGCTTATTTAACACAAACTCAATATAAGTTAAGTTACCTAGCAACTCTAATAATTTCCAACACCTCCCGGTAAAACTTCATACTAGGCTCGTTGGAAATGATCACCTTGAGCCTTCCCCTTAGCATGTCGTGTCTTCGGACGCCCCCTTATAAATACGACAGTGGCCCGCCCGCAGCGTGCCTGCGTATTACTAACATCGGGCTCAAACTCATATAATACTAGCAGCACCCCCGCCCTAACCACAAACCCATTATGCGTTTTGATAGGCTTAACAATACCATTCTCCAACCCCCCCCCCCCCCCAAAGCCCCATCCTTTGCCAACCCCGCGGCAACCACATCGCTGACATTTCTCAAATACGCAATATCAACCCCACCATTCCCACCTCCGGCCACCCGTTGCTTCCGCATTCTTAGAATCAAGAGCAGATCCGACTACCAGTGTGCCCTCCCCTTGATCCTGGGCTTTCCACCCCCCGCGAAGTAACTCATACCAGACTTCTCTGGCACTTCCCATACCTGTAGCCTAAAAAGGTCGCCCAGTGAAAGGTCCCCGTTCGGTCCACGGGGCGGCGGCTATCGGACGAGCGAAACCCTTGATTCCTGCGGCATTGTGGCTTCGACGATGATAAGATAGGTCTACCACGCCCATTGTCGGGAGGGCGACTTCTATGTCAGAGAAAGCGGCGGTGAGGTCTTTGTGAGGGAGATGTACTCTCTTATTATATGCATAGCTTTGGCGCCCTTTGCCGAGAGGGCGGGATTGGGGGGGCGGGATTTGGGGTTTAGGGTGTGCTAGGCGTGGAGGGCTAGGGTGATGTTCGAGGCAAGGAACTGGCACTAATGGTTACAGCGTTGACCATTTCGGAGGACCTGGAAGAGTACTCGAATATATGTGGGTGGGAGTCCCTGGTTTGGATGGGTGGGAGAAAGCTTAAAGCGAGATTGATTTGATATTAGAAGACGATATTCACAAATATGTTTTTTTTCCCTGATCTGAGAGCTTGATGTGGATCTTTTTTTGGCTGGCTGCTAGGGTATGATGTGTGGTTTTTGATGTGAGGGACGCGGGTGTTCTTTACGTCCCCAAGAAGTAAACCCCCCCAGCCCAGCACAGGGAAACGCACCCTAGGCACAGTGCCGAGCTCCGGCTTGCGATTCGATATATGGGGGCATATGGGATGGGTTGGCCCGCTGGGGCATTTATCGGCGGGCATGAGTGCCTAGTGAGGTGCGGCCTCGGGGAAGTGGATCTGGCAGAGCCCGCTAGGACAATCAAAGTTTTCTGCTAAACATGCCAAGATCCGAGTCAGTTGCAGTCACGTGATGGGGCTGCTTACAAAGGAATCTCCTCGAACTCTTGTTGCAACACCAAAACAAAGCCTCAACACAAGTCGGCCGACCCACCCCCCCCTTGCCAATTCTTTTTGGCTCTTACACTCTCTGTTACTACGTCGCTTGCAACTGATACCGTGATTAGATTATTCGATCGTCCGGTTTGTGGGACAATAATTTCGCATGCCTTCCTTTCGAGATGATCATATTCTTGTACTGGTTTCAATCTACTCTCATTAGTTTGATGGCTAACAAGCGTAGGTGATATCCCCCGGGTCGCAGGTAACCCTCGCGCAGCTAGGTTTACCTGAATCCTTCACCCCAGCCAAGCTTCGTCTTGCGAGTCGCATGTTCCCCGCATTGGAACCAGGGACATGGACATGGACTAAGGTTAGGGAAGCTCGCGAGGGCGAGAAGGATCGATTACTTGCGACGGCGATGGCTAGGCAGGATGACGATGACGATGATGACGATGACGAGGAGGAGGAGGATGAAGAGGAGGAGGATGAAGAGGAAGCCGAGGAAGGTGATGAGGCTGCAGCCGTAGGGACCAAGCCTGAGGACGACAGCACGGAAAAGCCAAAGACTTCAGTGTCCGCAGTCGCAGGGGCGGTTAATGCAGCCACGGAAGGCACCGCTAAACTCGACATCTCTGAAAATAAAGAGGCTAAAATGGGCGATGAAATGGCGACAACTGTGAAGGATGAAGTGAAGTCGTCAGCGTCAGAATTGAAGGCGGAGGACTCAGAGATGATGGATGTCGCTGGCGAACAAGAAGAGGAAGCGGAAGAAGAGGATGAAGAAGAGGATGAAGAGGATGATGATGAGGAGGATGAGGAAGACGAAGAGTTGGGTGATGTGTATGTAGAAGATGAAGACGATGAGGAGGGTGCGGTCTGGTGTATGAAGGAGGGAAAGGTTGTTGACTGGGGGTGTTTTTTTGCGCTACTGTAACCTCCCTCATGCCATTCTCTGCCCCCATACTAACCCTCTCTAGGCAACACGTCCACGAAACAATTAACCCGACGTTTCATACCCCAATTCTTATGCTCTGCCCCCCAGCTTTCACACCAAGTGACAAAGAGCGGATTACCCAGTTTGTGTTCGAAAAGTTGAAAGCCCCTGGCTTCGTACTTATGGACATGGCCCTAGCAACACTGTGGGCCTACGGTCTGCAAAATTCTACGATCATTGATGTTGGGTTCGAGAAGACGGATATCACACCGATTTTGGATTTCACTATCCAGGAGCGAGCCCGTGAGACGGTTCCCGGCTGGGGCGGGGAGTCAATGACGAAACATCTAATGAAGCTACTGCCGGATTTGAAATATGAGGAAGTCGAGCAGCTTAAACGGTCACCCATTTGCGAAATATTGCACTCCGGCCATCAGTTACCAAACGCGAGTTCTGTGAACACCGCGATTGCTGCGGGAAACGATAAGATGAAGAGAGCAGCTGAGATGGATGGATCTGATTTAATTGATGAGGAGGAAGGTACCATGAATGTGGCTGCTATCGTTGCCTCAGGGAAGACACATGAATTTCTTGCGAAGAGGGAAAAAGAGAAGCGCGGAGAAGCGGAGCGGAAGTTACCCAACAGAGAGAGGGAAACCAATAGTTTCTGGGTGGTGGAGAAGAAAAAGCCCGGCGACGAGCCAACTTCGTCTTCGGCAATGATTTTGGATGAACCACAATCCGCTGTCTCAGTATCAGCGCCAAAGCTCCCTGAGGTTGTCGTAGGCGCAGAAGCACCTCCGGCTATTCTGGTCGCGACAGTGGCTCCAGAGGTTTCATCTACGGCCACCGCACCCGTTCCGGAGATACCTTCCATGGACGCCACACCGACCGCCCTAGCTGCCCTAGCTAACCCAACCGAGTCTGCTCCCCCTGCCCCTCCTCCGGTTATCACCACCACAGAAGGGGTGACTGCCACAACTTCAGTAGCTCCCCTCCCACCCATAACCACAGAGGCCGCTGTCATTGAAAGCACCATCGTGGAGAAACCTAAAACAGAGGACCCTGTCTCCGAACCTGCGAAGCCTGCCGGGGTCGCGGAGGCTGCTGTCGTTACGGAGGTAGTGGCTACTACAGATACTACAACTATCAATACCGCGGAAACCACCATGGTTACTACAACAGTTACTACGACTCTCCAAACTACAGACACCGCAGCGACGGTCGCACAAGAAACTGAGGCTGCACCTCTTCCGGCTCCGGCTCCCGTCGCCGTGGATGAGGAAGCACTTCGCAGACAAAAGGAAAAGGAGAGGCGGAAGGAAGAGAAAAGGGCAGCGGCAGAGGGACTTCCCAAGATCGGCGAAGACGAGATCCGTAGGGAGATACAAGTTGGCGTCGAGCGCTTTATGGCTGCAGAATGTGGAATCTTGCAGGAACTGACGGACCGTATATGGAGGGTTATTTCAAAGGTCGAGGATGTCTCCCGTAGAGCAGAATTATGGGAAAGCCTCATCCTTGTAGGAAACGGTTCCAAGATTAGAGGTTTGTCTCCCCTGTTTGATAGGATATTCCTTTGCATTCAAATTTTGACAAATAATATAGGTTTTAAGGAAGCTTTACTTCAAACTATTCAGAGCAAGTACATCATTCCCCCTTCCTCCGCCACTATCTTTTCTTCCGAATTGCCCTCGAACATGTCTACCCCCGCTGCAACCGGAACATCGACACCCGTCCCGCAGGCGGGCCCCTCCAGCCATACTGGCGCTAATCCTCTTCTCGTCGCTGCGACTACCTCTAACCTCACACTCCCTGCTATGGGTCACCACGGCCACCACTCCAGCCACGGCCAGACGCCGACAAACATTAAATTTCCGCGCCCACCAGAGTATTTTCCCGAATGGAAAGATGCCGGATTTGAGGAGGCAGCGTTCCTGGGAGCTCAGGTCGCAGCAAAGGTTTTGTTTATCGTTGACCAAGGTGTCAGCTGCGGGTTTATGACAAGAGTAGAGTACAATGAGGGTGGACCTGCGGCTATTCACAATGTTTGATTACTTTTCCATTGGTTTTTTTTTTTTAAAGCGGCCCTTTAGATGTACTTCTATGATGTAACCAGAAAGTAACTCCAATTAAAATTTCGTGTTGTGTCATGTTAATGTTGATTTGTTGCCCTCATGGCGGTGAAGAGTTGGCTACTTATGTGCTTTTGCCATACCAATTATCGACGAGCCACCATTTAGTCACGTTATCCAAGCTATCGCACTCGCACAGTAATAATTCGATTACCGGGAGCTCAAAGAGAAAATCTAGACCGTTAGAGAGGCGACTTACCAGACTTGAGTTATTATCGTAACCCATTAAGGGCAGGTAGCAATTATGTTCAAAAACGAACCAGGTTAGGTAGAGCTGAACATGTATGATAACCATTTTTATTGCACATTTTATGCCATCCTATTTTCATTTTTTTGGGCTACGTAAAATCCTAGCTGACAAAAATCACCGGTAACGTAAGGTTTTCCATTGAAAATAGCCATATTCACGCCCTTCCGACTACTGATTTGGTAAGGCAATCCAAACCATATCTTCATCTGCATGTGGGGTAATTTTCCGGATTTCTACTTCCCAGCGCTTTAGGACTCTGTATCTAAACTATGATAGCTGAGGAATTATCAAGAGAGCTGTGGTTGATATATTGGTGTTGGGGCAATTTTTGATAATTAATTTTTGTATGGGAAATGGCAGGGATTGGCGCTATTCTTGACCTCAACATTGCATGTCAAAGTAGTCAACAGTGGACTATACTGTCAAAAAAATTTTCCCCTTTTTTTCGGCTTCAGAATGAATTGAATGGGAAGTGCGAAGTAGCTTGGTTTGGGCTGTTACATTGCCATTCTACCTGCGATTTTCTGTCGCCAGCCTTGTACTGTACCAGCACTTGTACGGAGCATTCATCCCACCTCCGTAATGCACCGCACAGCGAGCCGGTATCTTCAAATTGTCCTGTCAGGTTCGCGTTACGGCATATATATATACAGCCTCCTCCAGCGGTCCAATAGATAACAATTCGCTGGCTGGACGACCTCGCTTAGGATTATTACTCAAGCGTATAAATGCGGTGGATTAGGCGACTTTTGGAGAGATGATGGAATAAGGTGCCTACCGAAGAGGAAGGAAGGAAGGAAGGAAGGAATGACAGTGGATGTCGTGAATTTTTTCCCCCCGGAGACTTTGAGGGATTTCTCACGAGAACCACGAATGGGGAGAGTATTCGTCAGAGGTTCCCAGTGGACCTATTCTCAATCGATAGGGAGGAGTTCGCCTCAAGTACCGTACTGCTAGCGTTAGTGCAAAGTCGGGCCAGTTCGAGTACCGTATGATACCATACTTTTCACTTCACCTTACGGTCCAATAGGTGCGGTGGTTCCTGGGGGCTTTCTCTTACCAAGTATCGGTTGGGGCGTTCCCTCCCTCCGGCTGCTCGACTGGGCGACACCGGTCCCTGTTCTGGAATCCTGGATAAGAGATAGGGGAGAAAGCGTAGGGGAGGTATTGGGCCGAGGATTTCTCAATGGTCCCAGGTGTTTGGTGCCGCTTACTTGCAGCCCGAATTAAACTCCTCCATAGAAGGGCGAGTGGAACTCGAAGAATGGCGCCCCCGCTCTTCTGCATTCCGGATGTTGGACCCGAAGAATTAAGATTACCGTACTTCTGTGGGTGAGTGCTGTTCAGGGTTAGGTGTAATAGGATACCGGTGTGAAGTTCGATGCTGTAGGCTGTTTTCACGTGCGGTCACTCGGGGAGATGGTGAATGGGAGGCCTCTCATGGGATTAAGAAAGTATCCGGGGGCAATTGCCCAGATAATGGACGGTTGCTTTTCCCCTCGAACAACATTGACACATAGAATACCCCACGCGCGTCGTTCGCTGGCAATCGGTCGTTGTCCTCCAACTGATGCTTGCGGATATATGCTTGGAATCGGCGACTTTCTCCTCGGGTACTTGAGTACGGTAAAGTACGACCACTCGCACTGTGCTTGCCATTTCCAAACCCTAAAAAAGCTGCAGCAAGATGCGGATCTTGACGAGCGCATGTATCGCTCAATCCTCTAATTGAATAAGGCGCAATCACGATGGCAAACAGATTAAAATTCTAGGCGGATCCTTTTTTTATCTCCGGTTGCTAGACGAATGATAAGGCATGATGGGGGTGTGCACATGCAGCTACTGCCAGCGGGCGAATGGAATGGAGGTGCGTGGGGAAGGGGTCGACCAATGAAGCCGCAATGCAAACGCAAACCCGTTACCAAAAGGTGAGGTAGGTTATATTCTAGACTGCCGAAGTGCGGGGAACAGCGACAAGCCATGGCAGCCTTGTATGTTTGTTAAAGAGTTGTTACAAGGCGAGGAACGGAGGGGGGGGAGTGGAGAGTGGAGAGTGGGGAGGAGGTAGGGTACAAGTAGGATGCCCCCTCCCCACCACCATCGGGGAGGGGGGAATTCTTGAGCGCTTCGAGGATTCCACTCACAGTGAAGGGGCTTCAATAGTTCAGGTTTATAGAATATCTACCGAATCATGTCGTACGCGCCCAAGCGAAAAACGGACGGCGGGTCGGATCGGCCAGCGAAATTTGCGACGAGACCACGACAACCGGCCTTCCACAATCTGAGGGAAAAATATCCCACGGTGGAAAGACTAGAGGAGCATCTGAAGAGCTTGTCACGACCAGCGGTAGAAGCGCTCATCCTCTCCGGAGCATTTCCTGAGGTAATCGATAAAGATCCCTTCTCAAATTTTAATTTTAACTTTTGTTTTTTGGAGAAAGTAAAGCTAACAGAATCTAGGCCGCTTCGGATCTCCGTCATTGCGTTTACTGTCATAAGACCTTTCACAGACTGGCCAACAGGGGTGGTTGCGCCGTCACACACTATATTGAAGAACCCTATGAATTCGGCGATGAGAACGAGACGCAGGAGTTCCTGTGCTGCGGCGCTAGAATATGTTATTCGATGAGCGAGGAGCACGAGGATGATCCTGCCGACATGTACCCCTATTGCTACCAGGGGCGACACTGGGAGGTAGAGATCACGACGGATGATGAGAGGGAGGCGTTGAAGCAGAATGAAGCGGACGAGATGATTCCTGATGATAATCCGCCGAGGAAGGGGCCCAGGCCGGTTTGGTGGCGGGGATGGAGGGAGAATGGGATGAATTGTGAGGAGATGAAGTGTAAAGAGGTTCAGAGGTAGAGAGAGCGGGTTTGTCGAGTTATTTGGGGCGTTTGGAAGAATTTGTTATGACACAGATCCCTCTTTGACTGCTTTGCCTTATTTGATTTGAAATTGTGGTTAATGATCAGGGTGTTGGGGGTTTGGTGATGTGGAGTGGTATGAATTTATTTCTTGCGTTATGAGGGTCCATGTCCATGGCGCAAGCCGTTTTGTTTCGCTGGTAGCGTGAGCTTGGTCGGAGAAGAGGTTTGCTAAGCGAGGTAGTCCGTCCCGTATCATAACCAACATTCCATGGTAAAACAAGAAAACGCGAACGAGTACTGTATCGGTATCTGTAAAAATTTTAGTCCGCTATATAATACCCCCATGGTCCTTTAGCGATAATTAAGGATAGGATAAAAAAAATTTAGCCGAATCGAGAGCCGGGAATGAGCAGTGAAGTGCTCTTTGTGGGGTCAGAGTTGTTGTTAGCTAGATTTGGCCTATAGAGATAATTGGATAGTATCTCGTCTCCAGTTATACTAATATCAAGAGTTGTATTTCCATTTTATTTATTCATGCGAGCTGATTGTGGCCTTTGGGAGTCCTTTTTTCTTCAATTGAGGCGAGGAACTGGGCGTCATGTATGATAGTCGCTCATAGGAGTAGTGTAGCATTGGGAATCTGCTAGCTAGTGAGGGGGGTTTGCCGGCAGTATAATCGCTGGATGGTGGTTAGGGTGAAGTTTGACCAACCGCAGGTATAATACTTCAACATTACTATATTATTACTATCGCTGCGTGGTGGTGGGGGAATATCTCCAGGAGCTATTCAGAGTCAGCCTCCAGCATAGAAACTCCCGGCACACCACATTCTTATAGTCTATTTTATCTGTACAGTACTTACTGTAGCTGGACTAAAAAGAAAGGTCGTAATTGGAAGTGTGTCTAAATACTGTCACCAGACTCGAGCTTTCTCGATATTGTGTTGCATCGTAGTACTGTACACCGACAATATGGAGTTCTAGAGATAATGCTTTCCCGGGGGGGGGGTAATGCCAGGTACTGAGCGAAATAATGATACAGTACGCAACCATTACTTTTCATAATAAAAGGGGTTTTGGTGCCCCTTTTCTCGGGCTGACACTACAGTCTTCGAGAGGGTATTCTATACTCGAGTACTGGTGCTATTTTACCTTCGCCCGTAAATTGAAAATTAATTTACCGGTTGAAAAAATAGGCCAGTATCATACGATGGGACTAGTATCACTCAGACTGTGTGGTTTCATATTATCCTGATGCATGGTAATGATCGCACAAACCACTACTCCCGTTTAAAATCGCAGAAAATTTCCCCTAAAGACTTTCCAAAGGCAAAAAAATCCTCCATTGAAATCCACCAACAACTCAGGAAGATATCTACCACCCTCCCCCTTAACCCCCGAAATCCATCTTCCAGAGGGATAAGTATTAGTTCCCAAATCGATACCCCATAAAATACCTAGCTGGCGCAGTGGTTAACATGTCAAGAACCAATTAACCCCCTGTCGCAATTAGCAGGAGCCCAGGAGTTCAATTCACGCTCACAAATGAGTTATTATTGAACTATCCGTCGTGTAGGGCAGGAAAACTGAGAATTCCTCAAATCCTGCCCTATGGGAACTGGGAGATTGGGAGAACCTAGCCTTCATCAAATAGGGCTATGGGGCTTATCAGTCCTGCTACGAGGTGGTAGAATCCGACTCTAGACCTTCGGGTTGGCGATCGGCGGGGTAGCAGAGAAAGGAATGAAAAGATTTATTTTGATTCTTTTGTCTTGGGGAAGCAGGTTTGGGTTCTGAAAGTCATAAATAGTTTATAATAGCTATTTTTTAGGTGGGCAAGCTACGCTCTCTCGATCTTAGTCTCGGAAGTTTTTTCTTTTCTTTCCCAGCAAAGCGAGGCATAGATAGCGCCCGGGGAAAAGGTATAAGACTAGTATATGCTAGATAAGCATAGTACAGCCAGCATGAATACATAACCTCAAAATGAGACCTGCGCAATACCCTAGTGACTTAGCCCCTCAGCATCTAATTCTTTTACCGGATGGTGAGATCCCACTTCCCAAACCCACAGTGCAGCACATAAACAAAACACAATATAGAATAGGGCCAGAAAGTACCAGCACAAGCCCTACAGTGCAATTTCTAAAAAAATAAACCCCACGATATACTATCACCCCCAGAATATCTTTAAAACATTAACCACCACTCGCACCTACCCGTGCTGCTCCGCCCTATTCTCCATACCAGGGAACAGCGATCACTCACCCCCTGCAAGTCCTGGTATTGCGGTATTCCAGCGCACGTTATTATTCAGCTATGAATATGTTGGAAATTGTTGGAAATCATGGTCGTGCTCTTATATAGTCTCTCTTTTTTTCCTGCCGTCACGAGTGATACCTCGTGACCGCTTGCATCACCACCACCCCTTGTCGCTTGTCGGCACCCATATTTCTAGGCCCCTTCTTTTCTTTTTCTCCGCTTGTACCCATATTTCTCTTCTATCATGCTCTTAATCTCCTTCTTACCTTTCTTTAATATATACAAGGAGATTGCTTGCTTGCCCTTGCCTTGATAACTGAGAGGGCTCCGCTTATTTACTCGTGATACTACTCTGATAACCGCTCCTTCGCTTTTAATACCACTCAACAGAAATGGCTTGCTTGCTTGCGTAATCGGTTACAAATATCGATGTGTAGTTACCGATTGCGCATAGAGTGCTTGGGAGATTCATTCCGGTTTCGGATGAGTGATGGGCGGATATCTCCCAACATTCGGCATGGTGGCCCCGGGGGGGACCCGTTCTGATCGGGATGTGGTTTTGTCACGATTCTTGTTCCGATGGGTCGTTGTCTAATATGTTTTCTCGTGTCTACTAGTCATGGGAGGCTAGCTTTAGGCCTCTAGCTCGTTCGTTGACCATGGTGCTTTAGGACGCATGATGTTGGTAGGACTTACCTTGTGGGGGATACTGTACAGTAGAGTCACTGGGAGGGAGTGGGCAACTTAATTGAAGTCTGCAATTCAAGGCTATGTCAATTATTATTATTTAACCTACCCCCCCCCCCGCGCGCGCCCCCTAGAAATCACCTCTAGGGCCACCGCGCAGCGCAATCCTAACCATGCTGCTAATGAGTTCCGCCATGGGCCTACTCGCACTCGCCCCCTACCACCACCACCACAATTGTGTTCTAGCAAATCCCACTACCACCACCTTCACTGTGGGTAACTTCGGGGGGAGAGCGGTAGGGAGCGAAAACCACGAGGTCAATACCGCAAAAAAAACTGCGGAAACTCGCCAAGTCCAGACCAGGATATCTTACCGACACTATGAGGTGATAGACTCGGTCGATAGGATTGACTGTCCATTTCCCGGGTGCGAGAATTTTGGCGAGAAGGGGGTCAAGAGGTATGATAATCTTGTTGCTCATTGAGAATTAAGCATAGAGTATCACTAGCCTGAGACTGCGCGGGGAGTAGTTGTTGTTTGGTAAAGTCAGCGGATGAACATTCAATTGAGGATATAGTTCTGTAGTAGTCTTTTTGTGTTTTGATGGTTTTCATGCGGTATGGGACTAAATTTCTCCCAACCCTTGAGTTCATGGGTTTTGTTGTTCAATTGTTGTCTTGAATTGATTTGATATATACATGATACCCAAACTTTTCCTATTCTTTCACCGGTCTTTTGTTTGTATGAGCTAGTATTCTGCTGTTCCGGCCAGGATAAAAGGGAAGCAAAGGTAAGCTAGAAGTAAAAGTTCAATGGTAAAGTCTCACTGTATTTATCTACCAGGTAAAATGCAACCGGAATACCAGTGGAGAAATATTGGGCGGTGTTTTTCTTGCTGCCAGGATGTGGAAGACCGCTTTACACCAGAGCCGAGCCCTCTTTCACCCATTACTTTCCCGTCCCTAGCGAACCCTGTGGGTTCCACTTTCTACTCTCTATCGGGAAGCCTGCAACAGAGGGAACTGAATGAAAAGCCCACAGAATTGAGAAACTTGACAAATTACCATCCAGCAAGATATCGTATAGCTTGAGATTTTAGCTTAAAGAATAGGATGGGAAACACTCGTCGAGGATGAATCCTACTCCCTCGCTTGTCCAAATTTAACAATATCCTACTCTAGGCTTATTAGCAAGTTTCTTCAGTTCTTTTGCGGTAGTGGAAGCGGTGAGAGGGCTTGCTCGGATCCCGGAGACTAGGAAACGCAAAGCCCAACCGAAGGATAACATGGGTGGCCGGTTAAGGCGAGCGGAGAGTCTAGCCTAGAGAATGTGGTCTCCCCGGCCCATTTTCGAAGCCGGCTAGTCATTATGCCCGGAAATTATACGATGAGGCCGGAGCGCATGAGTGTGTAAGGGCTAGGAGGGGGTATAGTTCCGCTTTTTAAAAGAGCCCTCTTTTCCCCCAGGCTATTTCTCCTTCTTTCAGGCATGCTCGTTCGGAAAAAAGCTGGAGGTGAGCACCCCTCGTTACTTTGTCTCCGCTCTCCACGTTCATGTCTTGCCTCGGCAGGACGAATCCGACAGATAGTACCAGGAATCGAGACAAAGAACCAGTGATCAAGAACACCGGATAGTGCTTTGACGGAAACCCCTCTGAGATGGTCGAGTGCGCGAACACATCTGTCGGACGAGATGGCGTTTATCGAGGAATAAACTGGGGGGGGTAGTATACAGGCCCTGCATTCGAGGTGGACGCGGGAACGTAAGGAAGGGAATACTCATGATTTTGCTTTTGGACTTTATAACTGCGACGATCCGGTTTTGACGAGTGACGAGCGGTGAAACGAGATGAGAAAGCAACTCACAACGAAAAACGATCGCACACTCCTGCATTGGCAGTGCTTTCCTACAAACACGCCCGAAGCCGAAAAGCATATGCCTGAATCTTCAGCGCATTTCCGAAGCCACAAATAAGAGCACTCCCAGAAGCTATCCGAACAACAAAGGAAGTATCATGAGAGTATGGCGAGCAGCAACCATTTCCAACATTTGCGAAGGGGCCCGGGTATGTGGTGGCTACTTTGGACGGGCGGTATATACCCCCTCTTCCCTCCGGGTGAGGCTAAGAGGTGCATGGGGCAACGGCTGAAGATGGTTGGGCAGGTATATCCAAGGGGGTAGTACTCATAGCTGGGAAGCACCACAGGAGCGGGCGCGGGTTCTGACCTCCGACTTAACATGGTTATGGCGAACTGCCGCTTCACTGCCGCTAGCGGAGACAATCCATTGGGATTTGTGCTGGGCCCTAGCAGAAGTGAGCGCTTCATATCTGGTTACAGAAGGCTGGTGTGCAGCTGGGGGCTGGGGGTTATGCTGCAGAGGGGGTAGGTTGGAGGATACCGATGCTGAGTGGGCGATTGAATTGCTTAGCCCGACGTCAATGAACCGAGTCATCGGCGGGTGTTCTAGGGAGCAGATTGTTCGAGGCTATATCGGATTAAGCAGCGGTATAATCTTACGGGGTGTTGTTTGCTGAGACGGTATGTCTCGTGTGTTTTTGACCTTTGGGACGAGGTTTGGTTTGGATCGGTTACTGATGCCTTATAGACTGCTGGTGTAGAAAGTCGGACAACCGGGTCATGGAGGATTAGCCCCTCGTATCCTGTTTGAAAATGGGGCTTCGCATTATTTCTACGAGAGTCTGTCTGAGCTGGCATCCAACCTTTCAGGCCGGAGGGAGGCCTGAAAGGCTTGGTTTTCAGCAAAACTGGTAAGGAGGGTTTTTATGATGAGGACCTAAATGACGGGTGATGACATGGTATTCACCCCGACTACTGCTCCAAATTTCAGGCTTCTGGAGAGAAAAGGGGTCATGTTAAATCAATCGCGGACAGCGCTCCAGTAGGACGGGCACTGATGCTATCGTTCCGAATCAACAGTGATTCTACACCTACGAACAACTACTTACATGGATGCCTCCGCCATCACAAATCTCAATTCCTGCATGATCAATCCTACACATAATGCATCCCGATCCATCTACCATCTCACATACCCACCGCTCCTATCCCACCACGGCAAAACCGTAGGATCAATCGGCAAAATATACCTCCCATCAAAGCCTCGGTAACAGCACACACCAGCCCAGCATCTCTGTAACAGCTTAGATCCTCCGGTCCCCCCGGCAGCGCGCCACAGGCGATGTTAGCATATTGCCAGGGACCCAGGAAATAAGATCGCCGTTCGACCCGCCATTGCTCCTGGATATGTAGAACTTCCTATTGACAGAGTTGGCACCTGCATGCGGTCGATGTTGACTTGGTAAGCCCAGGCGGCGGTGGTCAATTAGTGGTTGGTAGAGCTGATGCTCCAGCGGACGAAGCGACATGGTCCGGCGAACGAGGCGAGTTAGTACTCGTCCATGAGGAGGCTGTCCGGTGTCGGGAAGCGAAGGAGAAGCGAATGCCTGGGGTGGGGAGGTTAGTCGGGGCGCAGGTTCTGTTTAGACTGTTAGCACGAATTCCCGTGAGAAGATAAATAAGAAATGGAATTGCACCGATTCTGCGGCAAAAGATAGACATAATTCGCCGCTGAGAACCCACCACCAGCCTTCCTCCCAATCCTATCTCCTGTCTCAACCTTCCAAATCCGCGTAAGATCATTCAAACACCCTAAACCCTTGTCCGTATCCACTACATATAGTGAATTCCTATACCAGGCAATGCCCCCTGAATGCACAACGATAGCCCTAATATCCACTGCCCCAGGATTCGAGTAAGGCTCCACAAGCAAAACATAGCGATAGACACTTATCCTTATCCACGAAAGCGATCCCAACACCCTTGCCCTCCTCATTGGGGACGTCGCGACTATCGTACCAACTTACCAGCGCTACTTGCTTGCCCTCGTACGTGCCGACGTCGCGTCGGCGGAGGCACTAATGTCTTGTAGGGTCCAGGAGGTCGTGCCGTAGTCATTGAAGGAGGTGGAGCTCTCCCAGCGCGTGGCTTTGTGATTCATACCGATCACGCACAGGTCCCCGGCGACCATGTCGTGGTTTGTTGAAGCGAGAACATTGAGAACGCTGGCTTTTGGCAGGAGTTGGGAGAGGGTGGCGATATAGGTAGGGGTTGTACCCGGACTCTTTGAGTTTGAAGGTTGTCTCATCGAGTTTTGAGGCGATGGTTAAGGCGGGAGATAACAGGAGGGGGAGGAAGGGGGAGAAGAGTAAAGACTGTAAGAGAGATCGGCAGAACATAATGAGCGTAGCGTTCCAAGGCAAGCTACGAGAGGCTACCGGTAGTGCGCAAAGACCGAAACTCGATTCAGGAGCATTTCTCCCCTCTTTAAACCCTCCCCAATCCCCACCGCGTTCCGCGGAGCAATATCTGGCGCAGCGTCCGGTAATCCCTCTGCCTAAAGAAGCAAGACCTTACAAGAGCACATCCCACCCTACCCTAGGTCTCGTGCCCATCTCCTCCAATATCGGTATTGTCGAAAATCAGCTACGGTACCCTTCATTTTAACAAGCCCGGGGAGTTCGCCGCACAAAAAACGAAAACCCTCCTCAAAAGAAACCGGAAGAAGTGGAACCCATCGCCGCGCAAAGTTTCTCCTGCCGCGTATGAGCAGAGGCGCCGGGCACGGATCGTCCCGACGTTGCTTGGGAAGGCGGAAGTAGCAGCGAGAAGGAGGAGTGCTGGTACAAACGATGCTGGATCGCTGTTCGCGGGATGGTAGGGTGGGGTTGCCAGGTTGAATACGAGGGTTTCTGTTAGGGGATGAAAGATGGTGACAGTGAATGTTCAGAGAGCTGTAGGGTGTGGGTAGTAGTCCCGGGTTCCGGGCTTGAGCGTTCCCGGGATCTGCAAACTGTGAAAAAATCTAGCTGATAGAAGGGTCCCTCAAAGGATTTTTTCACATTACAGAACAGTCGCGCCTGACTATAATGAACCTCGTTATAACGAATCCCCAGTTATGAGGAACAGTGCCCCGCCGCCACGCTAGTGAATTTACTGCAAAGTGCGGTTTGCTATAGTAAACACCCACAGCAAAAATTAGTGAACGAGACTCTGAGGTCTGGATTCTTGGTGTTGATTATGGCCAGCTGCGACGGTACCCGACTATAGCGATACGGCGACACCCCAGAAGTGAGGCAGGGGGAGGGGGTCAGGAGAAGGAGATTGAAGAGCTATAATGCCCTGAGAATAACAGATGAGAAGAGCAGGGTCGAGCAAAAAATGTCGGTCGCCAGACAAGTACGGTATTATTCGAGTATGATGCCCGCTGGACGGAAACGACTTGGGATGTAGAAAGCAGCGAGTTGAAAAGGTGACGTGATGGGGAGGATGGCCATGGATGGTGATCGATTCATAGTTAGAGTTGTTGGCACAACAGTCTTCACGGTACTCGAGTACCGTACGAGTACTGTACTGGTACTGTCGTCACTACTACAAACAGGGATCAGTTACCAGTAATTTTTTACCGTACTAGTACAGTATGGCCCTGGCCTTGACGAAATACTTTTCAGCCAACCAGACACCCCTGTTAGTCAGCTGCCCATTTTCGTCACGGCTACAGCCTCATAGGGTCGCGAGATTCTCGAGTTGCGAGAGTGCCCCCAGCATGGATTTTCCCGAATCCACAGGACAAGTATGGTGAACACCATGCTTTAAATTTCTGCGATACTTTTCTTGTTTGCTCTTGGTATTGAGGTTTCTTCTTTGGGTTAAGCCTTGTCTAAAGTGCAGGCATGTACTCGAGTATCCGTTTTTAAGCCACAGCTCTCGAAACTCGAGAATCTCGCGACCCTGTAGGAGGCTGGAAAAGACCTCAGGCAGGAAGGCCCCTTGTCGTTGATAATTGGCAAATAAGATGGGGGAGAGGTCAACGGACAACCCAATCAAAATCGCCGCTTACTAAGTCATTTTTTAGTGTATGATACTCGAGCACCCGAGTAGTGTTCGCTGAACCCCATTGTTCGTTGACCCTCCCTTATGTCAATAGATTAGGCTGGAGAGAAGGACGTTGCCGTCGCAGGACTCGATTGTGACTCCCATGTTGGGCGCATGCTCAAGCAGCTTGTCTAGGGGGAGGAGTCGCGCAGCATACTCGAGTATGGGAAACTTTCGGCAGGCCAAAAAAGAATTCGATGGCTGACTCCCCGATATGGTGGATATTCTGAAAAAGGTTATTGCATCGCTACCCCGGTATTTATACACATCGACGCTTTGGACTAACTTAGTCCACTGCAAAGCATTGACAGGAGCTCCTTGGGTCAATCAAGAAATCATTCTATTTTCACCAAACACGCATGTATTCCTCACTGGGAGACCCCATATTCACGGCGAAAATCGTGAAATATTTCATCAAGGCGGCCAGGATACCTATTAGGCCTATGGATGCGGATATTGGGACTTACCTGAATATGAGGCTCGACGGCGACACAGATCCTGATGAGATGAGCGACGGACTGTGGACTGATATTATGAGAGTTATTCTGGAGAAGATCTCGGAAAGGTAAGTAGGGATATCAAATAAATTTCCAATATGGGTCCGGGGCATGATTCGCTAACAGGTGTGTCTAGTTTTCCCCTCGCTCCCCTAAGCATGAATGCAATCCTTGGCGAAATTACTCTCACCCAGAGAAGAAAGAAGCTTGGTGATATGACCAATGGCGGAGTGGCCTGGAAGATGCCTACAGGGTAGCCTTATCACCGATGGGTGTGCAGCAAAGATATACTCGTAGATCAAAACTCGGCATGGAGGTTCTAATGTGGGAGTCGCATCCGGAGCGGCCATTGCATGTCGATGAGCTATGCTGCGCCCTGCGGGGAGAAGATCTGGAGACTTGGATATTCGGCATATTCCTGTGATAGCCTGAGAGACACTCCCGGCATGCACACTGGGGCTCGTCACGATCGAGAAGTCTTCGTTTACGATCCTGCCTGTCCACTGCCGGTATACTCTGTAAAAGTACTGGTACATCCCCCATAACCCCAACTTGTTCCTCAAGCCCCACTCCATGATTACTAAGGTCTATTTAACCTACCTCAATTATTCGAATATCAGGGGCTTTATACCCACCAACCGCCCCTTTTATCGAATATGTTTCTTATATCATAACTAAAGTACCCATGTCAGACGGGGAAATACTGGAAGTGTGAAAGTTCTTGCGTTGAGACTACTTGGCGAATACGGTAAGCATATATCTTCGAAGGTACTGTTATTGCGTGGGCTGCATTTTTTGGGCCCGCCTTTTGACCGAGAAGGTACCCCTAGAGGATTTACAGGGCTTGACGGCGCCGCATACTTCAGGTGCGCGGAGATAACATTCTAGACGAGGGGATGAAATGTGCAAGCAATTGATTTCTATGGTAACACAGCGATAGCCTAGGCTGCCTGGAGAGGGCATGAGGGGGCTATGGGGATACCGATACTCCACGAGCGAAATGACGTCAATCCCGACAGGGCGGATAAGTGGGCCAAACGCCGCTCTGGTGGACGAGGAATGGGCATGGAGGCGTTGTGAGGATGCTACTCCAGCGGAACGATGTCAATCCCGTCTGGGCGAATAATTCGGGCCAAACACCGCCTAGGTGGGCTTCCGGGAATGGGCATGAAGGGATCATGAGGGGGCCGTAAGGATGCTAGTCGAGCGGAGCGACGTCAATCCCGACACAGCTAGCACCGAAAATGACCAAACATCGCTCTCGTTAGCTGCGAAGAATGGGCGTGGTGGGGTCGTGAGGATGCTGCTTGAGTGGAACGATGCCAATCTCGACAGAGCTGACACCCGGCGTGGCCGGACACCACTCTCATGGACTGCAGGAATGGGCATGAGGGGGTTGTGAGGTTGTTACCGGTACTTGTACTGTACTCAAGCGGAACGACGCCAACCCGGACAAAGCAGAGAGGCGTGGCCAGACACCGCTCTCGTAGGCTGCCGGGAAAGAGCATGTGAGAATTTCAAAGCCTGCAATCAACTAAGCACTTCTCCTCTGAGCCGTCTGCGCTATCGCAGCCTCCTTCTAAAAGGACCCAGAGGATTTGACGTCCAAGGATAAAACCCGAGACTTCCCTTTCTATATATCTACCAGACGCACTCTCCCAACGGGAAAACAAACCTAGCGAAACACAACCCTACCCCCATATACAGTTCTTTACACGCGAATTGGCAAGTTACTGTAGATGTCCAACCTTTGAATCATTTATCTGGAATGTCCCATTGCCCCCTTGGTTCCCCCGAATCGCCCCAACTCCTTCCCCATTTCTTGTTTCCTGTTGTTTGTTTGGCTTTTGGTACCCGTGCCCTCCCCACCTTGGTGCGTTTCTGTACTCGAGTACTCCCTTCTCTCTCCATATACACCCTTCTCATTTGCCTCTTGTTTTCTATTCCCATTGGACTTAACTTATTTTATATTTATCAATAATTGACTTTGTATTACTTAAGGCGCGTCTTGTCGTCCAAGGCTTCTCAAACCTTGATGATAATCACAAGGTAAGAGTAATTTAGCTGGTAACCGCAAAAATCTCAAGCTGTCATATCGATGTACGACACTTTCGCAACGCTGCTTGGGAACGGGTAGACCTTTTAAATACCATGCAATTAGCGCCCTACTAGTGATACGAAAAATGGAATTGAATACCATCCCCCGGAAAATGTGCCAGCGAAAAAGTGAAACCTTTGCAAAGAATTACTTCACCTTTGGCCAATCATAAAATGGCAAAGAAAAATTCAAAAAATAAACCGAAACCAGGAAAAATAACTCTAATTAATTGTTAGATTTTTTTAATTTTTTTTCCTTATATCATAGTCAGACAGAATATCTGTGGGCTGGTCTGGCCTTCGCTTCAATAGAGTCACGGCGCCCCGCGTAGGAATCGAAGTTGGAAGTTGGAAGTTGAAACTCTTGGCAAATGTTTGAAAGGGAAGAAAACTTCTTGAAAGCAAGAAGTTTGTGTTATTGAGTATTCCTTGTTTTTCTCAAGCGGTTGCCTCGGGAATGGCTCCCAAAGCTTCGAACTTCTAACATCTAACTTTGATTTATGCGCGGGGCGCCGGGAATCTAATGTTGTGTGTTTTGGGTACCATAGTGACTTATGCCAAGAATTCGATGAAAATTACTAAAACCCTCACCCACCCCAGGTCTTGGTTCATCGTTAAAAATTATGGAAAATTTTTCAAAAATGGCCAGAGGCTTTAGGTTATTTTTTTATATTTTTTTTATATCTTTATTAAAAATTACTTGGCTTACTTAAATAATAAAGAAACTGGTAACACTCAGTGGAGGGCTTGCTTTTTCTTGCTCTGTGAAACCTTTTGGATGGTATGTCTCAGCCAAGGATGGGTAAATTTATTCGGAGAGGTTGAAGAAGAGCGGGGTTGCACTCCAAGTTTCCACCTAGACTTGGTGATGGGGTGCCGAGAATAATCGGGTAGCGAGAACTCGTGCTTACCTCAGCCATTCCAGAGTAAAACAACCAATAATATGTCTAGCAATGCTGAATCAGCCACACTTTCTCGCTGCCTTTTCTGGGCACCCTATCAGCGAGTCTACAGTACCGCTTTGGCGATGCAATCGTGCGGGTCCTCGATCCACTGCGCAACACGCACACCCACTCCCGCCTGGCCATGAAAATACAAGTAGTGTTCGACCACTAACATCTGCTAGATCGAGATTGAGATTGTTCTCCAATACGGTAGTATCCCCACAATGCCCTCACACACATCTCCAGGAGGCCATGGAAATGGAGTTCCGCCAATCTCGTTCGCGGTGCCGCGATTCACATCGTTCCACTCCCAGAACATGTTCACAGCTCCCTCATGCCCGCTCTCATATGCCGGTGCCAGGCCAGGGCTAGATTTAACACCTCTCCATTCTAACAGCATGTCCACAATTTCCTCATATCTAGATACCGAGTATAGTAGCACATTATAATCGCGTTTGGGCACCCATATTTACCGCGTTGGGACGACCTCGCTCCACTGCAACAGCATCTCTACAATTCCCTCCTACTGATATATGACAGGCCATGATAACGGCGTAAGGCCATTCTCATCTGCAGCGTCGGGGTTGACATCGTTCTGCTCGAATAGCATCTCCACGATTCCCTTGTGCCCGTGGCTAGAAGCCTAAGAAAGGGGTTATCGGCCACTCTCCTCTGCGGCGTCGAGATTGACATCACCCTTCCCCAATACTCGTAATTTTCTGACGTTTATGAACACGACTGCCATTGTATACAGCCCAAATCCTGCTTTTGTTTGACTAGTGGACGCCGATTAGGTTTAACTAGTATAAATATATTGAATTTGTGCGGCTCTGGCCCATTTTTTGCCCTTATGCAATAGCAGCTGTGTTCACAAACGTCGGAAAATTACATAGCATTTCCCCAACTTCTCCATGCCCATGTATGATGGCCTACGAAAATGGCGTTCGGCTCCTCTCATCTACTCGAGTACCGCAGGGTGTCGACATCGTTCCGCTCGAACAGCACCTTCACAGTTTCCCCGCACCCGTAGCTGGCAGCCCATGAAAGAGGTGCTTGGCCACTCTTTCTCTTATCCGTCGTGTTGGGACTTCGTTTCACTCTCATGGCATCTTCACAGCCATCGCAGGTTGGACCTACGTGATCATCGTCGTCCGGCCCGTTAACTCAATCCACTGCAGCCTATGAAAGGGGTATCCGCCCCCTCTTATCTAGCGCGTCAAGATTGACCTCGGTCCTCTCCAATAGAATCTTAGCAATCGCTACCTAGCACTTTTCACCACCCCTTGAAAAAAAAAAAAAAAAAAAAAAAACCGTGGTGTTCGGCCACCCCTATCTACGGCGTGGGGATTGGTGTCGTTCCGCTTCAATAGTATCTTCACAATTCCCTCCCGCTCATAGATAACAGCCTATGGTAATGCTGTCCGGCCACTCTCATCTGCCGCGTTAGGATTGACATCGCTTCGCAGCAATAGCATTTTAGCGATCCCCACTCTGGATAGTCCATGATACTGGTGTGCCGTCGCTCTTGTCTGCCGCCCCAGGGTTGGCGTTCCGCTCTAATAGTACTCGAGTAGCTTCACAATTTCACTAAGCCCGCAGCTAACAGCCTGTGATAATGGTGTTTGGCTACTCTTATCTGCTGTGTCTGAATTCACGTCGCTCTGCTCCAATAACATCTTCACAATTTCATCATGCCCATACCACTAAGCCCATGACAGTGTGGGCCGCCATGTGGGGGCCGACATCCCCTTGTTTTAGTGAGACCCGATCATAGGCTTTCCTTGTAGCCCATGCCAAACTTGTGCCTATCATACAAGTCAGTTGTGTTGGGATCTCTTTTCTTCGTACTGAATAAAGAGGCCATGAATACTAAAATCCCGAGGAAGACCCCACCGTACAGTTCGGTGAACACAATTGGGCCACTTTTAACATTGAAGAACTTGTATTCTGTAGGCATTTCCAATAGAAGGAGCTTGCAAGATATGTGGGCACCGAATGTATCGAGTAGCTTCAGCGTGAGTGGCGTTGCGCTTTCGCTGATTTCTCTGCGAACATGTATGGTACTCCCCGGTGACGGGAAACATAATATTTAAGAAAGACAATTGTGAGAGGGGATGAAGAAAGGTCCCTGATGCACACAAAGTTTAGGTAAGTCAAGCAAACCTCTACAAGCACCGAATAGAGAACTCCTGAATAGCCTAGGATTGGTTAGGACATGATAGAGCCCAAAGAAAGCACGAAAGAGGAAAAGAACAAAAGTGTAATCGTGATAGGATATACGAGTAGGCGTAGCGGAATATGGAAGAACAGTGGACTACTCGAGTAGTTCGCTACTCTCTCTCTCTCTCTCTCTAGCTAAGGACAGGTTAGGAGATAGACATTTCCATCTAACTATCATAACAAAACCGCAAAACTCAAAATTCAAACTAACTGAAAAGAAACACAGTAAGCTAAGAGAGCCTAAACCCTAAGTGATCAGAACCAATCTAGAACCATCCTGACATCCCATGATCCTCCGTAATCCAAAGTCTAAGCCCTATCGGTGTGCCAACTCTCATATGATATTACATTTCTAAGCACAAATCGCATGAAAAAAACATCATGAAGTCAAATACCGGATACCTAATGCCCAAGAATAATATCAATAAAACTAAAACCCATTACCCTATGTCTAGTGTCATAGTATAGAATGTAAGAACAATTCGCTGCTAAGTACCTAAACGCCGCGGCAGAGGTGTCATTGTGGAGTTGTTGAGCGAGGGCCTGTGGTTATTAAATAAACAGATTTTCCCCGCACTTGAGTGTGCAATCGTTTGGCATTTCGTTTCACAACTCGTCACTCGCCGTGTTTCGTGGTTCTCGGCATAGGTGTCGTCCTCGATTAATGTTTATTAAATTAGAAGGCTCCTCACCCTTTGAGTGCAAGCAAAGTGAATCACACACGAGGGGTCATTAGAGGCATTCAGCCCCGGGGTTGAAAAACGATTATCCAGGTTTTTCGAGTCGAAAAACTTTGGCGTGTGTAACGCCTTTTTGCATACAAAACTTGCAGATCAACTAGAAACTTGGCACTCGAAAACTCTTTTTCGACTGCGGGGCTGAATGCCTCTATTTCAAATGCCTAGTACCATACTCGAGTGCCTGTAATTTACTTGCACATTTCCATTTGAAAGGTCCCTGTAACCACACTGGTGAATCCATGCCGTTGTGGCTACCGGTCTTGCTCCGCTGGCGCCAACTTCAAACGGGGGTGAAGATAGGCAATAGGTTAATTTAATAATAAATACCGCAAGGCGCACCGGAATACAGAGCCCACGTGATAGATTTTTAGGCTGCATTTCATAGAAAATTTGGAGCATGGATTACTCCTCCCGCCCGAGCACAATAAGCACTGCGACGATTAGGAATGTTCCTCTGACGTTGGGTTGCTTCTCCGAATAAGGTGTGTGGGGGTTTTCTTTTGAATTTGTCTTAGCTGAGGGCTGGAAGAGAGTATTTTCACTGTGTTCTCCCAACAATCTAAAAAGGGGAAATTCTGGATTTTCTAGCTTCATTCTTAGTCGGAGTGTGGGTATTTACTAGTGTGGTGCTGATTGGCCTCAGGCCTTATCCCTTGGGCGTGCGAAACAGTAAAATTCGGACCACACCCAGATTTGGCCATAGCCAGCCAAATCTGGTCAGAGACACCAATTTTTGATCGCCGGAGTGCCCAAATGACTCAGCACTCCTAGTGGGTGAGGAAATGCTCAGCAAATCGCGAAGCTGAAATGGTTCCAGGACAGGCTTAGCATGGGTGTGGTCCGAATTTTACTGTTTCACACCGCCCAAGGGATAGTCATTGATGCGGCTCTGCTTACTCAGCAGGAGGCGATTGGATTGTGCTTTTAGGCAGAAGCGCTTTTCTTCAAGCCTGTTGGGTGCAAATTCCATCAAACTTCCCATACCGCTACCATCATTCTCGTGATCGCATATTCACGTTCGACCAACACTTTGGGCATACTATGGATCTAACAGAAAATCCGCTCCCGATTGGTAGCGCTAATGTTAACTGCACTCAACGAATAGTGAAAATAATGTCATCAATATGAACGTGTCATAGCCGATGAGAACCCCAGAAACTGCGCAGCGGCTCAGGTCACTGGACCCCAGGAGGAGGAGGCACCAGGATGTGTGTGTGGGGAATTGGCTCTTGGGAGTTTTAGAGGGTGAAGAGGTGGTGAAGCCGGAGCGGATAAAGCTGTCTTATTTTGCTACGGGGATCACTGAGTGGGGTATCTCAGGTTAATGCCTGGTTCATCTGGAGGAAGCAGGAATTGCCGCGGATGGCCAGCAATATTAGTTCAATAGTGACCGATGGCCCGCGCAGTGGGCTTACAGTCGCGAGATTCTAGTGCGGCATCCGCGATCAATAGGAGCAGACAGCTACTAACATTATTGGAGCCATCCTTAAGCAGCTGGTGGTTAGAGGGAGCTTTCCTTCAGGAGTTGCGAAGGGCTAAATATCTGTCACCGGAAGGCCTCAGGTTGAGGCCGGAATTAAAAGATATTAACCCAACAGATACCGTGGGCTGAACGACGCTTGGAGGGTTGCTATAGGAGGTCATGGGGGTACCGTAACGATGCTATTCTAGCTGAAGGATATCGGCTGCGACGCTGAGAACATCGGATGTGACTGAACACGCGAGGTAGGCTGTGGGGGCTGGACCGAGAGATAGTAAAATCGCCGTTCGAACGACTGGGTATTGATCCTGGCGCTGCGGGTATCGAGTATGGCCTGACATCATTCTGGTAGACTGTCGGGCACAATATGGGGGAGTAGTAAGGTTGCTATGGGAACGAGAGGGTATCGGTCTTAATGCTGCGGGCAGCAAACGTGACGGAGCACCCCTCTCGTTGGCTCCCGTGAGTGGGTGTGAGGGGTTAAGGGTACTACTCGAACGGAACGACGTCAATCTCGACATAGGTGACGAAGATGGCCGAATACCGTTCCCGTGGGCTGCGTGGTATGGAATGAGGGGGTCGTGGAGATGTTTCTAGGACAGAAGGACGTCAATCCCGAAACACCTGATGATGACAGCCGAACACCATTCTCGCGGGCTGCGTTGAATGGAATGAGCGGGTTGTGGAGATGTTTCTAGGGCGGAAAAATATTAATCCCCACGGAAAAAGTCAATCCCGACACACCTGACAACGATGGCCGGATACCGTTCTCGTTGGCTGCATTAAATAGAATGCGGGGGTTGTAGAGATGTTTCTAGGGCGGAAAAATGTTAATCCTGATGGAAAATGTTAACCCCAACACACCAGACAACGATGGCCGAACACCATTCTCGTTGGCTGCATTAAATAGAATGCGGGGGTTATAGAGACGTTGCTAGGACGGAAAAAAGTCAATCCCGACACACCTGACGACGATGGCCGACGCCATTCTCGTGGGCTGCGTTGAATTGAATGAGCGGGTTGTGGAGATGTTTCTAGGGCGGAAAAACGTTAATCCCACGGAAAAAGTCAATCCCGACACACCTGACAACGATGGCCGGACACCGTTCTCGTGGGCTGCGTTAAATAGAATGAGGGGGTTGTGGAGATGTTTCTAGGACGGAGGGGCGTCGATCCCGACACACCTGACGGCGATGGCCGAATACCACTCTCGCGGGCTGCCAGAGGTTGACATGAGGGAGTAGTAGAGTTACTATAGGAGCGACAGGATCTTAATCCCGACATACCTGGCCTAAGCGGGGGAACAGCCCTTGAGTTGGCTTCCTTTCGGGGCATGCAAGAATTATGCAATTTCTCTCCGAATCTAAACCCTCCCTTGACATCCCGATGGATACCAACAAAGTCCCGGAGCGCCTCTTATCTAAGCTGCCGGACTCACGATACTTCAAAGCCCCTTTCAGCTTTTCCCGCCGGCCTGCATCTCACCGTCGAAGCTCCTTCCCCTTTTCCTCCTCGTAATAGCGATTCTTTCCTTGGTCATTATTTCCTTAATTTTCTCTTCTATTCCTATGCTCTTATCTCTTTCCTTATCAGCCATCCCATTACTGTTGTTTTGGTTTAGGTGATTGCTATGTTGCTTATATGGAGTGGATGTGACAAAAACGTTATTACTCTTTGTTCGATACGTAAACGCGAACTTATGCAGGAGCGTAAATCGGAGCTAGCTAGGGAGTCCTGTGGTGCCCCGAATGCTTACTGAGAGGGGGTTGCCTGGGGGAATACAAAATAGTTCCTTGGAGGGGGTTGTGCTGCTTACCAATGTTTGAGGTCCCGACACCCGCTACGGTACCTATTCTTCACATTGAAGATTTGGGAATGGTCACTTGATAACGGGAAGAGATTTGGGAGTGGCCCTGGCATATTTTCACGCTAAAATCTAGAGAGTCGACTAAATTCTAAATTTTCGAAAATCTGAACCACCCCCTTCCCTCCCCGGATGCCGGTTGGGTTTAGCTATGATAGGATAAATTTATTGAATTAACCCTCCCTAGTTCAGATTTGAATAGGCTCAGAAATCTACGAGTAGAAACTTGTCTCTTCAGTCCATGGGATACAATTGGTCAACCAGCTCCCAGGCTACAATTCTCGACCCATTAGGCCCCAGTTCTCAATGCGCAAAATGAAGAACTAACATGCTAAAAGTCGCGTGACAAAAAAACTCGGGCCGTTAGCTACAGTCACTAGACAAAAATCTTGGTGATTGGGGAATAGTGAGACACGTCTGTGCTCCTAAGAGGTATTGTCCAAAAGGTGGGCAATGGTATTGCAATGGTGGAACCAGAAGAATTAAACATGACATGTTCTTTTGGTAGTAAAGAAGTAAGAATACGTTCGGCACTCTGTATCATAGGTGATTTTCCAATGTCGTTGGGTCGGGGGGGGGGGGGGTAGAGTAGTTAAAAGTATTGGCGATGTTGGCGACGTTGATAGAGTTATGGTTATTGCTGAAAGCTTGCGACATCTTTCACTCTAGGCTGCTTTGGATGTTGTTGGGAGCGAGGCGTGGATTAACGTACTTCACTACATACCGAAAAATACACCACAACGAAAGATTTGGTGAGTGTGACTGTGAAGCTTCTTAGCGGAGCAACCGTGCAGGAAGGCCCAAGTTTTCCAACAAGAGGAAACACAGGAAACAGAGCAGGTGGAAAATATTGATTCTGATTCGGAGTCTGATACTCCCCTTGGTAGTAACCCTTTTAAACTATTTTGATAGTTTGTTCACTTAAACCATTATTTTTTACTGCCATTTTGTTGTGAAGTTGTGGTGTTGCTCACCAAAATTTTCGTTGTGCCGTATTTTTCGGTATGCGGTCAGTTACGTTAAACTGGGGTTCGTTGACGAACTGGCTGAGGTTGAGGAAAAGCGGGGTTGATTGAGCCTTACCCCAAATTGACAATACTAATTCCAATAGTTTAGCTGGGCCGAACCTCGTTACACCAACTTCGAGAACTGATTATGTCAGAAACTCTGGGTATGGCGCAAGAAGCGATAGAGGGGAAGTGTGTAACCTCCCTTACGATATATCGGCTTGCGTGCAAATATTGATTCCGTCGTGGCAAAATAGTCTAGTTGACAGCCCCCAGCCAATCAAAAAAATCGAAGTTGGGAGGTTACACACTTCCCCTCCACGGCTTCCGGCACCATAGATCATATGCTGTGCCGGAGCACAATCTTTCCCTTCGTTGCGAGCACCCGGGAGAGCGAGCAGGGGGTAAGCCCGATACTCTATTAGGGTTTAGTAATGTGAGCTAGAAATGAATAGCCTTCCTGTCTATGAGAGAATAGAGTTTATTTTAAGGAAGTAAAGAACAGGAAAGGATGAGTGGATGAGAACTTCGCGGTGACTGTACTCGTAGAACTATCGGCAGTTGGGGTGAGGACAGGTGTGCGGAACTGGCCACCTGCAGCTGGGCTAGCAAAGCAGAAACCTTTCAACTCGGTGTATTTGGCCTTCCTCTAGGGACACTATTGTCATTTCCTAGGATCTTCAGAGCCATTTTTTGTGTATTTCATCACCCCAAGCATAATAGGAGCCGCATCGCTCGGCCCTGCAATTTCCCGAAAAACTTCCTGATCCCTACCATAGCTATCGCCACAGTATCTGTGCCTCCGACCAACGCTTGAGCGAACCATCTCGGACCACACAGCATACTCTATCGATACCAGTAACGCCAGCTAACTACAAATAACGAATACCTATAACAAGATCGTCAATATGAACAGAGTCGGAACCGATGAGAACCCAGAAATCATGCAATGGCTCTCGCCACTGGACCCCTGGGGAAGGCACCAGGAGGTCTGCACCGAGAGGCTAGATGGTGTCGGGAATTGGCTTTTAGAAATAAGCGAGTTTCGGGAGTGGATGAGTGATGAAGGGGGAGCAGATAAGGCTGTCTTATTTTGTTGTGGGAGTCCGGGCGTGGGCAAGACGTATCTATGGTGGGTGTCTGGTGGGCTATTGAGAAGGAGTTATCGCTAACAGCTGGGAATATTAGTTCGTTGGTCATCGATAGCCTGCGCGATAAAGCTGGCGGGGAAGGGCATGCGATCGCGGAGTTATACTGCGACTTCCGCGACCAACAGGAGCAGACAGCTACAAACATCATGGGAGCCATCCTTAAGCAGCTGTTGGTTAGACGGGAAGTGCCGGGACGTGTGCAATCGGCGTTTCGAAAAGCGAAAAAGGAGCGGGGAGGCCAAGGTCTGCGGCTTCAGGATATTGTACAGATGCTTAAGCAGGCCGTTACCACATTACCCCGGGTTTTCATTTGTATCGATGCTTTAGATGAGTGCTTTCCTGGGCATCTACCGGAGCTTCTTGAGTCAATGGGGGATATCCTTCAGGAGTCGCCGGGGATGCGGATATTTGTCACTGGGAGGCCTGAGGTTGAGGCCGAAATTATACGATATTTCACCACCGCGGTTATCGTACCCATCAGCCCTAAGACACCTGACATAAAAAAATATTTAGAGAAGAAGTTGGAGATGGATCCCGAGCCTGACGCTATGTCCGACGCTTTACGGGCGGATATCCTAAGAATTATTCCAGAAAGAATTTCTGAAATGTGCGTACATAGTCCCTATTTCATGCGTGATCTTATGTTGACACATCGTTTGTAGATTCCTCCTCGTTTCCTTAACCATCGACGCTGTCCTGGGAGGGGTCACCATCTCTGAGAGAAGGCAAAGGTTGGTGGAGATGATCAAGGGCAATCATCTAAGCGATATGTACGCGACAACCCTAGCTCGAGTGTTGGCACAGCATGGGGATAGATCGAAACTCGGTATGGCCGCCTTAATGTGGGTATCAAACTCCGAGCGCCCATTACAGAGTCGCGAGCTATGTCATGCCCTAGCAGTCAAGAAAGGTTCCGCAGATCTGGATCTTGAAAATGTTCCTGACATTGGGACTATCCTGAGATGTTCTTTGGGTCTTATCACAGAATATTCCTCTACCCTCCGGCTTGTCCATTCCACTTTGAAAGATCATCTATCCAGTGATCCGAGTCTGTTCCAAAGCCCACACTCCAAGATAGCGGAAGTTTGCTTGACATATCTCAATTTTCCATGTGTCCGGGAACTTTCGCCGACTGATACCTTGGCTCCATCGACATTCCCGCTTCTCGGGTATGCTTCTTGTTATTGGGGAAAGCACATAAGAAGGGAAGAGACCGCGAGTCTGACTCCGCTTGCCCTCAGCCTTCTAGTCGGATTCGAAGAGCATATATCCTCTCGGCTGCTCTTGCTGCATTACTATCAAGACATTCGTTGGTGGGACCTGGGTTTTGACGGTAGTGGTTCCCCTGGGGGCTTTACAGGGCTTCACGGAGCGGCGTTTCTTGGGATCACGGAGATAGTTGCTCCTTTATTGGCGGTGAAGGAATGGGATATTAATGCAACAGATACTAGAGGCAGAACTGCGCTCACATGGGCAGCTGTAGGAGGTCATGAGGATGCTGTCAATATGCTACTACAACGGAAGGATCTCAATCCCGACGCCGCGGACACCAAGTATCGTCGAACATCACTCTGGTGGGCTGCAGGGGGTGGGCACGAGGGAGTAGTAAAGTTGCTATTAGGGCGAGATGGCATCAATCCCAACGCTGCGGACGCCGAATATGGTCGAGCACCACTCGGGTGGGCCGCGAAGGGTGGACATGAGGGAGTAGTAAAGTTACTATTAGAGCGAGATGATATAGATCCCAACGCTGCGGACCTCGAATGTGGTCAAGTGCCACTTGGGTGGGCCGCGAGGGGTGGGTATGAGGGAGTAGTGAAGTCGTTATTAGAGAGAGAGGATATCAATCCCAATGCTGCGGATACCGAATATGGCCGAACACCATTCTTGTGGGCTGCGAGGGGCGGACATGAGGGAGTAGCAAAATTGCTATTGGAACGAGGGGATATCAATCCTAGCACTACGGGCATCGTGGATGATCAGACACCACTCTCATTGGCTGCGGGGCGCGGGCATCAGGGAGTAGTGAAGATGTTATTGGAACGGGAGGACGTCAATCCCAACACCGCCGACATCAAATTTGGGCGAACACCGCTCTCGTGGGCTGCGGAGTATGGGCATCATGGAGTAGTAAAGTTGCTCTTGGAGCGAGGGGATATCAATCCCAACACTGCCGACATCGAATATCGCCGAACACCGCTCTCGTGGGCTGCGGAGCATGGGCATCATGGAGTAGTAAAGTTGCTATTGGAGCGAGGGGATATCAATCCCAACACTGCTGACACCTGCTATGATCGGGCGCCACTCTCGTGGGCTGCGGAGGGCGGGCATGAGGGGGTAGTAAAATTGCTACTGGAACGAGGGGATATCAATCCTAGCACTACGGGCATCGTAGATGATCAGACACCACTCTCGTTGGCTGCGGGGCGCGGGCGTCAGGGAGTGGTGAAGATGTTATTGGAACGGGAGGACATCAATCCCAACACCGCCGACATCAAATTTGGTCGAACACCGCTCTCGTGGGCTGCGGAGCATGGGTATCATGCAGTGGTAAAGTTGCTATTGGAACGAGAGGATATCAATCCCAACACTGCTGACACCTGCTATGATCGGACGCCACTCTCATGGGCTGCGGAGAGCGGGCATGAGGGAGTAGTAAAATTGCTATTGGAGCGAGAGGATACTAATCCCAGCGCTGCAGACACCGATTACGGTCAAACGCCACTCTCGTTGGCTGCGGAGGGCGGGCATCGAGGAGTTGTAAAGTTGCTGTTGGGACGAAAGGACGTCAATCCCAACACCGCAGACACTATACACGGCCAAACACCCCTCGGGTGGGCGGCGAAGGGCGGACATGAAGGAGTAGTAAATTTGCTACTGGCGCGAGAGGACATTGAACCCAACGCTACGGACGCTAAATACGGTCGAACGCCACTCGGGTGGGCCGCAATGGGTGGACATGAAGGAGTAGTGAATTTGCTACTGGCACGAGAGGACATTAATCCCAACACTGCGGACGCCAAATATGGCCGAACACCACTCGGGTGGGCGGCTCAGGGAGGGTGTGAGGGAGTAGTAAGGTTGCTATTAGAACGAGACGATGTCAATCCCAACATCCCCGGCCTCGACTGCGAAACGGCCCTTGAATTAGCTATGTCCAGGGGACATGCAGGTATTGTGGAGTTACTCTCCAAACGCAAACGCAAATCCTCCCCTTCCGTCCTAGCAGATGTTGATGAAGTTCCAGAGCACTCCTCACCTGAGCCATCTGGCTTACCCCAAGGCTCCTCTCAGCCTATCCCGTCAGCCTGCCCCCCACTGCGCAAGCCCCATATCCGACCCCTCTTCAGGGTAGCGATCTGTTCTTTAACGGCCATTTCCTCTTTGATTTTTCTCTTATATTGTCTCCTTGTCATCGGGCCTTTCTTATCAGCCATCATATATGGCGTGGGTGGTGTGGGCATAACATTCACCGATCTGAGTTAGATATATAAACGGAAGCTCATCTACGCGAATGAATGGAAATTAATGCAAGGAGTCCTGTAGTGGTGGTCTATGGCGCATAATCTATACCTCCCTCTTTCTTCTTTTTCTTCCCTTTTTGTCGTTTTTTTCTCTCTTCTTTTTCGGCTACGGGTTGTATCTTATAATGCCCTCTTAACGGGGGACGCAGTTTCTTGGTATCTAGGAGAAAATCTAGAGAGGAAAACAATGAATACACTACAGTTTTCCCTCTGGGTTCTTTAGTAACCGGCCCTTCTCAAAGTGTGATATCGGAGGTGATGACCCTCGGTAATACAATGGGGCAACTTGGGAAGAGCGCGGCGATCTCGCGACCCCGCTGCTCGTAATTTTTATGGACAAAAGTAGCGGCGATGGGAACTATTTGAGAGCTTCTGCACTCGCGGTGTATGAGGAGGCACTCACTTTGCTAGCACACCTATTATGGGAATTTAGTTGGTTCGGCAAGAGATATGGCAGCCAGTATTGTTAGCACCCGACTTGTGCAGCAGCTGGGAATCAAATTTGAGCAGGGAACGAATTTGAGGGCAAGGCGATATTACCCTACTCAATCCACCATCTAGCTATCATACAGTACTCGTACTAATCTACCTATCACATCCACTTGTATTGCGCAAACTCATTCTTGCACCTAGGTCCATTTCCTATTAACCGCCACCTAGGTCCCCGTGCGCAAACCCTCTATTTAGATTACCGTATGATGGATAGTCTAAGTTTTTCTTCGCTCCTGATAGAACTGCCGGTACGAGTACAGTTTACTCGTAGTGATACATGGGCGCCTCTCCGTTGCCACCCCAAACCTTCGTTTTGACCCCGGTTCGATGATTTTGGTTTGCGACAATAGAGACTTTGCGCAAAGAGACCTATGATAGGTGTTTTAACCACTATAAAAGACTTGGACACCTAGGCGGGTAGCGAGACCCGGAAGAAGTGTACGAGTAAAATCAGGCTTCTCAGACCCGAAGAAATCCGATTGCTGCAGACAACAAATCACCAGTAACACAGCTCCCCTTTTACAATTTATTAAAAGATTTTAGTGATGATAATATTAGGCATTCAGTAGCAGAATATCACCTGTTCTATGGCCACCCAAGATAGGTACCGGTAGTAGAATTGTTTCAGAGAAGCTCGTGTATTTCGCCACACTTTCTTTCGACCTCTTAGCGAGAAAACGGGCTTAACACAGATAATGCAGTATCATACTTCACACGACCGACGACGACTTATGTCCAAGAGCAATACGAAGGGCTGTTGCAGCTCATATCATGTCAATCACACCACGGTGCTGTACTGGAGTGATCTGAATTAGTCCTAATAAAACCGTTCCTCTTAGCTTCCCCCCCCCAACTTTATACTTTTCTTCTAAACCTACTTCAATAAATCCAAAATTGAGGTAACGTATTTCTAGCAAATCTCGGTAATTTTCTAGAATAATTCTCACAATATCTGCTCGTAAACCTTTGTTCATCGCCTCTGGCTCGGTGTTCCTGTCTGGCCTCGTCTCCATATAATTCCGGATATCATCCGTGTTAGGGCTGATGGGTATCACAACTGCCTTAGAGGAATATCCTAGAACATTTTCTCTGGTATGGGACCTCCCGGTGAGGAATGTTCTCGTTCTAGAGGGCTCCCGAACAATATCTTCTAGTGACTTGGGCAGCTTAGGCGCTTCGGTAAACATTCGCCCCAAGTGGAAACTTGGGGTAGAGGAGAAATAGCGGTTTAAAACATTCTCGTCAGATCCACAAGCTGCGGCCCTCTACCACCAGGCCCCATTTTCCCTGCCTGAAACGTCTCTCGTAGGTAATTCGGGACCCCCCCTGCCGTGCCTACTAGCTGCCTCATGATGTCGGCGATTGTCTGCTCTTGTTGAGAAAGGAAGTCACAGTACAAGCCTGCGGCGGTAATAGACTCCTCCCCACCTGATTGCTCAGGCTGTCGACCCCCAGGGAATTAGCATTTCTGGTAGTCAGCGGTATTCGTACCTTCCAAAGGACCCCACTACTTACCTTAGGCACGTATGTCTTTTCGACTCTTGGATTCCCGGAGCAATACAAGGCAGCCTTATCGGCTCTACTCCCGAAACTCCCCCATTTCCAAAAGCTAATCCCCGACATCGTCGAACCGGTCGATGCGCACGTCCTGATGTCTGTTATTTGGCTCGAGCGGAGAGAGCCAATGGATGATCTGTGCATTCCCGTCGGGTTGAAAGTAGGTATTGTTGAAACCATCTGGTATGTTTCCGCAATCCGTATTGCCGTCGCCGAAGTTGACTGATTGCGTATGTGAAGTTTAGGAACATTCTACGGCTAGAGCCGGGCGATGTGGGGGCGATGTGGTTTGTTGTGGCACAATTACACTATCCAATCATTTTCCCCTTCGGTGAACGAGCATGGCGAGATATGTATCGCAGCCACTTCCCCGAAACGGCCCTATCATGATTGCTGGTGCATGATAAGGCTCACTGACCAGCACCGGCCGTCCCCAATCAAATTCCCCTCAGAATGGTCCCCCCTCTGACTTCCGCTTTCTCTTTAGCTTGGTTCCCCACCCTTTCCGCCATATTCATCCTCTAACATTACGGTACTACATCGACCGTTGCCTTGAGTCTCCTTCCCTGTGAGAAATGCCCGTTCCCCCCTGGATCCCCTCTCTATGAAGGGAAATCAGGCCTACCTCGAATTTGAGATGTCGACAGATTAGTTGTGGTGGGTTCACTGGTGTGCCCCCTCACTTAGCTCCTACATACGTTCTGGAGCCTATATTAAAAATACTAAAATATCTCCTTCACAACTACTGTCCATCCTCTTGAGAGTTATGGCCTCGCTATACCTATCTCGGACATAATTGCTAGTATTACCCCTAGCTAGCATTATAGACACTCTCGCTGCCGGGGCACTCACTCGCCTCTCAATCCGGATATATAGCCCTGCCGTGCCAGTTGTGGATATTGCCGGAAATCAGAGCATGCTCTCGTTAAAGTTCCATTGTTCCGGAAAAGTTTGCAGTTTCGGGGAAGTTTAAAGTTTCGGGGATGTCTCCATTGACGGATGGGTCGGATGGTGTATTTCACAGCGCTGAAGACGGAGGGCCAAATGGACTGCATTGAAAGTGGAAGACTTCACTATGATCGATTGTGTATGCGTAGCCATGATGGTCCGTCCGAAATGTTGGTTGAGTGCAGAAATGGTAGGATACAGTGGTGCTGGTATGTACGGTAGGATTAATGAGGGACTTTGCAAAACCTTTCTCTGTGCAAAGCTGGAGAAAAGCGGGGCGGTGAGGCTTCTCTTGTGGCAACTACAGGTATGGTCAGATGGCAAAAATAACCGACCTGCAACAAAGACTAACTTAGCTATCAGGATACGGTGTTGACGAATATCAGCGGGTGACGAACAGGGATCCGTAGCAGGTATTTTTTTGTTACCCTACTTTGACGAATTTGACTTTTTGCTGGAGCAGACCCCTGCCGTCACCCGCTGATACAGTAAAACCTCCGATAATTCCAGCAGGTAGGGAGTAGCACAAGGCTGGAAATAAGGGGGGGATGGAAAGAGGAGAGGGGCCTTGGCACATGGGGGCTGCCAAACATAATGTGGTTAAAACCGAAAGTAAATAGAAGATATGATAGAAGTGATAGAGTATTGTTATTCGTTTGAGTAGGAGTAATAGTGTATTGTAGGAAGACTTAATTCAGTTGTTATTATTTTCCTTAACACCAGAACAGACTATCGCTATATACTGCAATGACCCAACCTCCAGATATCCGGGAGGTTGGCTATATCCACTTCATCCCTTTCCTGCCATCGCTTTCCTGCCACTCTAGTACATCTCCATTATCCCCAAGTCACTCCTGACATACTGGTCATGTCACTCCTTACATTTCAGTCATTGACACTCCTTGCATGAGGTTATGGGAAAGCCATCCAATAACCCCTGCCATTCTACAACACTCCCACCCTTTCAGATAACCTCCTACCGAAGCCAAACAGAAGGAAATAACAAAGATAGTCGGTGACCTCATTAAAAAACCTGCCTAAGACTGTGGCTAGGAAAAAGAGTGTCCCGTACATGGAAAGAAAGGAAAAAACAAATATCCATCTGAAGTAAGAAAAGAAACATAAGAGAAAAACGCTGAAAACTATAGTAACCTCCTACCCAAAGTCCAAAGCTAAGATACTCCCACCCTTTAACTCAATTCCGTCAAACCCATGCCTCCGATATGCTTCTGATGAGCGTCGCGTGGGAGGGCTTTTGTCATGACATCGGCAGTCATTTCGGCGGTCGATATAAAGCCAAGTCGTACAAGGCCGTTGGCGCAGGAATCGCGGACGAAATGATACTTGATGTCGATGTGTTTGGTCCGGTCACTAAACCTTGGTGCCTGAGCTAGACTGATTGCACCTTGACTGTCAGAAAGGAGTAGCTGAATGGCCGGTGTGGTTGATTTCAATCGATCGTTCGTAATTTCATGGTAAAGTCGACGTAGCCATATAGCTTCTCGGGCAGCCTCCGAACAGCCGACATACTCTGCTTCGGTTGATGACAGAGATACCAAGGATTGTTTCTTAGACTTCCAAGAAACTGGTCCACCAGCAAGGGTAAAGACATAGCCGGAAGTAGATTTTCGATCATCTAGATCCCCAGCAAAGTCGGAATCTGTAAATCCGACCAAACCACTATTCTGAGTGCGATGGTAAATCAAAGACAAAGTAGTCGTTTGCCTCAGGTATCGTAGAACACGTTTCGCAGCAAGGAGGTGTTTTGTCGCCGGTCGAGGGTTGAATTTGCTCAATGTCGAAATTGCGAAAGCGATATCCGGTCGAGTCCTGATGGCTAAATACATTAAACTCCCAACTAAGGACTGTTACCTGCGTGGTTCGACCATCTCATCTGTCTCCTCAGCTGGCAATAATTTCTGGCCAGTCTCCATGGGTGTGCGAACACCATTGCAATTTTCCATGCTGAAACGTCGTAAGACCTTCATGACAAACCGTGCCTGATTAAGCAAGAAGCTTCCGTCTGGTAACCGATCAATCTCGAGCCCAAGGAACTGTCTTACTGATCCTAAGTCATTCATCTTATAACTGTTATGGAGTAGCTGTTTGACTTGATCGATTCGGCGACGACTCTTAGCAGCAATTAATAAGTCGTCAACGTAAAGTAACAACAGGAGTTCGCCATCAATCGATTGGTATAAGTTCGGATCATTCTCAGACTTGTGAAACCCAACGGACAATAGAAATTCGTCAATATGGTTGTACCAAAGTCTTGGTGCTTCCTTAAGACCATAGAGCGCCTTATTGAGCTTGCAAACGGTGGCGGTAGTAGGTTTCGTTGGATTAAGCCATTCGATACCTTCTGGTAGACACATGTATATATTATCATAGACAGGGGGATTCAAGAATCTGGTTACAACATCCATATGATCAATCTCCCACTCAAATAGAGAAGAAAGAGCTATAATCATGCATAAACTTACCAGTTTAGCAACTGGAGCGAAAGTTTCACCGAACTCTGTCTGCTCAAATCCTCTTATAACTAATCTTGCCTTAAACCGACAACTCCCATCAGGATTTGTCTTCAGAATATAAACTCATTTACAAGAAATCAGGTGTGCGCCATCTAGGACCATGGAACAATATGTTCAGGTTCTATTCTCCAAAAGAGATCAAAACTCCGCCCCCATAGCGACTTTCCAACTAGCACCACGAGTCTGACTAAGGGCTTCCCGGTAGCTAGGCGGGTCCTCCTCAATCTCGTCACTTGCTCCAGACTCAAGCACCGATCGATATGTGTAACATGTATACATGTTCCGGTAACTGTATACAGGAGCGGAGTGCAGGATTTCCTATGTTTAGTTTGATTACTTTGTTTACTTTGATTAGTTTGATTGTTTTACAGCCCCGGAGCTATATTAAGG
>Ga0307509_10000154_pt1 | contig 106459 bp, 87 predicted proteins | sample 10_EM_MG_FD_202245 | JGI IMG/M metagenome (GOLD analysis project Ga0307509, IMG submission 202245) | Populus trichocarpa ectomycorrhiza microbial communities from riparian zone in the Pacific Northwest, United States - 10_EM | ecosystem: Host-associated > Plants > Roots > Unclassified | place... | reverse complement strand
GCGCGGTGTTTTCCGGCGAATGCGTCGAATGCCAGTTGTCGAACTCGATGTGGAAGCCGTCGAGGTAGCGTTGGCGGCCGGCGCCGACTTTGGCGACGAGCGCTTCGGGGGAAATGCCTTCGGCCTCAGCCTTGAGCATGATGGGCGCGCCATGCGCGTCGTCGGCGCCGACGAAATGCACGTCGTTGCCCTGCATGCGCTGGAAGCGCACCCAGATGTCGGCCTGGATGTACTCCATCATGTGCCCGATGTGGAACGGTCCGTTCGCGTAGGGCAAGGCGGTGGTGACGAATAGGCGGCGCTTGGCGGTCATCGGGCTACGAAATTCGAACCTGGGGAAAGGGCTCGGATTATGCCACGCGAACCGCAATATCTTTGCGCGTACTCCGTCATCCCCGCGCAGGCGGGGATCCATCTGGAATTCGGCTGGGCTCCCGCCTGCGCTGGGGTCACGAATTAAGCAGGCGCCGGGGACCGGCTGATCTCAGCCGCTGTCCTTGCCCGCTTCGAATTTGGCCTTGTTGATGGCCTTTTTATACGCTTCCTTGCCGTTGATCGTGCCCTTGTCCAGCAATTCCTGAATCGCCGAATCCATGGTGCGCATGCCGTGCGCGGCGCCGCTCTGCATGGTGTTTTCGAGCTGGTCCAGCTTGCCCTGGCGGATCAGGTTGGCGACGGCGGGCGTGTTCACCAGAATTTCCAGCGCCGCGACGCGACCCGGCTTGCCGGTGCGCGGGATGAGCTGCTGCGACACGACGCCGCGCAGCGAAGTGGAGAGCATGGCGCGCACGTGCGATTGCTTGTCGGCCGGGAACGCATTGACGAGGCGGTCCACCGTCGGGGCGGCGCCGTTGGTATGCAGCGTGCCCATCACCAGAATGCCCATCTCGGCGGCGGTCACCGCGATGCTCATGGTCTCGTAGTCGCGCAACTCGCCGACCAGGATGACGTCGGGATCTTCGCGCAGGGCCGAGTGCAGCGCATCGGCGAAGGACGGGCTGTGCGTGCCGATTTCACGCTGGCTGACCAGGCAGTTCTTCCGAGGATGCACGAACTCGATCGGGTCTTCGATCGTGAGGATGTGGCCTTTGAGCCGCGAATTCATGTCGTCGATCATCGCGGCCAGCGTCGTCGATTTGCCCGAGCCGGTCTTGCCGGTCACCAGGATCAGGCCGTTGTTGACCTTGCACAAGTTGCGCACTGCGTCGGGCATGTTGAGCTGGTCGAGCGTCATCGCCTTGGATGGAATGGCGCGACACACACAGCCCAGGCCGTACAGATGGCGCATGACGTTCACGCGGAAGCGCGACACGCCGGGAATGATGTAGGCGAAGTCCGCGCCGTGCTTGTCCTCCAGCCGCTGCAGCGCCTGGCGCGGCATGATTTCCTTGAGGGCCTCTTCGACGAACTGCTGCGTCAGGATTTCCGGCCGCAGGCTGTGCAGCTCGCCGAACAGGCGCACGCGCGGCGGATCGCCCGCGATGAAGTGCAGGTCCGAGCCGTTGCGGTTGAGCACTTCCTTGAGGAATTCGTCGATGCGGTGCGGGCCGGCGGTGTTGACGGACGCGCCGGTGCGGGAAGTTGCTGCAGTGACTTCGGTGTTCATGGCGTACCCTCAGCCCGGCGCCAGGTCGAGCTTGGGCAGCATGCTGGTGTCGCTCACATAGCGCGCGAACAGCTTCTTGTCGTTGGCATAGACGTAGGCGTCGTCCGGATCGATCTGTTTCGACGTCAGGTTGGCCATCAGCGACTGGTCCATCATCTGCATGCCCAAGTCTTTGCCGGTCTGCAGCTGCGTGGGAATCTGGTGCGTCTGGTCCGTCATGATGAGCTTGGCGATGGCGCGCGTGACGATCATGATTTCGCAGATCGCCTTGCGGCCGCGCTGATCCGCGGTCTTTACCAGTACCTGCGTGATCACGGCGATCAGGCTCTGCGACAGGAAGCTCTTGGTCTGCTCGCGCTCATCCGCGGGCAGCGCGTCGACGATGCGGTCGATGGTCTTGACGGCGCCGGTGGTGTGCAGCGTGCCAAGCACCAGGTGGCCGGTTTCGGCCGCCGTCATCGCCCAGCGGATGGTGTCGGCATCGCGCAATTCGCCGACCAGGATCACATCAGGATCTTCGCGCATCGCGGCGCGCACGCCTTCGGCGAACGAGGGCAGGTGCGTGTTCAGCTCGCGCTGAATCACCTGGCTCTGCTTGCTCTTGTGCACGAATTCGATGGGGTCTTCCAGGCTGATGATGTTGGCGCGGCGCGTCTGGTTGAGGTAGTCGATCATCGCGGCCAGCGTCGTCGACTTGCCGGTGCCGGTGGAACCGGTCACCAGGATCATGCCCTGGTGGTTGTCGCACAGCTTCTTCACGATCGGCGGCAGGTCGAGCTTGTCCAGCGTCGGCGCTTCGGAGGGGATGGCGCGGAAGGTGCCGCCGATACCGGTGTCCTTGCGGAACACGTTGACGCGGAAGCGGCCGCCGTTGCTGGACACGTAGGAAAAGTCGATGTCATGGCCTTTGCGCAGCAGCTCCTGGTTCTGCTTGCTCATGATCTCGGCGATGTAGCCCTCCAGCTCGGCCTGGCTGAGTTCGCGGAACTTGATGGGCAGCAGATCGCCGTGCATGCGCAGCATGGGTGGCAGGCCTACGGCGAAATGGATGTCGGAGCAGCCTTGATCGGTGCCGAGCTTCAAAAAGGCGTCGATGCGTGCCATGGGGAACGAGGCGGTCTTATGTCATGTGGAACTGGAATACAGACTACAGCCAGTTCGCTCCAGGCTCCAGTTTCGCCCCCCCGTTCGACGCTCAAACCGTGCGCCAGGACACCTTTTAGTATCCGTAGGTTGGGCTGAGCTTCGAAGCCCAACGTCTACGCGGCCAAGATCGTTGGGCTTCGAAGCTCAGCCCAACCTACGAAGAAGCGGTCGCGGAGCCTGAAGTGCCGTTCGTCCGCTCAGAGCACCTTTTCGAGCGCGACCCGCATCTCTTCCATGTTCTGGAAGCGCTTGAGCTTGTCCACCGACATGGCTTTGGTCACCAGGTCGGCCAGCGGCTTGGGCAGGTTGGGGTTGACCTCGATCGCCGACTTGGCCTTGCCCTGGACGTGCTGGTACATGACCGACATGTGGTCGCCGCGACTGTACGGCGGCTGGCCGGTCACCATCTCGTACAGGATGACGCCCAGGCTGTAGACGTCAGCGCGCTCGTCCACCTTCTTGCCGAGGATCTGTTCGGGCGCCATGTATTTCGGCGAGCCGATCACATAGCCGGTCTTGGTCAGCTGCGTGTCGCCTTCCTTGTGGGCGGCGGCGACGCCGAAGTCGACGATCTTGAGCAGGCGTTCGTTGTTGATCAGGATGTTCGCCGGCTTCAGGTCGCGATGCACGATGCCGGCCTGGTGCGCCACGAGCATGCCGGTAGCGATATCGATGCCGTACTGCACGGCTTGCTTCAGATCCAGGGGCTTCTCGTTGACGATTTCCGCGCCCAGCGTGTGCGAGGGGAAGTACTCCATCGAGATGGCGTAGTTGCCGCGCATGAACAGGAAGTCGTAGATGCGGATGACGTTCTTGTGCGTGATCTTGCGCGAGTAGCGCAGCTCGTGCACGAAGCGCTTCATCATTTCCTCGTCCTGCGACATGTTCGGGTTCAGGAACTTCAGGATCAGCCGCTCGTCGACGATGGTGTCTTCCATCAGCAGCACGGTGCCGAACGCGCCCTTGCCGATCTTCTCGATGTACTTGTAGCGGCCTTCCAGCACGTCGCCGGGCTTGAGCGTGGAAATGTCCATCTTCTGCGAGGACGCCGCGGCTTCCTCGGCTTTCTTCAGCACTTCCTCGACGTCGCCCTTTTCGATCAGCAGCGTGCGCGCCGGCTCCGCCATGCGCGCCGCCTTGGCCTGCGCGGCGACTGCGGTGCTGGAGTAGCGGTTGTCGATTTCCTCGATGGCGTGCAGCGCCGCGTGCTGCACAGTTTCGTCGGTGGCGGCGCTGCCGGCGTTCTGGATGTAGCTGCGCACACTGTCGGCGCGCTTGTCGTCGGCGAGGCGGGCGAGGGCGTTGATGGCCTCGACCTTGATCTCTTTTTCCGGGCGCTCGAGCAGCTTGAGCATGGGCTCGATGGCGCGCGTGTCGCCGATCTTGCCCAGCGCGCGCGCGATCGTCGGCAGCGAGCGGGTGTTCTCGGCGTTGAGCAGTTCCATCAGCGCGGGAATGGCTTTCTTGCTGCCGATCTCCGCGAGCGCATCCACGGCGCGTTCGCTCACCCACCAGTCCTTGTCCTTGGTGGCTTCGATCAGGAAGTTGATGGCGCGCTCGTCCTTGGTCTGATTCAGGATCTCGATGGCGGCACGCCGCACGTCCTCGTCCTCATCCTTGATCAGCTCGATCACGGCGTCGACGACGCGTGGGCCGCCGATCTTGCCCAGCGCATCCGCGGCGCGCGTGCGCACCCACCAGTCGTCGTCCTTGATGACCTGCAGCAGATGCTTGATGTCTTTCGCGGTGCCGAGCGTGTTGAGCACCTCGACGGCGGCGCGCCGCGCATATTCGTTTTCGTCCTTGAGCACCTCGACCAGGTGCTTCATGGTTTCCGGATCCTTGGCCTTGATGATGACGTCGACGGCGCGGTTCTGGACCTCGATGTCCGGATCGCGCAGCAACTGGCAGATCGGGCCGATGCGCACCGGGCCGTCCATCTTCGCCAGCGCGTTGAGCGCGGCCTGGCGGATGAGCTTGTTCGAATCGCGCAGTTGCGTCTGCAGCGCCTCGGACACCTCCGGCCGGTTGAAGCGCGACAGGATGCTGATGATGTGCATCCGCGCGCCGGAGTCCTTGCCTTCGATGCGGCTGGTCAGGTCCGGGATGCTGGACTCGTCCGCCATCTCGCCGACGATGCGGAACAGCGCGGTCTTTTCGTTCGATTCCTGGTTGTAGGCCTGCTGCAGCAGATCGCGCACGGTGAAGCGCTTGCGCTGCGCGGCAATGATATCGAGCACCGCCGGCTTGGGAATGTCGTCGCGGGCCAGCAGGTCGATGAGCAGCGACGGGGTGTAGTTGGTGCTGGAGGTCAACGCCCAGGACACGGCCGCAATGGTGCGGGCGCTGCCGTCGGCGAGGCCTTGCGCCACGATCGGAAAAGTCTTGTTGTCGATCATCTGCGCGAGGAGGTCGACGTAGACCGCAGTTTCTTTCTTGTCGGCGATGGCCAGCGCGTCGAGGATCTTGGGAATGGCGCCGGCGCCGATCTTGGCGAGTTTCTGGAACGCCTTCTGCGAATCGGCATGCAATGGGTCGCCGATGCCCCTGATCTCGGCGATCAGGCGCTCGGCTCTCATGTCGGAGAAGAAACTCATCAAGCGGTCTCGGTATCCATCGGTACTTCAGCGGCCAGGCGCAAGCATCGGTTCTTTAGCCGCGGCTTCGGTTCGGCCATGCCGCACGGCACGCACCGGCGACAAGTAGATCGCCCGGTCGCCCGGCAATGTTACGGGGTCGGTGATTCGGCACTTCCTTAGCGTATCCGCCCGTGAGGCGCGGCGAAATGAACCAATGGCCGCTGCAGTCGGGCTGCGCCAAACATTATGCCACGGCGCTTGCGTCGCGGTCGCCGGCCCCCGCGATCGCGGTCCTTCCGCTACAATTCGCGCCCGCCGCCTATCAGATTCCGCTATCCAAGCATTTCCCATCATGCTTCCGGCGCTGCCGGGGGCTTTCCGTACCAGCACAGTGGCCAGCAAGCATCCATGACGACCGAACGCGAGGCCGCGGCGCGCGCCCTCTTGCAAACGTATATCGATCCCTACCTGGGGCTGGATCTGTACAGCGCCGGCGCGGTGGAGTCGCTGCGGGTCGAAGGGCGCGATATCCGGCTGGCGGTCAACCTCGGATTCCCGGCGGGCCGCTACGGCGTCGAGCTTGGCGAGGCGCTGACCGGGCACCTGAGAGCGCTCGAGTGGGTGGGGGAAGTCACGGTCAATGTGCGTTGGCAGGTGGCGTCCCAGGCAGTACAGCGCAACCTGCGCCCCGTCCAGGGCATCCGCAATATCATCGCCGTGGCCTCGGGCAAGGGCGGGGTGGGCAAGTCCACGACTGCGGCAAATCTCGCGCTCGGCCTTGCCTACGACGGCGCTGCAGTCGGCCTGCTCGATGCGGACATCTACGGTCCCAGCCAGCCACGCATGATGGGCTTGAGCGGCGAGCGTCCGCTCAGCCCCGACCAGAAAAGCATGGTCGCGCCCGAGGCATTCGGCATCAAAGTCATGTCCATCGGCTTTCTCATCGATGAAGAACAGCCGATGGTGTGGCGCGGTCCGATGGTCACGCAGGCGCTGGTCCAGCTGCTGGAAACGACGCGCTGGGGCGAACTGGATTACCTGATCGTCGACATGCCCCCCGGCACCGGCGACACGCAGCTCACGCTTTCGCAGCGCGTGCCGGTGAGCGGCGCGGTGATCGTCACCACGCCGCAGGACATCGCGCTGCTCGATGCGCGCAAGGGGCTGCGCATGTTCCAGAAGGTCGAAGTGCCGGTGCTCGGCGTCGTCGAGAACATGAGCACGCACATCTGTTCGAACTGCGGTCATGAAGAACATATCTTCGGCGCGGGCGGCGGCCGGCGCATGGCTGAGCAATACGGCCTGCAAGTGCTTGGCGAGTTGCCGCTGCACATCGCCATCCGCGAACAGTCCGACGGCGGCAAGCCCACCGTCGCCGCCGATCCGGAAGGTGTGCTCGGCCGCGCCTACATCGATCTGGCGCGCCGCACCGCGGCCCGCCTGGCACGCGCGGCGCTGACGCCGCCGGCCGCCTTCCCCGATATCGTCGTGGAAGACACCTAAGAAGAACACCTGAATAAGAGCACCTTGAGGAAATCATGAGCATCAAGTCCGATCGCTGGATTCGCCGCATGGCCGCTCAGGGAATGATCGAGCCGTTCGAGTCCAGCCAGGTCAAGGTCGCCAATGGCGAGCGCATCGTTTCCTACGGCACGTCCAGCTACGGCTACGACGTGCGCTGCGCCAGCGAGTTCAAGATCTTCACCAACATCAACTCCACCATCGTCGACCCGAAGAACTTCGACGCCGGCAGCTTCGTCGACTTGAACGCCGACGTGTGCATCATTCCGCCGAACTCATTCGCGCTGGCCAGGACGGTGGAGTTCTTCCGCATCCCGCGCAGCGTGCTGACGATCTGCCTGGGCAAGTCGACCTACGCGCGCTGCGGCATCATCGTCAACGTCACGCCGCTGGAACCCGAATGGGAAGGGCATGTGACGCTGGAGTTCTCCAACACCACGACGCTGCCGGCGCGGATTTACGCCAACGAAGGCGTCGCGCAGATGCTGTTCCTGGAATCGGATGAGGTCTGTGAAACCTCGTACAAGGATCGCGGCGGGAAATACCAGGGCCAGCGCGGCGTGACGCTGCCGAAGACTTGAGGAAATCTGCTACGTTATCTTTCGACGCTGACCAGCGTCATCACCGTCTCCACCTTGCCCTTGCGCACCTGCTCAAGCCGCACGGGCAGGTAGTCGAGCGACGGCGCGTGCCACATGCGCGACAGGCGGCTGGAATTCGGGCGCGTGCTTTCGTAGATCACCGTGTCGAGCCGGCCCAGCGGCGTGTCCATCGCCGCCGCGCCGGTACGCGTGTAGCTGTAGTGGCGAATGTTGTCGTCGTTGAGCATGTTGATGGGGCCCGGCTCCTTGCCCTGCATCAGCTGCGCCATGACGGCCACTTGCATCGACATGCGATCCTGCAGGCCTGGCTCGGTCGGAAGCGCAACCGGCTTGCCTTCCGCCTCGCCGCTGACCTTCTGCGCGGCCCAGTCGAAATGCACGTTGCCGTCGCCCTTGCTGCCGGATTTCGCGTCGTCCGCGAACCAGCTCAATGGCCGCAACCCGGCGGGTGTCACTTCGACCACCGAGCGTTCCACCGCATCGCGGCTCACGAACAGGCGCGCCAGCATGCTCGGATTGGCGCGCGTTTCGAAGATGTACTGATTGGGATGAGTGTCGGCGCGAAATTCCATGCGCAGCGTGCCGCCGCTGATGCCGCGGAAAGTCACCGCGAACGTGGCGACGAAAGGCTTCGGGATGACGGCGTCGGCTGCGCCGGCCGCAGAGCTCAGGACGGCGAGGACGCAGCCCCATGCGAATGACCGGACGCGAAGCCGAACCGAAGCAACATTGCGCAATTCACGATCCTCTTGCAGCCACTTGAGTCGCATCCACCACGATCGGCGCGCTGAGCGGCTTGCCGTCCAGCCAGACGCGGTCGTCGCGCAATTGCAGGCGTCCGCGCGCAAACCAGTCGATGGCTTGCGGGTAGATGCTGTGTTCCTGCCGCTGAACTCGCGCTGAAAGGCTGGCCTCGGTGTCGTCCGGCGTGACCGCGACGCACGCCTGAACAATGACCGGCCCGCCGTCGAGTTCCTCGGTGACGAAATGAACGCTTACGCCGTGGCAGTCGTCGCCCGCGTCGAGGGCGCGCTGGTGGGTGTGCAGTCCGCGGTACTTCGGCAGCAGCGAGGGGTGGATGTTCAGTATGCGGTCCGCGAACGGGCCGATGAAATTCGGCGTGAGAATGCGCATGAAGCCGGCGAGCACGATCAGTTCGGGCTGGTATTCCGCGACCAGCGCCGCAAGTGCGGTGTCGTAGGCGGCGCGATCCGCAAACGCTTGCGGCGATAGCGTGCGGGTGGGGATGCCCAGCGCGGCTGCGGTTGCCAATCCCGCGGCGTCCGCTTTATCGCTCACGACAGCGCTCACGACGATCGGCAGCTCGCCCTTGGCGGCAAGCTCGGCGATCGTGCGCATGTTGCTGCCGCGGCCGGAAATCAGGATGACGACGCGCAGCTTGTCGGGCGGGACGCCCGCTTTGAACTCGCGCGGAACACGCGCCTTTGAGTCGCGCGGAACGCCCGCTGTCATTTGTAGATCACGACGCCGGAACTGCCGCGCTGGATTTCACCGATCACTACCGGCTGCTCGCCGCTGTCGCGCAGCGACTTGAGCGCCTTGTCGACGTGCTCGGCCGCGACGTTGATCGTCATGCCGATACCGCAGTTGAACGTGCGGTGCATTTCCGCGTCGGCAATGTTGCCGGTCTTCTGCAGCCAGTCGAACACTTCGCCGCGCTGCCAGGTCTGCGCGCTGAGAATCACTTCCAGGCCCTCGGGCACGACGCGCGGGATGTTCTCGGTGAGGCCGCCGCCGGTGATGTGGGCGATGCCATGCACCGGCACGGCTTGAATCAGCGCGAGCAGCGACTTCACGTAGATGCGTGTCGGTGTGAGCAGCGCGTCATACAGCAAAGCGCCGCCGAGCTTCGTGGCCGGCGTCGCCTTGGACGTCTGCAACAGCTTGCGGATCAGCGAGTAGCCGTTGGAATGCGGACCGGAGGAGGGCAGGCCGATCACGGCGTCGCCCGAGCGGGTCTTGCTGCCGTCGATGATGGCGTCTTTCTCGACGACGCCGACGCAGAAGCCGGCCAGGTCATAGTCGCCGTCCGCGTACATGCTCGGCATCTCGGCCGTCTCGCCGCCGATCAGCGCGGCGCCGGCCTGGATGCAGCCTTCGACGATGCCCTTGATCACCGACTCGGCCACGTCGACATTCAGCTTGGCGGTGGCGTAGTAGTCCAGGAAGAACAGCGGCTCGGCGCCCTGCACCACGATGTCGTTGGCGCACATCGCGACCAGGTCGATGCCGATGGTGTCGTGGCGGCCGGTCTCGATGGCCAGGCGCAGCTTCGTGCCCACGCCGTCGGTGCCCGACACCAGCACGGGCTTGCGATAACGATCGACGGGCACCTCGAACAGCGCGCCGAAGCCGCCCAGGCCCGCCATCACGCCGGGTCGATTGGAGCGCTTGACCGCGGGCTTGATGCGCTCGACGAGCGCGTCGCCGGCTTCGATATCCACGCCGGCGTCTTTGTAGGTAATGGAGTCGGTAGGGGGCATACGGCCTCTCGGGTCGGGGCGGCGATCTTAAGGACCGCGGTGACAACGGCGTAACGAACGCGAGCTTCAGGTGCGGGCGGGTGAAGGGGCTGTGTTATTTTACACACCCTTCGCGCCTTGCATGATCGCTCATGGAAAGACCCTCTTCGGAAAACCTCGCCCGGCAGCGCTGGTCATCGTATCGGTCGATGTGCAACCGCTTGCTGCGCGCAGCCGCCCTGCTAATGGCGGTGGCAGTGACGCCCGCACAGGCGGTGACCGTGCCCGACCTTTACGAAGTGGCGATGCCGGTCACCAGCACCCGCGATGCCGCTTTCGTCGACGCGCTCAAGGCCGTCGTCGTGAAGGTGAGCGGCCGGCGCGACGCAGTGGAACGGCTCGGCACATCGCTCAACAATCCGCGCCTGTACGTGCAGCGCTTCGGCTTCACTTCGGACAACGTCCTGCAGGTGGGTTTTGACAGCCTGTCGGTGGATCGCATCCTCGGCGCCGCAGGCCTGGCCGTGTGGGGGCGCGAGCGGCCCGCCACGCTGGTGCTGCTCGAAGTGGCATCGCCCGACGGCATGGTGGGCTGGATCGATGCAAATACGCTTGCGCCCGAGCGCGAGGCGTTGACTCGCACGGCGAAGCTGCGCGGCGTGCCGCTCGTCTGGCCGCAGATGGATGCGCAGGATCGCGCGCAGGCAAGCACCGCTGCAGGTGCGTCGGCGGCTGCGCTGCTCCAGATTGCTGCGCGCTATGGCGCCAACGCGGTGTTGCTCGGCAAGGCGCGGCGCGATGGCGCTGGTGGCGCTGCAGTGCAATGGACTCTGGCGTCGGACCAGGGCGCGGCCGAAGTGCAGGGCACGCTGGAGGACGGCGTGCACCTCACCGCCGATACTTTCGCGAGCATCTACTCGGCCTCGGGTTCCTCCCTGGACAGCGTTGCGCTGGAGATTTCCGGCATCAACAACCTGAGCGCCTATGCGACCACGCTCAACTATCTCGAAAACATGACCGTCGTGCGCAGTGTCGCGCTTGAACAGGTCGCCGGCGACACATTGCATTTCAGGCTGGCGGTGCGCGGTGACGCGGCTCACCTGAAGCGCGCGCTGGCGCTTGATAACAAGCTCGTGCCCATGACGTCGGCGGGGGACTCCACGTCCGCCGTGGAGCGACTGCAGTTTCGCTACCAGCCCCAGCCTTGAGGGCGCTGCGATGGCGAGCCTGCGCTTCATTCCCAACGCGCTGTGCATCCTGCGCATGCTGCTGCTCGCGCCCGTCGTGTGGCTGCTGCTTGCGCACGAATTTCCGCTGACGCTGGGGGTGTTCGCGCTCGCCGCCTTCACCGACGGTCTCGACGGCTTCATCGCCAAGCGCTACGGCTGGACGTCTGAACTGGGCAAGATTCTCGACCCGCTCGCCGACAAGATCCTGCTGGTCGGCGTTTTCATCACGCTTGCTCTCATCGGTCTCGTGCCGGTATGGCTGGCCGCCGTCGCTGTGACGCGTGACGTCGTCATAACGGCCGGCGCGATTGCGTACAACTCGCTGTACGGCGATCCCGGCGGCCGGCCCACGTGGATCAGCAAGATCAATATGCTCTGCCAGGTGCTGTACGTACTGACGATCGTCAGTACGCACGCACTGCAGCGCACGGCCGATGTGGCGCTCACTGTGCTCGGCGCGCTCGTGCTGATAACCGCGGTGGTCAGCGGGCTCGACTACGTCATCACTTACACGCAGAAGGCGATGGCTGCGAGCGCGAGCCGCCGGACCAACGGTGCGAGGTCGTCGCGGTGAGCAGCCAGCTCGCGTTGGGCGTGCGCCTGCGCGACAGTTCGGTATTCGATAGCTACTTCGCGGGACGCAATCGACCCGTCGTCGATGCGCTGCAAGCTTTGCGCGGCGGCGAGCCGCCGACTTGCGTTTACCTGCACGGCGCCGCGGGGACGGGCAAGACGCATCTGCTGCAGGCTCTGTGCGCGCGTTTCGGACGCGCCGGTGATGCCGCGGCCTATCTGCCGCTTGCCGATCTCATCGGCATGGGTACGGAAGTGCTGGCCGGGTGCGGCGACCTGGCTTGCGTCTGCGTCGACGCAATCGAATTGATTGCGGGCAAGCGCGATTGGGAGCTGGCGTTGTTCGGGCTGCATCGACAACTCGAGGAGCGCCGGGGACGGCTCGTCATTGCCAGTGCGCTGCCGCCCGCGGCCGCGGGTATAGCACTTGCCGATCTGCGCTCGCGGCTCGCGGGTGGTTTGGTGCTGACGCTGCAGTCACTGGAGGAATCCGAACAGATCGAAGCGCTGCAACTGCGTGCGCACTTGCGTGGCTTTGAATTGCCTGACGACACCGCGCAGTATCTGTTGCGGCGTCTGCCGCGCGACATGATGACGCTGTGCGGCTTTCTCGATGAATTGGACGAGGCGTCGCTGGTCGCGCAGCGACGCCTCACGATTCCGTTCGTGAAAGAGGTGATGAAGTAACGCGCGTCAGCCGCAGATAGGCGATGAGCACGACGAAGAGCGCCAGCGCGCAGATCAGGCACAGCCCGGCCCACCAGCGCGCCGCGGGATTGGCCACCGCTTCCGTCACGCTTAGGACGAAGTAGGGAATCACGCACAGCGTCATCGCGGCATAGGTGAAGCGGTTGCCGCGAATCAACCACGGCAGCGGCAGCCACAACGGCATGGCGATGATCGCAGTCCACAGCCATCGCCCGGCGCTCAAGTCCGCCGACAACTGTCCGAAGTAGACGATGCCGATCAATGCGCAGGTGAGTGCGACCGTGGCTGTCCTGAAAGACGTGGCCGTGGCGGCATCGTTGGCAGTGCTCACTTGGCGAGTTTCATCGCCAGGCTTGCGACGCGGCTGCCGAGCAGTTGAGCCAGCACGCGCTCGTCCTCCGACAGCTTCGCCGGCGCTGGCGCCGTCACCGCGGTATGGCTTGCTCCGTACGGCGAACCGCCGGTGGCGGTGTGGTTGAGAGCGGCTTCGGTGTAGGGCAGGCCCACGATATACATCCCGTGATGAAGCAGCGGCAGCATCATGGATAGCAGGGTGGTCTCCTGGCCGCCGTGCATGGTCTGGGTCGAGGTGAACACCCCGGCTGGTTTGCCGGCCAATGCGCCGCCGATCCACAGCGCGCTGGTGCCGTCGAGAAAGTACTTGAGCGGCGCCGCCATATTGCCGAAGCGCGTCGGGCTGCCGAGCACCAGGCCGTCGCATTCGCGCAGGTCGTCGTGCGTCGCATAGGGCGGTCCGTTGGCAGGCACGGCCGCCTGCGGCTGCTCTATGACGCTGGTCACTTGCGGAACCGTGCGCAAACGCGCGCGCGCGCCGCTCACGGCTTCGATGCCGCGACATACCTGCCTGGCCAGTTCCGCGGTGCTGCCTTTGCGGGAATAAAACAGAACCAGTATTTCAGCCAAGCGAGGAAACTCCAGTCAGGATCGGCGCATTCAAAACGTGCGCGCCGCCATGTGGGTGTAATGCAACGCGCGCGGCCGCGCTGCGCGGGGTCGTGCGGCGGCATTGTATTCGCCGGCCGTCTTGACGGTGTAGACGTCGGTTGTTACGTTCGGTACGAATTTCAAATCCATCATGGTCCACACCTCACCGCGCCGTCTGTTTCAGAGCTTGCTGCTAGTGATGCTGGGCGGCACGCTGGCTGCGTGCGCGGCGGCTCCCGTGCAGGAAATGAGCAATGCGCGGCAGGCTATCAAAGCGGCTCGCGATGCGGGGGCCGATCGGGTCGCGCCGCAAAAACTGAGCGAGGCGCAGGCGCTGCTCCAGAAGGCCGAGACCAGCCTCCAGAACCGTTCCTTTCGCGAGGCTCGGCGCAGTGCCGTTGCGGCCCGGGGGCGGGCTTCCGAGGCACTTGCGGCCGTTCGGCCTGGGGAGCTTAAGGAGTCCGGCTAACGTTTGGGCCGGCATTTGGAGTTCTGCCGGGTTTCCGGCGGCGCCCCGACCCGAAGAGGTTTTCGGGACCGCCGTGAATACGGGAGCGGCTAACTGCGGTCCCGTCACGCCCTTCCAGGTGCATATCCATATACCGCGCTCGAATAGGTCGTAGGCTTCAATCGCAACATCCTGTTGCTCATGATCCCGAAAACCTCTTCGGGTCGGGACACCACCTGTGTTTGCGCTCGAACCCGCGGTTCACGCCTGAACCCCTTTGCTGGCCTTCCCCCTGGAGAACCTCTGCTTCTTGGGTGCGGCGGGGCGCCAGGGCAGAATGAGGCCATGACCTCCACCATCTCCCGCCGCTGCCTCGTCTCGGGCCGCGTGCAAGGCGTTTTTTACCGGGCTTCGGCGCAGCAGAAGGCCAATGAGCTTGGTGTTACCGGTTATGCGCGCAATCTTCCCGACGGGCGCGTCGAAGTGTTGGCGGTGGGGGAGGCGGTCGCGGTTCACGCGCTGACGGATTGGCTGGGCAGGGGGCCGCCGGCTGCGCGGGTGGATCGGGTGGAGGTTACCGAGCTGGATTTCTCGGCACAGCGGGCGCCGCAGCGCTTCGAGGTGGGGTGAGTTACTGGTATTGCCAGCGGTTTGCGAGGCGTGCGAGGACCAGGTCCGAGTAGTTGCGGCGGCCGACGCTGCCGTTGTAGCGGGCGAGGGCGCGGGTGTAGTCGCCTTTTTCGCGGTCCAGGTAGAACTTCAGGATGGTGCAGCCCATGCGGATGTTCTTCTGCACCCGCACCAGTTCTTCGTTGTTCATGCCGAGTTCGCGCGGCCAGAAGGGCATCACCTGCATGAGTCCGACGGCGCCCGCGTAGGAGACGGCCCAGCGGTCGAAGCGGCTTTCCACGTCGATCACCGCCATCACCAGGCCGGGCGGCAGTTGCAGTCGTTTGGCTTCGCAGTGGACGTGATACAGGATCAGCGCCCGTTCGGCGTCGTCTTTCACGATGCGCGTGAGCTGGGGTTCCATTGCGGCCAGCCATACCTGCTGGTCGAATTTGTCTTCGAAGCAGGCACCCGCCTGCAGGGCCTGCGACAGCAGCTTGCCCAGTTCCGGATCCTGCTGGCGGTCGGCGTGCGCCAAGGGCGTGAGCATGCCGAGGCCCACCGCGAGCAGGACTCGCGCGATCAGGGCTCGCATCATGTGGCTTTGCAGGGCTCGCATAGTGTTCACGTTCTGCGGCGGCATCCTGAGTTGGCAGCGGCAAGGCCGCAGCGACATGCGTCACATTGACGACATTCGCGCCCCTGAGGCCGCGGGTCGCCTGCGCGGTTGTTCGCGCCTTGGCGCGCACCTATTATGCCGCGTCGTGGTCAGCCCGAGGGCCGCGGCGGAACCGGATGCGGCATGATGCATTCCTAACGAAACTCGTGGCCGCCGCCGCGCCACCCACGTCAACGGACCTCTTTACTCGGCCGACCGGCCCGAACGGAATGACTTCATGAGCGCCGATGTGGAGCTGGAAAACGTCGACGAGCCCGCCAAGCGTGGCCGCGGCGTCTATTGGCTGCCGAACCTGCTGACCACCGGCACGCTGTTCGGCGGCTTCTACGCCATCATCGCGGCCATCGACGGCAACTATGCGCGCGCCGGCATCGCGGTGTTCATGGCGATGGTGTTCGACGGCCTCGATGGCCGCGTCGCGCGCTGGACCAAGACGCAGAGCGAGTTCGGCAAGGAGTACGACAGCCTGTGCGACATGGTCGCCTTCGGCGTTGCACCGGCCATCATGGTTTACCAGTGGGGCGTCGAGCGTATCGCCGACTACGGCAGGTTCTGGGGTCGCTTCGGCTGGCTCGCGGCCTTTCTGTACGCCGTCGGCGCCGGGCTGCGCCTGGCGCGCTTCAACTCGCGGCCCAGCAGCGCCGAAGACAAGAAGTACTTCGAAGGACTGCCGAGTCCATCGGCGGCGGCAACAGTGGCGGGATTCATCTGGGTGGCCAGTGAAGTCGATCTCGCCGGCCTGCCGGGACTCGTGCTGGCGTTCGTCGTGTCCATACTGATCGGCGCGCTGATGGTCAGCAAATTCTCCTACTGGAGCGGCAAGGAATTGAACGTGCGCGGGCGCATCCCGTGGGTGTATGCGCTGGTGATCCCTCTCATCTACGTGCTTGTGTCACTTGCGCCAGCTTCGCTGTTCGCGATATTCGGCGCCTATGCCGCTTCCGCGCCGGTGTACTGGGTCTTTCGCAAGCTGCGGCGCCGGCGCAAGGACACGGCGAACATCGGGGGCGGCTGAACGCATGGATGCACGCCGCCGCGGCTATCTTCGGGCGCTTGACGTCGACGTCTGGGAGCGGCGCTCGCTAGTCGATGCTGCGGTTGTGGCTGAAGTCAGCGCAGATCAAGCCCGCGTGATTCGGCGTGAGCCTGCTCCGAGGTTCGACACACCACCTCAGGCCCCGCTAGCCAGTCTCGTCGCCGCGCCCGCGCCAGTAATTAGCCCAGTAATTAGCCCAGGAATTAGCGATAGTGACTTCGCTGCCGCTGACTGGGACACGCTGCATTCCGCGGTGATGAGCTGCACGCGCTGTCCACTGCACCTGACGCGCACGCAGGGCGTGTTTGGTGTCGGCAACCGCAGCGCGCGCTGGATGATCATCGGCGAAGCGCCGGGTGCGGATGAGGACAGGCAGGGCGAACCCTTCGTGGGCCGCGCCGGCCAGTTGCTGAACTCCATGCTCAAGGCGATCGGGCTGCAGCGCGAGGAAGTGTTCATCGCGAACATTCTCAAGTCGCGGCCGCCGAACAATCGCGATCCCCAGCCCGCCGAAGTGCGCGCCTGCATTCCTTATCTGTTCCGCCAGATCGAGCTGGTGAATCCGACGCTCATCCTGTGCGTCGGCCGAATCGCGGCGCAGACCCTGCTGGAGACGACCACGACCATCGGTAAACTGCGTGGCCAGGTGCATCGCCTCGCGTCCGGCCGGCCGATGATCGTGACGTATCATCCGGCCTACCTGCTGCGCAGCCCGATGGAAAAGCGCAAGTCATGGGCCGACCTGGTGCTGGCGCTGCGGACGTTCGAGAAGCTGTCGCAAGCTTGAATTCACCATCGCGGACTTGAACCCTGCGTCGCAGACTGTAAGGTAGCAACCGTGAGCGCCCAACTCGACCGCGACAAGGCTTATTCGAACGCCCGCTTCCGCCCCATGGGCCTCACCGACATTCCCGGCGTGGCCGCGGTGGAACGCGCGTCGTACCTGTTCCCGTGGAGCGAAGGCGTATTCCGCGACTGCGTGCGCGTCGGCTATCTATGCCGGGTGGTGGAGGCCGCGGACGAAATCGTCGGCTACGGCATCATGTCCTTCGGCGCCGGCGAGGCGCACATCCTCAATGTGTGCATCCGCGGCGACCAGCGCGGGGCCGGCCTGGGGCGCCGCCTGATGAATTTCCTGCTCGACCGTGCGCGCGAGGAATACATGCAGGAAGTGTTTCTGGAAGTGCGTCCCTCCAACACCATCGCCATCCGCCTGTACGAAACCATCGGTTTCGTCCGCGTCGGCCTGCGCAAGAGCTACTACCAGGCGACCGGCGGCCGCGAAGACGCGCTGGTCTACAAGCTCGACCTGCCGCCAGCCAGCGCGGCGAGTTCGACGCCGCTGCGGTAGCGATCAGTCAATTGGCCCGGCGAGGCTGCCAAGCCCTACAATCGCCGGCCGAATCGGGCGCCTCCGCCCGAGCCCCCAAGTTTCAACTTGCGCGCCGCAGGCACGCAGCCAGGATCCCAGAGCATGTCGAGTGGCCCATTAGCCGACGAAATCGGTAGAAGACGTACTTTTGCGATCATTTCGCATCCAGATGCCGGCAAGACCACCTTGACCGAGAAGTTGCTGCTATTCGGCGGCGCAATCCAGCTCGCCGGCACGGTGAAGGGCCGCAAGGCGGCGCGGCATGCGACCTCTGACTGGATGGCGCTGGAGCAGCAGCGCGGCATCTCCGTCACTTCCTCGGTCATGCAATTTCCCTACGACGGGCGGATGGTGAATCTGCTCGACACGCCGGGCCACGAAGACTTCTCCGAAGATACCTACCGCGTGCTGACGGCCGTCGATTCCGCGCTGATGGTCATCGACTGCGCCAAGGGTGTCGAAGAACGGACGATCAAGCTGATGGAAGTGTGCCGGCTGCGCGATACACCCATCATGACGTTCATCAACAAGCTGGACCGCGAAGGCCGCGAACCCATGGATCTGCTCGATGAGGTCGAGAAGGTGCTCAAGATATCGTGCGCGCCGGTGACCTGGCCGGTGGGCATGGGTCGCGACCTGCGTGGCATCTATCACCTGGTCGAAGACCGCATCTACATTTACCAGGCTGTCGAGAAGGGCCGCGCGGGCACGCACGCGACCATCGACGGCCTGGACAGCGAAGCTGCGACCGAACTGCTTGGCGATCGCGCGCAGGCGTATCGCGATGAAGTCGAGCTGGTGCGCGGCGCGTCCCCGCAATTTTCGCTCGCCGAGTATCTCGCGGGCCGCCAGACGCCGGTGTTCTTCGGCTCGGCCATCAACAATTTCGGCGTGACCGAGCTGTTGAGCGCGTTCGTGCGCAACGCGCCCGGACCGCTGCCGCGGGAAACCACCAAGCGTGTGGTCGAGCCCGGCGAGGAGAAACTGACCGGCTTCGTGTTCAAGATCCAGGCGAACATGGACCCGGGCCATCGCGACCGCATCGCGTTCATGCGCATCTGCTCCGGCCGCTACACGCGCGGCATGCGGTTGTTCCATGTGCGCTTGCAGAAGGAAATGCGCATCAATGACGCGCTGACGTTCCTGGCTGCCGATCGCCAGCACACCGATGAAGCGTTCGCCGGCGATATTCTCGGCCTGCACAACCACGGCACCATCGGCATCGGCGACACCTTCACCGAGGGTGAGCCGATGATGTTCACGGGCATTCCCAACTTCGCGCCGGAAATGTTCCGCCGTGTCGTGCTGCGCGATCCGCTGCGCATGAAGGCGCTGCAGAAAGGCCTGGACCAGTTGTGCGAAGAGGGCGCGACGCAGGTGTTCCGGCCGCTGCGCAACAACGATCTGGTGCTCGGCGCGGTCGGCCCGTTGCAGTTCGACGTGGTCGCGTTCAGGTTGCAGGACGAGTACAACGTGCAGGCGACGTTCGACAACATCAACGTGTTCACGGCGCGCTGGGTGTATGGGAAGGATCCGAAGAAGCTCGAGGAGTTTCGGGTCAAGGCTTATGAAAATCTGGCGATGGATCATTCCGGAGCGCTGGTCTATCTCGCGCCGACGCGCGTGAATCTGGGTTTGACGCTGGAGCGCTGGCCGGATTTGGAGTTCCGTGAGACGCGGGAGCATTTGGCTGCCGCGGCCTGACAAGGTGTAGGTTGGGCTGAGTCTTCGAAGCCCAACAAATCCTGCGCAACGTAGTTGTTGGGCTTCGAAGACTCAGCCCAACCTACCTGAGGCCGAAGAATCAGAAGGCGGGAAAGTCATTGTGAAATCGCCGCTGCTGCAAAAAAAAGTATTTACCTGGGCGCTGTACGATTGGGCGAACTCGGCGTTTGCGGCCAGCGTCATGGTCGTGTTCTTTCCGCTTTTCTTTAAGCAATTCCTCACTGCCGACCAGGCCGCCACGACGAGTACCTTCTGGCTGGGCATTGCCAACGGCGCGTCCAGTTTCGTGTTGGCGGTGATGGCGCCTTGGCTGGGTGCGCTGGCAGATCGGGGCAACTCGCATCTGAAATTCCTGGCGGCCTTCACGGCGATCGGCGTGATTCCGACGACGTTGCTCGCGTTCGTTGCGCCCGATGGTTGGATCAGCGCGGCGTTGCTGTTTGCGGTTGCGTCCATCGGATTTTGGGGCGGGCTCATCTTCTACGATTCGATGCTGGTGCACGTCGCGCCGCGCGGACGGATCGATTCGGTGTCGGGATTCGGTTATGCGCTGGGGTATCTCGGCGGCGGATTGCTGTTGCTGGTGAACGTCATCATGTTTGCGAAGCCGGAGCTGTTCGGGTTACCGGACAAGCAAACCGCCATCCGTGCCGCGTTCATCTCGGTGGCCGTGTGGTGGCTGGTCTTTTCGCTGCCGTTGCTGCTGTCGAAGCCCAAGCCCAGCGAAGCGCCACCGGTTTCGGCGGGGCAGGCTTTCCGGGAAAGTTTCGGTGAGCTGGCGCGGACCTTTCATGAGATCAAGAAGTACCGCGCCGCCGTGCTGTTCCTGTTCGCGTACTGGATGTACATCGATGGCGTGAACACCATCATGAAGATGTCGGTGGATTTCGGCCTGGCGCTTGGTTTCCCCGCCGACAGCCTCATCCTCGGCATCCTGCTCATTCAGTTCGTCGGCTTTCCCGCGACGTGGCTGTTCGGCTGGCTCGGGGATCGCATCAGTCCGCTGCTGGGGATTTTCATTGCCATCGGCGTCTATTGCGCGGTGACGTTCTACGCTGTCTTCATGCGCAACATCGGCGAGTTCTACGTCATGGCCGTCGCCATCGGCTGTGTGCAGGGCGCGGTGCAGAGCATGAGCCGCTCGTACTACGGGCGCCTGATCCCCGCGGATCGTGCCGGTGAGTTCTTCGGCTTCTACAACATGATGGGAAAATTCGCGGCGGTGCTCGGGCCGTTGTTGATGGGCACGACCGCGCTGCTCACCGGCAATTCGCGCACTGCCATCGTATCGCTGGCGATCCTGTTCGTGGGCGGTGCCGTCATGCTGGTGGCCTCGGCGCGGCAGGCGCCCACAGCTACTAAAACTTCAACTGGCCCACTAGAAACTTGAGGCGGCTGAGCTGCGACGCCAGCGGTGCGCGCCCGTAACGCAAGTTGATGTACAGTGCGCGCGCTTCGGTAAGCGCGGGCGCGAGATCGGGACGAGCCTGGATCACTCGCGCGATGTAATCGTGCGGACCTTCATGCGGTAGTCGCGCGAGCTGTTGGCCCGCGAGCCGGCGGCATAACGCCGCATAGACTCGCGCGACCGGATCGCGATTGCGCGGGCGGAATTGCCAGGCGAGGTACAACGACAACCCGCCGAAGAAGCCGGCGATGGCAATGACAAGCGCCACACCGAGTGCTTCCCAATCGGCGTCGTCGACACCGAGTCGTTCCAGCAGCGAACTCTGCTGCTTGGCGCCGAACTCCACGATCTGATCGTTCCAGAAGGTATTGAGGGCGTCCCACGCCAGCCGCATTTGCGTGAACGCACGAAAGCTGCCGAGCATTCGTCCCGGCACGGGCTCGTTCGCGGGCATCGCCGCGTCCAGGCCGCGTTCCACTCGCTCCGGCGCCACGGCCGCGGTGGGATCGACGCGTGTCCAGCCCTTGTCTTCCAGCCAGACCTCGGACCAGGCGTGCGCGTCCGATTGCCGCACGATGAGATAGCCACCCAGCGGATTGAATTCGCCGCCCTGGTAACCGGCGACGACGCGGGCCGGAATGCCCGCGGCGCGCGCCATCAGCGTGAAGGCCGACGCAAAGTGTTCGCAGAAGCCGCGGCGGGTGTTGAACAGGAAGTCGTCGACCGCATCCGCCGCCAGCTTGGGCGGCTCCAGCGTGTAAAAAAATTCTTCGTTGCTGAATTTGTCGAGCACGGCTTGAACGAACGCCGCATCGCTGCCCGCCTTGGCGCGCATGTCGGCGGCAAGCTGCTTGGCGCGCGGGTTACCTTCGCCTGTGCGCAAGTCGCCGCGGCGCGCGCTCGTCGGCAGAGGTCCACCGACTTCGTAGCGGGTATGCGACTGCAGCGAGAAGGTCGTTGTCGCCGCGATCGGATCGTTCGCCAGCAATTGCAGGTCGAAGGAGCGTGAAGCGCGCGAGCTGGGCCACTGCGTGGCTGCGTCGAGGGCGAAGATCCAGCGGCGGTTGTGCGGTTCGAGGGTGATGTTGTAACTCACCGGGGAGCCGCGCGGCACGACCGGCTGACTTGGTGTCGCTCCACGCATGCGCCGCCAGGTGCGGCCATCGAAATCGTGCAGCACGATGCCGCGCCAGTACCGATCGCGCGGCTGCGGCAGGGCGCCGTCGAATTTCGCACGAAAGGCGATTTCACTGGAAAGCGACAATTCCGACACATCGCCGGGCGACATCTCTTCGCTGAAGCCGGTCGCTGCGCTGTCGCGCGCCGGCAGCGCCCAGAACTGTCCCGGCAAGCGCGGGAAAAACAGGAACATCAGCACGGCGACCGGTAATGCCTGCAGCAGCATCTTGCCGGTGAGCCCGAGCGCTTCGCGTATTTTCATCGGCGCGGTCTGGTGCGTACGCATCAGCGTCGCCGTCAGGAACCACGCGCTCAACAGCATCCAGGGCAGGCGCAGCAGCGACTGGTGATACAGGAAGCCGGCAAACAGCAGGAAGTAGGCGACGAAGATCAGCACCGTCAGGTCGCGTGCATTACGCGTTTCCAGCAGCTTCATCGCGCCCATCACGACCAGGAACGCGGTGCCCGCTTCCAGTCCGTTCAAGGTGCGATAGCCGAGCAGCACGCTCGCCATCGACGCGGCCGCCACCAGGATGCGCAGCCAGTTCGGCGGCAGCTGCCATTGCTTGATCTCGATCGCGACACGCCATGCCGTACCGGCGGCGGCGATCAGCACCACCCAGAACTTGAGGTCGGGTACATGCGGCAGCACGGCAAGCGCGAAACCGGCAATGGCCCAGATGAGTTGTTGCGCGAAGGGCGGCAGGTTCGCGAATGCGTTACGCATTGGAACCACCTGTGGGATCACTGGGGGGACCACTTGCGTCGCCACTTGGATTGGATGTGCTTCTGGCGTCGAACAGCGCCAGCAACGTGAGGCAGCGTTGTCGATGTGCGGGGCCGACGTTGGGCGGAATTTCCTGGCCGGGCAGGCGCAGACCGAAGGCGCGGCCGGCCGCGTATGCATCTTCGATCCAGCGGGCGAGCTGTGACAGGCGCGCTTCGGTTCCCAAGCCTGTCAGCGCCTCCCAGTTGAACATGTGCGACGTGACGGCCGTGCCGGCATACAGCTTGACGTGCAAGCCCTGCTCGCGCGCATACGCTTTCCATGCGATGCGTCGCGGCGAGTCGCCGGGATGAAAGCTGCGCAGCCCGGCGAAATCCTCATCGCCGCGCAGCGAATCCTGCGCGCCGCCGGTGTCGGTTTCCAGCAGCGGTGGCGGCGAGCCGCGCGCGGCTGGACGCGGGTACACGACGCAGGTGACGTCCATGTGCAGGTAGGCCCACGCCCGGAACATCGCGAAGGGATGGCGCGTGGAGATGTCGAAGTGATCGAGTTTGAGCAGGCCACGTTGTGCCGCGGGCACTTTGATTTCCAGGACGGCGCGTGCGCCGGCGTCGATGCGCACCGGCGTTGCGGCGTCGTGGTCGTTCCCGATCGTCAGTTCATGCCGGTCGACCGGAGCTGTGTTTTCCAGCGCGATGCGAAAGCGCGCGAGCTGGCCCGCAAACACCGGTTCGCAAGCCGCCGACATGACTTTGATGCCGGCGATGTTGCGATGGCAGTAGTGCATGGCCGTGAGGCCGAGTCCGCCCAGCATGAACGCCAGGCCCAGCGCGAGATTGTTCGCGTAGTTCATCGCGCCGAGGAACATCGAGAACAGCATCAGCGCGAACGCCAGGCCCATGCCGGTGGGCAGGATGTAGATGCGGCGTCCCGACAGCACGATGGGATCTGCGTCGATGCCGTGGCGCCGGCGCGCCCAGGCGCGCGTCTTCTGGCGTAGGCGGCGGGCGAGGGAGGCGAGCATTGCGATGACGACTAAGGGACGTCCACCGCTTTCAACACCATCTCGCCGATCTGGTTCGCGGTCAGCGCGGTCGCCTCATCGCGCGGCTTGAGGCGATGGCCGACGACGCCTGGCAACACCGCTTGCACGTCCTCGGGCAGCACGCCGGTGCGGCCGTGAATCAGCGTCCAGGCCTGTGCGGCGCGCAGTAGTGCGATCGCGGCACGCGGCGAAAGTCCAGCTTCGAACTGCGGTGCCTCGCGCGTGTAGCGCACGATGGCCTGCACGTAATCGAGTAACGCATCGGAGGCGTACATGCCCGGCACCATCGTCTGCATGAGCAGCAACTGCTGCGGCGAGAGAGTCGGACTCAACGTTGCAAGCAGGTCGCGGCGATCCTGGCCCAGCAGCAATTGCCGCTCCAGCGCCGCGTCGGGATAGCCGAGTTCGATGCGCAGCAGGAAGCGGTCGAGCTGCGATTCGGGCAGTGGATAGGTGCCGATCTGGTACATGGGATTCTGGGTCGCGATGACGAAAAACGGCGCGGCGAGCGGATAGGTGTGTCCGTCCACGGTGACCTGGTGTTCTTCCATTGCTTCCAACAGCGCACTTTGCGCCTTCGGCGTCGCGCGGTTCACTTCGTCGGCGAGCACGAGCTGCGAGAACACCGGACCCTTGTGGAAGCGGAACTCGCTGGTTTCACGCTCGAACACGGATACGCCGATGATGTCGGCGGGCAGCAGGTCGCTGGTGAACTGCACGCGCTGATACGACAGGCCGAGCGTCTCTGCCAGCGCATGGGCCAGCGTGGTCTTGCCGACGCCGGGAATGTCCTCGATGAGCAGGTGGCCGCGCGCGAGCAGGCACGCGATGCACAGGCGCATCTGCCGTTCCTTGCCGAGGATGATGCGATTGAGCTGGGTGAGCGTGCCGCCGATCAGCTCGACGGGATCGGCCTGGGTGATCAGCGTGGGGACGGATGAATCCATGCTTTACTTTCGTACTTTCGTTTGCTTCGCCCGTCTGCTCTGCTCCCTCCCCCATCTTGATGGGGGAGGGTCGGGGAGGGGGCGCGCGTGAATATTCTGCAGCCGGTAGTGTCGCGGTACTGCCGGGAAACGCAAGTAAGTAATCCTTACTGTGCTCTTACTGTGCTTTCGCAGCTATTGCGCTTCGCGGCGGCGGGCGCCTTGGTTTCGGCTGTCGCCTCTTGGCCGGGCCCCGATCGGAAGAGGGCTTTTCGGGACCGCCGTGAATACATCCATGTAGGCTTCAGTCGCAACATCCTGTTGCTCATGATCCCGAAAAGCCCTCTTCCGATCGGAACCCGGCGGAAGCAGAGGGGAGGCGCTAGTCGCGCTGCTTGAGCCGCGCTACGCGGCGCTCCTGCTCTTCCACCTGCAAAACTTCTTTCTTGAACTCCGCGATCCGCGCGCGTTCCTGGTCGACGACACTTTGCGGCGCATTGGCGACGAAGTTCTGATTGCCGAGCTTGTTCTCGCACTTGGCGATTTCCTGGAGCGTCTTCGCCTTGCGCTTGGCGAGGCGGGCGAGTTCGGCGTCGGGGTCGTCGATCAGGCTGGCGAGCGGTGCGTGAATGGTGAAGCCGTCGACTATTTGCATCGCCGTTGGGGGCAGGCTGCCTTCATCCTTTATCTCGGTGATCTCCGAGGTGTTGGCGAGGAAGCGGATGAGTTCCGCGTTCGCAGCGATGACCTGCCAGCCGTGCGGCGACGGCGCCTTCACGAACATCGGTATCTGGCGCGAGCGGGGCACGTCGAGCTGGCCGCGGATCTGGCGCGCGCCGAGGATGGCTGCCTTGATCGGTGCGATGGCCTGTTCGGCAGCCGCGTCCTGCGCGAAGTCGGCGGGTGTCGGATAGGGCTGCAACATGATCGTGGCGCCTTGCTTGCCGGCGAGCGGTGCGATGGCCTGCCACATTTCCTCGGTGATGAACGGCATCAGCGGGTGCAGCAGGCGCAGGTAGGCTTCCAGCACCGTCACGAGTGTCTGGCGTGTGCCGCGCTTTTGCGCGTCCGTCGCGGATTCCGATTGCAGCGACGGCTTCGACAGTTCGAGGTACCAGTCGCAGTACTCGTACCACGCGAACTCGTACAGTGCCTGTGACGCGAGGTCGAAGCGATAGTCCCTGAGTTGTCGCTGCACTTCGCTCGTCGTCGCACCGAGGCGCGAGCGGATCCAGCGGTCGGTGATGGAATATTCGCAGGGTGCGCCGTTCGCGCCGCTGTCCTGGCCTTCGACGTTCATCATCACGTAGCGCGCGGCGTTCCACAGCTTGTTGCAGAAGTTGCGGTAGCCGTCGACGCGGCCAAGATCGAAGCGGATGTCGCGGCCCATGGTGGCGAGCGCGGCGAAGGTGAAGCGCAGCGCGTCGGTGCCGTAGGAGGGGATGCCGGCCGGGAATTGTTTGCGCGTCGCCTTTTCGATCTTGTCCTTCAGGTGCGGCTGCATCATGCCCGTGGTGCGCTTGGCGACCAGCGATTCCAGGTCGATGCCGTCGATGAGGTCGAGCGGATCGATGATGTTGCCCTTCGACTTCGACATCTTGTCGCCGTTCTCGTCGCGGATGAGGCCGGTGATGTACACCTCGCGGAACGGCACGTCGCCGGCGAACTTCAGGCCCATCATGATCATGCGGGCCACCCAGAAGAAGATGATGTCGAAGCCGGTGACCAGCACGCTGGTCGGATAGAACGTGCGCAGCTCCGGCGTCTGTTCGGGCCAGCCGAGCGTGGAGAACGGCCACAGCGCGGAGGAGAACCACGTGTCGAGCACGTCTCCGTCGCGTTTCAATGCGACTTCGCGCCCCAGCTTGATACGCGCTTTCGCAAGCGCTTCGCTTTCGGTGCGTGCGACGTAGATGTTGCCGTCGTCGTCGTACCACGCAGGCACCTGATGGCCCCACCAGAGCTGGCGGCTGATGCACCAGTCCTGGATGTTGTGCATCCATTGAAAGTAGGTCTTGGCGTAATTCTCGGGCACGAAGCGGATGCTGCCGTTTTCTACCGCCTTGATCGCCGGCGCGGCGAGCGGCGCGATGCTCACGTACCATTGATCGGTGAGCCAGGGCTCCAGCACCGCGTTGCTGCGGTCGCCGCGCGGCACTTGCAGCGTGTGCGGTTCGACTTTCTCCAGGCGGCCGAGCGCTTCGAGATCGGCGACGATACGCTTGCGCGCCGCGAAGCGGTCGAGGCCGCGATACTGCTGCGGTACCGCATCGTTCAGCGCCGCGTTCGCATCGAAGATATTGATCAGCGGCAGCGCATGGCGCTTGCCCATTTCATAGTCGTTGAAGTCGTGTCCGGGCGTGATCTTCACGCAGCCCGTGCCGAAGGCCGGATCGACGTAATCGTCGGCGATCACCGGAATCAGCCGATCCGACAGCGGCAGCTTGATCTGCTTGCCGACGAACTGCTTGTAGCGTTCGTCTTCGGGATGCACTGCAACCGCGGTGTCGCCGAGCATGGTTTCCGGTCGGGTCGTCGCGACGATCAGCTCGCCGGTGCCGTCGGCGAGCGGATAACGCAAATGCCACAAGAAGCCGGCTTCGGGCTCGGCGAGCACTTCCAGATCGGACAGCGCCGTGTGCAGCACCGGATCCCAGTTGACGAGGCGTTTGCCGCGATAGATCAGGCCTTCATCGTGCAGGCGCACGAATACTTCGGTGACGGCTTTCGACAAGCCTGCGTCCATCGTGAAGCGGTCGCGCGACCAGTCGACGGAATTGCCGAGGCGGCGTTCCTGGCGCGAGATCGTGTCGCCGGACTGCGCCTTCCATTGCCACACGCGTTCGACGAACGCGTCCCGGCCGATGTCGCGGCGATGCACGCCTTCCGCGGCAAGCTGCCGCTCGACGACCATCTGCGTCGCGATGCCGGCGTGGTCGGTGCCGGGTTGCCACAGCGTCTTGTCGCCCTGCATACGGTGCAGGCGGGTCAGCGCATCCATCAGCGTGTGCTGGAACGCATGGCCCATGTGCAGCGTGCCCGTGACGTTGGGCGGCGGAATCATGATGCAGTAGGGTTGGCCGCTGCCGCTCGAATCTCCCGCTGCGGGCGCGAACCAGCCGTGCTCCTCCCATTGCTGGTAGATGCGCTGCTCGATGTCGCTGGGGCTGTAAGACTTTTCCATGGATCGGCGCGGATTGGGGTGACTGAAAGGGGAAGGGCGGCGATTATAGCGGCCCGGGACTGGGATTTAGGGCTTCAATGACACTGTTCGAGTATGTCGGCATCGCTTGCGCCGCTGCCGGGGCGGGCGCGCTCAACGCGCTGGCAGGCGGCGGCACGCTGATCAGCTTTCCGGCCCTGCTTGCGGCCGGTGTGCCGCCCATCGCGGCCAACGTCACCAACGCGGTGGCCCTGTGTCCAGGTTATTTCGGCGCCACGCTCGCGCAGCGCGGCAATCTGCGCGGGCAAGCCAGGCGGCTGTGGATCTGCGTGCCGGCCGCCATTGCCGGCGGGCTGATCGGTGGCATCATCCTGCTGCATACCCACGAGCGGACATTCCAGGCGCTCGTGCCGTACATGATTTTCCTGGCTTCGGTGCTGCTCGCCGCCCAGGACAAAGTGCGCGCGGCCGTAGCGCATCGGCTTGCGTTGACCGGACATGCCTCAGCCGGGCGCACGCCGCCGTGGGTCGGCGTTCCGACTGCGCTGGCGGGCGTGTACGGTGGATTTTTCAGCGCGGGCATGAGCGTCATCGTGCTCGCCGTGCTGGGCGCATCGCTCGACGATACGCTGACGCGCCTGAACGCGCTGAAGCAGGCCGTCGCGTTCAGCGTCAATGTCGCCGCCGCCGTGTTCTTTCTCTTCTCGGGCCAGGTCGTGTGGCTGGCTGCGGGGGTGATGGCAGTGGGAGCGCTCATTGGCGGTGCGATCGGTGGTCGCGTCGCCGGCCGCATGCGACCGGCGGTGCTGCGCTGGACCGTGGTCATAGCAGGCTTTGTGCTATCGATTTATTACTGGTTGAAATAGAGGGTTCCATGTCCCGCTTCCATTTCTACCTGCGCGTGCGCTACGGCGAATGCGACGCGCAGAAAGTGGTTTTCAACACGCGCTACGCAGATTACGTGGACCTGGCGGTGACGGAATATTTCCGCGCGCTGGGGTATGAAGAAGAAATGCGCAGCGGCGAGCTGGACTATCAGCTCGTCAAGCAGACGATGGAGTGGCGCGCACCGGCGCGTTACGATCAAGTGCTCGACGCGTCCGTCGTCGCCACGCGCATCGGCAACACGTCATTCACGCTGTTCACGGAATTCCGCATTGCCGGCAGCGAGGACGTCATCGTCACCGGCGAAACCGTGTACGTGCACGTCGACACGCTTACGTTGACGAAGCAGGCGTTACCGCAGCGATTGCGCGATGCGCTGCAGCGCGGCGCGGCCGGACATGTCAGCGATCACGCAGGTTATCGATCGTAGGTTGGGCTGAGTCTTCGAAGCCCAACGTCTTGTACGCCGCGTAGATCGTTGGGCTTCGAAGACTCAGCCCAACCTACGGCCACAGCCCAACCTACGCCACTACGCCACGTTCAGACGTTGTGCGATTCCAGTTCGCAGCCGTGCTCGCGATACGCTTTGTAGCGTTCGCGCGAGAGCCGCTTGCGTTCCGGGTCGGGGGCGACGATTTCCGCGATGCGTGAGTAGCTGTCCATCTCGGCCGGCAGCACGTCGGTCAGATTGATCAGCAACTGGCGGTGCGTCGGTGGCGCCACGGCGTCGCCGACGAGAAGCATGACTTTCTCGTGGCTGGGTGCGGTGCCGAGTTCGTGCGGCAGGAAGCTGCGTTCGTTGAACGTCCACAGCAAGTCGTCCAGGCGCTGCGCTTCAGCCAGCGACGCCGCCTGCATGTAGACGCGATTGCCTTGCTCGACGGCTTTTTCGGCCAGGCGGCAGGCGAAGCGTTGCCGCGCATCACCGCCTTCCTGCGACAGCACGTAGAAGTCCACCCGGCTCATAGCGCCGCTCACTGGTTGAGCAGGTAGTCGACCAGCATCGGCACGGGCCGGCCGGTGCTCGATTTCTGCGAGCCCGACAGGTAGGCGACGCCGGCGATGTCCAGGTGCGCCCACTTCAGTCCTTCGGTGAACTTGCCGAGGAAGCATGCGGCGGTGATCGCACCGCCTTCACGGCCGCCGACGTTCGCCATGTCGGCGAAATTGCTCTTCAGGCCTTCGGCATATTCCTCGCCCATCGGCATGTGCCAGGTACGATCCTCGGCGCGCAGGCCCGCTTCTTCCAGTGCGACGGCGAGCGCGTCGTCATTGCTGAACAGGCCGGAGACCTGGTTGCCCAGCGCGACGACGCAAGCGCCGGTAAGCGTCGCGATGTCGATGACCACCGACGGCTTGAAGCGGCGCGCATAAGTGATGGCATCGCAGAGGATGAGGCGGCCTTCGGCGTCTGTGTTGAGCACTTCGATGGTCAGCCCCGCCATGCTGGTGACGATGTCGCCAGGTTTCGTCGCGCGCGCGTCCGGCATGTTTTCGCAGGCGGGTACGACGCCGACGAGGTTGATCGGCAGCTCCAGTTCGGCCACGGCCTTGAATGTGCCCAGCACGCTTGCCGCGCCGCACATGTCGAACTTCATCTCGTCCATCGCGGCCGGCGGCTTGAGCGAAATCCCGCCCGTGTCGAAGGTGACGCCCTTGCCGACCAAAGCAATCGGCGCTGCGTTGCGTGCCGCGCCGGAGTATTCGAGGACGATGAGGCGTGCCGGCTGCACGGTGCCGGCCGTCACGGACAGGAACGAACCCATGCGCAACTTGCGGCAGTCGTCCTCGTTGAGCACGCGCACTTTGATCCTGCGATGCTGCTTTGCCAGGCCCTTTGCGGCGTTCGCCAGGTAAGTGGGTGTACACACGTTGGCGGGCTGATTGCCGAGATCGCGTGCCACCGTCATGCCGGCGACGATGCAGCGGCCATGCTCCAGGCCGCGTTCGACGTTGCCGCGCTCGCCGCGGCTCGCAGTCGCGATGCCGAAGCGGGCCAGCGACGATTTCGGACGCTTGCTGGTCGTCTTGTAGTCCGGAATTCTGTAGGCAGCATTGCCGACGACTTCGGCGGTGGTGCGGGCGAGTGCGTAGCTGTCGGCATCCGCCACCGCTTCCAGCGACAGATAGCTGATGGCTTCGCGCGCGCCGGTGCGGCCCACCGCCGTCAGCGCCGTCGTCAGCGCACGCCGATACTGCTTGCGCTTGAAACCACTGCGCCCGCCCAGTCCGACGACCACGATGCGCTCGGCCGGCGCGCCCTCGACATCGTTCAGCACGACGACGTCGCCGGCCTTGCCGCGCAGGTCGCCGCGCTTGACCACGCGCGCGATGCGCCCGCCGATGCGGCCGTCCAGCTCTTCAGCCGCGCCCGACAGAACGCCCTTGTCGAAGACGCCGACGATGGCGCATTCGGTGCGCTGGCGTGCCGGAGCGGTGCTGGTGGCGAAAAATTCCATGGGATTTCCTCTGGCCGTCAAGTTGCCATTGCTGTTAAGTTGCGACGCCGATTCACTAGTTTAACGTAGTCGGATTGGCCGATAGAGATTTGCAAGAATAAACTTCGCCCCGCTGCATCCGTCAGGAGCTGAAACTGCGCACGCTGGATCGCTACATCTTTCGCGAAGTGGCCGTCACCTGGATTGCAGTGACCGGCGTGCTGCTGGTGATCCTGCTGGCCAACCAGCTCGCGCGAGTGCTGTCGCAGGCTGCCGCAAACGGCTTTCCGCGTGAAGTGGTGTTTGCGCTGATCGGGCTGACGACGGCGGGCAACCTGTCGGTGATCGTGCCCATCGGATTCTTCCTGGCCATCATGCTGGGACTGGGGCGGCTGTATCACGAAAGCGAAATGGCCGCGATCCAGTCGTGCGGCGTCGGTCCCGCCGGGCTGTACCGGCCCATCGGCGTGCTTGCCGTCTTCGTCGTCGCATTGCTCGCCTGGCTGTCGTTCTCGGGCATTCCTGCCGCAAGCGCGCGAGCGCAGGCCATCCGCGCGGAGGCCATTCGCGAGGCGCAATTCGGTTCGCTCGAAGCGGGTCGTTTCCGCACCTTCGGCGGCGGCAGCATCGTCTTCTACGCCGAACGCGTCGACGACAACGGCATCCTGCACAACGTCAACGTGTTCGTCGATCACTCGGGCGAGAAGCCGCGCGGCAACGCGCAGGTCGCCGCCGATAGCAAGGCGAAGCAAAGCGCGCAAGGCAAGCCGGGTGAAGGCGCAGCTGCAGCCAATGGCGACGACACGGCGCAGGGTGTCCTGGAAATCTGGGTGGCGACGCGCGCCGAGCAGCGCGGTGCAGGCCAGGCCGAGCAGACATTCGTGCTCTATGACGGCGAGCGCTACGAAGGCGTGCCGGGAAGCGGCGCTTTCCGCACCATCAAGTTCAGTGAAGGCGACATTCCGATCCGCCTCGGCGATGAAGGGAACCGTACGCGCAGGCCCGACATGAAAACGACGGGCGAACTGCTAGGGTCGGCGGACCCGGCGGACGTCGCGCAACTGCACTGGCGCCTGTCGACACCGCTCTCGGCCATCGTGCTCATGATGCTCGCCGTGCCATTGGCGCGGCTGCGGCCACGGCAAGGCCGCTTCGGCAAGATCGGCATCGCCATCCTTTTCTACTTCGTCTATTCGCAACTGCTGACGGTGGGGCGCACCTGGATCGAAGGTGGCGTCGTCCCCGCCGCAGTGGGTTTGTGGTGGGTGCATGCGATTGCCGCCTGCATCGGCCTGTGGCTGCTGGCGCGTGAAAGTCCGCCGGGGCGCGCGCGTACCGTGCTGGCGGGAGCCTGATCATGTCGGTGCTGGCCCGCTATCTGATGAAATCCATCATCGGTCATACCCTCCTGGTGATGCTCGTGCTGCTGGTGTTGAACAGTCTCTATCTGTTCATCACGCAGCAGGACGAGATCGGCACCGGCACTTACTCGACCCAGCACGCGCTGCTCTTCGTCGCCATGAACTTGCCGCAAGGCGCCTTCGACACGTTGCCGATCGCTTCGCTCATCGGCGCGCTGCTCGCGCTGGGCAACCTGGCGCGTTCGATGGAGTTGACGGTGATTCGCGCGGCCGGCGTGTCGACGCTGCGGCTCGCGATGTGGGTGGGCAGCGCCGGCGTGGTGCTGATGGTGATGACGGCCTTGCTGGGTGAGTTCGTCGCGCCGCAGATGGAGCAATACGGTCGGCAGATGAAGACCTTCGAGAAGTTTCACGACTACAGCATGGCGGGCAATCGCGGCGCATGGGCCAAGGATGGCGACACCATCATCTCGGTGCAGCAGCAGAACGCCGGCAATATCTACGGCGGCGTGTACGTGTTCAAGTTCGACGGCCAGCATCGCCTGCGCAGCCTGGGCAAGGCCAGCAGCGCCAGCATCGATGCGGAAAATCGCTGGAAGCTGTCCGACTACCGCGAGTCGCGGCTGGAAGGCGATCGCATCATTCCGAGCCGCCAGGCCGACGCGGAAATCGCCACGCGGCTGTCGCCGGAATTTCTCGGCCTGGCCGTCGTCGATCCGGGTTCGCTGCCCGGACGCGGTTTGTACAACTACATTCAGCACCTGAAGCAGAACGGGCTGGATGCGCGCCAGTACGAAACGTCGCTGTGGGCGCGCATCGCGCGCACCGTCGCGGTAGCGATCATCGTCATTCTCGCCGTGCCGTTCGCTTTCGGCCCGATGCGCTCGACCGGCACGGGCACGCGCACCGTCGTCGGCATCCTGATGGGCGTCGCATTTTTCCTGCTGGCGAAGATGCTGGAAAGCGGCGGTGCGGTATTCGACCTGCCGCCCATCCTGGTCGCATGGGCGCCCACCGTCATTCTCGCGGGCGTGACGTCGCTCGCCATCGCCCGTGTCCGCTGACGCTGCCATGCCGGACCATGCACAAGGCGCTCGCGTGCTGCGGCGCTTCGGCGCAATGCTTTACGACACGCTGCTGATCGCCGCGCTGCTGATGGTCGTGACCGCCTTGCTGCTCCCGTTTACGGGCGGCGAGGCGCTGACCGCGGATCGTCTTGGCCCGTTCGAGCTTGCTTATCGCCTGTTGCTGCTGGCTGTCGTCGTCGGCTTCTTCGGCTGGTTCTGGACCCGCCGCGGCCAGACGCTTGGCATGATGGCGTGGCGGTTGCAGCTGCGCCGCGTCGACGGGGAGGCGCTGCGCTGGAGCGACGTCTTCAAGCGGCTTGCGGCCGCGCTCGTCTCATTGCTGCCGCTGGGCCTGGGCTACTTCTGGATCTGGATCGACCGCGACCATCTCGCCTGGCACGACCGCTGGACGAACACGCGCGTGGTCGTGCTGCCGAAAAAGACGTGACTACTTCTTCAGCAGCTCGTCCAGCGGCTTGAAGATAGCCTCGTACTTGTAATCGGGAATCTCGTACACCCAACCGGTGAGTTTCGCTTCCAGCGTCTTTGTCTCGGCATTGGCGTCGATCGAAGGTACGGCGGGAGCGGGTGGTGGCGGGCCTTCAGCGGCGTCGGCCTTTTTCGCGGGCGGTGCAGCCTCGACGTGGAATCGCTTCTCCTGCGCCTCGTCATACGACGTCTTGACGGCAATGTAGCGCTTGCCGTCCTTCACCCAGCCGTCGATGTCTGCGGCCAGCCCATCGAACGTCTTGAACGCTGCGTGCGCAGCCGGCTTGTCGGCTTCGAAGTCTTTCGCGGCGCGCACGTCGGCAAGCGTCACGGCTGTCAGCGCGGTTGCGAACGCATCGGGTGCCGAAGGCGAGCTGAGTTCCTTGCCCTTCGGCAATGCATCGATGCTGAAGTCGGCATCGGCCCGCGATTTCTTCGCGGCGCTATAAGCTTTGCCGGCGCCGATAGTCACGCTGGCGGATTGAACACGGTCGGCCGCTACGTTGATTACCTCTTTGTGCAACCAGGCATCGGGTGACGGCTGTGCATCGATGGATTCGCTGACGAGCCAGCTCTTGGGCTCGCCGGCGCGACGCACGTACGCAGATTGCGCGCCGGGGCCGCTCTTGCCGACGATCAGGTTCACGGGTGTTGGCGTGCCGATGAGCTCGATGCGCGCGCCGGTGGCCTTTGGATCACTGCTGTCCAGCACGCCGATCGTGCCGTAGCTCGCCGGGTTCGACGTCTTCTGCTCCACCTGCTTCGCCTTCGCGAGGGCGCGCAACAGGCGGTTCACTTTCGCGCCGTCGGCGTCGTAGCCGGAACGCTCATTGACCGTCCAGGTGTCGCCCTTGCGGGCGAGTTCCACAGCCACCACATCGCCGGGCTTGTAGATCTTCATTGCGGTCACCGAGTTCAGCTCCGCTTCCAGTTGTGGATACAGCAACTCGGTCGCCACGCCTTGAGGCGCGGAAGGCTGGCGCGTCAGCAACAGCGCAGCCGCGATGACGGCGAGCGCGAGCACGGCAAGGATGATGAGTCGTCGCGATGTCATGGGTATTCCTCAACCCGTGTGAGCGGCTGCGCGACCGGCGCGCAGTTTGCGGCGGCGCGTGACGGCCAGGCCGATGGCGCCGATGGCGATGAGCAGCGGAATGAGCGCGATGTTGAGCACCTTCAGCTTGGTGCCGAGGCGTTCTATCTCCACGTCCAGGCTGCGGCGCACTTCGCGCAATTCCTTGCGGATGCGCGCGCGCTCCTTCTGGAATCGCTGCAACTCGGCTTCCTGTTCGGGCGACAACGACAGCGCGTCCTTGGTGGCGCGGCCGCCTTCGAGTTCCGACAGCTTGCGTTCGGTGTCCTTCAGCTCGCGATCAAGATCCTTCTCCGTCGCGCGCAGCCGGTCGTCGGCGTGGCGGCGCAGCTCGTCAACCTTCGTGAACGGGCGGAAGAAGCTCTGCCGGCCGCGGATGCTGATCAGGTCGCTGCTGCCGGCAAGATTGTCGAGCGCGTTGGACAGGAAGTCGCCATTGTTCGCCCACGCCATCGCGACGCGTTGGCCGAACACGTTCTGGCTGCGGATCCACAGCATGTCGGCCAGGATGTCGGTGTCGGCGACGAGGATGACGTTCGCGTCCGCCGCGGTTTCCTGCAAGCCGGGCTGGCTTGGCGGCGGCGGCAACGGACCTTCCTTGGCGGTGGCAGGCGCGCCGTTGGGAAAAGCGGATTTGAGCTTGCCGTGAATGCGCACCGCGACCGGATAGCGCTCGCCGCTGGGCTTGAAGCCATCGAGCAGCGATTCGCTGTCGGCGAGGAACGCGAACTTGGCGCTCGGCAGCAGCGCGGCGTTCTTGCTCGATTCGAGCAGCGTTTCCAGCGTGATCGTCGCGCCGTCTTTTTTCTTGAAGGCGCCGGCCGTCATCACGTTGATGCTGTCGAGGTTCGCGGTGACCACGTCCTTCTTGTTCATGCTGTCGCGATTCAGGCCGATGATCGCAATGTGCTGCGACGGCGGCTGGCCCTGGCGCAGCGACACGGTGAGTCCGAGTTCGCGGTCGCCCAGCACCATCGTCGGATCGAATGCGACGCCCCACGCATCGAACAGCGCGCCGAGCGTCGAGGAGCGATTGCCGGTCGCGCCGCCCATCACTCCACCCATCTGGGCAGCCATCTGCATGGCCTGGGGATCATTCTCCGATTGCGGATCGACGAACGCGATCAGCTTGCCGCCGCGCATCACGAACTGATCGATCGCATACGCGGTGGCCGGCGGCAGGTCGCGCGGATGGATCACCATCAGCACGTCGATATCGGCTGCGATGGATGTCGCCTCGGGGGCGATCGGCTCCACGTCGTACAGCTCGCGCAGCTGGCTGATGCTGGCCCAGCCTTCCTGCATGCGTCCGGTGTTCTGATCGAACTGCGCGTCCACGGGCAGCGACGACATCAATCCGATCTTGGCGCGCTTCGGATTACCGAGGCGATGCACCAGGCTGGCGACGTCGTATTCCAGGAACTCTTCCTTGTCGGGCTGGAAGAAGCCGATGATTTCGCGACCGTCGGTGGAGTTGGTGCCGGCCAGGCCGAAGTACACCGCTTCGCCGCGCGCACCGATCGGCACCGCTTGCAGCCCGAACTCCGTGGCGCGGTCCTCCTCTTCGGAGAATGGCTGCGGATCGATCACGGTCAGCCGCAGCTTGCCGCCGGAGCGCTGCGCCATCTCGTTCAGCAGTTCGCGCACGCGTTGCGCGTAGGCACGCAGCGGCGGGGTGTCCCTGCTCGCCTCCTGCGAGAAGAAGAAATACAGGTTGATGGGTTCGTCCAGTGATTTGAGGATGTGTTCGGTGCCGGGAGCGATGGAGTACAGGTTGCTCTCGGTCAGGTCGATGCGCGCACCGCGCACGACGAAGGTGATCAGGATGGTCAGGCCGATGAACAGCACCGCCAGCGCGATCAGCGCCGTCGCACCGTAGCCTTTCTTGCTCGTGGTCGTTGCTTGCGTAGTCATCTTAGTCGGCCTTCTTCATGTCGAGCACGATGGCGTTGGCGGCGAGCCAGACCGCGATCACGGTGCCGAAGTACAGCAGGTCGCGCAGATCGATCACGCCCTTGGAAATGGAGCTGAAGTGCGTGAGGAACGAGAGCGAGGCGATTGCATCGACGATGGGCTGCGGCGCCCAGCCGTCGAACAGGCCGAGCACCATCGAGAAGCCCGACAGCAGGAAGCCGAAGCAGATCACCACGGTGAAGATGAACGCGATGACCTGGTTACGCGTCGCCGCCGACATGCACGCACCGATGGCGAGAAATCCGCCCGCCATCAGGAAGCTGCCGACGTAGGCCGCGAAAATCGCGCCGTTGTCGGGCGTGCCCAGGTAGTTGACCGTGATCCAGATCGGGAAGGTGAGCGCGAGTGCGACGCCCGCGAAACACCATGCCGCAAGAAACTTGCCCAGCACCGCCTGCCACAACGTCACCGGCAGCGTCATCAGCAGCTCGATCGTTCCCGACTTGCGCTCCTCGGCCCACAGCCGCATCGACAGCGCCGGAATCAGGAACAGATACAGCCACGGGTGATAGTTGAAGAACGGCGCCAGGTCAGCCTGGCCGCGCTCGAAGAAGCCGCCCAGGTAGAAGGCGAACGCGCCAGCCAGCACCAGGAAGATCAGGATGAACACGAACGCCAGCGGCGTCGCGAAGTAGCTGGCGAACTCGCGCCGGAAAATCGTCACGATGTTACGCATTCGCCACCGCCTTGGCGCGCACGCCCGTGGTAATGCTGCGAAACACGTCATCGAGCCGCCCCGAGGGCGAACCTGCCGCCAGTCCGCGCGGCGTATCGTCGGCGAGAATGCGGCCGTTCGCGATGATGATGGCGCGGTTACACACTGCGTCGACCTCTTCGAGAATGTGCGTCGAGATCACGATGATCTTGTTCTTCGCCATGTCGTTGATGAGCGTGCGCACTTCGAACTTCTGATTCGGATCCAGGCCGTCGGTGGGCTCGTCGAGAATCAGCACCGGCGGATCGTGCAGCAGTGCTTGCGCCAGACCGACGCGGCGCTTGTAGCCCTTCGACAAAGTCTCGATGACCTGCTCGAGCACGCCCTGCAGGCCGAGCCTGCCGATCACGTCGTCGAGCCGGCTGCGGCGCTGCGCACCCGTCAGGCCGCGCACGTTGGCGATGAAGTCGAGAAACCCGCGCACGTTCATTTCGCCGTAGCACGGCGCACCTTCGGGTAGATACCCCATGCAAGCCTTCGCCGCGAGCGGCGCGGCGGCGACGTCGTGGCCGTTGACGCGGATGCTGCCGGAGGAGGGCGTGAGAAAGCCGGTGATCATTTTCATGGTCGTGGATTTGCCGGCGCCGTTGGGGCCGAGAAAGCCGAGCACCTGGCCTGGCTCGACGCTGAAGCTCAGGTCGTCGACCGCGACCAGCGCGCCATAGCGTTTGGTCAGATGGCTGATTTCAATCATTTGTTGGCAACCATTTGCTGTTGTTGGTGGGCTGCGTAAGCAAAGTCGTCCGTGAGACTGCCTACCTGGGGCATCAGTTCAACATCGCGCTGCCCGACGGCTGGCGAGACGGTGCGCGATCTTAGCGACTCCTGTTCGCCGTTCAAGATTACGGTCCGAACGCCGCAACGTAATGACGCACTCTTAATATCGAGCGTGCGCGAGGCCCAGTGCGGCGAAGGGATGTCGTTGGTAGCGGCGCGGCCGGTGCGGACTTTGACGCCGATTCCCACGCCGGGCAGATTTCCTGCGGTGCAATAGCTGATGGAAGACAGCGGCGGGTCAGGAAAGTTGCGGCGAGTTTGGCATGGAACCCTGCGAAAATCTCATGGCAATCGATGCGTACAACGGTTGTGCCGCTGCGCGGCAGTCTGTATATTTGGCATCGCAAAATGACGCTGCGGCAATGAAATGGAACTATTCCGGGGCAGCAGGTCAATGTAACGGTTGCTGAGGCTCACGCTGTACGAATAAGCGGGAGTCAGCTCGAATCCCCCTGACTAGCCGGGCTATCGCAAGGTACCCGGCTTTTTTTTTGCCCTGCGCTTGCTCGGGTCAGCGGCGAGCGTCGGCGGCGGCGCGCGATTCGATGTCGCTCTTGTGGGCGCGCAACACTTTACGTATTTCAGCCACCGAGGGACGGTCCGCGATGCGCCCGATCAGCTCGGCGAGCTCGTGCCAGGGCTTGCCCCATTTCAACAGCCGCACCGCGTCAGCAATGATTTTGCCCTTGATGTCGGTAGGCGCGATCTTGGCCTCCGCTTTCGCAGCGGCGGGTAGTGGGCTGCTTTCGGCTTTGGCCGCGTCGGCGCGCGCAGTCGCGGGCTTGGCCGGAGCCGCCTGAGTGGGCTTCGCCGTCGCCGCTATCGCTTTCAACCGCGGCATTTCACGCGTCGACTCATCGCTGGCGGCCGCTTTGACTCGTGCAGCCGCTGACTTGCTGGTCACCGACACTTCCACAGTCTGAGTCGTCGAAGAGGCTGGCGGCTCGGAGCCGTCCGCCAAGGGAATGAAGCGCTGGATGTGCTGGATGCCGACGAGATTGGCCAGAAAAGCCATCAATTCCAGTGATTCGGCGAACTTGCCATCGCCCATGGCCTGCCGGCTGTCGATATGCCCCTTCAGCTCGAGAATCTTCTGCTTGGCCACTTCCAGCACCCACCGCGTCGGCCGGTCGTGCTTGGGCCATTTCTCGGCGCGCGCATAAGCCGCATCGCTCAGCTCCGCATACTTAAGATGCAGATCAATGCTGGTAAGCCATTTGTCGATCAGCTCCGTGATACGTCGATCGGCAGGGGTCATGTCTCGGCTCCGGTGCGTGCCCGCATTATGCACAGGGATCTACGGCAGCGCGTGAACCGCATCAAGGCCCGGGAATTGAGTGTGTAGGTAGCGCTCAACGAATGACTCGTGCTGCGCTTCCTGCAACGGGCAGGGCGAAAAATACGACCCCTCGAGGAAGGAGCGCCAATCGCCCGCGGGCGCCGTGTTACTGACGTCTAACTCAGAAGTCGGGGAAATGGCGCTCCCAAAGGGATTCGAACCCTTGTACCAGCCTTGAGAGGGCTGTGTCCTAGGCCTCTAGACGATGGGAGCGCTGACGTTGATCGCTTACCGGTGAGGGCCGGTGAAGGGAATGGTCGGTGGCCGAGTGGAGTATTATACGGCGCGCCCCTCCTGGCTCAAGCGGCATCGCTCATTGAACGACAATATCTTCTCCGCGAACGACAGTGACCCCAGCAGTCCGCTGATAGTTTCCCGCGATCGGCATCCGATTTCGCGGGCCAATATCTCCCCGAGTGCGCTCAAGGTGCTGTACCGGCTGAAAGAGGCTGGCTACCAGGCGTTCCTCGTCGGCGGTGCGGTGCGCGATCTGTTGCTCGGGTTGAATCCCAAGGATTTCGACATCGCGACCAATGCGCATCCCGACCAGGTGAAGCAGCTCTTCAGGAACTGCCGGCTGATCGGCCGGCGTTTTCATCTGGCGCACGTGCGCTACGGCTACGAGATCATCGAAGTTGCGACGTTTCGCGCGGCGCATACCACCATCGACGAGGACAACAGCGTCGATGAGGGTGGTCACCGCGTGCTCGACGACCACGGCCGCATCCTGCGCGACAATCTTTACGGCAGCATCGAGGAAGACGTGTGGCGCCGCGACTTCACGGCCAACGCGCTCTACTACAATATCGAGGACTTCTCGGTGTGGGACTACGTCGGCGGGTTCGCTGATGCGCAGAATCGCATCATGCGGCTGATCGGCGATCCGGAAACGCGCTATCGCGAAGATCCCGTGCGCATGCTGCGCGCAGTGCGCTTCGCGGCGAAGCTGGACTTCACGATTCATCCCGACACCGAGGCGCCCATTCACAAGCTGGCGCGCATGCTCGACGCCGTGCCGCCGGCGCGCCTGTTCGATGAAGTGAACAAACTCTTTCTTTCGGGCACCGCGCTCGGCGCTTTCGACCTGCTCGTGAAGTATGGGTTGCTCGAACACTTGTTTCCCGACCTCGCCGCGGCGTTGCTGGAAGCACCGGACGGTCCCGCCGCGAGGCTGGTGCGGCTCGGGCTCGCCGGCACCGACGAGCGAGTGCGCGCGGACAAGTCCGTTACGCCGACCTTCCTGTTCGCCGTATTGATGTGGCCCGCGATTCAACGTGCGTACAAGAACTCTGCGCGCGTCGAAGGTGACGAGATCAGCGCGCTCGCCGATGCGTGCGAACAAGTCACGTATCGCCAGGCGGCGCGCGTCGCCGTGCCCAAGCGATTCACTTTGCCGCTGCGTGAACTGATCGCCATGCAGCCGCGCTTCGACAAGCGCGAAGGCCGTCGTGCGCTGCGCCTGCTCGAACATCCGCGCTTTCGCGCGGCCTATGATTTCCTGCTGCTGCGCGCGGCCGCTGGCGAGGCGGATGCTGAACTGGCGCAGTGGTGGACCGACATTCAGGAGCTGCCGCCGGAAGAAAAAATCACGCTGGTCGAACAGCCGCGCGGCGAACACAAAACAGGTGACGACGAGGCTGCGCCGGCTCGTACGGGAACCGGCACTGGGCGGCGCCGCAGGCGTCGCCGGCGTCCCGCCGTCAAGACCACCAGCTGACGACACGCGCCATGGAGGCCCTGTGGGTGCCGGCGTATATCGCCGTAGGCAGCAATATCGATGATCCCGCAGCACAGGTTCGCGCAGGGCTGAATGCGCTCGCCGGTTTGTCTCGCAGCGGATGGCTGATCCAGTCGCGCTTGTATCGATCCGCGCCGCTGGGGCCGCAGGATCAGCCTGAATTTGTCAACGCGGCGGCCGGCCTGCTGACTCAGCTGTCGCCGCGCGAGCTGCTTCATGCACTCAAGCAATTGGAAAGCTCGTTGGGGCGCGAGCTGCCGGTGGAGCGCTGGGGACCGCGCCGCATCGATTTCGACCTCATCGTCTATGGTGCCGAGCGCATCGATGAGCCGGACCTCACGGTTCCGCATCCGGGCGCACCGGTCCGCAATTTCGTCCTGTATCCTTTGCTCGACATCGCGCCGGATCTACTGGTACCTGGACACGGGCGGGTGCGGACGCTGGCCGCGCGCGTGGGGTCCAGCGGCCTTGCGCCGATCGCATAACGCCACGAACAACCGCAACGAATTGCCTGCATGCCAGACAAGCCCGCACCTGTTCCCCAGCCGCATCGGTTCATCGTCGTCGAAGGCCCCATCGGCGTCGGCAAGACGAGCCTGGCGCGCCGGCTGGCGCGCAGTTTCGGCAGCGAGCTGATCCTCGAGCAGGCGGACGAGAATCCGTTTCTCGAGCGCTTCTACAAGAACCCTCGCGCAGCGGCACTGCAGACGCAGTTGTTCTTCTTGTTTCAGCGCACGCGCCAGCTCGAAGACATCCGCCAGCACGACCTGTTCGACACCGTGCGCGTTGCGGACTACCTGCTCGACAAGGATCGACTGTTCGCGCAGCTGACGCTCGATGCCGAGGAGTACTCGCTGTACGACCAGATCTATCGGCGCCTGGCCATCGATGCACCGGTACCAGACTTATTGATCTATCTGCAGGCGCCGGTGGACGTGCTGCTGGAGCGCATCGGCCGGCGTGGCATTCGCTACGAGCAGCATATCGAGCGCAGCTACCTGGAGAAACTGCAGGAGGCGTACGCGAAGTTCTTTCACGAATACGTCGCCTCGCCGCTGCTGATCGTGAATGCGGCGCAGGCAGATTTCGTCGGCAACGAGAGTGACTACGAACAGCTGTACCAGCAGATCCGGCGCATCCGCAAGGGCCGGCACTATTACAACCCGCTGAAGAACAGCGACCGGCGCCGTCCCGCCACCGATTGAACGGTCGGCACCGTTCTAAAGTTGTCCGGTATACATATTATCGGCGGCCCCCGGGGCAGCGGCGGCACTGCTGAGGTGCATTCACGGGTGTGTTGAGTTGATGTTTGCACCACCCTCGTTCATTCTTGGCGCCCCTTGAATAACCGCCAGTCGCGCTGACTTCGTTACACGATGTACAAGCACCTGCAAGAGCGCTATGCGCCGCGTCCGCCCGTCAACGTGGCGACGCTGGAGCGCATGAAGGCCGAAGGCGAAAAGATCGCGTGCACGACTGCATATGATGCGAGCTTCGCGACGCTGGTCGACGATGCGGGCATCGATGTGGTGCTGGTCGGCGATTCGCTCGGCATGGTCATTCAGGGCCACGACACCACGGTGCCGGTCACGCTCGATGACGTGATCTATCACTGCCGCGCCGTCGTGCGCGGGTTGTATCGCCCGTTCGTGATGGCGGACATGCCGTTCATGACTTACGCGTCGAAAGAGCAGGCGTTGGAAAACGCGGTGCGGCTGATGCAGGACGGCGGCGCGAAGATGGTCAAGCTCGAAGGCGGCGCCGGGCAGGTGGAGATCGTCGAATTTCTCTCCAATCACGACATCGCCGTGTGTGCGCATCTCGGACTGAAGCCGCAGTCGGTTCACAAGGTCGGCGGCTTTCGCGTGCAGGGCCGCGAAGAAGCAGCCGCCGAACAGATGGAAAAGGACGCGATTGCGCTGGAGCGCGCCGGCGCGGATCTGGTGCTGCTCGAATGCATTCCGGCAAAACTCGGCGCGCAGATCACCAGGGCGCTGCACGTGCCCGTCATCGGCATCGGCGCCGGTCCCGACACCGACGGACAGATACTGGTGCTGTACGACGTGCTCGACATCACGGCGGGCCGGAAGCCCAAGTTCACGAAGAATTTCATGGAAGGCAACACCAGCCTGGTCGAAGCGGTGAAGGCATACACGCAGGCGGTGAAGTCGCATGCCTATCCCGGCCCCGAGCACTGCTTCTAACTTGGCGCCCCGCATGGATACCGTCGTTCGTCCCGGCGAATTGCGTCGCCGCGTGCAGCAATGGCGCAGCGAAGGCCAGCGCATCGCGTTCGTTCCCACGATGGGCAATCTGCATGCGGGCCACGGCAATCTGATAAAACAGGCCGCGTTGCACGCGGATCGCGTCGTCGTCAGCATTTTCGTCAATCCCTTGCAGTTCGGTCCGAACGAGGATTTCGCTGCGTATCCGCGCACGCTCGACGAGGACCGCAAGCTGCTCGAAGGCCTCAACGCGCACTTGTTATTCCTGCCTGAAGTCGATGACATGTATCCGCAAGGACAAATCGCGACTGCGCGCGTGCAGGTGCCCGACATCGACGGCATCCTGTGCGGCGCATTCCGGCCCGGCCATTTCACGGGTGTGGCGACGATCGTCACGAAGCTGTTGAACCTGGTGCAGCCGGACGTGGCGTTCTTCGGCGAGAAGGATTTCCAGCAGCTCATGGTCATCCGCCGCGCGGCGACGGACCTGTGCATGCCGGTGGAAATCGTCGGCGTGCCGACGATGCGCGAAGCCGACGGCCTGGCGATGAGCAGCCGCAACCGCTACCTGTCTGCCGATGATCGCAAGCAGGCGCCGCTCATCTTCAAGGAACTGGAAGCGGCGCGGCGCGCCATCGAAGCGGGCGCGCGCGACTACGCCGCGCTGGAGCAGGCCGGATTCAGTTCGTTGCAGCGTGCCGGGTTCCGGCCGGATTATTTTTCGATTCGCGACGCCGCCACGCTCGGCGCACCGCCGGTCATGCCCGGTTCGGTCGTGATTCTCACCGCGGCGCGTATCGGCAAGGCGCGGCTCATCGATAACGTCAGGACCATCCCGCTGCGCTGATCGTACTGCGGATCGTCTATAGCGGCGTGGCGCTTTGGTGCTGCGCTATCGCCCACTCGACGTGCTCGCGCACCATCGCCGACTCATGCGTGCGGCGCGCGCCCAGAGCATTCAATACTTCACTCGACGTTGGCGCGTTGCCCAGCGCGATCGCGACGTTGCGCAGCCAGCAGTCGTGGCCGATGCGGCGAATCGCGCTGCCTTCGGTGCGTGCCAGGAATTCCGGTTCCGTCCAGGCGAACAGTTCGACCAGCCGCGGCGCATCCAGCTGGCCGCGCACGGTGAAGTCGGATTCGCTCGTCAAGTGCGCGAACTTGTTCCACGGGCAGACAAGCTGGCAGTCGTCGCAGCCATAAATGCGATTGCCCATCGCCTTGCGAAATTCCACCGGGATGGACTCGCGCAGTTCGATCGTCAGGTAGGAAATGCAGCGCTTCGCATCCAGCTCATACGGCGCGACGATGGCCTGCGTCGGGCATACGTCGATGCAGGCGCGGCAGGTGCCGCAATGCGCGCTCGCCGGTTCGTTCACGGGCAGCGGCAGGTCGGTGAGAATCTCGCCGAGAAAAAACCACGAGCCGGCGCTGCGATTGATCAAGTTGGTGTGCTTGCCGATCCAGCCGAGGCCGGCATTGCGGGCGAAGGCTTTTTCGAGAATGGGTGCGCTGTCGACGAAGACGCGGTAGTTGGGTCGGCGAATTTCAGCAGCCCCCATCCCCTGCCTTCCCCCGCTGGAAGCGGGGGAAGGGGAGTCGGCTGGAGCCGTATTAAATGGGGGGTTGGCTGACGCCGATATTTGTTGGGCGAGCTGCGCCAACCGCTTGCGCAGCAGTTTGTGATAGTCGCGGCCCAGCGCGTAGCGCGAGATGTAGCCGAGGTCCGGGTCCGCCATCACTTCTTCGGCCGGGCGTGCGTCGGGTGGCAGGTAATCCATGCGCGCGGAAATCACGCGAATCGTGCCGGGCACCAGTTCCTGCGGCCGCGCGCGGCGCATGCCGTGGCGCTGCATGTAGTCCATCTCCCCATGCCGGCCCAGCTCCAGCCAGCGCGCCAGCCATTGCTCGTCCTGCTCCAGGTCGACGCTGGTGACGCCGACCTGCTGAAAACCCAGCGCCGCAGCCCACAGCCGGATCTGTTCGACGAAGTCGATGGTGGGAGCAACGGCAGACATGCGGGTGAGGATGGTCCTTGATGCATTAGGGGGCATAAGGTGGTAACGACGAGAGCAAGGGAAGCGCCGGTGCGCGCTGTCAGTATAATGGGTCATGTCCAATCTGCCGCTCGCCGTTTACACCGCCGCACAGATCCGTGCGCTGGATCGTTACGCGATCGACGTGCTGGAAATACCCGGCTACACCTTGATGACCAATGCCGGCGAGGCGGGACTGCTGACGGTGCGCAGCTACTGGCCCGCGGCGCAACGCGTCGTCGTGTTATGTGGCCCCGGCAACAATGGCGGCGATGGTTATGTGCTCGCGCGCCTGGCGCTGGCGCGGCGGCTCGATGTGAAAGTCATCGCATTGACCGATCCTGCGGCGTTGCAGGGCGATGCGCGCCTTGCGTGGCAGGATTTCATCGCGGCCGGCGGCATCACATGCGAGTGGTCCGATGGTTGTCTCGATGACGCCGAAGTCGTCGTCGACGCGATTTTCGGCATCGGCCTGTCGCGTCCGGTCGACGATGTGCTGGCCGCGCGCATCCGCGCCATCAACGAATGCAGCGCGCCGGTGCTCGCGTTGGATGTGCCGACCGGGCTGCACGCGGATACGGGCACGATTCTCGGCGCCGCCGTGCACGCCGAGCGCACGCTCACGTTCCTCGGCCTGAAGCTCGGTTTCTATCTGGGCGAAGGGCCGAATCAAACCGGCACCGTGATGTTCGATTCGCTCGATTTGCCGGCCGACGCGGCCGCCAGCGTCGCCATGGCGGCGACGCGAATCGGCGAAGACGCGCTCGCGCATCTGTTGCCGCGTCGACGCCGCACCACGCACAAAGGTCAGCAAGGGCACGTGCTCGTGATCGGCGGCGGCGTGGGCATGGCGGGCGCGGTGCGCCTGGCTGGCGAAGCTGCGCTGCGTGTCGGTGCGGGTCTCGTGACGGTTGCGACGCGCCCCGAAAACGTTGCGTCGATCACGTCGGATCGCCCCGAACTGATGTGTCGCGGCGTCGAGCGTTCCGATGAGATCGCTTTTCTGCTGGAACGCGCCGACGTGCTCGCGATCGGTCCCGGCCTTGGGCAAGACGCCTGGGCAGTGATGATGGTCAAGGCCGCGCTGACTTGCGGTAAGCCCTCGGTGTTGGATGCCGACGCATTGAATCTGCTGGTGCGTGCGCCGTGCACGAGCGAGAACTGGATACTGACGCCTCATCCGGGTGAAGCCGGTCGTTTGCTCGGTACGTCCGCGGCCGAGGTGCAGGCCGATCGGCTCGCCGCGGCATGGGGAATCGCCAAGCGCTTCGGCGGAGTCGTCGTGTTGAAAGGCGCGGGCACGTTGGTCGTGCGCGAAGGGGCGCTGCCCGCGATCTGCGACCAGGGCAATCCCGGCATGGCGTCGCCCGGTATGGGCGACGTGTTGACCGGCGTGATCGCCGGCATTGTGGCCCAGACAGCCGATCTCGCGGGCGCAGCACGTGCCGGAGTGCTCGTGCATGCAATGGCCGGTGACATGGCGGCGCGACGCGGCGAGCGCGGTCTGCTGGCCACGGATCTGTTTACCTACCTGCCCACGTGCGTCAATCCAACCCAGCGAATCTGAGTGTGCCGACGGCGGACGCGATGCGCGCAGTGGGGCGTGCATTGGGCGATGCCGTGAGCGCCGCTTCCGGCGCGGCGTTCGTCGTCACGCTGCAAGGAGAGTTGGGTGCGGGCAAGACGACGCTGGTCGGCGGAGTGCTCGCCGCGCTGGGAATTCCCGGGCCGGCGCGCAGCCCCACCTACACATTGATCGAGCCGTATGAAACTCGGCAATTGCGGCTCTTTCATCTGGATCTTTATCGTCTCGCCGATCCGCAGGAAGTCGAGGCGCTCGGCATTCGCGATTTGCTGGAGCCTGATGCGATGCTGCTGATCGAATGGCCGGAGCGGGGCGCTGGCGCGTTACCGCCGGCCGATCTGGCGATAGCGATCCGCTACGCGACCGTGGGGGCCGACGGCCGCGAGCTGGCCATGACCGCAGGCTCGCCGGCCGGGGAGCGCGCGCTGCAAGGGTTGCTGCGTGCAGTGAAGTGGCAGCTAAGTCACCTATCTCTATAATATCCATTGAAAATCTGCACCGCTTGAGCGTAGATTACGGCCATCATGGCGCGCACTCGATTTCTTGCACGATTGGCTTGGGCTTGCAGCCTGTGGATGGTTAGCGCGTGCGCTGTTTTTGCTGCGCCGGCCGCGGTTCTCGTCAAAGACGTTCGTCTATGGGCTGGGCCTGATTCCACGCGTGTCGTGTTCGATCTTTCCGGTCCGGCCCGATATTCGGTGTTGCGGCTGCAAAATCCCGAGCGCGTCGTCGTCGACATCCCGGGCGCGCGGCTCGACGACGTCAATCGCGACATGCCGGCGGGTCAGGGCTACGTGAAGCAACTGCGTGCGGGTCTACAGGACGGCGGCTTGCGCATGGTCATCGATCTTGCCGGTGCGGCGACGCCGAACAGCTTCGCCGTCGAGCCGCAAGGTACGTTCGGCTACCGGCTGGTGCTGGATCTGGAGCCCTCGGCTCGCACCGCCCCGGCATCCGTCGTCGCTTCACCGCCCAAAGCATTCAAGTCGGCGGCGAGCGTGGGTGAAGGCCGCGACATCATCGTGGCGATCGACGCTGGTCACGGCGGCACCGATCCTGGTGCGATGGGTCGCTCGGGCACGCGCGAGAAAGACGTGACGCTTGCCATCGCGCGGCGGCTGAAGAGCCGCATCGACAAGGAGCCGGGCATGCGCGCGATCCTGACACGCGACAGCGATTTCTTCGTCGAGCACCGGCTGCGCATCAAACGTGCCCGCGACCAGAAGTCCGACATGTTCGTGTCGATTCACGCTGATGCATACCGCGACCGCTCGATCGCCGGCTCGTCCGTGTACGTGTTGTCGGCGCGTGCGGCCTCGGACGAAGCCTCGCGCTGGCTGGCTGACCGGGAAAACGCCGCCGACCTGATCGGCGGCGTTTCGCTGGAAGACAAGGGCGACGTGCTCGCTTCCGTGCTGCTGGATCTGTCGCAAGGCGCGAGCATGAGCGCGAGCGCGGAAGCGGCGGACCAGGTGCTGCACGAACTTTATCGGGTCGGCAACGTGAAGCGCGCGACGGTCCAGCAAGCGCCGTTCCTGGTGCTGAAGTCGCCCGACATTCCTTCCATGCTGGTGGAGACGGCGTTCATCACCAATCCCGCCGAAGAGGCGCGGCTCAAGGATCCGGTTCACCAGGAACGCCTGGCAAACGCCATTCTTTCGGGCGTGCGCAACTACTTCTATGCCAGCCCGCCGCCGGGTTCGCGGATTGCGCAGCTGCGCCAGCTGCGCGACGCCAGCCGCATCGCTTCTGCCGACGGCGCGGGCGCGCTCAGTTCTGCGGGCGCATCGCCCTGAGACTCGCCGCGCGCCGGGACTTCTGACGCGGATTCGGCGCGATCTTCCCCGCCGGGAATGCTCCTGCGAACAGCTCTGCTATTCTCGCGCCGCCCTCAGTCGCGGTCGCGTCCATGCCGATTCAAGTCCTTCCTGAGCAGCTCATTCACCAGATCGCCGCCGGCGAGGTGGTCGAGCGGCCGGCCTCCGTCATCAAGGAGCTGGTCGAGAACAGCATCGATTCGGGCGCGCAGCGCGTCGATGTGGAGATCGAGGATGGCGGCGTCAAGCTGATCCGCGTGCGCGACGACGGCTCCGGCATCGAGCGCGACGAACTCGCACTGGCGCTGTCACGGCACGCGACCAGCAAGATCACGAGCATCGACGATCTGGAGCGCATCGTGACGCTTGGCTTTCGCGGTGAGGCGCTGCCCAGCATCGCATCCATTTCCCGCATGCGGTTGACGTCGCGCACGGCGGGGTCCGGCACCGGCTACGCAGTTGCATCCGACAATGCAGTGCTCAGTGCGGTGGAGCCCGCGGCACATCCGCCGGGCACGACCGTCGAAGTGCGCGATCTGTTCTTCAACGTGCCTGCCCGCCGTAAATTCCTGCGTGCCGAGCGCACCGAGACCCAGCACATCACGCGCATGATCGAGCGCCTCGCGCTGTCATGCTTCGGTACGGCGTTTTCGCTTTCGGCGGCGCGGCGCAAGCTCGCGGATTTTCCGGCGGCGCACACGCAGGAGCAGCGCGAAGCCCGCGTCGCGCAGATCGTCGGCGACGAGTTCATGGCGAATGCGCTGTACATCGAACACGAAGCGGCAGGCTGCAAGTTGACAGGCTGGCTGTGCCAGCCGACTTACGCGCGCGCGCAGCCCGACCTGCAACATTTCTATCTCAACGGCCGCACGCTGCGCGACCGCCTGATCTCCAGCGCGGTGCGCTTGGGCTACCGCGACGTGCTGTTCGGTGGCCGGCATGCAGCGTACGTCTTGTTCATGGAGATCGACCCGCGGCAGGTGGATGTGAATGCGCATCCCGCCAAGCTCGAGGTGCGCTTCCGCGACGGCCGCCATATTCACGACTTTCTGTTTCGCAGCGTCGAGCGGGTGCTGCGCGACACTTATGCAGGCGCGGACACGGCAGCGCCTGCACCCGCCGACATAGGTGTGTTGCTGCCGTCGGCGACCAGATCCATGCCGATGTGGCCATCGCAAGGACCGGGTCAGTCGTCGTCCGGATGGCATGGCTATGGTGTTGCAGAGCCACGCGCAGCCAACCACTCGTCGCCATCCGCGGCTTTCACGCCGCGAAGCTACGCACCGACTCCGGTTGAGAACAGTGGTGAGTCGCCGCCGCTTGGTTTTGCGCTCGCGCAGTTGCACGGCATCTATATTCTCTCGCAGGCGCCGGACGGATTGATTCTCGTCGACATGCACGCGGCGCACGAGCGTACGACGTATGAGCGCATGAAGGCGGCGCTCGAACACGGCTCGGTAGCGAGCCAGCCCTTGCTCGTGCCGCTGCTCATCAACACGTCGAGCGCGGCAGCGGACGCGCTCGAAGAACACGCGCCCGCGCTGCAGCGTTTGGGCCTCGATGTCGAGCGTTCCGGCCCTGCAGGCGTGAACGTGCGTGCGGTGCCGGCGTTTCTGTCGAACACGGACGTCGGCGAACTGATCGGCCGTATTGGCGCGGACTTGGTGGAGCACGGTGTGTCGCATGGCGTGGAGGATGCGACGAACGAGGTGCTGGGCACGATGGCGTGTCATGGCGCCGTGCGGGCCCACCGCAATCTGACAGTACCGGAGATGAATGCGCTGCTGCGCGAGATGGAACGCACCGTGCGCAGCGATCAATGCAATCACGGCCGGCCGACGTGGACCTACGTCAGCTTGCAGGACATGGATCGAATGTTCCTGCGCGGCAGATGAGCGCGATGACGAGCGCGCACGCGCCAGGTGCGGCAGCGGGCGAAGGCAAGCCCGTCATGCTCATCATGGGTCCGACCGGTGCGGGCAAGACGGATCTCGCGATGCACCTCGCCGCGCGCTATCCGGTGGAAATCGTCAGTGTGGATTCCGCCATGGTGTACCGCGGCTTGAACATCGGCACCGGCAAACCCGACGCTGCGACGCTGGCGCGCTTTCCCCATCATCTCGTCGACATTCTCGATCCGGCGCAGGCCTATTCGGCGGGCCAGTTCGTGCGCGACGCGCAGCGCGTCATCGCGCAGATCCATGCGCGCGGCAAGATTCCGCTGCTGGTCGGCGGCACGATGCTTTACTTCCGCGCGCTGCGCCGTGGCCTTGCGGATCTGCCCGAGGCTGATGCAGCAGTGCGTGCGCAGATCGATGCTGAAGCGTTGGAAAACGGCTGGCCCGCGTTGCATGCGCAGCTTGCAGACATCGATGCACGCGCCGCGGCGCGCATCAAACCCAACGACGCGCAACGCATTCAGCGCGCACTCGAAGTGTTTCGCATCACCGGTCGCACACTCAGCGAGTTGCATGCGCAGACGGTAATACCCGCGCCAGGATTGGTATTTACCGCGTGCGCGTGGGTGCCGGGCGATCGCGAACGTCTTTACGCGGGAATTGCCCGGCGTTTCGCGGCAATGCTGGCTGCGGGGCTGCTGGAGGAGGTGCGGGCGCTGTATCTGCGCGGCGACCTGCACGACCGCTTGCCGGCGATACGATCGGTGGGTTACCGACAATTGTGGGAACATCTGCAAGGCGCGGCGGATTGGTCTGCGGCAATTGACAGCGCAGTCCTCGCGACCCGGCACCTGGCGCGCCGGCAGTTGGTATGGCTGCGTTCGGAATCGGACGTGCGCTGGATCGATGCCCTTGATCCGCAGGCGAGTGCCCATATAGAAGCCACGTTGGCGACGCTTCTTTGACGCATGCTTGGTGAAGTGAACTTCAGCGTGAGTAAGACGAAAGCTCGCCATTGCCTGGGATACCGCTGTGCTAGACTGCGGCGCTGCAACGGGCGCGCGAGCGCGCTGTTGCCGCCTCCGCCCCGCATGGAAGCGGCGTTGTCGGAAGCGTTGAACATTTACAAGAATTCGGAGTAATAACAAGGAGATAAATGATGGCCAGAGGGCAATCATTACAGGATCCGTTCCTGAACACTCTGCGCAAGGAGCGCGTCCCGGTCTCCATCTATTTGGTGAACGGTATCAAGCTGCAAGGCCAGATCGATTCGTTCGATCAGTTCGTCGTGCTGTTGAAGAACAGCGTCAGCCAGATGGTTTACAAGCATGCCATCTCGACAGTCGTGCCTGCGCGCGCGATTCGTCTGCCGACCACGGACGAAGAAGGGGCAGAGACCGCTGTCCCAAGCGAATGAACTCACCCCGCCCCGGTATCGGTCTGACGGAGTTCGCGGTTGTTTGAGCGTCCACGCAGTGGCGAACGCGCGCTGCTGGTGCGCATCGGTGTGGGGCACCCTCCCGGCGAGGATGAGCTGAGCGAATTTGCTGCGCTGGCGCGTTCAGCCGGCGCGGTTGTCCTTGGACTGATTACGGGCAACCGGCGCGCGCCCGATGCGCGCCTGTTCGTCGGCAGCGGCAAGGCCGAAGAGATCCATCAGCAGGTGAAGGCCATGGGCGCCGATCTCGTCGTCTTCGATCATCCGCTCTCGCCCAGCCAGGAACGCAACCTCGAAGCCTTGCTGCAATGTCGCGTGCTCGACCGCACCGGCCTCATTCTCGATATTTTCGCGCAGCGCGCGCGCAGCTTCGAGGGTCAGTTGCAGGTCGAACTCGCACAGCTCAAGCATCTTGCCACGCGCCTGGTACGTGGTTGGACTCACCTTGAGCGGCAGAAGGGCGGCATCGGCCTGCGCGGTCCCGGCGAAACGCAGCTCGAAACGGATCGCCGCCTGTTGGGCAACCGGCTCAAGACGTTGAATGCGCGCCTGGACAAGGTCGTGACGCAGCGCGAGACGACGCGCCGCGAACGCAAGCGTGCGCACATTCCCACGATCGCGCTGGTGGGCTACACCAACGCCGGCAAGTCCACGCTCTTCAATCAGCTCACCGGGTCGGACGCCTTCGCGGCCGACAAGTTATTCGCAACGCTGGACCCGACGGTACGACGCGTCGATCTGCCGGACGCGCGCCACGCGCTGCTGGCCGACACCGTGGGGTTCGTGCGCGATCTGCCGCATGAACTGGTCGCGGCGTTTCGTTCGACGCTGCAGGAAGCGCGCGAGGCGGCCTTGCTGCTGCACATCGTCGACGCAGCCGATCCGAATCGCAGCGAGCGCATCGAGCAGGTGAACAGCGTGCTGGCCGAGGTCGAGGCCGGCGCGCTGCCGCAGATCGAAGTCTTCAACAAGGCCGACCTGGTGGGCGAGCAGCCGCATGTCGAAACCGACGCGGAAGGCAACGTCCGGCGCATCTGGGTGTCCGCCCAGACCGGCGCGGGCATGGAGCTGCTGTTGAGCGCCATCGGTCAGTTTCTCGGGCCCGAACTTGTGCACCGGCACATCGTGCTCAAGCCCGCTGAGGGTCGCGCGCGTGCCCGCTTCTTTGCAGCCGGAGCGGTGGTTGCTGAAAAAGCGCTGCCCAGCGGCGCAAGCGACCTGGAGGTCTCGATGCCACGGCAGGCTTTCGAGCAGTTGTGCCGCACGGAAGGTTTGGAATGCGACCCCGCAACTGTGGGCGACGAGCCCGCTAAACTTGTGCGCCCGCGGAGCCGTTCCTACAATCGCGCGTCCCGGTCCCCCGGGGCGGGTTGACCTCCCCCACTGAAATCATCGAGTCCGACATGGCGTGGAATGAATCCGGCGGTAATTCCGGCGGCAAACGTAACCCCTGGGGCGGTGGCAACAAGCCCGATCAAGGTCCGCCGGACCTGGACGAAGTCGTGCGCAATCTGCAGCGGCGCCTGTCGGCGCTGTTCGGCGGCGGCAGCGGCGGACGGGGTCCGAGCGTGGCCGGTCCCAATCGCGGTTTCGGCATCGGCGCCATTGTCATCGTCCTGCTCGTCATCTGGGCGTTCACCGGCCTGTATCAGGTCGATGCTGCCGAGCGCGGCATCGTGCTGCGCTTCGGCAAGCACATCGCGACGACCCAGCCCGGCCTGCGCTGGCATCTGCCCTGGCCCATCGAGACCAAGCAGCTAGTAAACATCCAGACCATCGAGAGCTTCAACGAGCAGACGCGCATGCTCACCGCCGACGAGAACATGGTCGACATCAACCTGGAAGTGCAATTCCGCCGCGCCAACCCGCTGGACTACGCCTTCAATGTGCAGAAGCCGGATGACACGCTCAAGGAAGTGTCCGAGAGCGCGATCCGCGAAACCATCGGCCGCAGCAAGCTCGACGACGTGCTCGAGTCCGGCCGTTTGGAAATCGTCGTGCGCACCAAGGAACTCATCCAGCGCACCATCGACGCGTATCGCACCGGCATCGAAGTGACGTCGGTCAACCTGCAGGACGTGCGCGTGCCGAACGAAGTGGGACCGGCGCAGGCCGACGCCATCAAGGCGCGCGAGGACCGCGACCGTTTCTCGCTCGAAGCCCAGGCTTACTCCAATGACCTCATCCCGCGCGCACGCGGCGCGGCAGTGCGGCAGGTGCAGGACTCGCAGGCGTATCGCGCCAAGATCGTCGCGAATGCCGAGGGTGAATCGCAGCGCTTCCTGAAGCTGCTCGCGGAATACGAGCGCGCGCCCGGCGTGACGCGCGAACGCCTGTATATAGAGACCATCGAAGCCGTGCTCGCCTCCAGCAAGAAGGTGCTGCTGGATGTGGATGGCACGGGCAACCTGGTGTACCTGCCGCTGGATAAACTGCTGGAGCAGTCGCGCCGCACTCCCCGTGAAGTCACCGACACTACGATGACGATCGAACGTCCGGCCACTTCCAACGCCGGTTCGCCGAGCGGCGACCGCCGCGTGCGAGGGTCGCGCTAATGATGAACCGTGCATTTCTCGGTTTGAGCGTCGCGCTCATCACGCTGCTGCTGCTCGCCATGGCCGCGTTCACCGTGCGCGAGACCGAACTGGCGATCAAATTCCGGTTTGGTGAAATCGTGCGCTCGGACTACGCGCCCGGCCTGCATTTCATGGTGCCGTTCTACCATAACGTGCAGAAGTTCGATAAGCGCATCACCACGCGCAACTATCCTTCCGAGCAGTTCCTGACGGCCGAAGGCAAGATCCTGCGCATCGACTTCTATGTGAAGTGGCGCATTCTCGATGTCTCGACTTTCTACCAAGCCACTTCCGGTGGCGATGTGGAAATCGCCGCAGGCCGCCTCGGCAGCATCGTCAAGGACGGCATCAAGGGCGTGATCGCGCGCCGCACGATTCAGCAGGTGGTCGCGGCCGAGCGCGCCGAGTTCACCGGCGAGATCATCAAGATCGCGGAGCTCAGCACGCGCGGCCTCGGCCTGCAGCTGGTGGACGTGCGCGTGAAGAAGATCGATCTGCCCGAAGAGGTGAGCGAATCGGTATTCAACCGCATGCGCCAGGACTTCGACCGTCAGGCCAAGCAGCTGCGCGCGGAAGGCGACGAGAACGCCGAGAAGCTGCGTTCCGAAGCAGACCGGCAGCGTACGGAAATTCTCGCGCAGGCGTATCGTGAAGCTGAAATCACGCGCGGCGAAGGCGACGCGAAAGCGGCTGAGATCTACGCCAAGGCGTATTCGCAGAATGCGGACTTCTATTCGTTCCATCGCAGCCTGCAGGCGTATCGCGAGTCGATCGGCACCGAAAGCGACGTGCTGGTGCTGTCGCCCGACAGCGAGTTCTTCAAGTATCTGAAACACTCGTCCAAACGCTGAACCCTCGCGCCGCCCGGAGTGCGTGCCGGGCCGGTGCTTTTGCGAACTTCCGCCTACCAACTGGCGCTCACCTTAGATTCACCGGCATGAACAAGAACGTAGTCGTCATCGGCGCCCAATGGGGCGACGAGGGCAAGGGCAAGATCGTCGATCTGCTGACCGACCGCGTGGGCGGCGTCGTGCGCTTTCAAGGCGGCCACAACGCGGGTCATACGCTGGTCATCAACGGCGTGAAGACCGTGCTGCGGCTGATTCCGTCCGGCATCCTGCACGACAACGTCACCTGCTTCATCGGCAACGGCGTCGTGTTGTCGCCGCGCGCGTTGTTCGAGGAGATGGCCGAGCTGGAGCGCGCCGGCGTCGACGTGCCGAAGCGCCTGCGCATTTCCGAAGCTTGCCCGCTGATCCTGCCGCATCACATTGCGCTCGACCAGGCGCGCGAACTCGCCATGGGTGAAGCGAAGATCGGCACCACCGGTCGCGGCATCGGCCCGGCTTACGAAGACAAGGTCGCGCGGCGCGCGATCCGCGTGCAGGATCTGTTCACGCGCGAACGCTTTGCGGCGAAGCTGGGCGAAGTGCTCGATTATCACAACTTCGTGCTGCGCAACTACTTCCAGGCCAAGACCATCGACTTCCAGCAGACGCTGGATGAATCGCTGCAGTTCGCCGAACGGCTCAAGCCGATGGTCGCGGATGTGTCGGCCGAAGTGAATGCGATGATCCGCAGCGGCAAGCGCCTGCTGTTCGAAGGCGCGCAAGCCGCGCTGCTCGACATCGATCACGGCACGTATCCGTTCGTGACGTCGAGCAATTGCGTCGCGGGCCAGGCGTCGGCGGGCGTCGGCGTCGGGCCGCAGCAGCTGCATTACGTTCTTGGCGTGGCGAAAGCGTACGCGACGCGGGTCGGCGGCGGACCATTTCCGACCGAACTCGACGATGAGGTGGGCGAGCACCTGCGCGTCAAAGGCAACGAATACGGTTCGGTGACAGGACGGCCGCGGCGTTGCGGCTGGTTCGACGCTGCGGGGTTGAAGCGTGTCGTGGAGATCAACGGCATCTCCGGCTTGTGCATCACCAAGCTCGACGTGCTCGACGGGCTCGACACGGTGCGCATCGCGGTGGGCTACAAAGTACGCGGCGAGCGCCGCGACATTCTTCCCGTCGGCGCCGAAGCCATGGCGATCTGCGAACCGATTTACGAAGAGCACGCCGGCTGGAAGGAGACGACTTACGGCGTGAAGACCTTCAGTGACCTGCCGAGGAACGCGCAGTCCTATCTGCAGCGCCTGGAAGTGCTGGTCGGCGCGCCAATTGCGATCATCTCCACCGGTCCGGACCGGCTGGAGACCATCGTGCTCAAGCATCCCTTCGACGCTTGATCTGCGCGGCGAGCACGTCGGCAACTGCACCCGAGTTGACGACGGCGCGCGCCGGCAAGCACCAGTCGAGAGCATAAATTGCTGGGCGTAGCGGCTACGCAACGCCCGTGCATACATGCGCGGCGCCATTTCCTGCGCCTCGCGCAGCTGCTGTGCCGCATCACCAATGCGGTTATCGGGGCACAACAAAACAACTGACGCTTCCTTGCCTTACGCGCACTGCCGATATTTGTTTCACGGCTGCGGAATTTGTTTTGCCGGTCGCGCCGATGCATTGCGCGATGCTTGCGCACGCGCATTGGCACGCAACGTGCTTACCAATCCATGGGGTGGGGAGGGTAAGCATCCGATGAGCGTTACTTCAGACAACGCCTTGACCGGCGATTTGGCTTTCACAGTCGACAGCGGCGGCGAAGCGTTGTGCGTGCAGGACACGATCCGCCGCTATCACGATTCGCTGATCCGTTTCTTGCGCCAGCGCCTGCGCGTCAAGGAAGACGCCGCCGATGTGGCCCAGGAAGCCTATATACGCATGATGCAGTACGAGGGTTCCCGGCAGATTCAATCGCCGTCATCCATGCTGTTCCGGATCGCCATCAACGTCGCCAACGATCTGGGCCGCTCCGAACAGACGCGGCGCGTGAACCAGCAATGTTCGCTCGATGGCCTGGAGCTGGTTGCCAGCACGCCCGCGCCCGATCGCGAGATCGCGGCCGAACAGGATCTCCAACTGCTCTACCGGGCCATCGAGCAGCTGCCGCCGAAGTGCCAGCAGGTGTTCCTGTTGAGCCGCGCGAAACGCATGACCTATCCGCAGATCGCCCAGCATTGCGGCATCTCGGTGAAGATGGTGGAGAAACACATCAGCCATGCGCTGGCAATTTGCATCAAGAAGGTAGGGGGGGGCGAAGGCGTACCGTCTTAGGTTGAATGGAGGCCATACACCAAGATCGACCGTTGCAGGAAGCGGCCCGCTGGCATGCGCGGCTGCATGCTGTCGATTGCACGGAACAGGAGCGCGCAGCTTTCGAGCGCTGGCGCAGCGAATGCCCGGCGAACGCTCACGCGTACGCGCGCGCGCAGGAAGTGACGGCTCGTATCGATCAACTCTTGAACGCCGATGCCCGCCTGCAGGCCCTGGCCGAACGCGCCTACGAAGCCGGCTCCAAACAGAATCTCAAAGCGCGAGCCGTATCGCGCTGGGCCGTTCCCGCAGCGCTTGCGGCTGGTCTCGCACTCGCCATCGTGGCAGTAAACTTTTCCGCGCGGCTGCTGCATCCTGCCGTGGCCGCATTGGCTTACGACACGGCCGATGCGCGCCGCACGCTCACGCTCGACGACGGTTCGGTCGTGCAGATGGACGTCGCGACGCGCCTCGAAGTGCGCATGACTCCCGGTCGCCGCGAGGTCGAATTGCTGGCAGGCCGAGCGATGTTCGAAGTGGCGCACGACAGGGCGCGGCCGTTCTCCGTGACGGCGGCAGGCGCGCGCACCACGGCGCTCGGTACACGTTTCCAGGTACAGAGCGAGGGCGAGCGGGTGCTCATCACGCTCGCCGAAGGTTCGGTGGCGGTGGACGACGGTCGCATGGAATCGAGTTGGAACGAACGGCTGCGACCCGGCGAGCAGCTCAGCTTCGATGCGCGCAGCAGCGTTATCGACAAGCACGTCGTGGATCTGCAGCACGCTACGAGCTGGTCGCGCGGACGGCACGCTTTCAGAGGGACGCCGCTCGCCGAGGCCATCGCCGAAATCAATCGCTACGCGCACCGGAAGGTGCGTCTCGGAGATCCTCTGGGCGATCCCTCGCTTGCCGCATTGCCGGTGGGTGGCAACTTCATCACCGGCGACAGCGAACTGATCGTCGAAGCCTTCGCCGCGGTGCTGCCACTGCGCGTGGTGGTGGGTGGGGGCGATGAGATCCTGCTGTTCCGGCGCTACGAGTGAAGCGCGCCGGATAAATCGATTCGTCGAGCTGCTGGTTGTTGCGAGCTGCGCGTTGGCTGGTGGCCTCACACTCGTCGCGGTCGCACACGCACAGTCGCCCATCGCTCCGGACTTCCGCATTCCCAGCCAGAACCTCGCTGACGCGCTGGATCGCTTCAGCGAGCAGAGCGGCCTGCAGATCGTCTACGACCAGACGCAGCTCCAGGACAAACGTGCGACAGAAGTCGTTGGCCCGATGCTGCCGGCCGAGGCGCTCGACCGCTTGCTGCGCGATTCGGGGCTGCACTGGGACTACGTTAATTCGCAGACGGTCGTCGTACGCCTGCCGCATTCGCAGCACGCCGACGCGCAAGCGCCGCGGCGCACGCCGATCGAGGCCGCGCTCGCGCGCAACGAGGAAGTCACCAGGCTGAGCTTGATAGAGGTGCGCGAAGATCCGCGCCGCATCCTGCCGAACGAAGCGAGCGACGCGGTGTTCGGCTTCAGCAAGCCGCTGCTGGAGACACCTCGTTCGGTGTCGTTCATCAGCGAAGAAGCCATCGACCTGTTCGGCTTGTCGGCGGTCGAAGACCTGGTGCGTGTGGTGCCGGGCGTCTTCACGACGACCCGCTTTGGCATCCAGGGCGCAGTGGACGTGCGCAGCGTGCCGGCGGATACGTTCATTCGCGGCATGAAGCGCCTGAGTTTGCAGGGCCACGGCCGCAGCGTGGTTGCGGCAATGGATACCATCGAAATCGTCGGCGGACCACCCTCGCCGCTGTACGGCATGGGCAAGATCGGCGGCTATACCAACATGGTGCCGAAATCGGGCCGCGCGCAGAGCGGCGCGTACCTGACTGAGACCCAGGGCTTCGTGCAGTTGACCGGCGGCAACTATCAGCGCCGCGAAGGCTCGTTCGGCGTGGGCGGACCGCTGCAGCTGTTCGATCGCTTTGAGCGCCACGGCGGCTATTACGTTTATGGCCTGGTAGAGGATTCCGACTCGTTTGCATCCGGCGTGCCGGTTCAACAGCAAGTCTTGCAGGTGGCCACGAGCATCGACGATTTCGTCGGACGGTTCCGTTTGGAAACCGGCGCGAACTACCAGGTGTCGCACACGGCCGGCGCGCTTACCGGCCGCTTTACGCAGGATCTCGTCGATTCGGGCCGCTACATTCGCGGCACGCCACTCATCAACCTCGACGCGAACGGCAACGGTGCCATCGGCTACCTGGAAATGCAGCGCGGCTCGCCGGTGCGCGGCAATCTCAGTGTCGACAATCAGCCGCTCATGCAAACCTGGGCGTGGCCCGTCGATGCGGCGGGGCGGCCGCTGCCGATCGATCAATTCCCGGTCGTGCGCGGCATTCCGCAGAACCTGTACAACTATCTCGTCGCGCATCCCGAAGCGGATCCGACGGGATTGCTGCGTGCGCAAGGCGTCGGCGGACCGGCGCCGCAATCCGGCGCGGTGCCCATCGGCATGGCGCTCGATCCGCGCACGGTGGGCTTCGATACGCTCGATCTGCATCGCGCCGCAGCTTTCGAGAAGGATCTGAAAGCGAAATTCCTGACCACGTTCGTCGATCTGATCTACGACACCGACCCGGACTTCACGCTGAAGAACCAGTTGTTTTTCGACGGCATGGACCAGTACAAGAACTCCAACCAGCCGTTCGTGCAGGAGCAGGACGTCTACGTCGTCGAAGACAAACTCACCGTCACGCGGCGCATCGATGACCTGCCGCAGTGGGCGCGCATCAACAGCCTGTTCTCGGCGAACTGGCGCAACACGGTTTCCAAAGGCCGTTCGGCCGGCAACGATTTCAGTTCGCATCGCACCGATGCCATGGCATCCACCTGGCTGGACAGCAGCGGCGGCATGACACCGAACAGCACTTTCCAAAGCCCCATCGATAACGCCGACCTGCTGAACGATGGCTATCCGTGGGGCACCATCTATCGCACCGAGTTCTCCGAGATCGGTTTCGGCATGCTCTTCGACATCGATCTGTGGTCGCGGCTGAACCTGCTCGTGGGCGGCCGTCGCGATCACTCGCGCGCGCGCAACGTCGATGCGGCGGCGAGCTTCAATCCCATCGTCGGCACGGCTGCGAAGCCGGGCGCCTATTTCGGCCGCTCCGTGTCCGCCACAGCCTGGGACGCGGGGACGTCGTGGAGTACGAGCGTGTCGTATTCGGGATGGCGCGACATCAGGCCCTACGCCACCTGGGCGACGGCAAGCATCATGCTCGACGGCAACAACAATGCGCTCACCAATGCGGTCATCAACGCGGGCCATCTTGGCAGCGCCATGTTGAAGGAAGTGGGTGTCAAGGCGAGCCTCTTCGATGAGCGTCTGTTCTTCGCGCTCGCCGCCTACGAGCAGGCTCGCACCGAAGTCGATGCGGACGATCCGTCGGCCGTCATCAATGCCTATGCGACCGCGACGAGTACGCGCGGCTGGACGGCGGAACTGAAATGGGTGCCGAGCCGCAACTTGTTTCTGTCGTTGTATGCGCTGAACCAGGTGACGCGGTTCGATCCGAACGTGGGCAGCACGCAACTGGTCGACGCGCGCACGCTCGGATTTCAGGACGTCGTCGATGCGCAGGGCAACGTCATCTATCCCGCCGAAGCGTTTCTGTACGGCGGCCGCAGTCGCATAGTGCTGCCCGCAGGCCTGGAACAGTACGAAAAGAAGCAAGGCAATCCGGAAACTCAGTTCGGCTTGAGCACCAGCTATCAATGGAACAGCGGCTTGGGCGTGGCGCTGAGCGGCAATTATTTTTCCGCGACATGCACCGGCCGGTTGTGCACGGTGCGCATGCCGGAGAGCTACATCGCGAACGCGGCGGTGTTTTATGGCCGCGGTCCATGGAGCATCAAGCTCGACGTGAGCAACATGCTCGACGAACGTTACTTCCGCGCCCGCACCGGCGACACGCTCGGCAACGTGCTCGCGCAGGCGCTGCCCGATCGGCGCTGGCAATTGACGCTGCGCACGACGTTCTGAGCGCGCGCATGCATTTGCGCATGCAACCGCGAGGGTAGGGTCTGGAAATGCGTCCGCGTCTGATTCTGCAAGCGTTGCTATTGCAGCGCGCAGAACAGACGGGAGTCAGCATGTCAAATCGGTATCGTCGCAGTTCCACTCTCCTTGCACACGCAGTGACCGCGGTGCTTTATGCGGCGTCGGCGGCGCTCGTGCCGTCGGCGTTGCTGGCGCAGGAAGCGGCAACAACGGCAGCCGAGGATGAGAAAAAGCCGGCGGCCGCGGGCGAAGACGTCACCGAACTCAGCGACCTCGCCGTCACGGACGATCCGCTGCGCGCGCTGTCGAACGAACCATCCGCTTCCTCCTTCGGCTTCTCCAAGCCGCTGCTGGAAACGCCGCGTTCGGTGTCGTTCGTCAGCGAAGAGCAGATCCGCCTGTTCGGTATTTCCACCGTCGAAGACCTGACGCGCGTCGTACCAGGCACGTACACGACCACACGTTACGGCTTGCAAGGCGGCATCAATGTCCGCGGCGTGGCCGCGGATACCTACTACCGCGGCATGAAGCGCCTGAACCAGCAAGGCCATGTGCGCACGGTGCTCTCGGCGATGGACAACATCGAAGTGGTGAAAGGCCCACCGTCGCCCCTGTTCGGCATGGGCAGGATCGGCGGTTACACCAACCTCGATCCGAAATCCAGCCGCGCCCGCACCGGCAAATATCTCACGCAGCCATCGGGCTCGTTCCAGGCTACGACAGGTTCGTACGACAAGGGGGAAATCCAGATCGGCACGGGCATCCCGTTCACGCTCGGTGAGCGCGCCGGCGGCATCTACATTTTCGGCCTGCTGGAAGATTCGGACACCTACGTCAAGCACGTCGAGGCGAAGCAGCATTTCATCCAGGGTACGACCAGCATCGACAACATGATCGGTCCGTTCCGCCTGGAGTTCGGCGGCCAGTTGCAGAACTCCGTGACGTCCGGCGCATACATGAACCGCGTCACGCAGAACCTGATCGACCACGGCCAGTACATCAGCGGCAATCCGCTGAAGAATCTCGACCTGGATGCGAACGGTCGCATCGGTCTCGTCGAGCATGCGTTCGCGTCACCGGTGCGTGGCAACTATTCCTCGACGAACCTGCCGCTGCGGCAAGGCTGGGCCTTTCCGTTCGCGAATGGTGCGGCGGGCGCCGCGGTGGTGCCGGGAATTCCCGCGACGATGAAGGAGTTCCTGCTCTCCGCAGAAGGCATGCGAGTGGCGAACTGCCCCGCCGCGGTGGTCATGCGCGGCATGCCCGCAGGCGGTCCGGTGCCTCTGAGCGGCCAGCTCCCAGTGGGTTTCGTGCTGAACCCCTGCACCGTGAAGACGCAGCAAGTCGATTGGCGCGGCAACGGCGCGTTCGAGCGCGAGCAGAACGGCGACCAGAAGCTCGGCTACTTCGACCTGATCTACGACATCAATCCGGATTTCACCGTCAAGAACCAGCTGTTCTACGACAACATCGATTCGTACAAGGATTCGTGGCTGCCGTACGGCGAGAACCAGTACATCAAGACGGTGGAAGACAAGATCACCGTCACCAAGAAAGTACCGAGCGAATGGCTGCCGGAATGGTTGAGCGTCAACTCGCTTGGCTCGGTGAACTATCGCAAGACGCAAGGCTGGATCAGGGCCGGTGGCGTCTCTGGTAACGACTACGACTATCGCCAGGACGCCATGTTCAGCGGCGGCACCGGCACCGGCGGCCATTATCCGAACACCATGTTCTGGACGCAGTACAGCAACGACAGCTACGCCACCGGTTCGCCAGCGGAAACGTACCGCGATTCGGATTTCGACGAGAAGGGCGGCGCACTGATGTTCGACGTCACGCTATTCCGTAACACGAACCTGATGCTCGGCGCACGCTACGACAGCTCGCACGCCAAGGCGCGTGACCTGCGCGCGAGCAACCAGACGGTCGGTAACCTCTACAGGCCTGGCACGACAACGGTGCGCGATCCATCCGAGTACGGCATCGCGTGCACCGCTCCGGCAGTCGGCAGCAACAACACGACGGGCCAGGCGGCAGCACGCGCGGCAGGCTGCATCGGCTTCCTGTACACCTCGCCGTTCCAGATCGCCGAAGCTTCGGACTCCGGCAAGTCGTGGAGCATCAGCCTGTCGCAGCAATTGCCCTGGGGCTTGCGTCCGTATTTCACCGCTGCAAATTCCAGCCTGACGCTGGACGGCTCCAACAACATCATCCAGGCGTCGACCATTCAGACTGCCGCCACCGGCGTGTACAACGGCTTCATCGGCGAAGCGTTCCTGCGCGAAGCGGGCATCAAGGGCAGCTTCTTCGGCGGCAAGCTGCAGGCAAGCGTCGCCGCGTTCCGCCAATCGCGCAACGACGTCAACTCACCTGACGATCCGTCCGCCGGCGCCGACGTGAGCAGCACCGAAAGCGAAGGCGTGGAGTTCGAAGCGAAGTGGGTGCCGATCCGCGACCTGTTCCTGTCGGCTTACATTTCCTACCAGACGCAGGAGTACGTGACCGCGCCCGCCAGCTCCACCACTTTTGAAGTGAACGGACGACAGGTCGGCTTCCAGGATATCTACGATCCGGCGACGGGCGCACTGTTGTATCCGGCCGAAGCCTTCCTGTACGGCGGGCGCTCGACGACCGCGCTGCCGGCGGGCACGACGCAGTATCAGGATCGCGTCGGCAATCCGGAGACGCAAGCGTCGTTGCAGGGCACATACCAGATCGGCAAAGGTTTCGGTGTCCTGCTGTCGGGCAACTACTTCTCCGATGTGTGGGCGAATCGCCAGAAGACCATCCTGCTGCCCTCGGCATACGTCTTCAACACAGGCGTGACCTACGACCGCGGCAAGATCCACGTGAAGTTCAACGGCTACAACTTCACCGACAAGCGCTACTTCCGTCCGGCGTCCGGCGACACGAACGGCCAGTTGGTCTCAGTGATGCCGGGGCAGCGCTGGGAAGCTTCCATGAAAGTAGATTTCTAGCCAACTCCCCTCCCCCGTTTCCAACGGGGGAGGCAAGGGAGGGGGCGTTCAAAATTGACTCCTAGCTAACTCCCCTCCCCCCGTTCCACGGGGGGAGGCAAGGGAGGGGGGCGTGCCTTTACGCGCACACTTTAAAGACGCCATGCGCATCACCTTCCTCGGCCATCAAGGCTGGCACATCGAGAACCAGGGTCGCAGTTTCCTGCTCGACCCCATTCTCGAGGCGATCGGCAACGGCGCGAGCCTGATGCCGATCTGGCCGCCGCGGCGGCTCGACTTCAAGCGCTTCGAGCCGCTCGACGCGGTCATCATCTCGCACGAGCACGCCGATCATTTCTCGCTGCCGACGCTCGCGGCATTGCCGCGCCGCTGCCGCATCTACGTTTCCGATCTGGCATCGTTCGCGATGACGGCGGCGATCGCGCATCTCGGCTTCCAGGTCGAGCGCTTCTCTGCATTGCACAGCTTCGCCATCAACGGCGTGCGCGTCACGGCCTTACCCGGCTTGTACAACACGCTCGAACCCGATACGTACGCACTGCTGATGCAGGACGCGTCGGGCGCGAGTTTTCTCACCGCCATCGATACCGTCGCGCATCCCGACATCTTCGCCTGGCTGGACGGCAACTGCCCGCGGCGCACGCTCGACAATCTCACCAATAACTTCGTGGAGCCGCGCCAGCCGTTGCTGGACGATGGGTTCGCGCACACACGGTCGCGCTCGGTCGTAGCGGGCAACGCCATCGATTTCGTGCAGAAATTTCAGCCACGCCGCGCCGTGGTGAGCGGGCAGGGTTGGAGCTTCAAGGGCGCATCCGCGCATCTCAACCACAGCTTCTTCAGTGTCGACAACGGCTGGTTGACGCACACCGCCCGCGAACTGGCGCCGCATGTCGAATGGCATGAAGGCACTGTAGGCATGCGTTTCACGCTGCACGGCGAAGACTGCAGTGTCGATCAATCGAGCCTGGTCAGCGTGCAGGTGGCGCCGAGCCGCCAGTTCGATCCAGCCTCGGTGCGAACTGTTGAACCGTTCACGCCCTGGTCTGGAGTGACGGAGCTGTCGCCGGAGCGCTTCAGGAAGGTACAGCGCTTCATCGCCGAACAGTTCGGCCGCATTCTCGGTGCCTATGCGCCGAAGCTCATGGAGCGGCTCTACTACCTGAAGTTCCAGCAAGTCGCTGGCCTCGCGCCGACGCTTGCCATCAGCCTGCGCAACGGCGGCAGCCGCTCGGTTTTCGAACTCGACTACGGCCACTTGATGTTTCGTGAAGTACACGCGGACGCCGCGCCGCCGTCCGCTGTCGGTTTCGAGGTCTGGGCGGCGGACATGGAATTGATGGTGAACGCCGAGGAAGAAGTCTTTCTGCTGTACGAGAGCGCGGTGCGACTGTGGAGTCACGTGCCCGGCCTGGACACCGCTTCGCTGATCGAATGCTTCATGTGGTTCACGCCGCGCTTCCGGCCCGACGAGTTCCTGAGTTTCTACAAGACGCGCATTGCTGCACTGACTTAAGTTGAGCCGCCGTTCCGTAGTCTCGTAGGTTGGGCTGAGTCTTCGAAGCCCAACATTCCCGCGCAACGTTGCCGTTGGGCTTCGAAGACTCAGCCCAACCTACGAACTGGAACGCCGATTGCTGCGGCAAGCAGGTGGGGGAACCACCGGCACAAGCGTCTGAATCGAAGTACTCATTTCATCGCTCTTGGCCATTGTCCTTGGAAAGTGCTTCGTCATGCCACGCAAGCTTCTCCGCTACGCACTGATCGGGATCGCAGCCGCGCTGGCGGCGTCCGGCGCGCGGGCAGCGACGTTCGACCTGAGCACGGCCACCGTCGCGGATATCCAGGCGGCGATGGACAAGGGCGCGCTGACTTCCGAGAAGCTCGTGCAGCTCTATCTCGCGCGCATCGCGAAGTACGACAAGCAGGGACCGAAGATCAATGCGGTCATCACGCTCAATCCGCAGGCATTGGCAACGGCCCGCGCGCTTGACGCGGAGCGCAAGGCGAAAGGTCCGCGCAGCAAGCTGCATGGCGTGCCGGTCGTGCTCAAGGATCTCTACGACACCAAGGACATGCCGACCAGCGCCGGATTCCTGCCGATGAAGAACTCGCAGCCCATGTACGACGCCACGGTCGTCGCGCGGCTGCGCGATGCGGGCGCGGTGATTCTCGCAAAAGTGAACATGAGCGACTGGTTCGGCCAGGCCAAGCCCGGCGACCAGAGCACTGTACTGGGCCGCACTTCCAACCCGTACAACCTCGATCTCACGCCTGGCGGTTCGAGCGGCGGCACCGGCGCATCGCTCGCCGCTGGTTTCGCGCAGATCGGACTGGGCAGCGAAACCGGCGTGTCCATACGCAATCCGACGGCGAACAACAGCATCGTCGGCCTCGCTCCCTCGCGCGGGCTGATTCCTCGCGCCGGCCAGGTGATGACGTCGTTCACGCAGGAGCGCTGCGGACCGATGGCGCGCTCGGTGTATGACGTCGCCGCGTTGACCGACGTGGTGGCCGGCTTCGATGCCGAAGACCTGCTGACCGTAGAGTCGCCCGGCAAGGTTCCCGCCGTGTCTTACACCAGCTTTCTGGATAAGAACGGCCTGCGCGGCGCACGCATCGGCGTGTTCCGCGATCTGTTTCGCAAAGGCCCGCAGCACGCCGAAGGCATTGCGCTGATCGAGAAAGCCATCGCGCAGATGAAGCAGGCGGGCGCAGTGATCGTCGATCCTGTCTCCACCGGCATCGACCTGTTCCCTCTGTTGGAGGAAACGCGCACCAACTACTACGAAGCGCAGTTCTCTTACAACCTCTACTTCCGCCGCCTCGGCCCCAACGCGCCGATCAAAAACATGGATGAGCTGCTCGCCAAGGGCGGCGACCTGGTGAAGCCCAGCATCGTGAAGGGCTATCGCGAATTCAATTCGCTGATGCACCAGCCCGATTTTCTCGCGCGTCGCGACACGCAGGAGATGCTCAAGGAAGTCGTCGTCGAGCTGATGGACAAGTATCGGCTGGACGTACTCGTGCATCCGTTCAAGTCGCTGCCGCCGCCGCCGCACCTGGAGCGCGCTGTCGAACAGGACAACCCGCTGAGTTCGGTGGCGGGCCTGCCGGCCGTGCTGGTGCCCGCCGGCTATATCGCCAAGGACAACGGTCCCATCGCAATCGAGATTCTCGGCCGTCCGTTCAGCGAGCCGACGCTGTTCAAAGTGGCCTACGCGTACGAGCAGCTGTCCAGGAACCGCAAGAGTCCCGACAGCGTGCCGCCGTTGCCGGGCGAACGCTTCACCTATTGAAACGGGGGATGCTCATGAACACTGCATTGGCTGTACCGAAGCGCTTGCGTTTGCTGCGAGCATTGCTGCCGGTGCTGGCGTGCACGGCGCTGATGCCGCGCGTGCAGGCGGAGAGCATCGATCTGGCGTCCGCAACCATCGCCGACATCAATGACGCATTCGCATCCGGCGCGCTGACCTCGGAAAAGCTGGTCAAGCTGTATCTCAAGCGCATCGAGACGTACGACAAGCAGGGACCGAAGCTCAACACCGTCATCACGCTCAACACCAAGGCGCTGGAGCAGGCGCGCGCGCTGGATCGGGAGCGCAAGCAGAAGGGGCCGCGCTCGCCCGTGCACGGTATTCCCATCGTATTGAAGGACAACTACGACACGTTCGACATGCCGACGACCGCGGGCTCGTCGCTGCTCAAAGGCTCCATTCCGCCCGACGACGCCTATGTCGTGAAAAAGCTGCGCGAGGCGGGCGCGATCATTCTCGCGAAGGTGAATCTGAGCGAGTTCGCCTCGGGCTCGGGCGGGCCGAACGGTTTCAGCTCGATGGGCGGGCAGACGCTCAATCCGCACGACCTCACCAAGGGACCGTCGGGTTCCAGCGGCGGCACCGGCGCGTCGCTCGCCGCGGTGTTCGCGCAGTTCGGGCTCGGCACCGACACCGGCGGCTCGGTGCGCGGTCCGGCGTCGGCCAACGGCATCGCCGGCCTCAAGCCCACCTGGGGCTTGATGAGCCGCGACGGCATCGTGCCGCTCACGTTGAGTTACGACACGGGCGGTCCGATGGCGCGCAGCGTGTACGACGTCGCGGTCGCGCTCGGCGTCATGACGGGCGTCGATCCCAACGACGCGGCGACGCAGAACAGCGCCGGCAAGTTCGAGACGGATTATACGAAATACCTCAAGCGCGGTTCGCTGCAAGGGGCGCGCATCGGCGTGGCACGCGACTTCTTCAAGCAGAGCGTGGAAGTCGACTACGTGATGGAGGCCGCCATCGCGCAGTTGAAAGCGCTCGGCGCGACGGTGATCGATCCGGTGAACTATCCCGACTATCTGCTCACCGGCCGCACGGCGATCACGCAGGCCATCAGCGGCCGCGAGTTCAAGGTGCAGCTCAGCGAGTACCTCGCCACGTTGAAGCCGGAGTATCCGCATTCGCTGGCCGAGTTGATTGCGAAGGCCGAAGCGCCGGGCTCGGGCTACAACAATCCGTGGCGGCTGAACGCGATGAAGGAAGCGCAGGCTTCGGTGGGCGGCCTCGACGATCCGCAGTACCTGGTCGCGCGCAATGAAGGCCTGGCGCTGATCAAGGCCACGGTGCTGGCGACATTCGCGAAGCACAAGCTCGATGCGCTGGTGTATCCGACTTCGCCGAAGCCCGCGCAGCCCATCGCCCCGAGCACCGAAGCTGCGGGCGGCGTCGGTTCGGCGACCAACATTGCCAACCGCACCGGCTTTCCCGACCTGATCGTGCCCGCCGGCGTGACCAAGGATGGACTGCCGGTGACGATTTCCTTCTTCGGCCCCGCCTTCAGCGAACCGAAGCTGCTGGCCTACGGCTACGACTTCGAGCAGGCGACACATGCGCGCGTGCTGCCGAAAACGACGCCGATGCTGGCGGGCGAAACCATCACGGTAACGCATCGCGCGGTCGCCGCTCGGGCCGCGCCATCCCAGTCACTCGCAGCGGCGGCGCCTTGAACATGACAGCAAATATCAGAAGCATCGTCGCCGGATTGCTGTGCAGCGCCTCGCTCGCTGCCGGTGCAGCCAGCATCGACATCGAGAAGGCCACGATCGCGGACCTCAATGCCGCATTCAAGGCCGGCACGCTCACTTCCGAAAAGCTGGTGACGCTGTATCTCAACCGCATCGCGACCTACGACGAGCAGGGTCCGTCGATCAACGCGGTGATCACGCTCAACCCCAACGCGCTCGAACAGGCCAAGGCGCTGGATGCGGAGCGCAAGGCGAAGGGGCCGCGCTCGCCGATTCACGGCGTGCCCATCGTCCTGAAGGATAACTTCGACACCTACGATCTGCCGACAACCGCCGGTTCGCTGCTGCTGAAAGGCTCGATCCCGCCGAACGACGCCTTCGTCGTGAAGAAGCTGCGCGACGCCGGCGCGATCATTCTCGGCAAGACCAATCTCGCCGAGTTCGCGTCCGGCGGCGGCGCACCGAACGGCTACAGCTCGATGGGCGGCCAGACGCGCAATCCCCACGACCTGAGCCGCGGCCCCGCGGGTTCGAGCGGCGGCACCGGCGCAGGCATCGCGGCGGGCTACGCGCAGTTCGGTCTCGGCACCGACACGGGCGGCTCGATTCGTGGACCGTCCGCGGCCAACGGCATCGTCGGCCTCAAGCCCACCTGGGGATTGATGAGCCGCGACGGCATCGTGCCGCTCGCGTTGTCGTTCGACACCGGCGGTCCGATGGCACGCAGTGTCTACGACGTCGCGGTCGCGCTGGGCGTGATGACCGGCGTCGACTCCGCCGATCCGGCGACCAAAGGCAGCGCCGGTAAATTCCAGACCGACTACACCAAGTACCTGAAGCGCGGCGCGCTGAAGGGTGCGCGCATCGGCGTGGCGCGTGATTTCTTCAAGCAGAGCGAAGACACCGACAAGGTGATGGAAGCCGCGGTCGCCAAGCTCAAGGATCTGGGCGCGACCGTGGTCGACCCTTTCAACTATCCAGAATTTCTGCTGCGCCTGAAGTCGCCGTTCTCGCAATACGTCATGCGCGCCGAGTTCAAGACGCAGATCGCCGCCTATCTCGCGACGCTCAAGCCCGGCTATCCGAAGACGCTGGCCGAACTGGTGGCGAAGGGCGAAGACCCCGCGATCGGCTACAGCAGTCCGTGGAAGCTGGAGAATTTGAAGCAGGGGCTGGCAGCGCCGGAGCTGACGGACCCGGTGTATCTCGCCGCAAAGAACGAAGGCATCGCGTTCATCCGCGCGACCGTGCTCGCCGCAATGGCGCAGCACAAGCTCGACGCGCTCGTCTACCCGACCTCGCCGCAACCGGCGCGCGTCATCGAAGTGGGTGGCACCGCCGGCGGCGCAGGCGGCGCCGAGTCCGCGACCGGCATCGCCAATCAAACCGGCTTTCCCGATCTCATCGTGCCCGCGGGCATGACCAAGGATGGACTGCCCGTGACGATCTCCTTCTTCGGTCCGGCGTTCAGCGAACCGAAGCTGCTTGCCTATGGCTATGACTTCGAACAGGCCACGCATGCGCGCGCCCAGCCGAAGTACACGCCGGTGTTGTCGGGTGAAAAGATCGAGGTGCCTGATCATGAATAGCGCGACGCGAGCTGCGAAGAACGGGTTTATGGCTGCCTGCGCTTTTGGCGCAGTGTTGGTGCTCTGGCTGCCGGGGGCGCAGGCGGCCACCTTTGATTTGTCGACTGCAACCGTCGCCGACATCCAGAAGGCGATGGACAGCGGCGCGCTCACGTCCGAAAAGCTGGTGCAGATGTATCTGGCGCGCATCGATGCATACGACCAGAAGGGACCGAAGCTCAACGCCATCATCACGCTCAACAAGAAGGCGCTGGACGAAGCGCGGGCGCTGGATCGCGAACGCAAAACCAAGGGACCACGCTCGCCGCTGCATGGCGTCGTCGTGCTCGCCAAAGACGTGTACGACACCTTCGACATGCCTACCAGCGGCGGCTTCAAGCCGATGGCGACTTCACAGCCGTCGCGCGACGCCTTCGTCGTCGACCGGCTGCGCAAGTCCGGCGCCATCATTCTCGGCAAGTTGAACCAGTCCGACTGGTACGGCGTTGCGGCCAGCGGCGGCAGCACGCTGATGGGACAGCCCCTGAGTCCTTACAACGCGAAGAAGACCACCGGCGGCTCCAGTTCCGGCACCGGCGTGTCGATGGCCGCGTGGCTCGGCACGATCGGGCTCGGCAGCGACACCAGCGGCTCCATCGTGATTCCAACCACACTGAACAACCTGGTGGGCTTCTCGACGACGCACGGCCTGGTGAGCCGCACCGGCATGATGTGGAGTTCGCCGCGCCAGGAAAGCGGCGGGCCGATGTGTCGCAGCGTGTACGACTGCGCCGCGACGCTCGACGTGATCGCCGGCTACGATCCGGCTGACCTTGCGACCGAAGCGGGGCTCGGCAAGATTCCCGATCAGTCCTACACCAGCTTCATCAAGGCCGACGGCTTGAAGGGCGCGCGCGTCGGCGTGCTGCGCGAGATGGTGCGTTCGGGCGAGAAGCACACCGAAGGCGTTGCGCTGTTCGAGAAGGCGCTGGCCGATTTCAAGGCGGCGGGCGCCATCGTCGTCGATCCCGTGCTGACGGGACTGAAGCTGCCCGACGTCCTGCGTGATGCGGGCGCAGCAACCTACGAACGGGCTGACGCGATCAACAAGTATCTCGCCGCGCTGCCGCCCACGGCGCCGATCCGCACCGTCGACGAGATGATCGCGAAGGGTGGCAAACTGGTGAAGCCAGCCATTGTCGAAGCCGCGAAGCTCGGCTCGCTCGATCACAACAAGCAGTTGTTGGCCGCGTACAAGCAGCAGGACATGCTGCGCGCCGCTCTGATCGACGTGATGGAGAAATACGAACTCGACGCGGTGATCCTGCCGTACCGCACCGTGCTCACCGACGACCGTCCGACCGCGCCGAATCCGGCTGGCGGCGGCGCGGGTAGCAGTGAGTCGGCGAACGCGTTGGCGTCATACACCGGCCTGCCGACCATCATCGTGCCGGGCGGCTTCTTCGCCTCGGACGGCATGCCGTTCGGCGTGCAATTCCTCGGCAAGCCGTTCACCGAGCCGCAGCTCATCAGCGTCGCGAGCGGCTACGAAGCCGTCAGCAAGCATCGCGCCGCGCCTGCCTCGACGCCGGCCTTGAAAGGCGAGCGCTTCACGTATGCCGACAACATCCCGGCCGGGGGCCACCAGTAACCCCATGCAGCAACGATTCCAAGCGGTAATTGCCGGTGTCGCGCTCGCTTTGGCGAGCGCAGCGCCCCCGGCGCATGCGAGGACGTTCGAGCTGACCACCGCGAGCGTCGAGGACATCAACGCCGCGTTCGACGCCAAGGCGCTGACGTCCGAGAAACTGGTGCAGCTCTATCTCAAGCGCATCGAGGCGTACGACGAGCAGGGGCCGAAGATCAATGCGGTGCTCGCCTTGAACCCCAAGGCACTCGAAACGGCGCGTGCGCTCGATGCGGAACGCAAAGCCAAGGGACCGCGCTCGCCGTTGCACGGCGTTCCGGTGATCGTCAAAGACGTGTTCGACACGGCCGACATGCCGACGACAGGCGGCTACCTGCCGCTCAAGGGCGTGATCCCGGCGCGCGATGCGACCATCGTGAAGCGCCTGCGCGACGCCGGCGCGATCATCCTGGCGAAGGTGAATCAAAGCGACTGGTACGCGCAGCCCGACATCATGGCCAGCAGCACGCTGGGCGGCTCGACGCTGAATCCGTTCGCGCTGGATCGTACGCCCGGCTGGTCCAGCGCCGGCACGGGCGCGGGACTCGCTGCTTACTTCTCGACTGTCGGCCTCGGCAGCGAAACCGGCTTCTCCATCCGCACGCCGACCAGCGACAGCAATCTGTTCGGCCTGGCGACGACGTCGGGATTGATCAGCCGCTCCGGCCAGATGTGGAGCTACATCACCGGCGAGCGCGGCGGGCCGATGGCGCACAGCGTCGCCGACCTGTGCGCGACGCTGGACGTGATCGCCGGTTTCGACAGCGACGACCTGTGGACGGCGAACAGTCTCGGCAAGATGCCGATGGCGTCCTATTCGAGCTTCATCGACAAGCAGGGCCTGAAAGGCGCGCGCGTCGGCGTGTTGAAGCAGGCCTGGGATTTCAAGCCTGTCGATCCCGACGTCATCGAACTGGCCAAGAGTGCGATCAAGGTGTTCGGCGCGAATGGCGCGAAGGTGTTCGATCCCGTCTCGCTCGAGATGGATCTGGTGAATTACCTGCAGGTCAACAGCTCACCGAGCCGCTATGAGCGCATCCATGCCATCAATCAATATCTCGCGCACCAGGGTCCGAACTATCCGTACAAGAACGCGGGCGAACTGCTGCTGGATCATCCGGGTGTGCCGATGCGGCCCAACGAGAAGGAAACCATCACCAAGCTGATCGACCTGGATCGCGATCCTGAGTATCGCGCCACATTGGAAGGCAAGGCGAAGCTGCGCGAAGCCGTGATCGCGCTGCTGGATCGCTACGACTTGGACGCGCTGATCTTCCCGCACAAGCTGGCGGGGCCGCTGAAGATCGGTCCACGCGGCGATCCGGAGCGGCAGTACACCGCCAACCAGTTGAGTCCGACGACGGGCCTGCCGGCGTTCATCGTGCCGATGGGCTTCACGCCGCAAGGCTTGCCGGTGGGCCTGGAAATCCTCGGCCGGCCGTGGAGCGAACCGACGCTTATCAAGCTGGCGAGCGGTTTCGAGGCAGTGACGAAGAATCGAAAGCTGCCGGCATCCACTCCGGCGTTGGCGGGGGAGCGCTTTGAATACTGACGCGTCGCAAGCCACGCTCGACGCACTCAGCGCGGGCAGGCAGGACGCGTACGGTCTGATCGCCGCGCCGCCCGGCCGCGCTGCCGCGAATGACGAGCGGGTCAGGCAGAACTGGGTTCTCGATCCGTTGCAGGACGCCTTGTTCGTCATTGGAACGCCGCTACTGGTGCTGGCCGCGGCGCTGGCGACGTTTGCGGTGCTCGGCGGTGTCGCCGCGACGTCGCTTATCATCGTCGCGCACATCGTGTTCACGGTGGCGCATCACCTGCCGACGTTCATCCGCATCTACGGCGACGTCGATCTGTTCAAACGATTCAAGTGGAGCTTCGTGCTCGCACCCGTCGTGCCGATCGTGTTCAGCGCGGCGGTGCTCGGCTACATCAACTACAAAAACTACCCGGTCGAATATTTCCTGTACCTGTACATCATGCTGGTGCTGTGGGATCCGTGGCATTTCCTGCGGCAGCACTACGGCTTCATGCGCATCTACGATCGGCACAACGCCGCGCCGCGCCGCATCGCCGCGCGCATGGATCTCGCGCTGTGCGTCGCGTGGTTCGCTTACATCATGCTGGCAAGCGGCGCGTGGCTCGCGGGGTTGTTGCAGGATCTGAACGCCAGTGTGAACGTCCCGTTGCTGGCGAAATTGCCATCTGGCACCGGTCCGCTGCTCATCGCGCTGGCGCGCGATGCTGCGATCCTGACGACGGTGGCATATGGCGCGTACCTGTTCTGGTGCCGGCATCAAGGCTATTTCATCAGCATCGCGAAGCTGTTGCTGATCGCGACCACGTTCGGCGTCATGTATGTCGCTTACACGCCGAACGAATGGCTACTGAGCATCGCACCCGACTGGACGTTCAAGGTGGGCTTCGCGGTCGTGGGCGTCGTGCACGTGACCCAGTACCTGGCCATCGTGTGGCGTTACAACAGAACGCTTGCGCGCCAGCCGGAACGTGCGCGCGCCGGGTGGTTTCGAAAATTGCATGGCCGGGGCGGTTGGATCGTCGGCATAGGCTACGTGCTGCTGTGCGTGGCGTACGGCGGCGTGATTACCACCGAGCGGCAGAATCGCTGGTTGATGTCCGGGCTGCTCGCGGTGGGCTTCACTTCGACGCTGCTGCATTACTACTTCGACGGCTTCATCTGGAAAATGCGGCACCGGCAGAATCGCGAGAACCTGCTGCTGGATGCTGCGCCGTCCGTGCGGCGGCGCCATTCCGGCGCGCATTCGTGGTGGAGTTCGTTCAAGACGATTGCGCCTGGCGCCGTGCTGCTGCGCCAGATTGCGTACTTCGGCGTGCCGATGCTGTTGCTGTCGGTCGGGGCCTTGTCGGTGTGGAGTGCGCCGGCGGGAACGTACATCGATCACATGAACCGCGCCCAGGCTTTGAGCCAGCAAGGCCAGCTGCCGCACGCGACGGCCGAAGCGATGCAGGCGTACCGCGACATGCAGGAGCAGTTGCCGCTCGCCCGGCAGTTGCTGGAACTCGATCCCACCGCGGCCCACGAGGCCGAACTCGCTTTCCTTATTTACAACCACTCGTACTACGAACGCTTGCTGTTGCCGGCCGTGCAAGGTCGTGCGGTTCGCGACGCCGACAAGACGGCGCATCTGCAGGCCGTGACCGATGCGGTTCGACACCTTGATCACGCCCTTGCGCGCGGCCAGAGCCTCGCACATCGCGGCCGCGATGCGATGACGCGCGACGACGGCGAGCAGACGCTCGCGAGCTGGCGCCGCATCGCCCACGTCGACTGACTCCTGGAATGCCACACACGAGACACGTATGAAAACATCAGCGCTGAACCGAGCTTTGAGTCACGGCCTTTCGCGCCGGCAGTTCGTCCATACCACGGCGGCGGCCGGCGCCGTGCTGGCGCTCGGGCCGGTCGCGCGGCGGGCGTTCGCGTCGGTGCCCGCCGATGAGTTCGTCACCTGGTCGGCGACGCATGTCGCCAGGATGATCCGCGAAAAGCAGATCTCCGCGGTGGAGGCGGTGACCATGTGCTACGCGCGCATCGACGCGGTGAATCCGAAGATCAACGCCGTCGTCGCGATGTGCCGCGAACGCGCCCTGGCCGAAGCGCAGGAAGCCGACGCGCTGCTCGCCACCGGCAAGCCCAAAGGACCGTTGCACGGCGTGCCATTCACGGTGAAGGATTCCTTCGACACGGCCGGCGTCGTCAGCACGGGCGGCACGCTCGGCCGCAAGGACTTCGTTCCCGGCAAAGACGCAACCGTCGTCGCGCGCGTGCGCGCTGCGGGCGCAATCCTGCTCGGCAAGACGAACACCCCCGAGTTCACGCTCGGTGGCGGTGCGCGTGGCACATACAACCTCATCTACGGCCAGAGCTTCAATCCGTACAACGTCGCGTACTCGCCGTCGGGTTCGTCAGGCGGCGCGGGCGCAATCGTCGCGGCCGGTGGCGCCTTCTTCGACATCGGCTCCGATTACGGCGGTTCGATCCGCGGGCCGGCCTACGTCAACGGCATTGCCGGCATCAAGCCGACGCTGGGCCGCGTGCCGCGCACCGGGCACATCGTCGGTTACGGCGGTCCGTTCGATTCCTTCCAGGAAACCGGTCCGTTGGCGCGACGGGTCGAAGACCTCGCGCTGCTGCTGCCCATCTTGGCCGGGCCCGACAACTGGGACGCGACGATGGCGCCGGTGCCGCTCGGCGATCCGCAGAAAGTCGAAGTGCGCAAGCTGCGCGTCGCGTTCTACACCGACAACGGCGAGACCGAGACCTCCCCGGAGATCAAGGAACTCGTCAAGCAGTGCGTGGGCTACTTCAAGGACGCGGGCTGCAAAGTGACGCAGGACATGCCGCCGAAAATGAAGGAGCTGTCGGACGTGCGCACCAAGTTCAACGGTGCCGACGGCCGTGAACACATCCGCCGGCTGCTGAAGATGCACGGCACGATGCAGGCATCGCCGGGTTTGCGTCTCGACGGCGACGTCGTGCCCAGCGGCGAGTTCACGCGGCTGAGCGAAGCGATGGACGCGATCAAGAGCGAACAACTCGCCTGGCTGGAGAAGTACGACCTCATCGTCTGTCCCGCCAATGCCAAGCCGCCACAGAAAGTGCCGCCGGAGTTCCAGCGCCCACCGGGTGGCGGCGGCGGCAGCTACACGAGCGAGTTCAACACCACAGGCTGGCCCGCCGGTGTCGTGCGCGCAGGCACGTCGACTGAAGAGCCGGGCTTGCCACTTGGCATTCAGGTGGTAGGGCAACCCTGGCGCGATGACGTCGTACTAGCGGCGATGGCGTACATCGAGAAACAAACCGGCGGTTGGCAGAAGCCGACGATCTGAAGGAGAGCGCACATGAACACGAATATCTCTGTCTCCACTGCATCAGTCTCCACGGCTGCAGGCTCCGCAGCAGCCGCGCCGCCCGTCGCGCCCAGCCGCCGCGATTTCTTTCGCATGGTGTCGGGCACGACGGTTGCGTCGGCCGTCAGCGCCGCGATCACAAGCGCCGCACAGGCCGCCTCGACGGATAAGTCGGACGAGATCATCTTCATGTCGGCCACCAAGCTGGCGCAGATGATTCGTGCCAAGAAGGTTTCGGCCTTCGAAGCGGTGAACGCTTACATCGACCGCCAGCTCATGATCAACGATCGGCTCAACGCAGTCGTGATGAACAGCTATGCCCGGGCGCGCGCCGAAGCAAAGGCCTTGGATGACAAGGCGGCGAAAGGCGAGTTCGTCGGACCATTGCATGGCGTGCCGATGACGATCAAGGATTCGCTCGACACCGAAGGCGTCATCACCACCGGCGCGACCTACGGCCGCCAGCAATATGTGCCGACGAAGGACGCCACCGTCGTGGCACGCGTGCGCAAGGCCGGCGCCATCCTGCTCGGCAAGACCAACACACCGGAGTTCACGCTGGGCGGACTCAGCGGCATCAGCACCGCAAGCAACCTGCTCTACGGCTCGTCGCACAACCCCTACGATCTCGCGCGCAGCACGGCCGGCTCGTCCGGCGGCGCGGGAGCGATCGTCGCGGCCGGTGGCGCGGCGTTCGACATCGGCTCCGACTGGGGCGGCTCGATTCGCGGTCCGTCGCACAACAACGGTATCGCCGGCATCAAGCCCACCAGCGTCCGCGTGCCGCGCACCGGCCACATCGTCGACTACGGCGGCATCTTCGATCTGTGGCAGCAGCTCGGGCCGATGGTGCGGCGGGTCGAGGACATTGCGCTCATCACGCCCATCATCAGCGGCCCGGATTTTCACGACGCTTCCTGCGCGCCAGTGCCCTGGGCCGATCCTGCGAAGGTGGACCTGAAGAAACTGCGCGTCGCGTACTGCGTCGACAACGGCGCGCAAGGTCGCAACGCGACCGAAGAGGACACGAAGAAGACCGTACGGCAGGCCGCCAAGTGGCTGGAAGGCGCAACCCAAAGCGTGCAGGAAGACGTGCCGCAGGAAATCCTGGTGGAGCTGGCGGCTGCGCGCCAACAGCTTTCCAGCGGCGACGCCGGCGCGTTCTACAAGCGCATGGCCGAGAAATGGCATACGACGAACTTCGCGCCGTCGCGCAAGCAGACCATGTCGACTCAAGTCGCGCTGACTTCCGCGCAGATGGTCGAGGCTTGGGAGAAACAAGACTCCTGCAAGTCGCGCTTGCTCGCCTGGATGACGAACTACGACGTGTTCATCTGCCCGACCAACGCCAAGCCCGCGCAGCTCATCGATGCCGACAGCGGCGGCGGCGGGGGCGGCGGCAGCGATGGCGGCTGGCCGTACACCGGCGTCTTCAATTGCACCGGCTGGCCCGTCGTGGTGGTTCGCTGCGGCAGTTCGGCCGACGGCAAGCTGCCTATCGGCCTGCAGGTCGTCGCCGCGCCGTGGCGCGAAGACATCGCGATCGCGGTCGCGAGCCACCTGGAAAGCCGCAGCGGCGGCTGGCAGAAGCCCCCGATCTGAACTACGCGAGGCAGGTATGAGAGCGAAATACTCGATGCTGATGCTGCTCGCCGCGTGCTGCTGGATCGCGGCGGCAGCGCAAGCTGACGTGGGCCTCCCTGGCGTTGCGCTGTTCACGACGGGCGGCACGATCCAGAGCAAGGGTGCCCATCGCCAGAAGCTGATGGAATACAGCGACGGTCGCGTCACGCCGCAGGAACTGCTCGACGACCTGCCCGAACTCAAAGGCATCGCGAATATCGACGTCACCGAAATCAGCAACATCGGCAGCGGCGGCATGAACACGCAGCTGCAGCTCAAGCTGGCCAAGGGCATCAACGCCGCGCTCGCCCGGCCGGACGTCGCCGGCGCGGTCGTCACGCACGGCACGGCGACGCTGGAGGAAACCGCGTACTTCCTGAACCTGGTCGTGAAGTCCGACAAGCCCGTCGTCGTGGTGGGTGCGATGCGTCCGTTCACCGCCGTCAGCCGCGATGGTCCGTTCAATCTCTACAACGCCGTGCGCGTTGCCACCTCGCCGCAGGCCAAGGGCATGGGCGTGCTCATCATGCTCAACGATGAGATCAACGCGGCGCGCGACACCACCAAGACCAACACGTATCGCATGGAAACCTTCGTCGCGCGCGACATGGGCCCGCTGGGTTACGCCGATTCGGATCGCATCGTGTTCTATCGCAAACCCCTCTATCGCCACACGTCTCACTCGGAGTTCGACGTGAGCGCGCTTACCGATCTGCCACGCGTCGACGTCACTTACGCGTACCAGGAGTCGGACGGCGTCGCCATCGACGCCTTCGTGGCGGCCGGCGCAAAGGGCATCGTGCTGACGGCAGGCAACGCCGAAGCGGTGAAGCAAGGCCAGTCCAAGGGCGTCGTGTTCGTACAGAGCGATCGTAAAGGCGCGGGCCGCGTCGTCGAAAGCGAGAAGCAGTTGGCGAAGGGTGTCGCGACTTCCGACAACCTGCCACCGCACAAAGCACGCGTGCTGCTGCGTTTGGCGCTGACCAAGACCACCGACCCCAAAGAGATCCAGAGGATGTTCAATGAATATTGAAGCACCCACCCTCACTGCATCTCACGTTCCCCCGTTCCAACGGGGGAGAGCGGGGCATCACCCTCCCACGGTCGCCGGGGGAGCGCTGGTGAGGGGGCGCGCTTTCATATTGCTACTGACGCTGGCCTTCGCCGCCTCCGCCCAGGAAATCCCTCGCTACGCTCCGGCACCGCCGCTCCCCGCAGCGACGACGAAATTGCCGAACGTCGTGCTGATGTCGATGGGTGGCACCATCGCCAGCCGCGGCGACACGCGCCTGAACATCACCAACTACGGCCGCGGCATGCCGCGCGTCGATCCGCAGGATTGGTACAAGGATCTGCCGGAGCTCGCCGGCATCGCGAAGATCACGCTCGAAGATCAACGCGCGCCCGAGAACCGCGCGACCGGCAGCGAGACGCACGAAGACCTGGCGCGCGTCGCCCGCCGGCTCAACGAACTGGCGGCCGATCCGCATGTGGACGGCATCGTGGTCACGCATGGCACGAACACCATGGCCGAGACTGCGTATTACATGAATCTCACCGTGAAGACGGACAAACCCATCGTGTTCGTCGGTTCGCAGCGGCCGTGGACCGGTCTCTCCGGCGACGGTCCGCGCAATCTCTATGACGCAGTGCGCGTCGCCGCATCCAAGGAAGCACGCGGCAAGGGCGTACTGCATTGCATGGATCAGTTCATCAATGCCGCGCGCGACGTGGACAAGACCAGCGCCTACCGCGTCGACACCTTCAAAGGCGTGGACGTCGGCGCCATCGGCTTCGCCGATCCGGACAAAGTCGTGTTCTATCGCGAGCCGCTGCGCAAGCACACCACGACTTCGGAGTTCGCCGGCCAGGACTACAAGTCGCTGCCGCCAGTGGAAGTGGCGTTCGCGTATCGCGACGCGCCCGGCTACGTGATCGACGCGATGGTGGAGCACGGCGTGAAGGGCATCGTCGTGGAAGGCACCGGCGCCGGCAGTCCGACTACGGGCGAGACCGAAGCGTTGAAGCGCGCGCAGGCAAAAGGTGTCGTGGTCGTCGCGACGGCGCGCACCAACGGCGGGCGCGTGCAGGACACGCCGCGGCGCCGCGAAGCGAAGATAGTACCGGGCGACAACCTCGTGCCCGAGAAGGCCCGCATCCTGCTGCAGCTCGCGCTGACCAAGACGTCCGACCTGGGCGAAATCAAACGCATTTTCGACGAGTACTGACATGAAAGCTGCGCTCGCCGCGAGTCTGGTTGGCTGCGCGTTGCCGCTGCTTGCGGCCGCGCAAGCGCCGCACGTGTACGAATTGAAGGCGTCGCCGCAAACCGTGCATCGCAGCTTTTTCGATGCGTCGCTGCCGCCGGTGCTGACGATCGAATCCGGCGACATCGTCAAGCTGGAAACGGCGACGGGCAATCCGCGCTATTTCGAAAGCCTCGGCGTGCCGAAGGAAAAGATTCCCGCCGAGTTGTACGCGGTGTTCGAAGGCGTGGAAGGCAACGGCCGCGGCGATCACACGCTTAACGGACCCATCGCCGTGCGCGGCGCGCAGCCCGGCGACACGCTGGAAATCAAGATCCTCTCGGTGGACGTGCGCCTGCCCATCGCGGGCCAGAGCTTCTCGCCGAACCGTGCCACGCTGCCCGAACAATTTCCGTACAAGAAAGACCGCGTGCTGTGGATCGACCTGAAGAAGCGCACCGTCGAATACGCGCCCGGCGTCGAAGTACCCGTGGCGCCGTTCTGGGGCGTGATCGGCGTCGCCCCGCCGGCCGGCATGGGACGCGTCGCGAGCGGCGCGCCGAACGTGTTCGGCGGCAATCTCGACAATCGCGATCTCGGCGCCGGCAGCACGCTCTATCTGCCGGTGCACGCCGCGGGCGGCCTGCTTTCCATCGGCGACGGACACGCGGCGCAGGGTCACGGCGAAGTGTGCGGCGGCGCGATCGAGACGTCGCTGAAGGGCGAGATCCAGGTGATCCTGCACAAAGGCGGCAAACGCCTGCGCTGGCCGCGCGCGGAAACGCCGACGCATTACGTCACGATGGGCCTGAACACCGACCTCGACGAAGCCGCGCGCATGGCGACCTCGGAGATGCTCGACTTTCTCGAAGAGAAGAAGGGCCTGTCGCGCGACGACGCCTACATGCTGGCAAGCGGCTCGATGGATCTCATCGTCACGCAGATCGTGGATGGCACCAAGGGCATCCACGCCATGATTCCCAAGAACCTGTTTCGCAAGTGATCGAACCCGCGGGAGCCGCCATGCCGACACATACGGATCGTAGCGCCACTTTGCATCATGCCGGCGCGGTCATGACCGTGTTGCTGGGATTGGCGGCCGCCTTGAGCGGATGCGGCAAGCCCGCGTCCGAAGACGCGGCAGTCAAGCTGGCGCCGGCGCCGGGACCGTTCCAGCTGGAAGAGGCAACCATCGTCGGCATCCAGAACGCCATCCTCGCCAAGCAGATCACGACGGTGGGCGTAGTCGAGGCGTACCTGAAGCGCATCAAGGCTTACAACGGCACCTGCGTGAAGCAGCCCGACGGGCTGCTCGGCGCGGTGACGACGATTCCGAACGCGGGTCAGATCAACGCGCTGTCCACGCTCAACCTGCGGCCGGAAACGCGCAAGTCATGGGGCTTCGACGATCGCAAGGCGCGCAGCATGACGGACGCCGTGGATGCAGATCCGCAGATGCCCGATGCGTTGGAAATCGCGGCGGCGCAGGATGAGTCCTTCAAGAAAACCGGCAAGCTGGTCGGACCGCTGCACGGCGTCGTGATGGCGTTCAAGGATCAATACGACACGTTCGACATGCGCTCGACCTCGGGCGCCGATGCAGCCTACGCCAACGATCGGCCGCCTGATGACGCCACCTTCATCGCGCGGCTGCGCGCGGCCGGCGCCATCGTGCTCGCGAAAGCCAACGCCGCGGAGTACGCCGACGGCGGCGCGCGCAGTTCGTTCGGCGGCGTCTTCTGCAATCCCTACGACACGCAGCGCTCGCCCAGCAATTCCAGCAGCGGCTCGGGTTCCTCCGTCGCGGCCAACTTCGTGACCTGCGCCATCGCCGAGGAAACCGGTTCGTCGGTGCGCGGCCCGGCGCGCGCCAACAACGCCGTGGGCATCGCGCCGACGCAGGAGTTGATCAGCCGCGACGGCATGATCCAGCCCGGCATCAATACGCGCGTCGGCCCGATCTGCCGCACTGTCGAGGATGCGGCGCGCATTCTCGATGTGTACGCAGGCTACGACCCCAAGGATGAACTGACGGTCTTCAGCATTGGACGCAAGCCGTCCGAGCCGTACTACGCCTACTCCAAATCGGGCAAGCTCGAGGGTGTGCGTATCGGCGTGGTGCGCGAACTCATGAATCGCAAGGAACTGGGCGACGCGTCGGCGCAGACCATCGATCTCGTGGACAAAGCGCTGGAAGACCTGCGCAAGCTCGGCGCCGAGATCGTCGATCCAGGCGCGGACGGCGCACTGCTGACGCAGTGCTTCCGCAAGTACGTGCCCAAGCTGGGCAACAAGCTGGTCGCGAAAAAATATCCCGAGCTGTTCCCGCTCAACAAAGACGGCACACCCAAGGGCGATCACGTCGCGACGCTGGTGGCGATGGTGATGGACCCGTCCAAGGCGCCGGAGAAACTGTCGTTCATGGAGATGCCGCGCGGCGAAGCGCCCGGCGAGGGCAAGTTCACCATCAATCTGTACCTGGCCGAGCGCGGCGATGCCAATATCAAGAGCAACACCGACCTGATCGCCAAGGCGAAGTTTCACGGCGACGCCAACTATCCCGATCGCAAGGCGCAGCGCGTCGAGGACGAAACGCCGATGGAAGTGGACATGGGCGCGCGCATGCTGGACCGCTTCATGGTGCAGACGACGGTGCTGCAATGCATGGAAGAGCTGAAGCTCGACGCGATGACTTATCCCACGTCGAACACGCCGCCGGAAATGCTCGGCTCGCCGACGGGAGCGGGCGGCGGTGGCGGCAGGGGCCGGGGCTCATCGAGCGCACTAGGCCGGCAAGGTTTTCCGGCGATCACCGTGCCGGCGGGATTCACCACTGAAGTATGGGATCGCGAGCGCGATCCGCAGGCGCCCAAGGGCGAGAACGGCCAACCCGGCACCAAGCTGGTCGGTCCGGTGGCAGCGAAGGTGCCGGTCGGCATCGACTTCGTCGCCCGTCCCTTTGCCGAACCCATGCTGTTCAAGATCGCTGCGGCGTACGAAGCCGCGACCAGGCACCGCATGCCGCCGCCCGCCTTCGGCCCCGTCGAAGCGGGGCAGTGATGGCGCATCGACACACTGGACACACTCACACTCACACTCACAATCCCAATCGGCAGCCCTTCAAATGAACATGACGCGACGCGAATTCACTGCGCTGGCCGCCAGCGCCGTAGCTGTGCAAGCGCTTTCCCGTTCGGCTTTCGCTGCGCCCACCGCCGCCGATCTGACCAGCCTCACGTTGAGTGATGCGGCGGCGAAGGTGCGGGCCGGCACGCTCACGTCGATGCAACTCACCGAAGCGTGCCTGGCGCGCATCGCCGTCTACGATCCCAAGCTCGATGCTTTCATCACCGTGATGAAGCAAGCGGCGCTGGCCCACGCGCAGCAGCTCGATGCCGAGCAGAAGGCTGGCAAGCTGCGCGGGCCGCTGCACGGCGTGCCCATTGCGATCAAGGACATCATCGATACGGCGGGCACTCGCACCACGGGCGGCAGCGCCTTGTTCGAGGATCGCGTGCCGGCCGAAGACGCGACCGTCGTGGCGCGCTTGATTGCGGCGGGCGCGGTCATCATCGGCAAAACCAACACACAGGAGTTCGCGATGGGCGGCGGCGAGACCTCGTATTGGGGTCCGGCGCGCAATCCGTGGAATCTCGCCCACAGTACTGGCGGTTCGTCATCGGGTTCAGGCGCCGCGCTGGCCGCCAACCTGGCCTATGGCGCGCTCGGCACCGACACCGGCGGTTCGGTGCGCATGCCTGCATCGTACTGCGGCATCGTCGGATTGAAAGCGACCTACGGACTCGTGCCGATTCGCGGCGTCATGCCGTTGACGCTGTCGCTGGATCACTGCGGACCGATGACGCGCACCGTCGCCGACAACGCGCTGATGCTCAACGCGATGGCCGGCTACGACAGGCTCGACATCACCAGCGTCATGCACGCCAAGGAAGACTACGTCGCACAGCTCTCGCAGCCGGTAACCGGCATGCGCATCGGCCTGCCCGCCAGCTACTTCGACGGGCTGGACCCGGAGGTGGCGAAGGCGGTCGAGGCTGCGGTCGGCGTGCTGGCGAAGCTGACGGCCGGCACGAAGGACGTCAGTCTTCCCGGCGTGACGCACCTCGGCAGCCTGGGCACGCTCGGCGAAACGTATGCGTATCACGAAGAGTTTTTCAAACGCGCTTCAGGCAAGTACATGCTGCCCGAGCGCCGCCGCTTGCAGGCCGCGTCCGAAGCCGACGCGCGCGCAGTGGACTACATCCGTGCCAAGTGGGAGCTGGAACTCATGCGCCGCAAGGTGGATGACGCATTCACCGACTTCGACCTGGTCGTGCTGCCCACGCAGAAGATACTGCCGCCGCCGCTGGAAGAACTTATCAAGAAGGCGATGGATGCAACGCCCGCGAATCCGCGCGTCGTGTCGAACTGCTCGCCTTTCAATGCGCTGGGCATTCCCGCCGTTTCGCTGCCGTGCGGCTTCAGCAAGAGCGGCTTGCCCATCGGCCTGATGATCGCCGGCCCGAATTTCTCGGAAGGCAAGGTGCTGGCGCTCGCGCAGGCGTACGAGCAGGCGACCGAATGGCATCTGCGCAAACCCACGCTCACCCCGAACACTCCCGTGCCGGCTGTGGCCGGCGCCTGACCGCTTGAGAAGAAAACCGACAATGCAAATCAAGAACCCACCGCGCGCTGCGCTGCTTGCCACTGCCGTCGCCGCAGCGTTGCTTGCTTCAGTCGCGGCGCACGCTGCGACGCTGAATATCGAAACGGCCACCATCGCGGAAATCGACGCCGCACTTGCCAAGGGCAAGCTGACGTCGGAGAAGCTGGTCAAGGCGTATCTGAAGCGCATCGAGGCCTACGACAAGCAGGGGCCGACGATCAATGCGGTGATCTATCTCAATCCCAAAGCCGTGGCGCAGGCCAAAGCGCTCGATGCCGAACGTCGCGCCGGCAAAGTGCGCGGGCCGCTGCATGGCATTCCCATCGTGCTGAAGGACAATTTCGACACCTTCGACATGCAGACGACGGCGGGATCGCAATTGCTCGAAGGCCACATTCCGCCCGACGATGCGTATGTGGTGAAGAAACTGCGCGACGCGGGCGCAATCATTCTGGCGAAAGTGAACCTGAGCGAATTCGCCGGCAGCGGCGGCAGCGTCAGCGGCGCTGCCGATCCCGCCATCGTCAAGGCCGGCACGGTGCCGAACGGCTCGAGTTCGGCCGGCGGCCAGACCCGCAATCCTCACGATCTTCTGCGCGGTCCGTCGGGATCGAGCGGTGGTACAGGTGCAGCCATTGCCGCGGCGTTCGCACAGTTCGGCCTCGGCACCGACACGGGCGGCTCGGTGCGCGGACCGTCATCGGCGAACGGCATCGTGGGCCTGAAGCCCACGCACGGCCTGATGAGCCGCGATGGCATCGTGCCGCTCGGCCTGTCGTTCGACACCGGCGGCCCGATGGCGCGCAGCGTCTACGACGTCGCCTTGTCGTTGGGCGCGATGACGGGAGTCGATCCCGCCGACGCGGCGACACAGAAGAGCGCCGGCAAGTTCGACACGGACTACACCAAGTTTCTCAAGAAGGGCGCGCTGCGGGGCGCGCGCATCGGCATCGCGCGTGACTTCATGGGCAAGGACGCCGGCACCGACGTGGTGATGGAGCAGGCGATCGCGAAATTGCAGGAACTGGGCGCAGTCGTCGTCGATCCGATCAAGTATCCGGATCACCTGCTGCAATCACGCCAAGGCATCTACAACCTGGTCGTGAGCGCTGAGTTCAAGCACGACATCGCCGAATACCTGAAGACGACGCGGGACGGCTACCCGAAAACGCTCGACGAAATCGTCGCGCGCGCCAACGATCCCGCCACCGGCTACCGCAGCCCCACGAAGGCGGTCGCGTTGAAATACACGAACTCGGTCGCGCTGACGCTCGACGATCCTGTCTACCTCGCGGCGAAGAACGAAGCACTCGCGGCGACGAAGGCGGGCATCCTCGCACTGTTCGCCAAACATCAGCTCGATGCCATCGTGTATCCCACGTCGCCGCGTCCGGCGACATTGATCGTGCCGGACGGCCCGCCACCGCCGGGCGATTCACCGACGAACTTCGCCAACCAGACCGGCTTTCCGGACTTGATCGTGCCCGCCGGCATGACACCGGAAGGTTTGCCCGTGACGATCTCGTTCTTCGGCACGGCGTTCAGCGAAGCCAAGCTGCTCGGCTACGGCTACGACTTCGAACAGGCGACGCAGGCAATTCACCTGCCTAAGCACACACCCGCGCTGGCGAGCGACATCATTTCTTATTGAGATCTGAATCCAGCCGTCAGCGGCGCGGAGTCGTAGCACGTCCGCTGATGCGTTTCAGCACACCGGCTGATTTCGGCATCTCCTCGCGGATGACCCGACGCAGCACCGATTCGGTGATCGGATGGGTGTCAGTGCCGGCCAGATACGCCTTCAATGCTTCGTTCACCAGCGTCTGATAGCCGCCGCCCGCTTTTTCGGCGCGGGCGCGAAATTCTTCCAGCACGGTATCGTCGATGTAGATCGTGATGCGGGTCTTGCCCTTGGTGGGCGTGAGCGCGCCGCGCTTGGCTTTGGAAAAATCGTATTCAGTTCTCATAGGTACGAATCTCGCTAGGAGTGGCGCGGCGCGCGGAGATCAAGCGGATTTCATCGCTGCGCAACGTGTAGACGACGACGAGAAGCTGCCCGGCGCTGCCTGCGCCGACAGCCACGTAACGCTCTTCCCCCTCTGCATCCGGATCATTCCGGTGCAGCGCGAGCGCATCCATGAACACGCCTTCCGCATCCGCGAAAGACACGCCGTGTTTACGTAAGTTCCCCGCCGCCTTGGCAGGATCGTACTGAAAATCCATTTGCGCTTAATGTATGCATGTTGTGCATACATGTCAACCGCAGTCGGGGTTCGCGGCTGACCGGGGTATTGCTCATGTCCACGTGGGGGTGCGGGCCGGGCGCCCGTCTGTGGTCTTACGGACTGAGTGCACGAGGAACCCATATGCGTCTCCACAGAATCTTGCTTGCCGCGGGCTCGCTATTGCTCGCCGGCGTCGCGCTGGCGAAAGAGCCGCAGTACGAGCATTACGTGCATCTCACGCCGGAAAATTCCACCATCGGTAATTTTCCAGCACAGAAGGCGCCGATTCTGACGATCAAATCGGGCGAGACCGTGCGTATCGATACCGGCGGCGGCGCGGGTTGGCGCAATCCAGCCGTCGATCCTGCGCAGTGGCTGAAGCAGAACAACATTCCCGCGACGGTGGCGGACACTGCGATCAAGGAGACCATTGCGGTGTTGGATCGCACCGTGCGCTATGCCGATATCGCCAACGGCCATCTGATCGTCGGGCCCATTGCCATCGAAGGCGCGATGCCGGGCGATTCCATCGAAGTGCGCATACTCTCGGTGCAGCCGCGCATTCCGTACGGCACGACGGGGCGCGGGCCGGGGCGCGGTCTCAAGCAATTGCCGGAAGGGCAGGAGAAGCCGCCGTCGAAAGTGACGGTGTTCGATCTCAAGCGCAACGTCGGTCTGTTCGGGCCGGGCGTGGAAGTGCCGCTGGGTCCGTTCATGGGCGTGATGGCGTTGCTGCCGCCGGATGCCGATGGGCCGAATCGCCGCAGCGGCCCGCCGGGCGTATTCGCGGGCAATCTCGACCTGAAGGAGCTGACCACCGGCAGCACGCTGTACATTCCGGTGTTTCATCCGGGTGGGCTGTTCTTCACCGGCGATGCGCACGCGGCGCAAGGCGACGGTGAGATCACCGGCACGGCGATCGAGACGGCGAACACGGTGGTGCTCACTTTCATCCTGCACAAGGGCAAGACGCTGAAGGCGCCGCGTGCCGAGACCCCGACGCATTACATCGCCATCGGCCTGGACCCCGATCTCGACACCGCCATGCAGATGGCGGCGGACGAGACTGTCGATCTGCTGAAGGATCTGCAGGGCATGGATATGTTCAGCAGCCTGCCGCTGGCGAGCATGGCCATCGACTATCGCATCACGCAGATCGTCGACGGCACGAAGGGTGTGCACGCCATGATTCCCAAGAAGCTCTTCGTCAACGCGAAGCAGGATTATTGGTACAAGCCCTGAACGGGTAGCTCATCTGCATTTTGCCGCCTGCCTCTGGTTGGCAATGCTTTTCAGTATTCGTAGGTTGGGCTGAGAGTCCGCGAAGCCCAACGACCTCGATGGCACAAGCCGTGAGGCGCGAACTCATATTGTCCGCCTACCCCCGACCGGAAACGCTTTTCAGGACCGGCCGTGAATCCGTCCCTGGAGGCCTTCGACAAAAACGTCCTGTTTTCGACGATCCTGAAAAGCGTTTCCGGTCGGAGGCAGGCTGCGTTGTCATGTGGCCTGCTTCGTCAGGACGGAGGCTGCGCCGACATGTAGGGGGTGGCCACTGCGCGCCGTCTGAAGGATACAAGCGGGCTCGCATGGGGCGAAGCATCGCGCAGCGGGAATCCTTCATGAAGCATTCGACTCGACGCACCGTTGCACGTGCGGCTCTCCTGATGACCAGCGGCATGGCGACGTTTGTGGCGCTGCTGACGGGTGCTGTTGTACAAGCCGACGCGCCGGGGAAGTTTCATCTGGAAGAGGCGACTATCACCGATATCCAGAACGCCATCATGGCCAGGCAGCTCACCTCCGAGGCGCTGGTCAACCTGTATCTGAAGCGCATCAAGGCTTATGACGGCACTTGTGTGAAGCAGCCGCAGGGCATTCTCGGTCCTGTCACGACGATTCCGAACGCGGGGCAGATAAATTCGCTGCAGACGTTGAACCTGCGGCCGGCGAAGCTGAAGAAATGGGGTTTCGACGCACGCAAGGCGCGCAGCCTCACTGACAAGGCCGATGCCGATCCGAAAATGCCCGACGCGCTGGAAGTCGCCATTGCGCAGGATCAGGAGTTCGCGCGCACCGGCAAGCTCGCCGGGCCGCTGCACGGCGTCGTCATGGCCGTCAAGGATCAGTACGACACCTTCGACATGCGCACGACCGCGGGCGCCGATGCGTTCTATGCGAACGACCGGCCGCCTGCCGATTCGACGTTCGTCGAGCGCTTGCGGGCCGCGGGCGCCATCATCGTCGCGAAATCGAACCTGGGCGAATATGCGTCTGGCGTGCCGCGCAGTTCCTACGGCGGCACGTTCTGCAACCCTTACGACACGGAGCGCAGCCCGCGTGGTTCCAGTTCGGGTTCCGGCTCGGCGGTCGGCGCGAACCTGGTGACGTGCGCGATTGCTGAAGAATCGGGTTCCTCCATTCGCGGTCCTGCCAGCGCGGCCAGCTCGGTCGGTATCGCCGGCACCGAAGAGCTGGTCAGCCGCAAAGGCATGGTGCAGATCGGCATCAACACGCGCGTCGGCCCGATCTGCCGCACCGTTGCGGATGCCGCCCGTGTTCTCGACGTGATCGCAGGCTACGACCCGAAAGATGAGCTGACCGCTTTCAGTATCGGGCGCATGCCGCCGCAGCCGTATGTGAGCTACGCGAGCCAGCAGCGGCTCGATGGCGTGCGCATCGGCGTGGTGCGCGAGTACATGAACAAGAAGCTGTTCACCGCCGCCGACGAACAGACCATCGACATCGTCTCGCGTGGTGCGGAAGACCTGAAGAAACTCGGCGCGACCATCGTCGATCCAGGTCCGGAAGGCGATCTGTTCTCGAGCTGCCTGAAGAAGTACGTGCCGCAGGACGACAACAAGCTGTTCACGAAGCGTTTCCCGGAGATGTTTCCGGTGGATGCGCAGGGCAAGCCCAGCGCCGATCACACCGCCAAGCTGCTCGACATGAAGATGGATCCGTCTCTTGTGCCGGAGAACGTCACGCTGCGCGATTTCGGCGGCTCTGACACCGACGGCCAGAACAAGTACATGCTCAATCTGTACCTGCGCGAGCGCGGCGATGCGAAGATCAAGAGCAATGCCGATCTCATCGCGAACTCGAACTTCCACCAGGATCCGACGTTTCCGGATCGCAAGCGCGCCCGCGAGAATGCCGAGAAGGTGAAGGAGTACAACATGGCCGAACGCCTGTTGCGCCGCTTCTCCGTGCAGCAGGTGATGCTGCAATGCATGGCAGAACAGAACCTCGACGCGCTGGTGTATCCGACCAGCAACCTGCCGCCGACCAAGCTTGGTGCGCCGGCCGGGCCGCCGATCAACGGCCGCAACGGCACTGGCGTATGGAGCTTCATCGGCGCACAGGGATTTCCGGTCATCACCGTGCCGGCCGGCTTCACGACGCAGGTTTACGATCTGATCCGCGATCCGAACGCACCGCAGACACCGGAATCGGCGTGGCCGACAGGCGGCGGCGGAGGTGGCGGGGAGAGTCGCTTGCCCGGCGACGATCACACGCGGCTCATCGGACCGATTGCGGCGCAGCTGCCGGTCGCGATGGACATCGCCGGCCGGCCGTTCTCCGAACCGCTGCTGTTGAAGATCGCGTCGGCGTACGAGAACGCCACGCATCATCGCGTGCCCCCGGCGGCGTTCGGCCCGCTGAAGGGAGAGCCATAACAGGCGCGTGCATGCTGGCCTTCAATCTCACGGCGGCCGAGTTTCGCGGCCAGTTCTTCGAGAAGAACGTGCGCCTGCAAAAGGGCGCGCTGAGTGAGGCGGTGCTGGGCTGGTCGGATCTCGACCAGCTTCTCTATCAGATCGACGCGGGCGAACCTGCGCTCAAGCTCTTCAATCAGGGTGCGGTCCCGGACCACGCCTACACCGAAGACGTCGTGGAAATGGGCCAGCGACGGCGTCGGCTGAACAAGGCGCGCTTCTACGGCCAGATGCGCAGCGGCGCGACGCTGGTGATCAACCGCTTCGAAAATTTCTCGATGCCGGCGCGGCGCTTGTGCGCCGAAGTTGCCGCCTTCGCCGGCTTGCAGACCATGAGCAACGGCTATCTCAGCTTCGGTGGCCGCGGCACGTTCGGCAAGCATTGGGACACGCACGACGTGTTCGCCATCCAGATGATGGGTCGCAAGCGCTGGCAGGTGTTCGCGCCGACATTGCCGTTGCCGCTGCCGCAACACACGAGCGAGCGCGCTGCGCCCGAGGGCGCGACCCACCTCGTGCTCGACTGCGTCCTGGAGCGGGGCGACCTTCTATACATTCCGCGAGGCTGGTGGCATCAGACAATACCGCTGGAAGAAAGCAGCTTTCACTTGTCCGTCGGCACCTATGCCGCGACGGTGTACGACTTCTTCATGTGGGCCTGCTCGCGTCAATTGCCGGGATTGCAGTCGGCGCGCGCGGCATTCAGCAGCGTCGGGGATCGCGACGCTGTAATGGACGATTTGCTGCGCGGCCTGAATGGCGCACTGCGCGATCCGGCGCTGTGGGAAGATTTCCAGCGCGAACTGGTCCAGCGCGAGCGCTTGAATTCGGAGTTCCAGCTCGGCGTGTTTCTCGATCCAGCCAGCCACGGCTTGCCGCCGGGGACAACGGTCAGGTTGACAAGCTGCTATCCACAGGGCGGCGATCAGCCTGAAGTGCTGGTCAACGGCGCGCGCTTGCGCCTCGATCCGGCCAGCCACGCGGTCATCAATGCGCTGCGCGGCGCGCCGTTGCGGTTTCATGAGCTATGCGGCCGCCTGGCGCAAACCCCAAAGAATGCGCTGGAGCGTGCGGTGCTGGATCTCGCGCAACATGACATTGTGACGTTGTCGTAAGCCCCCGCGGGTGGGGTTACCTCACCGGCCGCCGTCTGACCTTGAGAACAAGGTGACGGAACTCCCCATTTGACGCGATCCAATCCATGCAGCCGGCGTTGAAGTTTTGTGTCTGGGCGGTGGTGGCCCTGCTGCTGGTGGGCGGCATCGCGGCGCCAAAGGTGTTGCTACATCTGCACGCATCCACGTCCGGTAAATCGGGTGAGGGCAAAGCAGGTGAGGGCAAGAAGGGTGGCGGCAATCGCGCGCCGCTGAAAGTCACCGCTTTCACGGTACACGCAGGCAAGCTCGCCGAGGTGGTGACGTCCACCGGCACGCTGATCGCCGAGGAAGGCGTCGAGCTGCAAGCGGAAACCAACGGCAAGGTCATCGCCATTCATTTCACCGAAGGCGGTCGCGTCAAACAGGGCCAGCTGCTGATCAAGCTCAACGACGCCGACCTCGTCGCGACGCGCGAACGCGCCAAGTATCGCAAGCAGCTCGGCGTGCTGCGGGAGCGACGCATCGCGCAGCTGCTCAAGCAGGGCGTGGCGCGGCAGGAGGAATACGACACAGCGCTGAACGAACTCAACGTGCAGGAAGCCGAAATCGAACTGACCGAGGCGCAGATCGCCAAGACCGAGATCCGCGCGCCGTTCGACGGCGTGGTCGGCCTGCGCTACGTGAGCGAAGGCGCGTTCGTGAACGCCGCCACGCGCATCGCCACGCTGCAGCGGCTCGATAGATTGAAGGTGGACTTCTCGGTGCCGGAGAAATACGCGACGCGCGTGCGCCTCGGCAGCGCCATCGGCTTCACCGTCGCAGGCGGCGGCGGCAGCTTCAAAGGCCAGATTTACGCGTTCGACCCGCGCATCGACACCGCGACGCGCACCGTCCAGATCCGCGCCGTCTGTCCGAATCCCGATGGCGTACTGTTGCCAGGCGCGTTCGCGAGCGTGACCGTAACGCTGGGCCAGCTCGATGATGCGCTGCTGGTGCCGGCTGTCGCCGTCATTCCCGGATTGAACGAGAAGAACGTGTTCGTCGTCAGCAATGGCAAGGCCGAGCGGCGCTCCGTCGAAACCGGCACGCGCATGCAGAGCACCGTGCACATCCTGTCCGGCCTGAAACCCGGTGACACCGTGATCACCTCGGGCCTGCAGCAACTGCGAGTCGGGCAGGAGGTGATCGTCGTGAACGGGACGTCGACATGAGCTACGCCGAGATCAGCATCCGCCGCCCGGTGCTGACCATCGTCATCTCGCTGCTGATTACGCTGGCGGGCGCGATCAGCCTCACGCAGCTTGCGGTGCGTGAGTATCCGGCTGTCGATCCACCGACGCTGTCGATCACGACGAGTTATCCGGGCGCCGCGGCCGAAGTCGTCCAGGCGCAGATCACCGAGCCCATCGAAGAAGCCGTGAACGCGGTGGCCGGCATTCTCACGCTCACATCCACGAGCCGCGAAGGCGCGAGCCAGATCTCGGCGGAGTTCTCGCTGGACACCGACCTGGACAGCGCGGCCAGCGATGTGCGCGATCAGGTGGCGCGCGCAGTGCGCAATCTGCCGCTGGATTCCAATCCGCCGGTGCTGAATAAATCGCACGCCGATTCCACTGCCATCTTCGGGTTGGCGTTGAGCAGCGACAGCCGCTCGCAACTCGAGCTCGGCGCGTACGCCGATTCATTGCGCGAGCGGTTGCAGACCGTGCCAGGAATAGCCGGCGTGGATCAGCCCGCCGAAAAGCGCTTTGCCATGCGCCTGTGGATGGATCCGGAAAAGCTCGCGGCGTATGGCCTGTCGCCGCTCGAAGTGCGGCAGGCGCTGAACCGCGAAAATATCGAGCTGCCGTCGGGCCGGATCGAAGGCGAGACCGTCGAGCTGCCGGTGAAGACGTTGTCGCGGCTCAACACGGCGGAAGAATTCAACGCGCTGATCGTCAAGCGCAGCGGCGACAGCATCGTGCGGTTCCGCGACATCGGCTACGCGGAGCTGGGGGCGCAGAACGAGCGCGGCGCCTTGAAGATGGGCGACACGCCGATCGCCGGCTTGTACTTCAAGCAGCAGCCGGGCGCGAACCAGATCGAGATCGTCGACGAGCTGCGCCGCCGCATCGAGCAGATCAGGAAGGAAGTACCGCCGGATATCAAGCTCGAAGTGGCCTACGACAACACCGAGTACGTGCGCCGCTCGCTGCTGGAAGTGACCGAGACCATCTTCATCGCGTTCGTGCTCGTGGTGCTGGTCGTGTTCGCGTTCCTGCGCGAATGGCGCACCACGCTGATCCCGGTGCTGGCGATTCCCGTATCCATCGTGGGCGCGTTCGCCGTGATGGAGGCGGCCGGGTTCTCGATCAACACGCTCACGCTGCTCGGCATCGTGCTGGCCATCGGCCTGGTCGTGGACGACGCCATCGTCGTGCTGGAAAACATCTACGCCAAGATCGAGGCCGGCATGTCGCCGCTGCAGGCCGGCGTCACCGGCACGACCGAGATCTTCATGGCGGTGATTTCCACGACGGTGACGCTGGCCGTCGTGTTCCTGCCGCTGCTGTTCATGGGCGGGTTGTCAGGACGCCTGTTTCGCGAGTTCGGCGTGACGATCGCCGGCGCCGTGATGATCTCGGCCGTCGTTGCCCTCACGCTGACTCCCATGCTGTGCTCGCGGCTGCTGAAGCCGCACCAGAGCCACGGCTGGTTGTTCGAGCGCACTGAGCCCTTCTTCATATGGATGGAAGCGGCCTACGAGCGCGGCCTGGCGGCATTCCTGCGCCGTCGCGCCCTTGCGCTGGCGATTCTGGTTGCGGTCGGCGGCATCATCGCCTTGCTGCTGAGCGCATTGCCGCGCGAGCTGGCGCCGCTGGAAGATCGCGGCCGCGTCTGGGTGCGGGCAACCGCGCCCGAAGGCGTGGGCTACGACTACATGCAGAACTTCATGGACGACCTGACCAAGGCCACGTCCGACCGCGTTCCCGAAGCGCACCTGATGATGACGCAGGTGCCGGGCGCGGGCGGCGGCAACGGCGTGCAAGGGCCGATCAACAATGGTTTCGTGCGTATCTTTCTCAAGGACAAGGAAGAGCGCGAGCGCTCGCAGTTCGCCATCGCGGACGACCTGCAGTCGCTGACACGTCAGTTCAATGCCGCGCGCGTCAACATCACGCAGGAAGCCAGCATCGGTGAGCGGCGCGCCAATCAAAGCGGCGTGCAATTCGTCGTCCAGGCCGCGGACTTCGACGTGCTGCAGGAAGCCCTGCCGAAGTTTCTCGAGGAGGCGCGCAAGAACGAAGTGTTCACGTTCGTGGATAGCGACCTGAAATTCAGCAAGCCCGAAGTGCAGGTCACCATCGACCGCGACAAGGCGCAGGCGCTGGGTGTGAGCACGCTGGACATCGCGCAGACGCTGCAGTCGTCGCTCAGCGGACAGCGCTTCGGCTATTTCATCTACAACGGCAAGCAATACGACGTGATTGGCCAGCTCACGCGCGACTTCCGGTCGCGGCCCGGCGACTTGAGCAACATCGCCGTGCGCACCGTCGCCGGCGACGACATGGTGCGGCTGGATAACCTGGTGACGCTGACGGAAAGCAGCGCGCCGCCCGAGCTGTATCGCTTCAATCGCTACGCGGCCGCGACCGTGTCCGGCACCATTGCGAACGGCCGCACGGTGGGCGAGGGCATCGCCGCATTCGAGGCGGTGGCCAAGGCCACGCTCGACGAACGCTTCACCACTTCGCTGACCGGCCAGGCGCGCGATTTCGTCGAGAGTTCGTCGTCGCTGGGCTGGGTGTTCCTGCTCGCGCTCGTGCTCATCTACCTGGTACTCGCCGCGCAGTTCGAAAGCTTCGTCGATCCGCTGGTGATCCTGCTCACCGTACCGCTGGCTCTGGCAGGTGCGCTGTTCGCGCTGTGGTACTTCGGCCAGACGCTGAACATCTTTTCGCAGATCGGACTGATCATGCTCGTGGGGCTGGTGACCAAGAATGGCATTCTCATCGTCGAGTTCGCGAATCAGCGGCGCGCGGCGGGTGCGGCGACTGCATTGATCGCCGTGCGCGAAGCCGCAGCTGCGCGGCTGCGGCCCATCCTGATGACGACGCTCGCCACCATTCTCGGCATCCTGCCGATTGCATTGGCGCTTGGCGCCGGTGCGGAGAGCCGCGTATCGATGGGCATCGCCGTGATCGGTGGCTTGATCTGCGGCGGCGGCCTGACGCTGTACGTGATCCCGGCCATGTACGTGCTGCTAAAGCGGCGCAAAGGCGTCGCCGGCGCGGCAGTGGACACGGGCGCGGCAATACCCGCAGGTGCCACAGAAACCCCAATTACTCCGTGACGGAATGAACTGGAGATTGCTTCGATGGGAATGTCCCGACGTCTTGCTGCAGTCAGCGTGTTTCTCGGCGCCGCGATCGGTGCGCTTTCTGCGGCCGAAGCCGCTGCAAAGTTCGTGCTGGAGGAAGCCACGATCTCGCAGGTTCAGAACGCCATTCTCAGCAAGCAAGTAACCAGCGAGCAGCTCGTGCGCGCCTATCTCGCCCGCATCAAGGCCTATAACGGCACGTGCGTGAAGCAGCCGCAAGGACTGCTCGGTCCCGTCACGACGATTCCCAATGCCGGCCAGATCAACGCGCTCGCGACGCTGAACCTGCGTCCGAAGACGCGCAAGGCGCTGAAGTTCGACGAGCGCAAGGCGCGCAGCATGACGGATGCGCGCGACGACGATCCGGCGATGCCAGACGCTCTGGAAGTCGCCGCCGAGCAGGACCGCAAGTTTGCCGCCACCGGCAAGCTGGCCGGGCCGCTGCACGGCGTGGTGATGTCGATCAAGGATCAGTACGACACCTTCGACATGCGCACCACGTCCGGCGCCGACGCCATGTACGCGAACGACCGGCCGCCCGACGACTCGACGTTCGTGAAGAAGCTGCGCGAGGCCGGTGCCATCATCATTGCCAAGGCCAACATGGGCGAGTACGCGGGCGGCGACCGCAGCGCCTTCGGCGGCACGTTCTGCAATCCCTACGACACCGAGCGCACACCGGGCCGTTCCAGCGGCGGCTCGGGCTCGTCCGTGGCCGCGAACCTGGTGATGTGCTCGGTGGGCGAGGAGTCCGGCCCGTCGGTGCGCAATCCCGCCAAGAACAACAACATCGTCGGGCTCGCGCCGACGCAGGAACTGGTCAGCCGCGACGGCATGATCCGCGCTTCGTTCATGAACGACCGCGTGGGCCCGATGTGCCGCACCGTCGAAGACGCCGCGCGCGTGCTCGACGTGATCGCGGGTTACGATCCGAAAGACGAACTCACCGCCTTCAGTGTCGGACGCGTCCCGCCCGCGCCGTACAGCAGCTTCACGCACGCGCATAGTCTCGACGGCGTGCGGATCGGCGTGGTGCGCGAGTTCATGAACAAAGCGCTGTTCACGCCAGCGGACTCGCAGAGCATCGATATCGTCGAGAGCGCGCTCGATGACTTGCGCAAGGCCGGCGCGACGCTGGTGGATCCGGGTGCGGGCAATGCTCTGTTCCAGGAGTGTGTCGCGAAATACACGCCGACGACGCTCAGCGGCCTGTTCGTCAAGCAGTTTCCGAAACTGTTTCCCGTCGATGCCGCCGGCAAGCCGGCTGCCGATCACGTGCCGCTGCTGGTGAGCATGTCGATGGACCCGACGCAGTTTCCCGAAGGCCCGACGATTCGCGGCCTCACGCCGGAGCGCACGCTCGGTGAAGGCCGGTTTGTGCTCGACATGTATTTGAAGGCGCGCGGCGACGCCAACATCAAGACCACCGACGATCTGATCGCGAAGTCGAATTTCTACACCGACGTGCGCGAAGACAGCGGCTTCTCCGACAAGAAAAAGGGACTCCTCACCAAGCGCGCGGACCAGACGCTCGACCTGGGCAGCCGCCTGCAGAATCGCTTCGCCCTGCAACAGATCGCGCTGCAATGCATGGCGCAACTGCAGCTCGACGTGCTCACGTATCCGACGGCGAACATTCCACCGGCGAAGCTGGGCGCACCGACCGAGCCGACCGTGAACGGCCGGCCCTCGAATGCGTGGACGCTGCTCGGCGCGAACGGCTTTCCCGCCATCACCGTGCCGGCCGGGTTCACGACGCAAGTGTACGACCGCATCAAGGACAGCACGGCGACGGACGGCACGAAGCTCGCGCCGCCCGTCGCAGCGCGCCTGCCGGTGGGCATCGATTTTCTCGCGCGGCCCTTCGACGAAGCCACGCTGCTGAAAGTCGCCGCCGCGTACGAGCATGCGACAAAACATCGTGTGCCGCCCGCGCAATTCGGTCCGCTCGCGCGCGGCTTGTAGGCCGCGTCCCATCGCTGCAAAGCGGTGCATTGCGCGGGTAGGGTGCAAATTCCCAGCGCCGTCTGATTTGTCGAAGCCGTTGATTTGCAGTGTTTCAAGTCACCGGCACGGGATTTGCACCGTCACCGATCAATCCTCAACAGGACACCGTTAAATGAGCAAGACGAAGAGCACCACCACGCGCGCTGCAGTGACAGCCGCATGCACGCTCGCGGCGCTGTGGGGTGCCGCGGCGCTGCCGGCAGAGCCGGCGAAAGTGAATGCCGTCATCGGCGAGCAAGTGAAAGCGGAGGAAGCGGCGCGCGCCTCGCAGAAGCGGGTGGAGCAACTCGACGAAGAGACGACCAAGATGCTGGCCGACTTCCGCCAGATGACGGCGGAGGCGCAGAGCCTCAAGGGCTACAACGAACAGCTCGGGCTGCAGGTGAAGTCGCAGGACGAACAGCTTGCGACGATGAGCCAGCAGCTCACTGAAATCGAAACCACTTCGCGCGAAGTCCTGCCGATGATGAACCGCATGCTGGCCACGCTGGAGCAGTTCGTCTCGCTCGACTTGCCGTTCCTGAAGGAGGAACGCGGCAACCGCATCGCGCTGCTCAAGGAAATCATGACGCGCGCCGACGTCTCCACCTCCGAGAAGTATCGCCGCCTCGTCGAGGCCTACCAGATCGAGATGGAGTACGGCCGCACCATCGAAGCCTATGAAGGCAAGATCGAAGACAAGACCGTCGACTTCCTGCGTTCCGGCCGCGTCGCGCTGATGTATCAGACGCGCGACGGCAAGGAGACCGGCCACTGGGACGCGACCGCCAAACAATGGAAACGTGACGACGAGTACCACGACGCGATGGTGTCCGGGCTCAAGGTCGCGAAGAAACAGGCTGCTCCCGATTTCATTGCCGTCGCCGTACGGGCTCCAAAGGAGATCAATTGATGTCCACGCGAATTCCTTCCCAATCCAGCTGCCTGTCCACTTCTTGGGCTGCGTTGGCGCTGGCACTCGTACTGTCGCCATTGGCCATGCATGCGCATGCCGCGACGCCTGGCAACCTCGACGAGCTGCTCGAACAGACACGCTCGGCGCGTACGCGTGAAGCCACAGCCAATCAGGAGCGCGAGGCGAAGTTCCTGGCCGAACGCAACAAGCAGGCGGCCATGCTCGCTGAAGCGCGCGCCGAATTGACGGAGCAGCAACGCCGCAGCACGGCGTTGTCCACCGCCTTCGACGCCAACGAGAAGAAGCTGACGGAGAACCAGGCGCAGCTCGATGCGCGCGCCGGCAACCTCGGCGAAATGTTCGGCGTGGTGCGCCAGGTGGCCAACGACTTCTCATCGGTCGTGCACAATTCCATCATCAGCGCGCAGTTTCCCGACCGCGAAGCGTTCGTCACCAAGCTGGCGCAGTCCAAGTCGCTGCCGTCCATGCCGGAGCTGGAGCGCTTCTGGTTCGAGCTGCAACGCGAGATGACCGAGACCGGCAACGTCGCACGCTTCAAGACCAAGGTCGTCTCGACCAAGGGCGAGGCGGTGGACGCGACCGTCGTGCGCGTCGGTCCGTTCAACGCCAGCAGCGGCGGCGAATACCTGAGCTATCTGCCGAGCCAGCAGCAGATGGCCATCATGGCCCGCCAGCCCGGCGGCAAATTCCAGGGACCGGCGTCGGCGCTGGAAGATTCCAAGGACGGCTACGTCGAATCGTTCGTCGATCCGACGCGCGGCGTGCTGCTCTCCATCTACGCGCAGCGGCCGAACGTCATCGAACGCATCGAGAAGGGCGAACTGGTGGGCTATATCATCATCACCGTCGGCTGCGTCGGCGCCATCCTCGCGCTGTATCAGCTCTTCTATCTCGCCCAAGTGCGCGGCAAAGTGCGCAACCAGCTCAAATTCCAGAACGATCCCGTACCCGACAATCCGCTCGGCCGCGTGCTCGCCACGTTCAAGGGCGACAAGGAGAAGTTCGAGCAGGACGCGGAAATCGTCGAGCTGCGGATTTCCGAGGCGGTACTCAAGGAAGTGCCCAGGCTCGAACGCTTCCAGGCGTTCCTGCGGCTGGCCGTGGCTGCCGGTCCGCTGCTGGGCCTGATCGGCACGGTGGTCGGCATGATCATCACGTTCCAGAGCATCACCGAGTCGGGCTCCAGCGATCCGAAGCTGATGGCCGCGGGTATCTCGCAGGCCATGATCGCGACGGTCCTGGGCCTCGGCATCGCGATACCGCTGCTGTTCGCCAACGCGTGGCTGGTGTCGCTGTCGAAGTCCATCGTGCAAGTGCTGGATGAACAGAGCACGGGCCTGCTCGCCGAACGCCTGGAAGGAAAGCAACATGCTTGACGTCATCACCGCGCCGTTCTCCGCCTTTCACACCATGCGTGAGCTGGGCGGGCCGGTCGTCAACTACATCTTCATGGCATGCGTGCTGATGTGGGCCATCGTGATCGAGCGCTACTGGTACTTCCGTGCCGTGCTGCCGAATGACGCGGCGCGGATTCTGGCGGAATGGTTCCGGCGCACCGACCGGCAGACCTGGGCCTCGCACCAGGTTCGCCGGGCGATGATCTCGCGGCTCAACTCAGGGATGGACCGCAACCTGCAAGTGTTGCGCGTGCTGGTGCCGATGTGCCCGCTGCTGGGCCTGCTCGGCACCGTCGGCGGCATGTTGGAGGTGTTCGACTCGATGGCGGCGCGCGGCTCGGCGGATGCGCGGTCCATGGCCAGCGGTATTTCCGAGGCCATGATCTGCACGCTTACCGGCCTGGCCGTCAGCATCACGGGCCTGTACCCGGTGTACTACTTCAAGCGCCGTGTGCGCCACGAAACCGAGCTGCTGGCCGATAAATTCGCTTACTGACACCCTTCGCTTACTGACACCCAAGGAACCTTGCCACTCATGCGACAGCGAAGAAACCTGGCCCACGAAAGCGGCGAGACCGGCATCGACCTGGCACCCATGCTCGACTTCGTGCTGAACCTGCTCATCTTCTTCATCATCACCGCAGTGTTCGCCAAGGAGATCGGGCTGACCGTGAGCCGGCCGAACACCACCAGCGCGGAAAAGAAGGAATCCGGCAATATTATCGTTGCCATCGACGGCGCCGGTGACATCTGGATCGAGAAGCGCCGCGTCGACGTGCGCGCCGTGCGCGCCGCCATCGAACGGCTGCATGCGCAGAAGCCCGACGATTCGGTGGTCGTCGCCGCGGAGAAGGGCGCGCACACCGGCATCCTGGTGCAAGTCATCGACCAGGTGCGCCAGGGCGGCATCCAGAGCGTATCGATCGCAGCGACCGAGAGGACAGGCTAAATGCAATCACGCCGCCACGCATCCGAAGAAAGCGACGAGACCGGCATCGATCTGGCGCCCATGCTGGACTTCGTGCTGAACCTGCTGATCTTTTTCATCATCACGACTTCCTTCATCAAGGAGGCGGGTATCGTGGTGAACAAGGAGCAGGCGCTGACCGCCGAGAGCAAGGATTCAGGCAACATCCTCATCGCCATCCGTCCCAACGGCGACATCTGGATGGACAAGCGCCGCGTCGACATCCGCGAAGTGCGGCCGCTGATCGAACGGCTGCACGTCGAACGGCCCGAAGACACGGTCGTCGTCATCGCCGACAAGGAGGCCAGCACCGGCATGCTCACGCAGGTGATGGATCAGGTGAAGCTCGGCGGGGTCAGCGACGTTTCCATTGCCACCGCACCGATGGCCGGGTAACCCATGAACGCAACCACTTTGCCATTCCGTCCCGCCATGGGAGCCCCGAAATTAGGCGTCCTGATCGCGAAGAGTCCCATGCTCGCCGCGGCGGTGCTGTCCGTGCTGTTCTCGCTGGTGTTGTTCGCCTTGCTGTATTCGGCGATCCACGCCGGCAAGTTCGTCGCCGAAAAATCCGAAGTGCTGCAGACCATCGATTTCGTGCGCCTGAAGCGCGATTCGGAAGTCGAAACGCTGTCGCGCCGCAAGCCGCCACCGCCGCCCGCGCAGCCGCCGCCGCCCGCGAAGATGCGCGTTGCGTCGGCAGCGGTGCAGCAGAACATGGGGGGCATGGAAATCCCCTCGCTGAATTTGTCGGCGTCGGTGACCGGCGGTCCGCTCGGCGGCCAGATGGGCAAGGGCGTGACCGGCATGTTCGACGGCGACCTGATGCCGTTGCAGCGCATCGTGCCGACGTATCCCGCCGACGCGCGCCGCGCCGGCGTCACCGGCTGGGTGCAGCTCGAAATCCTGGTCAACGCCGATGGCTCGGTGCGCAATGCCAAGGTCACGGACGCCAAGCCGCGCGGCTTGTTCGAGGCCGCCGCGGTGACGGCGGTGCTGCGCTGGAAGTTCAAGCCCAAGATCGTGGACGGCAAGCCGGTGGAGCAGCGCGGCTCGCAGAAGATCGAATTCAACCTGAACGCCCAGAAGGCCGGATGAGCATCATGACGTCAGCGCCTAACGCAACCTTGCGCCGGACCATTCAACTCGCGTTGCTGATGGCCGCGTCGCTGGGCGCGGTCGCGCAAGCGGCGGGCGCCGACTGCGCCGCGCCGTCGAAAGCGGACAAGGCGGAAGAAGCCACCATGAGCGAGGGCACCTACCAGGACGTGCAGGCGGCGATGGAGCTGCTTTCCAAGCAGAAGGTGGCCGAGGCCATCGAGAAGCTGAACAAGATCGCCGACAAAGGCAGCGACTACGAGAAGGCCATCGTCAACTACAACCTGGGTTTCGCTTTCAGCTCCAAGAACGACACGCCCGGCGCGGCGAAGGCATTCGCGAAAGCGCTGTCGTTCAACGCGCTGCCGCGCCAGCAGAAGGAGCAACTCCAGTACAACCTCGGCCAGCTCTACATCGTGAGCAGCCAGTACGACGAAGGCATCAAGACGCTGACCGACTACGTGGCGACGGCGTGCGGCGCGGTGCCGGCCGAGGCGCACATCTTCCTGGCGAACGCGTTGTCCGAGCGCAAGCGCTACCAGGAAGCGCTGCCGCAGATCGATCTCGCGCTGTCGAAGGCCAAGGAACCTAAGGAATTGTGGCTGCAGATGAAGCTGGCCATCGGCTTCGAGCTGAAGGACTTCAAGGGCTGCGCCGACGCGCTCGTCGCGCTGATCAGCCTGATGCCGGCCAAGCCCGAATACTGGCGGCAGTTGTCGAGCATGTTCTACGAGATGAAGCAGGACGCGCAGTCGGTCGCGGTGCTGGCGCTGGCCGAGCGCCAGGGCTTCGTGCAGAAGCCGAACGAGATCAAGAATCTCTACAGCGTGTACATGATGATGGAGCTGCCGCTGAAGGCCGGCCTGCTGATGCAGGACGCCATCGACAAGAACAAGATTCCCGGCGACGAAGCGAACCTGGAATCCGTCGCCGACGCCTGGATCAACGCGCGCGAATCGACGCGCGCCGAAACCACGCTCAAACGCCTCGCCGCGATGTCGGAAAAGGGCGATTACTACTTCAAGCTCGGCGCCATGTACGGCGACGACGAGCGCTGGAAGGAATCGAAGGAAATGCTGGAAAAAGCGGTGGAGAAGGGCGGCATGAAGCGCGCCGGCGAAGCATGGATGCGTCTTGCCGTCGCCCAGTATGGCTTGAAGAACACTTCGGCCGCGATCACGGCACTGCAGAAAGCTGTCGGGTACGACGAGACGCGCAAGCAGGCCGGGGAGTGGCTGCGGCACTTGAGCGGGCAGGTCGCGTCAGAGCAGAAAGCGCCTGCCGCTGCGCCCGCCACCTGACACATGAGCGCGGGCATGTATCGGCGCCTTGGCGGTGGTGCCAGTCGGCCACCCGATCCGAGGGGACTCTTTTCGGGACCGGCCGTGAATACATCCCTGTAGGCCTTCGGGCGCGACGTCCTGTCGCTCGCGATCCCGAAAAGAGTCCCCTCGGATCGGATGGCCTTTGCGATCGTGTGCCGATTTTAGGATGAGCCTGTAGGTTGGGCTGAGTCTTCGAAGCCCAACAATCTTGGCGGCGTTAAGAAAGTTGGGCTTCGAAGACTCAGCCCAACCTACAGCCCTTCCCGTGTTGTATCGCTCATCACAGGCACATGCGGCGTTCCGCTCCGCTGCCGAGTCTG
>Ga0307509_10000153_pt1 | contig 106726 bp, 121 predicted proteins | sample 10_EM_MG_FD_202245 | JGI IMG/M metagenome (GOLD analysis project Ga0307509, IMG submission 202245) | Populus trichocarpa ectomycorrhiza microbial communities from riparian zone in the Pacific Northwest, United States - 10_EM | ecosystem: Host-associated > Plants > Roots > Unclassified... | reverse complement strand
CGTCCCAACGCTGGGGCCAGAGGGGGGTGTTAGCAAAACCCGCCCAAGTTTAATAGCATGTTCGGGCCACCCTCATACAGGCGTGGGGCCTCCCCGCGCAGATGCGTGTGCGCCCAAGAACATCTAAAAGCCCATAGAATGTGAGGCAATCGACCTCTAAGTTCTAGGATGACTTTGCCGGTGAAGGTAGGGTAACTTGGGTTCCTCAGTAGGGTAACTGGGACCCATGGGCATAATGATCAAATTCCCAAGGTAGGGTAACTTTGCCCTCTTATGTCTTTAACCGCTCAGGAAGTTCTCCAGTCGACCACAGAAGTCGTCTCGGAGGTCCGTGTAACATTCCCATAAATCTCTTGACCTTATGCGAATGTTTTCCCGAAAGGTTACCCTGCCTAGTAGAGCACCTCAAAGCTACTCAACTATTGTCTAGGCCTTATCCTAGGATTACCAGCCATGTGTATAATATATACGAGACCATACCACCTCTGGATACCACTTGGTATACCATTTGGGCTAAGGTGATAGTGATTGTAGCTACCTATCGTAGGGTCGTTACACCTTCTGAGACTACCTGATTACCACTAGGAAGCCTACCCTACTACCCGTAGGCTAGAATAGACTCCTCTGTGCCCAAGGGACCATTTATGTGTGACCCGTATTTTGGTGGTTACCCATACTCCCCTTATATATCCTGCGAACAACATTTAGTCGGACAGACGGCGACGACATATACGGTGTTACAGCAGCCGCTCCAATGACCTCTTTTTACTAGCAAATATGCAACTATGCTGCAGTCTGGCTATGACGCGCCGTCCCAACGCTGGGGCCAGAGGGGGGTGTTAGCAAAACCCGCCCAAGTTCAATAGCATGTTAGGGCCACCTTAACTCTGGTGTGGAGCCTCCTCACGCAGATGCGTGTGCGCCTAGGAACATCTAAGAACCCATAGAATGTGAGGCAATCGACCTCTAAGTTCTAGGATGCCTTCGCAGGTGAAGGTAGGGTAACTTGGACTCCTCAGTAGGGTAACTGGGGTCCATGGGCATACTGACCAAATTCCCAAGGTAGGGTAACTTTCCCCTCTTATGCCATTAACTTCTCTGAAAGTCCTCCTGTCGACCACAAAGGTCGTCTCGGAGGTTCGTGTACCATTCCAATAATTCTCTTGACCTTATGTGAATGTTCTCCCGAACGGTTACCCTGCCTAGTAGAGTGCCCAAGGCTACTCAACCATTCCCTAGACTTTGTCCTAGGTTAACCAGCCATTGGTATACGAGGTATACAAGACCATACCACCTCTGGTTACCACTCAGTATACCATTTGGGCTAAGGTAGTAGTTATTGTAGCTACCTATCGTAGCGTCGTTACATAGGGAGGTTTGTTGGAGAGGGAGGTATGGGTGGAAATAAATAGAATGTTGTTTGAGGAGAAGGGGCTTAAGAGATTTATTTTGTTTGCGAGAAGATAGGTTGGATAGATAGGAGGTTGAAGGAAGTTAGGTGAAAGGGAGGGAAAGAGAGGAAGGGAAAGTTATTGATGGAAAGGGTGGTGGATGATGGGGGTTGGTTGAGAGAGAGAAACAAGGAGAAGAGGAGAATAGTGTTGTAGCGGGCGAGGATTAGGGGAAGGGCTAATTGGAAGAGAAAGAAAGGAGAGAAAGGAAAGAAAGAAGAGGAAGTGGTGGTATAGAGGAATATGGCAGGAGTGGAAGTAGAGGAGAGACTAAAAGAGGAAGTGAAGAAAGCGGTACGGAATACAGAGATGTTTGTAAGAAATAGAGAGATGTTTGTGAAGGGTGGTAAATTGAAGGGTGGGGGTGTAAAGAAGAATGGAGATAGAGGCGGTAGAGAGGGTAGAAGGGTTATAGGAGAGTTGGGAAATGTGTAAAGGAAGATTGGGAGACGATGAGAAAAAGAATTAAGATCGCTCATATTAATTGAAAGATTAATCCCGACATGACCCATTGCAAGTCATGTTTGGATTGATTACGTAGAGTAACATGGGTGATGGGAGTTTGCCTTGCTTTTTTTATTGTTTTACTTTTGTTTTTTTTGAATCCTGTGATTATTGATTTAGGTACAAAATCCACCATGCAGCTTGCGCTATGGCATATAAAAAACCTTAATTCCAAAAACAAACAAAGGAAAAAACAAAGCTCAAACAACACGTGCCAAATCTCTCCCAGCGGGATCATCAGAACCCTGTCGCATTGTCATCGATGACTAACAAAGGAAAGTATAGTAAAATCCTCCTTATAACCTATGAGGAAAATACTCATAAGTACTAATTAAACTTCCCAGTCCCATTTGCCCACCGCCGCAAACAAACAAAACCAACAAAAGTTATAACCTAAAAAGAGAATACCCTGAAGAAGATCAAGCAGGGAGTTTAAGTCGCAATACCTTGAAGGCCGAGGCCAAGTTAGGGAGTTTTTAGTTAATACGAACTATCTGAGGCTGAATCAGCCTCAGGGGTAGTACTACTGGCCCAATTATGCAACATGGCTGGAGGAAAGCCTGTGTGAGTAGCATAGAGATACTCAGCGAATCCCTGAAGGAGCGGAACTGAGAGCCAGAGAGGAGCATCAGTGTAACCGGTACAGGTTACCAGTTTAGGTATGGATTTGTTTTATGTATTGTTTTAAGATACGAGTTCAGGAGACTTGTATGTTTTGTTAGTTTGTTTTATGTTTTGTTTTAGCATACCAGTTCATGAGACTTGTAAGCCTTGTTATTTGTTACTTGTATTGTTTCAGGATACGAACTCCAAAAGTTCCTAAGCCTTGTTTATTGTTTGATTGTTTATGGGTTAGGTATCGTTTGATGCTTTAGGTTTTGGATATAATTGAGGCGAGATAGATTATTGCAAGTGTTTTTAAACCCCTGTATCTCTCCGGGCTTAGAGAGATCCGACTACCACAGACTGAGTTTTCAATATACTTGGTTGAGCAGTTATCTTCTATTCAGTTCAATTCGAGAATCCCTGAGCTTCGCACAGGCCCAAGGTACTTGGCCTTCTCTTAGTAGTTTCAATAATAGTAATACAGCCTACTCAATTACTTGTTGGCCTCTCCAGTACTTGATCTCGTTTATACCACCAGTTTGGTTAGAGTCAATACCAATATCCCTTTGCAAGACCGCTACCCCACGGGAAGCGGTTACAGTCGGGGCCAATGTCATCCACACCTGAGAGATGGATGAGGCAAGGCTGGACCTTAGCAGAGCAGTGGAGGATCGCCTAATCGAAGGACTCATCGTCTTCCTCACAAAAAGGGCAAAGGGTGCTGGAGTCTCTACTCTTCCAGCAGGTGTGGGCAGCCAGGTGGCTAGCTCCGGTGCGCATCTGGTGGATGCAGCCACATATGAACTGAGGAAGCCCTGTAAAGGCATGCGGAGTCAGAGACGCACCGTATAGGTATGATGGGGGAACTAGAGGGCTCATATCAAGCCGGTCAGTGAGAGGTAATCGTTCTAGAGGGGTTCTGAGGGCTTGGTAGGTAACAGCGGGTTCCCGCAGCAATGACAGAGATACGAGATCGGTTGAGACGAGCGCAAGGATGGGGACTTCCGCGATAAGGTTAGAGATATCATGACACAAGGAGTCTAGGGGAAGGTGCTTGGCAGAGCTAACTGCTGAGCGGTTCTATGAGGTAACGTGAATAGCTTTCGAGGAGCCCCAAAGGAGAAAACAGTGATCATCCGCACAACGGCCTTGGTCCCAGGTGTGCAAAGACTCAGGTATCCGGGCTGTAGCGGGATTAAACTGTGAAGGAGCACAGACCAAGCGGACAGTGGCTGACTGGCGGCGGTGTTTACAGATTGTGTAAATGGGTGGTAGTGAGGCTTTACAGTAAAGAGTACCACAGGCGGTGGTGCAAAAGCAATTCGTTGTCCACCAAAGCACTCCGTGCCAGAAGGAGTTGAGTTTCTTGAGCATAGCTGAGTCTGGGATAAAATGGTCTCAGCCATAGGTACGGATAGGGAGGATAGCGCCAAATACTAGTTTCCTATTGTACCAGGAGGAGAGGCCTTTGCCAGCTGCGCTGAGCGGGCGGATTGTAGTGAAAGAGGCCTGGGCATGATCCAGCCGTCTTCCAAAGTGGATTGAGGATTGGATTGTAGGGGTGAGCCAGTAGCCAAGCCCCCTTACAGCTTGAGAGGGTGGGAAAAGCATGTGGTTGATCACTATGGGGGTAAAGGCAACATCTGAGCGGTCCTTCGGAGTTCTCCAGTGAATGAGTTCAGTTTTGGGGACGGAAAAGGCGATCCCCAGGTCGGCACCCTGTCTTTGGATGACGCTGAAAGGGTGTTGAAGGGAATGGATATTTGAACGTTCAGAGTCCGAGCCGACTATTAAGGGAAGATCATCGACATAAGAGATCACAAGACCTTGTGGGATCGTTGGGTGGAGGCTGGCAATGTAGAGCACAAAGAGAAGAGGGAAAATTGGGGAGCCTTGAGGGGTGGCAACTGCCACTGGGCAGAAGATTTTAGGGGTGCCTTGGAAGATGAGCCGGCATTGGCGTTTGGGGAGGAATGACTTGATCCATGCTACGAGGTAGGCGGAGACCCCACCTTTGGCAAGGATACCAGCCAGCTTGTTGGCACAGACGTTGTCAAAACCACCTTTGACATCTAAGAAAAAGGTTGACACTTTAAGGGAAGCAGCCAGAAGTAGGCGTACTTCATAGATAAGGGTAGCGACAGCGTCAAAACAACCAAGGCCAGTGAGAGACCCACACTGATTGGGGTGTAAGATGCCAAGGGAGCGGGCGGCTACAGCGAGATGCAGGGCAGAAAGTCTCTCAAGGATTTTGGAGACGGTTTCAAGTAACACTATGATATAAAAGTAAGAAGGTATGCGGTAGTGCGGTTTGCCAGGTTTATCCAGGACGATGCCGTTTGCCTTCTTCATGGCTTGGGGGTGATATCTGTGGGTGAGAAGAGGAGTAAACAGAGATGGGAGGAGTCATTCATTGGCCTTATGGACTCGCTTTCAGATAGGATAGGCGATGCCACTTGGGTCAGGGGCAGAAGTATTAGAGGATTTTAGAAGTGCTGAGGACACTTCTAATGGTGAAACGGGAGAAACGTCCTTAAATGCAGTAAGTATGAGGGGTGGGGGAGGCCAGGGTCTAGGAGGAAAAAATGTTGTAGCAGTGTATTGTTGATTTCGGTGGGGCAAGAGGCATTTTCAAGTGTGGGGAAACAGTCGGGAGCTCTGCCAGCTGTGATTTTTCGAGCATCCTATACCGATCGCGAGTCGACATCAGCGAGGAACTGCAACCAGTTGTTAGGCGGGAGCCTATCTCAAAGTCTTGCGAGATAACTCAGGCCGATAATCTTAATCGTAGACGGAGATTGTCTAGGAAGGCTCAATGTTTCAAAATAGAGGTAGGTAAAGTGATAAAGATTTCTAGCGTAAAAACTTATATTGATAAGATCTCTTCTCCGTTGCTTGATAATGTTCAAATAGCTCCGGAGGCACCTCGATATTTATATGCCGCGTCTGGGTGGTCGCGGGCTACATCTAGTTTTCATACTAACTAAGTACCTACTAACAACTCCAGCTTTCTTCTTAAAAGTGAGAACACTATTTGACCCTGACTATTCTGTTATCTCACTTCGACTTCCGAATCGCAACACCATGGAATTACCTGACGGTGCTCCCACACATCAGTCCATTGGTTACGATCCATCTTCGTCGGCATAGAGTCTTGCTTACCATTCGCATACGCAGAATGGTCTTCATAATCGAACCAACAAAGGGGCCAGCTTTGTTATCGAACCTCTCAGCATTGCAGACATATTCTGCGACCGACATCTGCGAGGCATAAGATAGACTTGTCATGATAATCGCACCAATAGCCATTATCCCTCCATAGTCATATTGTTATCGAATGGTTCCATCAGTATCAAGAAAATACTATTGACGTGTGTGAGTACGGGTATGTCTGATTTCTCAAACTACCTCATCCAACAACACCATTCACTTCTGCGACTTTCATCGCGAGAGCGTGGAGTATAGAAGGTGTTGCTTAACCATTGTCCGTAAAAACGTCCCGTCACTTAGTGACCACCTTCGCAACTTTCATCTTTAGTGCTCAGTAGGTTTATGCGACGTCGACCAATTTGGCTCGAACCACTTGCATATGCTCGCCAACGATCTTCCCTCATATATCCTGCGAACGGGATCCGGTCGGACGGACGGCCGCGATGTATACAGGGCTACGAGGAGGGCTCCAATGACTATGTCTTTGGTGAGGGGACGCAACTACCGCAGTGTCTGCCGATGTAGTGCCGTCCCAACGCTGGTGCGGGAGGGGGATGTTGGCTTGTCCTTTTGAACTTAGAATCCTAAGGTAGGGTAACTATAGGTCTTTATTCACTAAGGAAAGGCTAAGCCTTCCGGTATGCCTAACACCAGTGCACTCTCTTGGCGGATTGAATAGCCTTGAAATAGGTGATCCGTGCTAAGCGGGCCTGGGAGGGGAAGGCCTGATTCTTTCTCATGAGGCGTATGGTGTGGTGATGGATGCAGCGAAGCTGAGTGAGTTCTGGAGTCCACCACGGTTTAGAGTAGGAGGACGGGCGTCTGAATGGGGTATTGGAGGTGATTAGGTGTGTGATCTTGGCGAGGCAGTCATCAACCCAGAGGTCAAGGGGGTGTGGGGTGGGGAGAGCCGGGGGGGCGGCAAGCATATTTTCAGCGAGGAGAGGAGAGATGTGGTCCCAATCTGTGTATTTCCAGTAAAGGCCTCTGGGCGGAGGCTTTAAGAGCGGAGTAGAAAGCACGATTGAGAGGGCGGTGTGGTCTGATCCAGTAGGCAGGAGTGAGGGGTTCCAGGAGGAAACATATGGGAGCAAAGCAGAGTTGGCGAAAGCCAGGTCAAGGACTGCAGGGCGGTGGTTGGCAGTGAAGGGAAACCTAGTGTAGACCCCTAGTGTGTTGAGGAGAGAAAATGACCGAGCTGAAGCCCTGTCTTGCATTGCTTTATTGTAGCTTAGTACATGAAATGGAAAAAGTTTATAAAAATAAAAAAATAAAAAAAAAAGTCTATCGAACTCTGATTTGGTTGGTCAACATAACGTGTGTGTAACGCAAATTATGCAGCTCAACAGGCCATAGACGCTAATTTTTGGTGAAGGAAAAAAGTCTCTCGAACTCTTGGCGCTGTGGCTGGAGCAGACAGCGTTCTCTGAGTGGTTGAGAAGGGCCTGTGGCCAATCAGAGGGGGTTCGACAGACTCACCCTGCACCCCCGGTACAAGAGACCGGAAGGTGGAGGGGGGAAGAGGCGGCTTGGATCCTATGTTGGTTACCCAACCACGGCTGTCCAATCCACGATCCGAAAGAAGGGGTAGAAAGAACTTTTATGATACGGTACCACAAATGCACTTCTCTTCACCCTCTAAAGATGCCGAGGGATGTCATCCACACACACACACACTCACTACCCCACCACTTGCCATAACGCCGGGTAACCCCCACAACTATAAACTAACCACCAACCACACCGCTACTGTATTATATCATGCCTGTCTCCGCACAAAAAAAAATACACTTCACGACGACCCCCGAAACAAATCGGATCAGGTCAAATCAAATCGAATCCTCCGATCCACCATATCCCTCTACCTAAACACCAACTTCACCGGACAAGGGGGGGAAGGCGGATCTATTTTTATTCCCTTTTTTATTTTAACAAAAAGAATGCAGCCAACAAACGTCCTTCACCGCGCAATCCGCCGTCTCCAGCTGACCACGAAGCAAGTCAACGGCGGCTATTACAAGGGCACGCGCTCGGGGGCAATGGGTCGACACACCAAGCACGGACAGTACATTATCGACTGGGATAAGGTCAGGACTTATGTCGTTCCTGACTTGACGGGGTTTCAAGTTTGTTCTTCCCTTCCCTCCTTCCTCCCTTCTTTCCTTCTAGGCAGGTAGACTGACTTTTTGAGGGGGTGGGGTGGGATATGGTTAGTTGACGCCGTTTGTTACGAAAAAGATGGAGCCTACGCGTGGGGAATTTCCGGGAAGTAGCCCGCTGGACGGGAAGGCTTATTTGGAGAATTGGAAGAGAGTCAATGGGGAGGATTAGGTGTGGTGTGGTGTGGTGTGGTCAGGGGCGGAGTAGTGGGGGTGTATATATAAAATGTACGATATCCGATAGACCAGGTAATTGAGATGGAGTTTTCATCGTTCCTTCCCTCCCTCTTGTATCGAGTAGATTTTTTTTATACTTTTTTTTATGTGGCACGGGTGAATTGGATGAGACCTCTGAGCCTGCCGGATTCTAACATCAATGTACCAACCAGGGTTAGATGGTGACCTTTTTCAGGCAAACATTGTTCAGTCTCATGTCACATTCAGTTGGGTGCATAGTAGGATTTGATATCAAGACTGCTGCATTCTATCAAGCTCGTGGTGACCTAATTCGGAGCGCCCAACCACTGAAAGGAAAACAAAGGCGAGAAAGCCTTTTTTTCTAACCTGAGGTAGACTTCGGTCACTTATCATCACATTATATTGGAATTTTTTACACCATGGCCACATTAGGCCGCAGGCTGTCCGCCAAATGAATCAAAGCGCCCCCATATCATCACAAGTTTCTGCTACCCATAATGCGAAAGATAAAAATAAGGAAAACTCTAGCCCCAAGAAAACCCGTTTAACTGCGAGGCTTCTCCTTCTTCTCTTTCCATAGGCTACACAGTTCTGTTAGCTTATTATTATTGGCATCTTTGTGGGAACTGGATATCTTACGCAGATAGACCGACACCAGAGACCTTGACGACCTTGAATCGGACGCCAGGAATATCTCCCTTGGCCTTGCCCTTACGACCGAATCCAGCGAGGAGAACCTCGTCATTCTCGTCGACAAAGTTCAAGCAACCATCGTTAGGAACTATCCCATAAGCAAAACATTAGCCACTCGCGGTCAGGTCTTTATTCATCTATCCTCTTCCCGACCCTACACCCACACCAACTCCAACAGCCCAAACATCGCGCTCTGGGAGAAAATAAAGAACATCTGAGACGTACCGAATGCAGTCACCTTCTTGCTGTTCTTGATAAGTTGAACTCTCACACACTTTCGGATAGCGGAGTTGGGCTGCTTGGCCTCGACGCCAACTTTTTCGAGGACGATTCCCTTAGCGTGAGAAGAACCACCAAAGGGAGAAGACTTGAAGGCGGTTCCGAGGAGCCTCTTCTTGAATGATTGATCAGCCCAACGGTTATCACGTCGGTGGGTGCGAAGCTTGCGGGCAGCGTTGAGTCCTCTTGGTTTTCCCCTAGAAATTAAGAAGAGAAAGAAAGAGAGGTGGTCAGTAAGAGCTCCAGGCGAATAAACGTCAAATTGGAGGGATTTTGAGTACTAACTTTCCCATCTTGAACTTTGTCGAGTGTGATGATGGCTAAAAAGGTCGTGATGGCGGTTGTCGTAGGCTGCCGTTGGCGGTGTTGTTGAGCGTAGTTCATAGAATGCAGTGGTGGGAGGTTTAGTGGGGTGAAAAATCGGGTAAGCCCTAAGCCTGGAAAACAGTCACATCGAGTGCGATATGTTACCCGGCCCTCTAGAGCATCACCCTCAGTGGAGGTCTTGTGTCACAGTGGCACAAACCCTCAACCATCCAAACTTAAAACCATTCACTCTTTCGTGCTCGAGTACGTCGAACCCACCCTCTTATGGTATCATAGGCAGATAGTTGCTCGTATTCAATTACTGAGAATAACCCAATGCCGCACCTACTCCAGCAAAGTTGGCCAAATAAAGCCAACCTGCCCTATCAAACGTCTCAACCTCAACACATTATCATGCCCATTCCGAAACCCCGCAAAACGGACAACGCACGACGCAGAATATAGAAATCTGCAATTTCTAGGCTGCTCGAAAACCGTGCTGGTAGCAAAGATTCTTGTGGTGTTGTAAATTATTTTTCTTATCGATTGTGCAGTCTTTAGCCGCAAATTAGCCAAAGACCCTATCTAAGCTTCCAATACCTCGCATGGCGAGCTCGGACTGGGGTCGCTCCGCCATTGCGATAAGCATCATAATTAAGCCCGAGAATTATCACCATTCTTGAGCATACCTCTCTTCCTCCACTGATTTAGGATGGTGTGATGATCCGCAGGGATCACGCTCCGTTCTTTTCTGATGGCTGCATTGAGATGCAGGAATCAGCGGCTTGGATGCTGAAATTCATTTTCAACTCATCTTTTCTGCAACTCATCTTTTCTGCAACCACCCTCCCTTCAGCACACTATTTATGATGGCAAGACAGAGATTTCCTTTTCTTCTTTTGTTTAGCTTTCTCTTTACTTTAATTGAGCAGAGATACTGGTATGGCAGATTGGTATAAGAAGCCCTTCCTTCTATTCTCCCGGAGTTTCTCGGGGAAGTTTTGCTGCAAATTTCAGCAGCGCTTCCCCGTCACCTTATCGCTCACCATCCTCCACACCTCTTTTTTTTTTTTTTTTCCCAAAAAAAAAATTGAGACCGAACAAACACCATTACCATTGCCGTAGATACTGCCGGTAGATAGGTGAAGATGTCGGAGTCTTAGGTGCGGAAAATATACGGTATGCTCGCGAGTGTCATTGAGCTGAGCAGAATAACTTTTCAGGGATTCCCAAACCTGATCTTTCCCCTAGTTTGATATCAGGAGCTGTCCCTCATTGAGTGTCGACTGTGCTGATATATTATCACGTCGTAAAGCGCTATCATAGAATGCATTCTGTGGAAGAAGAAGAAAGAGACAATTTATTGGTACGTGATGCGTCATGCAGCATGACGGTTCGCACAGTACTGCGATGTATAGTACTCGTACTAGTAGAGCCCCAGTACTCGAGCTCCGATATTCGGGTCGTACTGATGTAGAGGTTTGGGGAAATTACTAGAAAGCTGTTCCACCGGTATTCCATGTACTGTAGGGTGTTCATTGCTCAAGAGAATGGGCCATTCTCATGGATGGTATGAGTACCGGTATTTACCCTAATGTATCATATATATGGTAAAAGTTTAGCGGAGGTGTTAGTTGGCAAGGATACTGCTACGGAGAATTTGACGTGGGAGCCAGTACTCGTACGGTACTTGTAACTCATAATAACTTAGCTAATGGAAACTTGGACACCACGGGTCTGCCCCCATAAAGAACTCGGATAACCAGACCTATGCTTGGACGTTGGAGTTGCCTCTCCAATTAAGGCCTTTTGCTTTTTTTTTTTTTTTTTTTTTTTCTTCCTTCTTTCGCATCGTTTTTCGCCCCTTTACTAGAGGAGGAAGTTCCGGACTGCCCAGCACATGGCCTGTTTATTCGAGTCCCTGCGGGTAAGTTGGTAGAAGTTGGGGGGAAGCGTGCTATTCCCATCATCTTCTTGGGCATCTCGTTAATTGTGCCAAGACAATGCTCAAGCACAGTACAGTACTCGTACTGTTGCACCGCCCTCTAACGGTCGTCCAGTCCAAACATCGAATAAAGTTAAAGCCAAATAGATAAATCGCAAAAAAGACAAAACAACAAAGCCACAAATCCCAAAGAAAAGTGATATGACTAGAGCATACATATACCGGTGATACGACTTGACGGACGACGGCAACTCATATGGCTCAATCCCGTGTGAACTTGGCCTGAAAGGTGGGGGGAATTAGGCGCTGCCGTACTCGATACAAACTCTGCTCATAATCCTTCTTCAATGTACTGTACTTGACGATGGTTTTGAACTGGCCTTAAAAGTACATTTGCATCTCGATCTCTTGCTCCCTTTCACGCTTTTCTTTTTCTCTTTTTCTCTCTCTCCTTCTCCCTCATTTATCTTTTCTTTTCTTTTTTCTTTTTTTCACTCTTGGTTTCACTTTTCCCTCGCAGTAATCATCAGCTCGTCTTCCACCTTAAATACTTCTCTCTCTCTCTCCCCGTTATCCCCCCTACCCATCTTCATTGGCGACGCAATTTCAAGGACTCGTCAGATAGGACCATACCCTCGCCCCAACCCCCTTCTCCACTGCTCTTCACATCCATCAACATTCTCCTTCCTGTGGGTTAAAGGAAAAAAAAGAGCTCCCCCCCCCCCCAATCGAAGGGTACATAAAATCCTATGCGCCGCACCACCCGTTTGTGTCTGGCTGCTCTTTCACTGCCGATATCGCCCTTCTGAGAGTCAGTCCGGCGTAAACTAGTAAGGTGCAGCTGCCTGCCGGAACCCGCCTTGTTGCACCCGAGATTTTGTGAGATCCCTGTTCTTGACCCTGCGCAGCGGCCGCTCCCAATTTCGCAATTGCTCCCGTGCTAGCCAATACCATACAAGTATTTTCCTGCTCTTGCCCTCCGCTTCCTCTTCTCTTCCCTGTACGTGATAAGGCGAGGGGTCCTGGTATATATTTTTCCGTTCACCCTTCCCCCTCCGCCCTCCTGAACCCTTCTACAACTTCCTGAGCCGTGCCTCCTTCACTCTATCTTCCCTTGCGTTTGGGTCTGATTAAATTCCTGCAACTTGGTGGGTTTATGACTATTTAGAGCTCCTTTAACCCTACATTCCTCAATAATCCATGAAGTTCGGTGAGGCACTTCCTCAGCGTTCCGTTCAGGAATGGCTGCCTTGTAAGTACCTCTCACTTTCTTCATACAATTGCAACCGGCTCTGCAGCTGGAATGCTGGTTTTACTGACACCGTGGGTACGTCATCAGATAACCTTGACTACAATGAGATCAAGCAATTGATCAAGCGGTATACCACTGGAAAGCCACTTGTCAAGTCGCCCGAGGCAAAGACAGACTTTGAAGACGAATTCTTCAATATTCTGATAGATCAGCTTGGGAGGGTATTTTACTAGCCATTGCTTTTGGGAATCGCTGCGAATTGCTAACAGTGGCCCAGATTGACCTATTCGTGAAGAGCAAGTCCGGTGAAGTTGACCGCCGCATAGGCAAGCACACTCAATACCTTATTTCAAAACGGAAACTTTCTGCTGACCCTCCTTATAGTTCGATGCAAACGACAAGTTGTGGCTCTCCGAAGACGCGATACAGAGGACACAACCCTACCTCATATCCGACGGCCAGGTCGCTCGACTAAGATCGAACAAGAGGTCGAACGGTAAATCCATCCATTCTTCTGTTTTCTTAGACAATTCCAACGATTTGGATTAGTACTAACAGTGTGGGTCAGTGTGAGCTATGAGGTGCAGTGCCTTTCACGTTTTGTAAACGTTCAACGCACCGGGTTTCTCAAACTCTTGAAGAAATACAAAAAATGGACTGGCTCATCACACTTACTTAACCGGTTTCTCCCAATCCTGAAATCTCCTACAGCTTTCTACAAGGTAGACTTTGAAAAGAACGTGCTAGAACTTTCGAACCTATTAAACGCAATCCGCAACGGCCTTGACCTACCTGCCGCTGTGCCACCACCACCCCAAATAGTGACCCAGCCAAAAAGGATTCGCGGCACCGGGCAAGAAGACCCGCAGGAGCGCGCGCTATCAATTGAAACCGTCCTATCCCAAAAAGCCATTGCTAGTACGGAGGGTCGCGCTTACTTGGACACTGCCCTGGCGACATCGGCATTGGGAGATAGTGGTGGGGGAAGGGCGACCTTTTGGGTACACTACGACCATCTGATCGAGTTGCAAGTCCTATTATTGAAGTATCTTACTTTGCAAACATCACCTATCCACAATGTCCCCCCAACATCTCCATCGAGGCAAGGCTCAATTGGGACTCTTTGGAAAGACGATGAGATTGGTGTTGTGCTTCTCGACGACCTGGATAGCTTCTCTGATATTCAAAGCTCTGCTACTGTTGCAGAAGTTAGCAAAGCATGTTCACGGACTGCAGGGCAAGTTAGGTGGTGTTGCAGAGATTCGGATGCTGTGGTTGTAGTTTCCAACGCATCCGCTCTGATCCTGAATAGGATTGCTGGCCATGACGAAGAGAAATTAGAAGTAAGAATGAAGAGAAAGCAAATTGAAGAACTCCTCGACACAGGATCCATTTCATCTAAAGCCGATATCAGTTATACCACGGATGAACAGCGGGATGCCGGCGTAGAAAAGCTTGAAGAGTGGTTGGCGAAACACAAGAATATTACACCATTAGCCAAACTGCTCATGAAGCGGATAAGATTCGCGGAGCCATCGGAGGGGGGTCGAGTATGGGCGCTTTTAGATTGGGATATTAAAATGACAAAAGTTCAACAGGGAACAAACTGGCTCACTGGGCTAGAAGAAGAAGACGGGCCGGTATTTGGAAGCGAAGGAAGAAGTGAATTTCCCCACGCTGTTCTGGAGGTTCAATGGGAAGGAGAACGAGTTCCAACATTTTTGCACGAGCTTGAAACCAGCCACATGGTTAGTCACACTCTTAGCCTCCATTAGCAAGTCAGTGGCTTGCCCTCGATAATGATACCACTAACTCTTTCTTAGGTCGAAAACGTTAGAGGCTTCTCATTGGACGTACATGCTGTGTCTGTGCTATACCGGCCTAGAAATATGACACCTCCTTTTTGGGTAATTACAGGCTATTTCTACAAACCCTTCACCACCCTACTAACATATTTGTGCTCTAGTTATCTGCTTTGCAAAGAGATATCCGCAAAACCCCTGTGCATACGCCACGCCACAGCAGGCGTAGCTCGTCTCACATGATGTTCACAAGCGCAGCATCCAAGACCAATTCTAATGGGACCTCCGCTACTATGGCTCATGACTTTACAGACGGATTCGACTCGTCGACCACCGCGTTTTCTCATACGGCCCCCACTGTTTTACCCAGAGCGAAGTCGAATAATCGATCGTCCATTGAGCACATAAGTGGAGAGCGATACTGGAGCGAGTTCAATGACGATGAAGACGATGAAGAACCGTATACAATACTCATAAAACGCGGGGAGACATCAGACGACGAGTGCGAAGATGAAGATATTTCACTCTCACACTTTATACGCAAAAGCGTTACCTCGACTAGCCATAAATTTCAGGCGCTATTCACTACATCGCCGAAAACTCCAGGGGAAAGAAAGCCCCTCCTCCGTAAACCAAGCGTCCCATCATCCGAGTCCTCGAGCGAGGTCGATGTGGAAGTAGGGACTTTCGGCACAGGAGGCTCTAGCCGGACCCATTACAACACCTTTTCACGATCCGCGACAAACAACGCTCCCTTAAGCCCCGCGTATGCCCTCTGCCTTGGGGGTGCGGTAGTAATACTTGTTGTCACTCTAGTTCTAGCTATGAATTCCTCCATAGCAAGGCACAAACGTAAATGGCGCAGGGGGCACTTTACTTTAGACCTTGAGGTTTGTGGTGCGGTTTTAACAGCGTTGAGTTTTGCAAGTATTGGGTTATTCATGTTTCTAAAGGGTCGAAACAGAATGGGACCAACACACCAGATTTTCGCTTGGGGATCTTTTGGTGCGGTTTGCGTCGGCAGTGGGGTGGTCCTTGCTATGGTTGGAAATCGCGAAGTGGGGAACTAGCTCTCTTTTTCTTTTCTTTTCTTCTTCTTCAGGCTTTAGCATGGTTTTGGTTCTGAATAAGGCGTTGTTTGATCTCTTTTTTTCTTTTTCTTTCAGCAGTACAAATTTGGCTTACAAAGCATGCGTAGATATCTGCTCTGCTGCAACGATTTTCCCCTGCACCATCCCCCCTCCCCTACCACTCCTTTGACATATGTGTTCCCTTTGTCATGCGGTTTACGTGTAATATAGGCTCAGTTAGCGAAGCGGGGTATCTTCTACTATTGCAGATAGTCTCGGCTTTGGACACCAGATCTATGTCTCCCATAAGATGAAGGTAGTAGTCAACTTTCAGAATCGTCCGCCGTTTCCTTCTTCTTTTAACGTTTTTTCTCTTTTCTTTTCTCACTAGTTGTACGATGCCCGTTCGTTGTGTCCTCCTCCTTCTTTCTTTCCTGCAACCACCCCGCACTCTCGCATCTTTTTTGTCAAGCAAAATGTTAAATACGGCATTTGTGGTGAAATAAAATGGGACCAGTTTGGTAGGCGCCTAAAAAGTATCTATTAAACCTCAATGCATCTAACTTGGAATTAATATACTAGAAGCCCATTGGGGCGTTGAAATAAACCTCCGGGGAATAAAATTGGGAGGCATTAAGAAATTATGGGGTATGTTGCACATCTCGCCGTCGTCGTAATGATACACTCCAGAACCCGCCACCCCTAACCATAGAGCGCACTTTCCCTTCCTTGCGAGCCCCTGAAATTAGCACTGATCGTTCGGGGCTACAAAAGACTACTCGAGTATAGCTCCCAAATAAACCAGTAAAATACGTATCATGCTCTATTTTTATACCTTCAACTTATTCAACCTAGAACTTTAGCAGACACCACATATCACTCGACTCGCCAATCTGAATTGCTGGACCGTCAAACTTTGGTTTTTCGAGAAGTTAAGATAAAATCCACTTCCAAGTTTCTACAGTGGTGCTCACTAGTTCATCGGGGCTCTGACAAACAGCGGCTGGCCACCTAATAGATAGTTATCTGTGACTACTACCCGCCTAGGTGATACAATCCGAAATCATGAGACCCAAAGATGACCCAACTGGGTGGTGTTTCGTGGATTTCATTAAAGCTAGAGTGCCTACTAGTGTTCTAGCTTCTCGCGCACGGGGCCTCGCTACGAAAAGCATCCTCGGCGCTCGGGGAACCAATGGCAATATCACAACTCTAGTCAAACCTGTGTGCGCAAGTTCATATCTACGCACTGGGTATCGAAGGTTTTTGATTGTCACCAGCCATCCTAAGAGAGACGCAAAGCCACCGAAAGATATTAGACCGGTAGGGAAGAAGGAAAAAGAAAAATGGAGTGAGAACTATGAAAAAGTAAACCATCTTTCGACATACAAAACGCAAGACCGAATATAACTAATCACTAAAATTCTCTAGTGACGTGCGCAGTGACAAAATCCAAGAGTAAGCCTTCCCTGCTATGTTACAATTACAAAAATGCATTAAACTTGATCCGCCGAGCCTTCGAGACTCATGATTTTTGGGACTGGTCAGAGGGCGTTGGAGACAATTCTTGGGGCTTGGTGTCGGTTGGGGTCTGGGCCTGAGGGAATGGTGAGACTGGTGTTTGGACGCCGGGTGATATTGTTCTCTGCGCTTGTGGTGCTGGTCGTCTGCTCCATTGAACAGCATGATCGGATGTACCCTGGGAAACTCTCTGAACTGCAGTTGTCACTGGACTTGCATTGACTAATCGGCATCATAATTAGAGTTGGTCACTAGGTTGCGGTGGTTGACTACGTACCCGTAACTGTGGACTTTTCTTGTGCTCTCTTCCGACGTGCAGGGTAGAGGGTTCTATACTTTTCGAACAATGGCGATAGGTCTGCTGCGGGATCTTTACTCAAGGTTGCACTAAAGAACCTCATGGCTGAGTTATTGAGTTTCTGCAGCCTTTGCTGGAGTTCTGGGGTCATAGGAAGTGTAGGAGCAGGCGCCATCGTTGCCAACGCTTGATCCATTTCGTCCTGACCCTCATCAGTGGTAACGGACTCCGCTTCAGTTGTTCTATTTCCTCCTATTCCTGCTCCTACAGATACCGGATGAGCTGGGGGAGTACCATTCTCGCCGTCCTAAGTTCACCGCCCATTAGTTTTGGCCATGGCATTTTGAGCACTCTTTACTGCAGGTTCTTACTTTCTCTTTTACCCAACCCTCCTTCTTCAGATATCTGCTCAATGTTGCGACACTCACCCACTCGTCAAACTCATCATGTAACACCCGGGCGAGCTCCTCCAGATACATTTCCGGCTTCTCGGTCAAGGCCTCCAGCACTGCCTAAAGACAATTTGAAAAATGCACCACGTGAATAGAGGAAATCGAAAATCCCTCCTTCAGAAAGGGAGGGGGAAGAAAAAAAGAATTCCTACGCACCTGTGCCATTGGCTCAGTTATCTTTGCAGGCCTTCCAACAACACCTTGACGCGGTTTATTTGTTGTGCCATACTTTTTTAGATTTCTCTGAATGCGCACTACTGTTCCATAACAAACGGGAGGATCAACATGCTTTCCAATATCCTTGCGTGGGATTTTTCCGTCAGCGAGCAAAGCCTCGATTTTCGCCCTCTGTTCGGCGCTTGTGGGGGGCGACATTGGATCAAACTCGAACTCCTAGTGCAGCTACCGTATAAAGACAATGATTTTGCAAATTCGCATTTGCTCGACGAGAAGAGAGCAAAATATAAAAAAGAAGAGTGTATTCTGCGGGGCACGAAGACAAGGTTGTCTTTACAAACCTCTTACTTTGCTTTGCTTGGTTTTCGTTCCCAGGCGACGTAACCTTATTTCTTGTTCTCTCGAGCTTCTTTCTTCACAGGAGAACGGCTTTGGCTTTTATATTACGAGGACGAGTTACCGGGGGGGGGACCAAGACCTCCGCGCAAAGCGGCTGGTCGTTAACGTCACAGCGGCCCCTCTCTTTACCGTTTAATCAGTCACTCACCCTAACCTACTAGCTATCATGTCATTGCTCCCTCTCTCAGGCGCAAGAGAGAGGGAGAAAAAAAAAGTGAGATCGAAAATGTCTACCGGTAACCAGTGGGGCTTGCATGCGAGTGACAATATCCACAGCGGCACTGAAATTTAATCGGCGTATGTACGACACTTGAATTCTGTTAACCGTAACTTATAACACCAAGAGATTTCACGATGGGCTGATACGGTATTCAATTGAATCCTCTTCAACTGTTTTTTTGTTTTTTTTTTCACCCTCCCCCAATTTTCTACTGCTTTCTTTCCCGGACCTTGGGAAAATACACTAAGGACGCCTGGGAAATGTTGGAATAATGAGGCTAGAATTCCGTCCTTTAAAGAGAAAGCGGGGTACAGTACCGCAAATTTTGGGCAAAGGAGCTCAATAGCGACAACCGGGGCTACTCTTTTGACAAGTTCCCTCGGGCACTACCGCACGGCCACACCCCTTCATTATCGAAAGCACTGTTGGTGCCTTAGAATGAATTCCCAAAATTAAAAGCAAAAATGCAGAGGAAGAAGCAGAGGCAGTCCAGATTTGTTCCATCTAACCACCACAACCCTGGTCAGCAGCAACAGTACTCGTACAGGTATCATAGTAAAGAAAAATAAATACCCAAGTTAGCGGGTGCTTGGGCCTGAATACTTTATGCCTAACTTTTTTTTTTTTTTTCCCTATGAAAAAGACACCCTGATTTTCCCATTGCTGCTACTATCTTTCGTTCGTTATTCTACTTCTGCACTAGTTTTACTACCTTTTTTCGGGGTTTTTTCTCCTTCTCAATCATTTATTTCATCTTTGCGAAAATATTTTAACATTGCAGCCTCCGAGTGATATCTAGGGGCTAGTCATAAAAAAATTTCCATCTTGGGAAACGTAAGCTTTTACGGTATTGCTACATTTAGACTAAGAACTTTGCGACTAATAAAATATGCTTCCCCCACTCATTACCATGCAGAACAAGCAAGCAATCAAAAAAAATTAAATTTACCCTCCTTTGGCAAGCCCGATTTACAAGTGCCCGGGGACTTTTTCTTACAAGACAAGGGCAGTTAGCCAGCAAGATAATCCCTGTCTTGTGCGAAAACATCTCCCTAGGTGTAATACTTGCACGGTAAGTTACAAGCTTTCCAAATCCATTAAGATCCAAGTGAGCCAGAAAGCCGGAGCAGATATGATATGATATACGGGTATCGGTACAGTCCTCGGAAATTTCATATCTATGGACACCTTAAATACTAAGTTAAGGCCCACCAAGACACAGATCCTTGGTGCCAAAGTGCCCGGAAATTCGCCAGTGCAGTACCCACGAGAGGTATCATACTTTGAACGAACACAGCACTGGTACAGTATTATCATACACAATAGCTATTTTCAGCAAGCAATCAAATAGTACCGGTAGCAAGGGGTGCTCTGAACCCCCAACTCTGTACTCGAGTACTCGAGTACTTGGCGGGTACACCACAGTACCGTACATACGAGGCCAATGCGAACCGAAAATTCTGTCCTTCACATGCAACAACAACAGAAATGAACACGCAATTGGCCCACAATCAACTTGAGCGCGAATTTCACTTCCCCACGCTTCGCCCCCATCGCCAAAATCCTGCACCGACGACACACATAGGGTACCGTACTGTGCTGTGCTCCTCTAGTACAATTCAGTAACCAACTTTACCCCCCAGATGCTGGAGCATGCGTCCAGTGTTCTACCAGGTCTGACAGGAAGTTATGGAACAGTTATTCTACGTTAACCGGGAAAATATATCCCTTTAATATAATATATCCCTGTCTGCTCCTGTTAATAGGCTCCCACCCTTGTTCATGATTTGCCGCCCGCCTGTTCGTCAGTTGCCTGGCCCGGGGGGGGGGGTTCATTCCATCAGTGACTGCAAACTACAGCTCTTGCACGAAGGATGATATCATAACCATCCATTCCTGAGATATTTTACTGATGCTGCTCTTGTCTCTGTAAGCGAAGCCCTACCATGATCCCCCTGTCTGTCTTCCTGTGGGTTGTGTTTAAGTTCTAAACCGAGCTGCCTGCTTGGCGGGGCTTGGTTCTATCCTAAGATATATTATCGTTATTAATATCTCTAGGGTACGGAAAGGTGGGCTTGTCCCGCCTCCCGTTGACAGACTTCGATCTTGCACGAGGTGGTTGGCTGGGCTGAGAATTGGTTGGGGGATGTGATGTGAGGCGGAGGGGGGGCGTCAGCTTTTGTGAGGGTTTAAACGTCCATCCGTCTACCTACCTGGTTATTAGGTTAAAATACCTCCTAGAGAGTTCGCTCTATAACATTAATGGTGATGTTGATGATAATAACGTGGCGGCGACTTTTATGGATGGGTGGAGAGGGGAATAACATTACCGCTATGGTATCATAACATGATGCTCGCGTGGAAGGTTCTTTTTTTCTTTTTCCTCTTCTTTCTTTCCCCCATTGTGCTCGCTTCTCCTGCAGCGGTTAGGTACACGAGTGATTTTGTGTGATTGAGATGGAAGAGGGGGGAATACTGAACAGGGGGGGGGACTTAAAAATTTTTAATTAATTTTTCTGCGGGAGGCAGGGGAGGTACACTTCCGTTCGCAAAGTCTTCGCGGAAGGACAAGTACTGTGGCAAAGTCTTGGTGGCAACGAAAGTACCAGAACAACCTTTTCAGTTCAAATTATACACAAATTCTTGTACCAGTACCTCCACTGCGGCCAAGACATCGCCGCAGTACCTCTCTCTCCGCGAAAACTTTGAGAATGGAAGTGTACTACGAGTAGTAGATTGGGTGACGATCAAGTATTTTACTGCAGCGAATCTTTGATACCTGGTTTTTAGGCACCGGTATTTGAGGACTCGTATACCATAAGGGAGTGACGGATGCTACGCAGCCCATGGCAAGCATTTGTTGTTTCTCTCATTCCCCACCTCTTCTCCTCCTCCCCCTTCTCCCTCCCGAGAATAGGAAGAAGAGAAAAAAGAAAAAAGAAGAAGAAAAAAGCTCCACCAGCAGGCACGCACAGGGTACTCTTGCATGGGCCACCGCAACTTAAACGGGGATTCTTAGAATCCAATTCAATTCAATGTACTGGTATGGCAATCTTTGTTGAAGGAAAATATCAACTTAGCCGGACATTACCTAATGGGCGGCTTTTGCAGATAAATAAAAGGTCATAACTATCCCCTTTCCTGCTCTTTCTGTAATAACTCCGCATACTCCTTCCTTTAAACTAACGGCACGATAGTTATGAAGAAGAGTACGGTAGGAGGAGAAGGAGGAGGAGGGAGAGGAGTGAGTGAAAAAGAAAAAGAAAAAAAAAGGGAAGAAGAAAAAAAGAAAGGGAAGCAAGACCCCCATGCAAAACCCGGTCATTATGGGACGAACTGGACTGGAACCGACGATCAACCGCGACGGCCGACCAAAAAATAAAATTCCGCCCCAATTCCCCCCCCCCACAATATCTTACGTTACCCCAACCGCACTTGTATTTTACTTTCACTTTTCTTTTTTTCTTTTGCAAAAAGCGAGAGGAGCCCCAAAGCTTTTTGCCTCGCGCTGAATGTCTGCACCTGGGCTCTTCTTCCACGGAGCTCTCTCTCTGTGGACGCTTTGCTGGGTGAGGTTGAGCCCCGAAGGAGCAGTCAGTATGGGTATATGGACTGGGCGCTTGCGGTTGAGCTCAATGCTGCATTTTCTGTTTCGAGAAGGCCTTTGGCATTTGCCCCCGCCACGAGGGATTTGGGGAGCTCGCCCCAGATCTCGTGGGGTTGGTTGATCACGTTAGTTTTTTGAGTCTTTTTTTTTTTTTTTCCTTCCCAAGGCCGAATTTCAGGGAAGAAGAGAAAGGAAGGAAGGAGCGAAAGAAGGGAGGCTTAATGACGCAAAGAATGGAGGAACCGAGAGGAAGAAATGGGAAAAAATAAATCATTTCACCACTCTTGACGAAATAGCAGATACTATCCCTTTGGACAACAAACCGCCCTCCCACTGCCGCATTTGACGGCCTCCTCCACAGGCGCCAGGCACAACCTCACAAGATCACCAACATGCACACATCTTCGAGCGTACGCCTCCCCCTGGACTCTGAAGGTCCCCTTCTTCCTTAATGTTTCGTTTGTCAGAGACAGTATCTGGATACCTACTATTCCCTACTCCGCTCACATGCCCATAAACCACCGGCGGACACTCAACCACCGCCCTTGCAGTGCGCTCCCCCATTCATCTCGACCGCAATTCTTCCTACGTCGCGGTGTATGTGCCCTTTCGTCTAGGAAACTCGTATTATCGTCTCAACCACCTCTTCAGTATCTTGCACCATCCCGCGCAACTTCCCCAGCGTCAGATGGTCAACAAAGTCTGAGAGTCTCAGTGCCGGAAGTGTGGATGACGTATGCGGTCCCCGCGGAGGCCCCGGAGATTATGACCTATGCGGCCGGGATGTGGTCTGTATTTGCGAAAGCGCAGGACGGTGTCCGAGGTCGCGCGAGCGGATTGTATGGGCGCGGTGCTATCAAGATCGCCGATGAGGGTGCGGAAGTGTGGGTACATTTTGGCGACTGCTGTGGCCTCCTGCTTGCTCGCAGATTAGACCTGTAATCTCGTAGTCTGGGCCGGTCGTTGTTGGGAGGGCTCTGCGGCCGATGTAGCCTATTTCGCCAGTACTAATTAGCCCGTTCAGTCGCAAGTTAGTGGGTTGAGATGTCATAGTGGAGTAGGTCTGCTGGGAGACCGGTACTGTGCTCCTGCGGCCGAGTTGAAGCCGGGCACCTTAAAGTGGCAATTCCCATACTCGTAGAAAATGTCTTGCTTCAATCCGGCCGTGCGAGCACATGCCAAAGATCTTGGGAGCCATGTTTTTTTTTCTCCCATTCTTTTTTTCCTTGAGAATTGCTGAGAGCTGTAGTCTATATAGAATATGTGCCTGTGCTCTTGGAACGATATAGAGGTAAAATATTACTCTATCAATTCGAGGATTTCTCATTGATTTATATTTCTCCTCTTTCTTCCACCCCTAGCCATCGATCTATCACAGCAGAAAAGAGCTAGTCTAGTCTAACACTAAAACCACTAAGGACATAAGTACCCTCGCAATCCAAATTCCTACCCCCTCTCCCTCTCCCTCCCAAACCATCCCTCCCTCTCCCGCCAGAGAACCTCCACTACGCCTCTGCCTCCCCACTCAAACCCATATCACACCATGTACAATGCACATCCCCAAGATTGCGACGCTCCACCAGCACTCCAGCACTTTTAAACGAATCAGTATGTAACAGTGGCAAGCAGGACATCGACATAAAAAAACCCAAGCATCACGTCGCGCGGTGTCCCTAGCATGTTACATTTCGGATTTGTCGGGCATTGTAAGTCGCTGCGCTGTGTTGATGTCATTTTGTCGCCAGTATAGTCTATATATAGACTATACACTTGTAGGTGAGTGAGTTATCCTTTCTTTCTTTTCGTTCGTTCCTTCCTTCGCTCCCGAATTCCAAGAACCTTCTAGCGCGCGTTTTGTCGTCCTCTGGTATTTTCGAGAAATTGGGCACATATGGGTATAGTATGGAATTGGTCACTCGGCGGTGGTGGTGGTGGTGGCGGCCTGGTCGATGGAATTTATGGCCTCGAGGAAGTAGGTCGTTCCTTCCCTCCCCACTAAGGGGCGACGATATGGCTCTATTCAGCTTGAGTGCGAGGTCTGGATATAGGCGAAGGGAATCGGTCGGGAAAGGACTGGGTGGTGGTGGGATGTGTGTGCTTGGACTATGGGTTGAATAGGAGTATTGTACTAGGGGTTGGCGGGGTAGAGTGCGGTGGGGGGTTATTTATGCAGTTCTGGAGATTGGGATTCTCGAGTGATTGCTTGTGATGGTTTTGTTGGTGGTCTGGATGGCTTAAACAGTTGGGGGTCTTCACGGGGATACTGTATTAGGTATAGGCAAAATAGAGAGGGGGGTTTTTTTTTTGAAATTATTTTATGCGTATATGGTTCGGAGGGATTGATTCGCCGCTCATTCAATAAGGAGCGGAGAAGAACCGCAGATCGCAATAGGAGAAGTGGGTTGGAGAGAAGATTATGCCCGACTGCCCTCCGCCTGTTGGCTTTTCTCTACAAACTTCGACCATTCCTCCCAGGCTTTTCCGCTTGTGATGCCTTCATTTGCCTTCTCTACTGCCTTTTCCCAGACCGCGCCCTTCGCGACTGTTCCCTCGGGTATCCGCTCGACCGGGCCCAGGAGCCCAGAGATAGCGATGAGGGCTGCTGTATTCACCAGTACAAAGTCCTTCACAGCCCTCTCGTCACCTTGCTCTTGTCCTTTGAGCAGTCTCTCCAAGATGGCGGCATTCTCATCAGGGCCTTTGCCCCCAGCAACCTTAGAAAGGGAGTGCGTAGGTATTCCAAAGGTCTCTGTGGGGTGAACGAAAAAGTGGTCCACAATGACCTCATTTGTCTTAGGATCCACCAATAGCCTCCAGCATTCGGTCCTACGTTCACACGAGACCTCGTCGAGACCCTCTTCCCCGCATACTACCATTCCCTTACGAGCTCCTAAAATCTTCATTGTTTCGGCAAAGATTTGGCCAAGTTCTCGCCTGCCGACGCCAATGATTCTTGCCTCCAGGCCTCCCGAAACTGAGTAGTCAATTGGGTTGGCTAGAGGTCCAAGAAGGTTAAAGATGGTTCGGTGACCCAGCTCGCGGCGAATGGGAGCCACATGGCGCACAGCCGGATGGAAAACAGGGGCGTAAAGAAAGCAGAAGTTTCCCATTGAAGGTTCATTGAAAATGGATTTAACAATGGGCGGTGTTATAGCCATGAGCTTTGCGCCTAAAGAAGTGAGAATATCTGCACTACCCGACGTAGACGTGGAGGCTCTGTTCCCATGCTTGCCTGTGAAACATTGTAACTGTTACTTCACGATAATGTGCTACAGGATGGGAGCAGCATATACATATTCTTAACCCGCACCCGGAGGCTAATATCGCGGCAGTTGTAGATACGTTGAAAGTATTGTGACCATCGCCCCCTGTGCCAACTATATCGACCTATCCATCATTAGATGCAGCCTTGGCCTCTGGTTCAGAAACAGGGCTCACCAAACCACCTCCGTATTTTCCCTCAGAAGTCTCGTCTCCCCAGACATCTGCTTGCAGCCCATCAACTTTTAACCCAGCGGCTCTCATGGCCCTCGCAGCAGCAGCAATAATCTCTGGCTTCTGATCCAATTTTGTAAAATGCAATGTTGTCAATAGCGCCCCCGTTTGCACGGGCGAGAGCTCGTCTTTGAAGCTGTGGGTGATAGCCTTTGTGATATCTTCGGGAGATATGGTGTCTGGAGACTCGGACAGCGCCTTTAAAAGTGATAATATAGATATTTTGGCTTCTGCCATGATGCTGTGAGGTGGGGTGGAGGTGGGTTGAAAGGATTGGATGGTGGGGCACTGAGAGGCCGGGATTGAGTTTAAGTGTGTTCCTGGATCCCAACCCTAACCCCATACCTTGATTGATTGCTCCTTGATTTACAGTACCCAGTCTGGGTAATCCATCTTGAGAATCCATTGCGAGCTATCACCTGAGTTACCTGGATGCTATCTATCACCAAGATATTGGTGTTGGTGCTTGCGTTTCAGGAGACTGAGGGGAACATCAGGGGCTGACTACTCGTACTCACACAGCACTCGGAGGAAGGCATCACTTTCAATGAGTCTGGGATCTGTTTGGGGAGAGCTGTAAGGTACCGGCACCGTAGCCAATGTTAAACATCGGTTTGGTATATCAACTTCTTGGCAGCCGTTTCTAACCAGTTGTTTAGGAAGATGGAGCGGGTCGATCATGCTAATAATGAAAGAACCTCTGTTGGTGCGGCAGCAGTGGTATGAGACATCGGTACGAATCGTTTGTGGTGTGATAGGTAGGGAAGGTCTGATAATGCTGCAAAGAGTGCAAGATACCAAGATGATGCTGTATCGTAAATTTACCGAAATTCATAACGATAGCTCGGTAGGGCACATACTGAGAGAGTCGGGTGGAACCGAGATCTCACCACTATGGAGTAGCTGACTGTACAAGTAGGAAAGAGTTCTAAAGCTCTGAAGGATGTGTTGAATGGCGTTTGGCGAAATTCCTTGCGAGGTTGAAGAGAAAAATCTGAAGCTTGCTGACCTAAGCACATTTACCGGTAGCTACGATCGGGGGATCAAGATTTGCACTCGATGACGGAATGATATCATACACTTTTACAATACCGGCGGACAATTCAGCTCAAGTAAATTTTATGATACTCGAGTACGGTAAGAGAAATTTGTCCGGGGATTTGGCACAGTTGCACAAACACTGAACATTGGCGAGACAGGAACTGAAACGGTCAACGTGCCTTACGAGTAGAAAGGGTCTCTCACAGGCTGCTTGAGTCAGAGAGGACGTGCTTTTTTTGTGCCGCAAGCAATTCTCATTGAGCTGGCGAACAATCATACATACCGTATCCTACACTATCCCGTAGCATGGACGAGCTGAAGGAAAGTACCAGTATTGTACCGGTATCATATCATAGAACCAGTTCATACTGGTACCGGTACGGTATCCAGGGCCCTTCTCTTCTTGGTCACGGTACCGGTACCGGTATTGTATTGTACTCGTATAGGCATCGTTGCTCACGCAGAGACAGTATTTACCGTGGAACGCAGCACATGTGAGAATGAAAATAGTCGAGCAGCGGGGAGGAGTGTTGACGCCTGTAGATTTACTCGAGTACGCTATCAACTGAAAATCAGGTTCTCACCACTTTTACGACCACCACCAAGTTTCTCCCCTTTTCAATCCTGGCAAGAGGAATACCGGTGTAATTTGGCCCACTTGGCTTATCTTCCAAGGCTCCCTTTCACTCTTTTTCCCATCATTCCATCATATTCGTCCGCTCGATTCAAATTCATGGTTTTCGGACACTAAGCTACTGGAGTCAGATTTCGTGTGCTGGCGTTGACGTGATTCTTACCCCTTTACCCTCAGGCACAAGATAATATTTTTCTTATTTCATCTATCTTACCGTTTTTTTATTTTGTTTATTTTATATTTTCGTCTCTCTTCCCAACGATAAAATAAACTTCCTTCCCCCCATTCCATTTCCATCAGGTCCATAACAAAAGGATAAGATGTCATCAACATCAGCTTCTACAACCAACAACAATAAACGCAAAAGGATGGGTTCACGAAGTGACCCCGATACTCCTGCGGAAGTCCATCAACCGACCTCTGGCGAAGAGGCCGATGCGGAGCTTTCATACGATTCCGCTCCTACTGCTGGAGTGAGCGCTGCGGTATCATCTTCATCGAAGCTTCCTCCGGAAACCTACCCAACTAAACGAGTCAAGAGGCGCACGAGCATCAATGATGAAGGAGAAAAATCATCAACCACCGAAGGTAGCAGCACCATTGAGGAACGTGTTCGGGAAGGTGCTGGCAGGAAGAAGTCTCTCGGCACTCCTATGAGGACCAACTCAAATTCGAGTATCAGAAGCAACACGAGCAAAAATGGTGCCGCCGGAGGTGGTATCGCCCCTCACCAGACCAGATCGTTGGCTCCGGCTGGGTACTCGATGAACCCACCACCGACTGGCCGACCGGTCAGGGTTTACGCCGATGGTGTCTTCGATTTGTTCCATCTCGGGTGAGTACTGCAATGCTTCTTTTCAGCCTTGTCGTGGCCCAAAACTGGAATTGACATCCACGAATAGGCACATGCGGCAGCTGGAGCAAGCGAAGAAAGCTTTCCCAAACACCTACCTTCTCGTCGGTATTCCGAATGATACCGAGACACATAAGCGGAAAGGTCTTACCGTTCTCACGGACCAGGAACGGGCGGAGACGTTGCGACACTGCAAATGGGTAGATGAGGTCATCGAGAACGCACCTTGGGCTGTTACCCCAGAATTCCTTGCCAAACACTCAATCGATTATGTTGCCCATGATGATGAGCCTTATGCGGGTACCGACTCTGACGATATCTATCGTCCTTGTAAGGAGGCTGGAAAGTTTATCGCTACCCAGAGAACTGAGGGGATCTCCACCACATACATCATTACTAAGTATGAAGCATTCTTCTTGGTTGCGATGCAGGTGTGGTAAAGGCACCATGTAAGAATACTACCGGTCGGCTAATTACGAGCGGCGAATGCCCCATCATTTGAGTCTAGGATTGTGCGAGATTACGAGAAATATATTATGCGACAGCTTCGCCGCGGTACCAGCCGCCAGGAACTTAATGTCTCTTGGCTGAAGAAGAACGAACTCGATCTAAAACGACATGTCACAGAACTCCGGGAAACCATCAAGAATAACTGGTCAACCACCGGCCGCGAATTGAGAGACGAGTTTCGTAACTACTGGGCTCCCTCGCCCAGGCCATCTCCACCCTACCAATTTGGGGCCTCCAATAACGGTTCGAGAGACGCCCTTTCACCACAACACGAGAGGAATAATCCAACATTGATGCACCTCGAGCCTCCTTCTCGGCCCCAGTCACCTCATACCGAGTTTGCTAATGGGTATTCGTTGGGTCTTATCGGAGGTGTTAGGTCTTGGGTGGGTGAACTGTTTGAGCCTTCAATCTGTATGCCACTAACATATAATTCCTGAGCCTTTAGATGCGATCGAGAGCAACGCCTCGTGGATCGATGGCAGTATCAGAAGCTTCCTCTGACGACGAAGACGCAGAAAGCCCGGGTGAGAGGAAATCAAATAGCGAGGGGGACCTTATTCAGGATGAATTGAATAGGGCAGTTGGGAAGGCCCCTCTGAAGCCCTAGGTTTATTGGGTTGTCAGCTGTTCGCTCGAGTTTTCAGCCATCCTTTCACGTGGTTTCCCGCTTCTGCGTAGTTCCCGACTTGGGAATTTGTCTTTTTTAAAAAAACTGAGATTTCTCAGAAGGCTCGCCTTTTGTCAGCAACACTCCCCTTTCCAGTTTTTCCTCCTTGCAGTGATTCTTTTCTTGCCAATCTTTATTTCCCCTTCGCGAGTTTATGATGTCAAATTAGATGCAAGAAACATGGTGCCACGGGCTATTATTATTATTAGACTAATGGGGAAGCTGGGGGGGGGGGGGGGGTGTGAGGTTTCTTTTCTTCTCTTTTATGCGTTTCTAAAGGTATATGGTGTTTATACATCGCTGTCATAATATATCCCTATCCCACTCCCCAATGAACTATTTGTCAGAATTAAAATTACTCCGTCATATGCATGGTGATGAACAGCTCTGGGAATAAGTAGAACTATTTTTCCATCAGTCTAGACAGAAAGCCAACCCCGCAGACAAACAGAAAAACGCCCATAAAGGTTAAACCCAAGTATCAAACTCCATGTTAACCCAGCCCGTAACAACACCTGGCTGAACTAGTCCGGCCAATCACCGAATGGAAGCCCCATCAGACTCCGTACCCCCGGCCCAAATCCCGCGACTCTCCATCTCAACACAAGCCATAGCCTCGGCAACGGTCTCTAATCTCCTCGTGACGTCCTGGACTGACCGGGCCACACGAGCGAAATGCTCATCATTAGCTAAGCGTCTTTTGCGGGCAAGTAATATATCCCCCTCAGTCTCAAATATATCCCCTCCTCCCCCTCCTCCCCCTCCCCCCCCAGCTGCACCAGCTACGCCCTTCCCTTTCCCAAGATCTCTCCCAAAAGCCCCCCTACCAAACTCTACGTGCTCACCATCCAGCTCTCCTCCCCCCCCCTCTTCCTCTTCGCTCCTCATCCAAGCCTGTGCAAGGGCAATCTGCGCCGCGCGCAACTCTTCCAGACACTTTGCGTGCGAAGAGCCAAACACGTGATCTGCCGAGAGCTCTACTTCCTGCAGTTTTTGTTGCATCTCTGCCCACATTTTCTCATGCGCATGGCCACTCCCTCCGCCCCCGGCTCCGGATGAGGGGGATGAGGAGGAAGAAGGTTTTGCACGGAACATGGGCGTGCTGGGGACTTCCCTTGCAGCCGTGGTTGCAGCGGCAGCGGTAGCAGGCGCGGAGGATGATTCGCCGGGCTTGTCGTTGTAACCATACAGGACACCGCTGGGCAGTAGTGGTGTCGTAGCTATGTGCGTTGCTGAGGTGATGGCTGAAGGCAATGAGATGTCGGATGCGCGTCGATGGGGAACTTTCGGGGATGGTGATGATGATGATGATGACGGAAGAGGTGGGGAGAGGTATTTTTTACTGGGGGATTTGGGAGCTGTGCTTTGTTGGGCTTGTGCTTGTTGCTTCCGGGGCGGGGACGAGGACGGAGATGGGGATATAGGTGTTGCGGGCTTGCGGCGGAAGAGGGGGGATGAGGACATTTTTAATGGAGGTGGAGCTGGGTTGTGGGAGTGTGTGTGTGGAATTGGCTGCGCTATGTGCTATGGTGGGTGGGTGGGTGGGTGGATGGAGGAGACTTGCCCGGTGGAGGGTTGTGCTGATTAGTCTCTCGTACCGTGGTTCGCTCCCTCGCTCGTGGGGCAATGCTGTGGGTGGTGAGGAAGGGGAGGGAAGGAAAATGCGCCACCAGCTACGATACGATGCGATACGAGCGCCAAACAAGAGCATCTTGGCATTTATACGCTTCCAGCACGTGCAGAAGGGCAACACAAAGTCAGACATGCAATATCACTCGGTGACGTTGTGCACTTTTTGGAGTTTGGGGCTTTGTTTTGTTTTTTTCTCTTTGGAGTGAGGGGGGGTATTCAGTGACACTGGTGTTCCGCGGGTTCATTTTTTAGGTGGAATTGATGGGGTTTAGGTGATTTGTGGCTGGTAAGTAGGGCGTGCGTCCAAGATGCAGTTGGTCAGTAGTAGAGTGGAAATGCGCATCGCATAGGTACGAGTACGGGGACGTGGGTATGATCATACACTCTGATAGGAGTGCGGTGGTATTAGAGCAGGCTCGTCCGATTCCCGGCGTGATCCTATAGCTACTGTATGTCTATTTACTGGTATGGAATCCGACCAATTCCCCCTCCTCTCTGGTATTTCCCAATCCACACCAACGCCCCCTCCTCCAAAACCCTCTCCCTCCTCGCCTCCTCCACATTAACCACATCCCCACGCACCCACCCTTCCAAACCCCCCACCAACTCCACCCTCTTCCCCACATCCAGCAGCTCCCCACTCCCGATCACCGTCCGGACAAACACCCAAATACTCTCGTGACCCCGCGCAATTCCGTGCGCGAACTGCATACTCTTCTCCACAATGTCCGCTAATTGCACCCGGAACGAGTGCGGATCTGGGTGCTCTAACGTTTGAAAGAACAAGAACTGCAGGAACGACCACACGCTCGTGTCCGATACGTGCGAGAGGGCAAAGTTCGCCGTGCGCTCGAGGACGTATGGAAGTTGTGGACCGGATGGGGAGCGTGGGAGGAAGAAGGTTGTAGCGAAGCGGGCGTGGTTCCAGGCCTTCTCTATCGTTAAGCCGCAGCTCTGGAATGGGATGAAGGAGGTAGAAGAGGAAGAAGGGGTGTGTGGGGGGGGTATACGTAGTAGTTCCTAGGATGCACCTCCCCACTAGCTTCCACAACCGCCAGTTCCGCCTCTATGCCTTCTTCTAAAACGCCGAACCTTTCGGTTAGCCATCGCTTATAACTCCATAGCAACGGGCTCTTGTTGTGCTTGTTCAACGGGGACGTCAAGAAACTTTCTATTAGCTTGATTTCGTCCCGACCGTCATTGGCGCCTTTTCCCAGGATGATCCTCCTACGGGCGTTGACCGCGGTAAGGTTCTCCGAGGCGACGAGTAGTAAAACTAAAGTCGAATCTAGAATGTCTTGCTTCGTGTTTGGGGAAGAGAAGGTCAGGTGTGCGGTCTGGAAGGCTTGCAAAAGCAGGGACTTTGGGATTGCGATGTTCGTGCCCGAGGTTAGCAATGTGGGCGAGGTACCGGTATCCGGCTGGGTCGGGTGGAATTCGATGTGTAGCCTTGCGCCCGGGTTGGAGTTGAAGAAGGCGGTTAGTTGGGTGTATGCCGGGGTTGGGGTTGGGCTTGCCATGGTGGTTGGGGAGGGAGGGGTGTACGAGTACTACGGTATGATATGAGTACGGTACTCGAGTATGTGTGTGTGTTGGTTGGCTACCGTACCGCACTTGATTGATTGGCAGGGGCTAAGGAGGCTTGACGACCATAAAAAAAAAAAAGGTTTAGTCCTGAACAAACGGAGGACTCCCATTATTGGAGTGGGATAATGAGATGGCGCTACGATACCGATACTCGAGTACTTTGGTTCTGTGTGAGAGTCCTCTATCACTGGGCAGATATAATGCCTCACCATTCAAACAAAGTTTGCAGGAAGAAAAAAAGAACACTGTATTACGAGTATACAGTATCATACATCACTCCATAGTCAAGGTTGCTTCAAGTTCAAACAGCTCCAAAGGGCTTAATTCTTCCTCACCAGTAAGGTCACGCTCGAATACCCTACCCTATAGTACTCGTATCATACTGTGCTCGTAAGGGGGCTCAAGCACCAGTTTTACTATTATTTGCATAACATAATACTATCCAAGCTATACCCTGATGGAGCACGTTCTTACTATAAAATATCCTAAGTGAACATTAGAAGCATTCAGCACCGGGGTCGAGAGGGCGTGTTTCGAGTGCATCCATCATACCAGATTTGTATGCAGAAAAAGTCGTTACACACACACCAAACTCCTCTCAACCCGAGGAACTTGCATAAACCTTTTCCCAACCCTGGGACTGAATGCCGCTCCTCCATTCCATGTCAGACCCGACCGCCCGAAACCAACCCACCCCTGAGTTGCACCACCCTCCAAACTACGTGAAACAGCTCCCTCCCACAAGTGCAATAGCTGTGAGCTTAAGCCGTAACCTTAGTACTGTGCCGGTACATAAGAATCTCGAAACCGTTCGAGTATCTAGATTCCTATTGTCTGATTTGCCCCCCCCCCCTCTCCCCGCTTGTCCTGCCTTGCTGGGAAAAAGGAACTATGCACATCTCATTTCACCTCATCCCGTCCAAGTATCAAAATACCGGTAAGAAGAAAGGGGAGGGAAAAAGAAAGGGAGAAAAAAAAGGCGTGCAAAAATTATTTAACACATACGATCCAGCATACCGGTATTGAGTGAAACCCATTGTTTATATCAAAGTGAAAAGGAAAAGAAAAAAAAAAATTGTGTCGAAAGAGGAGGAAAGAAGGGAAGGAAAATAAAAGCCTCTGAAAGATATCTCTATATAATACAGTATCCCCAAGAAGCGAAAAAAGAAAAATAAGTCATTACTTCAAACGTTTCGCCCCCAAGACCTCGGGGCCCAACTCTTACAATGTGCCTATCTTTATTCGACTTTCTCGGATGGTTAAAATAAAATAAAAATAGGGTATAAAACGGGATCCGAATGTTTCCCTCTCCCACCAACGTCCATATAAACAAAGAGAGAGCTCCGCATGGACTATAGATTAAAGCCTGTAACAAGCGTATTTTTGGGCAAACAAAAATGGGAAAAAGTAAAAAAGGGAGATGAGAAATCGCCGGAGAAAGCGTTTACCAAGGGGCCGGGAGAGATCCTAACGATTCGTTAATACATGGTGAGAAACAATGAAGCTGTGGAGTGATAATTACCCCCCATGCCACCATAGGCTCCGATACCGTCTCCAGCCGGGTAAGCGCCAATACCACAGAAGCAAGCGCAGCTGCAAGAGGCACCAGAGGCACCTTGGTTCCATCCAGTGACGATTGGCGCAGCAGCAGATTTTGTGGCCACGGCCCCGCCATTAGCACTAGTAGTGATGCCAGCAACTGCGGTGGTCCCACCACCACCAATGAGGGTGACAGTACTAGAGACAGCAGACACCGTGGCTGCGGCAGCGGTGGTTGATGCGGTTCCGTTGATCTTGATGGCGTTGGCCTTGAAGATGTCGAAAGATTTCTCTACAGTTGGGTTGATGGCGAAGACCATTCCCTTCCCGCAATGGTTGCCAGTTCTCTGTTTGCAGTACCACCCTGATCTCATTAGCATCTTGAATATCGAAAATATGATTGATAGGGTCTTACAAGTAGGCTCCTTGGCGGTAACGGTGTAGTTAAATGTAGGTGCGGGGATTACGGTGTTGTTGGGATTGGGCATAAAGTTGGAGTCAAAAGCGTCCGGGGACAACTTGTTACAAGGCTTGTCGAAGCTCGACTGAGTAACGGTATGGTTCGCGCTCATGAAGACGAATTTAATGACATCGCTAACCTCCGCCATTACCTGACTCGGAACATAGACAAGTCCGGCCGCACCGCCAACAGTGACCTATTCGATATCAATGAAATTGTTCAGGACAAAATCCTAGGGCATCACTCCCGTTGGAGGAAATGGAACTGAACTCACAGTATGTGTCATCGGGCCGGCAGCCCCAGACGGAGGAGCCATACTAGCGACATACTTGGTCTCATGTGTTACTGCAGCTGATGGTGCCATTGTATGAGCCATAGCGGGGGGAGAAGTTGTGGGCGCAGCCGATACCGACCCGTATCCAGCAGAAGTTTGCGCCAAAGCAGCTTGTGACTTCACAGAACCAGAGGGCATAACGTGCGCCATAGAGGAACTGCTTGATACCTCGGGCATTGTAGCCAGAGCACCACCAATAACAGAGAGGACTGAAATTGCTGAAGAGCCTCTCATTTTCGTCGATTTCTCTTTTTATTTTCGATTGTGCTTTTGATATAAACCTGATTACTCCAACAGATATACTTTGGTTGCCTCAAATAACAACCGATTGAATGCCGCTCAGCGGGAAAGCAAAATAAAGAAGCCGTTGAAAGACGAAAGGAAAAGAGAATGTCTTGCTTGCAAGAGAGGGTATGGTTGGCACCAGAAGAGTATATTGAGAGGGTATGCAAGAAGATGTCGAGGCCCTGCTCGTAGTGAAATGAAGGAGAAACTAAATGAGATGTTTAACGGAGGAAGGAAACGACTCGGTCCGGAGTGAGTGAGCAGGCGAGATGGAGAGAGTGAGAAGTGTGAGATGGGGCGAGGAGGTTTATGTTTATATTCCAAAATGCGCTCCCGGTTCCCGGGAAAGGGACAAGGTTGAGAGGGACAAAAAATGATTTGTGGGAGCACAACATCGGCCCCGTACTCTCAGTCCCTCAGTTACTTGCAGGGAAGTCTTTCTGCAGGTACCACCATTCCTGATCCCACCCTATATCGACATCTCCAACAGCGTCGTCATATGAAGCCAAGGAGAAGAAGGGGAAAAGGTGGGAATAGGGAACAGGCAAGGGGAGGGGGGGGGGCATGTCATGTTGCAGTATTTTCCCTTCTTAGTAGACAGGTGGAAGTTCATATTCAGAAGGTATTGGTTGATAATGGACGGGATACCAATAGTTACCAAAAAGAGTTCTTACGGGGGGGGGGAGGTTGTTAGAGTGGCTCCCCTTGTGGGGGAGGGGCTCTGTTGGTGTCTGGAGAAGTGTATCAGAAGGCTTGACAGCGTTTGAGTTGGGCGCCAACCCACAAGGGGGTTAGACTAGACTTCTTGGTTGAGCACCCTTTTATATACTTTTACCTATTGTGGATTGTCTACCCTACCTCACGCTCACTGGGATAGCCATTTTGCCCTGGTTACCGCCCTCTTTGAATTATGATACCTACTTGCCCAGTGCTGACTGTACGGATGGATTCCGCAAGAAACTCCTTTTCCCTACATACCTCGTCTCATCACCCTGTTACTTCTTGTAGAACTCTCTTCTCACAAACCTAAATTCTGTCGAAGGACGGAAAGGCCGGGCCGGTGGAGTCCCCTATTCATCGATTCAAGTCTCGACACACCCTTGTGCATCACTTCTATCCCGCTCCCACCCTATATTCGCTTCTGTCTCTCGCCCATTATTGTCAAGGAAGAGTGAAAAGGAGAGAGTGTGAAAACTTCGTTACACAATTAACCAAACTTCTAAGCTTGTCAACTTGTCTAGGTAGGTATGATATTCCAAGTATCTTCTGCTCGAACCCCTTACCCTCCGTCTAATTAAAGAACCTTGTGAGATAAGGTATCTATGCTATGATACCCAATGTTTTGCGCGATTCACTCCTCAATTGCCCTAGTCCTTGCCCTGCTGCTTCTGCTGCTGCTGCCCTTCATGCAACCCAGTGTAGTAGCCAGCATAATACCAAGACATCATGAGATTACGTAGAGCTTCATTCTCTAACAAACCAAGATATTAGCATCGAATTTATGAGGAAGGTAGGGTCATCTATGGGTGCCAAGTTTTATATGGTACCAAATAGGGAAATGGGTCAGTCGCTCACCTGTTCCTCCGATAATGTTCTGTGGGATTGGCGGCAGTCCGGGTGGGGGGGGCATCGCTTGACTTGCTAAGTCGCCGATTCCTTGCTCCCCCCCCCCGTGAAGGGGATCCTGCTCGCGATTGATAGCGACTGGGCCTTGAATATTCTGCTTTTGTTTGTCAGCTTCCGGCTTCCAACAATTAAGACTTTCTGGCGCTTGCATACTGTTAATACCTCTTCCCCTTCTCCAGCCCTCTGATCTTCCATTAAGGCATCCTCATTTTTGACATCTGGGCATTCCACATGTTGTAGCACAGCACCCTGACCTACTCCGCCATCCCCCTGGTGTGATGGACTTGCGGCCCCGGTATCCTTTTCACCACTGTTGCCTGTTCCCCTGTCAACATTGGTAACGGGTCCTTCGGCATGGAGGAGGAGGGAAGTAAGGAAAAGCACATGTGAACTCACTGATCAGAAGGTGTGGCGTCTGGCATTTCCGTCTCCCCCAAAGCTTCCCGGAGGATCTTGTTCACATCGCCGCCAGTGGCTTCGATGCTGTGGTATTTCTAACCCACTCAAACACTGATCAGCCTTGGTACTCTTTTTCTTTGTTTCTGATGCACAAGGATTTTGTTTGCCTAGCCAGATGTTTGCTTGGGGCCAAGAAACGCTGAGACTCACCTTGTACTCTTGGAGCGCTTCGTCCCATGTATTGACGAGAATAGAATCGTCCCATATCTCCTCATGCGTAAGCTGTTCGCTAGAGGACGCCATGTTGGAGATAGCCTGGCGTGTAGCTATCGACCTTTTGTTAAAGAGTTCGTCGGGGATATTGGTGGTTGGTTAGCAAGCCAGAAGCGCCCTCATCTAACTATCAGCAGCTTAACTGGCCGAAGCGCGGACCCTCCAAATTTAAAGAGCCTCTGCCTTGCCAAGAAGCGGCCAAATATATCCCTGCTTGCCAAGCTCATGTGGCAACCAGTATGAAGCACGGATTTTCATTTTATTTTTTGAACTGCCATCTACATTTCCCACATCAACATCTCCAGCACAGAGAAAGAGAGAGAAAAAACATCTATCATACCAACCACAACGTACATCGCTCAAATTTAATATATTCTCCCATCACCATCATTACCATCTACCATTTCCTTGTCTCATCTTACTCAATTGGCACTTTCGAAGCTTTGACGAACCTCTTCACCATGGTCGTGGAAGTCAAAAAGTTTTATTGAAGCCTAGACTAAACGCCTTACCTTTCCCCGAAAGGGCGGAAGGGAGGCCTCTCCAGTATCTGGCGACGATGATCAGCGGTTCGCCGTATGCGTCGTTGCCTCGACGTGAAAGATACATATCACCGCGCGAAAATAGGAAATTGTCAGCTACGATTCTCAGCCATGAGGCTTTCGTAGAATTGCCCAACTAAGTTTCACCTCTCACTTGATAATATCTAGGTGTGCAGTAACTATGATACATTCATTAAACAGTTATTTTCATCCACTCCCATTTCATTACCGTTCTATTGCGATCCAGATATTCAGGCCCATGCCTCCTCATGCCCCGTCAAATCCACTGTGCGGCTATACAATCGGCAAGACAAAGTTTTTTTTTTAGGAACCCCGATACTAACCTCCCATCGTCCATACAGAAGCCCCTAAACAAACTCCTTCGCTACCTCATTTGTCTCCAAAGGCCTGGAATACCAGCTAGAAATCGAGTAGCTGGGTTGCCCAGAATAATCAGGCTGAGTGCTTCTGGCCGAGGCAGACCTAGTGATGATAGTTTCCTGGCTCCTGTTGGACGCATGACTTCTGGTCGAATATGATCTTGCGGGCATGGTGATAGGAACAGAGCAGTCGTCAGCAGGATTGAAGCTCGGCTGGTACTGCTTGTGCTGGCCATCCCGTTTACGGGCCTTCATGAGACGGCGGGACCGGGCCATACGTGCGGTGGTGTGGGTTAAGGAGTCACCATAGACGTATGACTATATCCCTCCATCAGTCCTACTCTATCCACATATCAGGGAGGAGGGGGGGCAAACAGCAGCGAAATTGACAACTCCGATAAAACTGACGATGACACCAGCAGACGTAAGGAGGGTATTAAACGAGTATCCGAGGTTCTGCTTCGATGCTGCCGTCTCATTCAGATTACCAAGCAGAAAGAAACCGACAATAACTTCAGCGATCCCAATTGTTATGAGTGAAGATTTGGATCCAAGCAAAGGCCAGCGCTTGTCGAAGTAGGATTGGAAGACGGAGATTTCGGACATCACCAAAAGTGCTATATAATGTTCAGTAATTGCCTGGTGCCTTAGCCCGGGATTGGACCATTACCACAGAAGATGGAGAGAAACACATTGTTTATCGCGTCGAAGAAGTAAAACTATCTTGGTTAGTTTTATATATTGACAAAGGGAGAGCGTGGGGTTCGTACCTTTGTTACAACGAAGCTCTTCACCAAGCTAATGCTCGCAGCAACAATAGCCATCAGCAACGAGACCACGCTGCTGCAGCGGATGATGTTAAGGATGTAAAATCCTCTAGGGAGAGGCTCCGTCATGGTCACTATTTGTATGTTGTTTTGTTCCTGTTGTATCGTACCCCCGTTTGCGTTTCCGGTAATACTACACAGAGAGTGTGCTTCGAGAATGTGTGCTTATAGAGAGTGTGATTATAGAGAGTGTCGTGGGTCGAAGAGGTGATGAAATAAAAGGCAAAGAATTATTTATTTATAGTCCCGAACTTAGTGTCTCGTTCATGGTTTAATGGCGGTTTTCAATAGCATTGCGAGGCCGAATGGGAGGAAATTATGGTGTTTGCTATACGACAAGGGAAACTCAATGGCGATCCCTCTTATTCACGGTGGTTTCCATTAAATTCCGGATCGATCTGATAGGATAGATACACGTTTTTCTATTGAGGGTATTGAGCCCTTATAAGAAAATGTTTGCATAGTATTTATGTATCGGATCGTGGATTGTACTGTTGAGAAACGAGGTGGCAGAGGACTGCGAACAGAGTCATGAGACAGCACTCGGTATCCTGGAGAACCTTCATGATGAGAACCTGATTAATTCATGTTCAAGTTTGGTTGAAAGTGATGCCGGTGGCATTAAATATCAGGAACTCCCAAATCTGCAGGAGCGATTTGGGGGTATTAGAGTGTACAATGATTGGTGGTAGTGAAAGAAAAGGTATTATAGTCCCTACGAGCACCTCACTAGAGGACACGATCCCCAGAGATAGTTCTCACTAACCTACTGAAAACGTGCAAAATCACAGTCACATCCCGCGTCTCGCAATTGCTCTTAGCTTACTACATTTTCTACCTTTTCCCTTTATCATTGTAGCCTCGCCGTCCTCCATCGTATCTGTGCCAAAATCCAATAACGTGACCCCGCAACCCTATTCCCTATCCATTTCAACCACGTCGGATAGACTATGTTTACTTGTACTCGAGTAGTTAGTCCGCATGAAACTGAGACACTCAACCCTAACCCTAAGCAACTACGGTGCTTTTCTGTCTCGTTCCCCTAGCTTCCCCAGCAGAACCCTTTTCTTCTTCTTCAAACTCACATCTTGAAAAACTAGCCACTGCAAGCGACCCAGCAATCAAGCAACCAAGAGCCTTCCTTTAGTAAAACAAACAGACGAAATCATGACTCGTGGAAATCAGGTAGGACCCGGACCTACTCCCTGGGTTGCGACGTGGTAGTGGTGGTGGTGGTGGTGGTGGTAGGGCTAACCGCGGGGGACTGCTTGAACAGCGTGAGAGAGATCGTGCAAAGGCTCAGAAGGCCGCGGCGAGCCAGGTACGTTTGCTTTCCAGAGTTTCACTTGAGACGTCGTATCGTAGCTAACGAACCTTTACAGAAAAGCAAGACAACAGTAGAACTTCCCTTCTTTCCTTTCCTCCTTCCTCACTTTCCCACGCTAGCTACCTTAGGCCTCCATCCAGGCGATCGAAAGCGAGACACAAGACAAAGCTAACAACCTTCCCCGCCAAACCAGAAATCCAAAGCCGAGATGCAAAGGGACAAAGACATGGTCGCTCAACTAATGCGCGACAAGCAAAAACAAGGTATCCCACCAGAACAATCCCGGACACGCCTCCCCGCTAAACACATAGAAACCACACTCCGGAATGTCAAGTTACTAATTCACCACAGCGGAAGAGAAGAAAAAAGCTGAGGCTTCAGGAGCGGGGAGTAGTAGTAGCAGTAGTGGAGGGGGCAGTTCGAAAAAGTAGGAGCGATCTCACTTTAGGTTGGATTATATTACCGGTGCCGGTATACTCAATAGGGCAGTTCAGAGAGTGGGGGAAGTGGGAATAGCAGTAGTAGTGCGACGAATGCCTTTCCTTTGTGCTTTTTTTTATCCTGCTTTTTACGGCATTGCGAATTCAGGTTGCGCTGCGCTGCGGGCCGGGGATCACTTTTGCGGGCGCGGAATTATGTTTTGAGGATGATTATATATCTACTCGCTTTTGCTTCTTTTTACATAGTAACTTGCATCCTTTCTCTCTCTCCGATAGGGCAATCCGTGTTCTATATGGGGAAGGTATTTCACGTCAGCTTCCGATCGAGGGGTATTCACTCTGATCGCCATAGCTTGCAATCCCCCCTCCGTATACATAGTAGCTTTGAAGAGTGGATTTTTATATATATTTATTTATTGGTTCTTTTTCCCGGGGAAGAATCAGCCGTACACCGACACCCTAAGTTACTGTGGTGTCAGAATTCCTCTCGCAAAAGACACGCAAGACCAGAAAGTGGAAATATTCCGAGTAATCACTTCAAGGTGACCAACTCCTCGGCGCTGGTAGGGTGGATAGCAACGCAATTGTCAAAATCCTGTATCAAAACATCATTCATTAGCTCTCTGCACTCTTTCATCCAACATGCTCCCACAATCCATGTCATCATACCTGCTTGGTGGCCCCCATCTTTACTGCAACGCCAAATCCCTGGAGCATCTCCGCGCTGCCCAAACCGATAATATGCAATCCCACAACCTTCTCCTCGGGTCCGTGACAGATGAGCTTGTAAGCCGTGGGGCCCTTATGCTCGAGCATGGAGTAGTACATGGCGGTGAAGGTGGCTTTGTAGATCTTCAGGCTGTCCTTGCCGTACTTCGCCTCGGCCTCTGGCTCTGTGAGTCCGATCGTGCCAACCTCTGGGTGTGCGAAGACTACTGATGGGATGTTGGCGTAGTCCAGCTTGGCCTCTGCGAATTTTGGCCCGCCAAAGAGGCGGTCGGCGAGGCGGCGGCCGGCGGCGATGGCGACTGTTATGCTGTTAGCAGGCAGGTGAGGAAGTGGGGAAGGGAGGGGGGGTGGAACCAGGCGTCAATTCAACCTTTCCCGCAACATCCCCCAACGAGAAAATATTCGGCACGTTGGTGTTTTGGAAGTCATCCGCGACAATATGTTCCCCCTCGTTCCTCTTAATCTCGACTCTATCCAGCGCGAGGTCTCTAGTGTTCGGCTTCCTTCCAATGGCCCAGATCAGCGTATCCACGTCCTCGAGCACGCCTGTGCCATTGCTGTCCTCATAGTGCACCCTCAACTTTCCCGTCCCCTCATCCTTCTCGATCTTGGTCTGCTTTGAGCGGCGGTGGATCTTCATGCCCATTCCTTCCTCGTAGTGCTTCCCTATCACTTCCTGCACCATAGGGTCGAACGAGCGCAGGAAGGTGTCGTAACGGATCATGAGGTGTGTCTCGCTCGCAAGAGCTTGGAAAATGCCAGCAAGTTCCACGGCTATGTAGCCGGCACCGACAAGGACGACTTTTTTGGGCTGCTGGTCGAGCTCGAAGAAGCCGTCGGAGGTGATGCCGTACTCTGCGCCCGGGACGTCGCTAGGGATGCTCGGGTATCCGCCTTTTTGAGGTCAGTGATTTGATGGGCTCTGGGGGGAGAGAGGAAAAGTATACCAGTAGCGATTAGAATCTTATCGGCACCGTATGTAGTCTTTCCACCACTGCTGTCGGTAACCTCGATCTCCTTCTTGGATACGAAGCGGCCGTGGCCAACAATGTAGTCAACTTTATCGTTCTTCAGGTTCCGCTCGTAAATCCCGTTCAGACGCTCAATGTACTTATCCCTTTTAGTTTTAAAAGTCGGCCAGTCGAAGCCCTTCACGTCGATATCGAATCCATATCCCTTTGCCTCGGCCAATGTCTCCGCAATTGCCGCCGCGTACCAGGAGACTTTCTTGGGCACACACCTACCATCGCCCGAAACAAAAGGCGCATTAACACTGGCTGGCCGGCAAATGGCTAAGATGATTATGAAGGGAAGGGAAGGAAGGAAGCATACCCAACATTAACACAAGTACCCCCCAACCTCCCATTCTCAATAATCCCAACCTTAGCACCATACATGGCGCTCGCCCTGCGAGCGCTTGCGAGACCGCCACTGCCTCCGCCGATAACGAGGTAGTCGTACCGCTTGGACACGGGTGCCATCTTGCTCGAGGAAACGTGTCGGGATAAACTGGTTAGGCGTGCGGATGTGGCTTGTGAAGAGAGACGTTTAAATGCTGTGGACGACGTTTTGATATTGTGATTTGCGCAGCTCGGGGGGAGGTGCGCGGATGCAATTTAAATAGTTTTTTTTTTTTCTTTTCACTTTTTGTGAGTGGTTGGATTGGATTGGATTCGGGTGCGGTGGTGGGGTAATGGAAGGGTATTCGAGTTCCGGGAGAGTGCTATCAAGGCTCCAGTATGCGTGTGGGGGTGGTAAGAGCTTGGTCGTCTTGAGTTTCTTTTTTCATGTTTCTACTGTCGAAGTCCGGAGATGGGAAGAATGGTTTACAGCGCCGCACCTCAGATGCAGAGGGGGGTATTTGTCAGTGAAGGCAAGGTGCGTTCGGGAAGGGTCCCCCGTTTTTCTTGTATGATTACCGCATGAGCTAGGCGTGATAGGTGAAAGTGAGGTTGTAATGGACTATAGTAGAAATTTGACCCTTTTGTGACGAAATCGCCGAGGCAAAATCCATCTGGTTCGCCCAAAGACGCCGCCGATAAACTAGACTATAGTACAGGTATGGATGCGAACCCCGATGTCCTCATCTCGGCGCCTCCGTTTTTTCTAGGTGCCGGTCGTAGTGACCTTAATTACGGAGTCTCCAGGCACATAGCCGGTCGATCTGGTGGTCCACATCACATTCCCCTTCTATCACTCTATCAGCTTGAGTGATAGCGCAATTCACGCCCAATTGCGAAAAAATTCCAAGTCAGCGATGTGAAGTCGATATCGGAGAGATTACTGATATAAAAGCAACACCCCCCTCCTCCACGTCAGCCAAAAGAAGGACGGAGACTTAATATTTGTCATTGCCCTACTAGAGTACCCGTCGGCATGTCACGTTCCACAGGCCGGCCGAGAGCCCTCTTGTCGCAATGATACAGTACTTGTTCCCTCAGGCCTTGCATAGCATCCCACCTCCTTCCCTGGAGCTCAATTATTCGTCTGCACAAGGCCCAGGGCGCTTCAACACTAGTCCTCCTTGAGCGAAGGGGTGTGATATCAAGCCCAAGACTAATGTGTGCCCCCATAAATCGCAACTGTCCGTTATCTCCTTACTCATTCCATACAAAGCATGAGACATCCAAAACGCCACTCTTCCCAGTAAATCCTTTTTCTTCTTCCTACCCACTAGGCTAACCCGATGAGCGTACTCATGCAGTAACGAAAAGGAAAGGCCAACAAAAAGCAATCAGTCGCAACAAATCCAGCGAATGAAGCAAATTGAAAAAAATATCCCATTACGTTCCTAATATCACGAGCCCTAACTCATACAGGCATCCATCATAGTTCTTCCTTGCCCTTCTCCCCCGACCCTGCTGGCACTGGCGCAAGGGGCTTCCGCGCGGGTACGACAGAGGCGATCAAGCTCCCGATGATGGGAGCGATGACCCTAAGCACTTGAGTGATGGCAAATGTCCACACCTGAATCGAGACACTCCCGATGGGGGCCTTAGGGAAGGACAACCCCCACTCGACATATCCAGGCACCCAACCCTCAGGGATCCAGAAAATAGGCTCACGGCGGTACCACAGCGAGATAGCCCAGCCAGCACCTGAAGTCGAAACCCAGCGGACGAATCCAATTTGCGTATCGAACTTTGTACGAGCAGCATTGACGGAGCCAGCTATTACCCACATCATTAGTATCAGTACCGATCAGTAGCAGCCCCCCACAGAGGCAGCAGGCTATCTATCACAAGTTACTTACTCAGCTTCTCCAGGTCCACAACCTTCTTATCCAGGACCCTTCGGGTCTTCGCCCACTTGGCGAATTCGTCCTGGGAGCTGGTGCCCCGAAGCTCCGCACGGAGCTTAACAACCTCGTTCTGCAACACCTTCTGATTCCGAACCTCATGCGAAGTCTTTGTAGGGATACTCGTATATATCATCCATAGCTGAAGCGGTCCTCATATCAGCAACCAATTGCTACCCTAGTAAAATACCAATAGTTAATTCAGAGGGGGATAAACCGTGTTGCTGATAGCTGTAGCACCAAGAGTATTCACCAGATGCGTCGCGATCGTCAAGAAGACGACGAGTATAAGCAGAGAAATCATCGGAAACGAGTTACCATGAAAGGGGCCGTAAGAGATATCCAAGACGATGGAAGAAGAGGAAGAAAAAATGGTATTCGTTCGGGGCAAAAAGGTTCTTGTTGGTGAGGAGTTTCGTCGATCTGGCCAGTGAAATGAACAGTTTACAATGGGAAGACATTGTACCCTAACCCTTGTGCCACGAGGTCGACTCTTGGCCAAGCGTTACTGTAAGGAGACAAGCTTGCCAAGCTGTCCATCCACACAACCATGTTCGGCACAAGTTTGTCAACGTGATATCACTCGAATCGAGAGCGAAAATTTGGCAGGTATGATATTCATGAAAGACCCGCAAAAAGGGCGCTTAGAGGGCTCAATAACACATGTTTCCATATGGCAATGCGCTTAGTAGGAAAATTGTGGAAGAAAAGAAATGACATTTTGCAACATACCATGGTTATCCATACCCTATCACTCGAATTATAGCTGCACTAACTAATTCACACAGCCAAGGAGACAGAGAGGTGCGAATTGTGCGGAACCTTCCAAAGAATACCGTACCGGTATTCCAGAAGGTTCCTCAAAAGTTTATGGTGCCATCAGCTACGGAAATCACCGCATCACGTGCATCACGGGACATGGAAGCAAGCTATGGACATCTACTCGAGTATCCGGCAAAATAACGTGGGACGGCACTACCCTGGTAAATGGGAAGCGGTAAGAAAATCTCCCCCGAGGCTCAGCACTAAATACCACGTTCTCATATGCCTTCATGACCGTAATTGCAATTCGGACCATTCACATGTTGTCACTCGAATGTCTGACCGTGATCCTAGAAGCACAAATATGTACCTGCATAAGCACCACACAAGTACGGAGAGAGGACCTAATAAGAAGCCACGAAAGCCGCCCAATAACTCAAGGCGTACGGGCACTTCTCTCCGACCCTGAACCCGACACGGTGCTCCGGAGCAGGATCCGAAAAGACCGCTAATTCCCTCGTTTACGAGGATGGGGAAGCGAGCCCCGCCTTGTGCCGCAGCCCATTTCCGGCTTTGATCCTCGAAACCTCCCGCGGACCCTCGGAAAGCCTGGTATCATGATCAACACCTGCAGGGAGATGGCGGAGAGCGGTGATTATTTTGTGGCGGTGCATCACGAGCTTTATGGCTGGTTTTTGCGCGAGCGCACACTACTACAGAATGCTCGTCACTTCCCGTCGCCTGTCCTCAAGTGCTCGTACATCTAGTGCAACAACACCTTTGAGTGAGCAAGACAAGATATATCAGACCTTGTCCAAGGCCTACCTCAACTGACATGATCAATAATTGATCGTCATAAGTCCAAATCCAGCTAATCACCAGTAACTCACAGGTCAGGACCCAAACCAAACCAAACCCCACGCGAAAGGGAAAAAAACAAACAGAAAACAATCTCGGCGCCCTTCCTTCTTACTCTGCTGTAATATCAATCAGCAATTACTGAGAGATAAAACACGTCTCCCCCTTACCCCCAGCTCCGGCTCGGATTCCACTCGCACCATCCACCTACACACCTACACAAACACACCTACACACACACCTACACACACACTGTACATACACATGCACAGACAGATACAGACCCCACTACTGCCTTACGGGGGAATATAGTACGCGCAAAATTGACACTAAGGCAATCAAGGGATATGGTGGTGGACGCACGGATGAGTTAGATGGAAGTTTACTACTGTAGTGTCCCGATGTGAGAACAGTAGGGCGGTGGATTGGGGAGGGGGTAAGTCATTATATAATGGGCAAGCGGTCCGTTCCCACTCACTCCGTGCGTTGGGAAATATGTGTGTGTGCTGTGCCATTGTGTACGAGTACGGTGTAGGCTGGGATTGGGGCGGGGAGGGGGGAGGAGAATCAAAATTCCTCCGAATCTAGAACGCGGTGCTGCCAAATATTTTGCAGTGCCTCCGACACAGAGGGCAGAAGGCAAGGGCTGGTTGGTATTCCTGGTTTTGCGTTGCACCTACCGAGAAGGTGGATGGGGTCGTACGACGGTTCGGTACGGAAGGAAGGCAGTGGCAAGGTGATGATAGGGCGGGTGGGCAAATCCGCGCTAGTTAGTTGCCGGATCGATCAATCAATCAGGGCGTCCATTCTCCCGCTGCTGATCTTCAACGTTTGATTCTGTTAGTCAGGCGTAACGACGGTATTGGAGAATTCAATCAAAAGGACATGCAAAAGGGTGGTAAGTGTTGAACAGCATCTTACTGTGGTGCTAAATATAACGCTGATGGATTGTGAAGATATAAGAGCGCGCAGGAGGGGTGGGCCACTGCTGCTCGCCCGTCGAACGCATCCTCAGCGATCACTGATCCCACCTAAATTCATTAAGCCTGTTGTGCCTCGCGGAGAAAATAACGCACAAAATGGGCAAGTGTAAAATCAATCGCCCGAAGACGCGTAAGTTGCAAAGAACGGTCTGTGGTTTGTTGCAGCTCAATGCCCATCTTTGAAGGAAGGGAAGGAAAGAGATAAATTTTTCCAATTGGCACTGGAGAACTTCCCACGTCCCACGACAGCACATGGGTTCTATACTGCCATACAATCAGTACTTGCACGAAAAGGAGCGGCATGGACACACAGAGGATTATTGCTGTCATCGGCGCAAGGAAAGACCGTGAAATAAAAATGGAAGAGTCCAGCCCTTTCTCGCTGTGGGGCCCAGATCCCTCGCATGAGAGTGCAGTACTCGAGCACAACCAGAGAGGGAGAGAGGGAGAGGGAGGGAATGGGATACCTATCGCTCCCTCCTGTCGTCGGCGAATGGGAAACCTCCATTCACCCTTCCACCACATTGCGATAAAAAAAAAAGCAAGGATAACGAACCTACATGGGACGAACAATCCATCAATCAAATGTGAGAGATCCAAAATCTGGGCCAGCCAATCCATTTGATATGGGGCGTGATCTCAGTTTATAATATATTATATACCGAGCCCCCCCAATACCCCTCGCCCCGCCCACTTGCCTTCCTCCAATCACTCGGGGTATCAGCGGATCTGGCGTTCATAAGGGGATTGCCTCCGCGGACAACGGGATCCATTCATTCCATTCCACCCCCTCACCAGGCGAGACAGCCCTTTAGTCAGGTCAGAGATAACATCAAGTTCCCCCCCCCCTTAACAAATCGCGAAAAGGTCGCCAAAAACCCATCCACCCATACACTAGCCAATTAAAATATTAAACCGCCATCTCTCTTCACTCACTCGAATCCACAAACCGAAATGATTCAGACCCATAGGGCCCCAAAGACTTTCCCAAGCTCACTGCCGATTCGTTCGTTCACTTAAGTATATATGGTACATATCATACTCTACCTTACCAGTGACCCACATGGTAAGCCTCGTTTTTATTTCGTTTTTTCTATTGCCCATTTGCGACGCACGCCGTCCATCCTTCATCGCTCACAGAATTGACTAGAATGGGGGCGTATATCGGGCCAGTGGGATTAGGGAAATAATAATTTGGTAGTGGTGTTGGTGAGACCGATCACCGGTGTAATAGGCACGGTGGATAGGTGTTACTAAGCTCGGTTCTGCGGTACGAGAATTCACAACCTCGCCTGCATCAAAACGTGATACTCGTAGACACCGGTACTGTTTTTGTTTTAAGTTACATGCGTGTAGGTGGGAATGTAGGCAAGCTAGCATAGCTGGTTATCCATCTAACTACGCAAGTACCACAAATAAGTATCGTAAGCTAGTCGGATATATATCATTCCTGTCTGCAGGGCATCATACTCTGCAACAGCTAAAGAAGTGCCCCCAGTGGATAAGGAGATATTTGAAATTGAAGAGCTTTAAGTAGAAGGCATAAGTTAGATACTGATCAGCATAAGGCCCGTATACTAGGGCTGGCTGGGCGAGTTGTCTACAGTACGGTACGGTAGGCCCGCATATCTCATACGTGTACGGATATGATACACACAGGCACTGACTGTGACACTTGTACTGCAGAATTTGGGGGTTGCACTGTGTATGAGTAGCAAGTTGTAGGTTACCTTTAGAGACAGCAACCAGCCAACCAACCGGGTAATTGCAACGGCGCCATCGCATAAGAAGCCTAGAGCACAAGTGTGTTCGCTCACTCACTTTTCTATTGTGGTTGCGGTATCGTGGTGGACTGCCGTACGGCACTTTTCTACTGCAGTGTTATCCGTTAACTCTAAACTCAAACTCACCGAAAACCCTGCAGGCGGCTATCTATCCTGGCAGCGGGGAGCTCGAGGGCTTGCGATAAGCACGTCGGTATCCAAATTCGCTGTTTTCGGGCTATATTACCGTGACCAACGGCGTTTTCTAATCTCGCCTAGCATAGATTCAAATCGCAGGTGTTTTGGCGACTTGAGCCCTTCATGTATAATCACTCTCGGTGAGAAAGCGTCATTCCCCAACATCCTGGAGGCGGAGCCTTGCAGCTGGAGGAAAACCCCAGCAACCCTAACAGCATACCCTATAGAGTAACGTTAGATAGCGCCAACACCCTTCCACCCAACTTCCCACGAGCATCTCGTCTGCACAGCAGATATTAGCAAACCCTTGCGTTAGGCTGGCGAAAACATACTATCCAAACTTCTCTCCCTAGGACCTCATACACCGACCAATAGTAGAAGCAAATTGGTACCGAAAAAATTGACACCGGGGTAATAAGAGTCCGACACGACGCCATATTGGCCGGACAAAGTACCTACCAATCGTAACAGCCAAATTAAGCATATCCTCCTGCCCCAAGCCTCCATCTTGCTCCACTGGTCAGCACTTTAGGCAACCCCCCCAGGGGTAAGTAGGAACACCCCACTCAAGCCTCTTCCATCGGCTCACACAGTATTACCTACGATGGCAACCTCCTTGCTCGATGGAATTTGGGTTATTAGGTGCGCCCCCCCCTCGCAAAGCCGTTTTGTAGCCTGTTACTTGGGACCATGTCGTAGGTTAATTGTTACAGCGAGGCAGGAATGCCTGCGTTGTCATGAAAGAGCTCGACTCGAGCACAGCGGCATGCCAAGGATCTTGGCTCATGACGGAGCATTCGGCTGGGAGAGCACGAACTATCACTCGGGGTGCACAGCCACAGGGTGGCGGCTTGAACAGCCATGCTTCCTTTTCGATTCGTGGTGGACAGCAGCCTCAGTCCTCCACTCTTAGAGCCGATTGCTCGAAGACACTCTAATGACGGAAAACCTCTAAACCAGAAAGACGATTTCCAGGGGAATGGGTCTCGGTCGATGAAGAAGGGCGATATGTGAAAGGCTAGAGTACCAGGACTCCTAGACTAATTTAGTAACTAGTAGTTGAATGAATAGGGATATTTGTCTGGGGGTGTGCTCCAACTTAACCACAATAGACACCAATACTGATAGGGGACCGAAACAGAGCCTGGGAATATATAGCAATCACCACTACCAATTATTAGATTAGCTTCGTGACGAATGCCTCTGTCTGACGTATCGCGGCATACCCAGACCCCACCCCCACAGCCTCTCCTACTGTCAATACCAGGGAGGCATCAAAAGAGATACAAAATGTTCCAATAGCCGTTGTATACTCATTAGCTAAGGGTATGAAAATATTTGTTGGCTCCTAATAACGTTGCTGACCTACCCGCTCGTGCCCTGAATTCGTCGACTGCTAAAACTGTAGTATTGTTTGTTCGTTGGTTGTTGGAGAAAGGAGGGAAGGAGGGATGTTTGTTCTAACACGGGGCATCCACGGCGGGTCGGCTGTCTTGGCACTGGCCTCCGGAACCAGTATCACAGCTTCACGCAAGAACTTGTAGGTTTGAGGCTGGTGTGATACATATATTTCCTTCCCGGAAAAGCTCTCGCCGATCGAAAAGCACTGGTGGGGCTTGGCGGCAACGAAAATATCATCCTATCACCGTATCATGTAGTGATGGGAAGGGCGTTACCAGGAAACCTCAGTCAACTACCAAGCAATTGCACCCCTGCACCGTGACAGTGAAGTTTTGAAGAGATATGAACGGAATCATGAAATCGCTTTATTATCGGATCTTGGCCTCTGTTTAAACGGTAGAATCTTTTATTAGTTGATGTGTGAGGAAAACATACTCAAGTACCGGGACCTCTATTGTTTCCGGGTGTAGTACTTTAGGTTAGTGCGGACTCTCCGGACAGAGGCGCACTGTCCAGTATTCCACAATGCACCTATCGTGGCAAACATAGGAAGCTCTCGCCAGCACAGCACTCGTAGTGTGCTGTGCCGGCGGGGTATTGATTGAACAGAGGTGGCAATAATATTATGGAATATCTACCGGGGCGCATAGATAATACAGTACACACCAAGCTATAAAGCCTCACCTCTCCTAGGCCCCATCCGGACCCACCCGCAGGTCCCCGGGCATCATCATCTCACATCACTCGTGCCCGGCCCAAGCCCAAGTAAAAGTCACCTCTACCGACAGCGACCTCACGCAAAGAAAAGGGTCTGGTGCAATTATTCTGCACCTTCGCTGCCTCCCGTCACTTCTGCGCTAACTCCACGGAAGAAACGTGCTGCACCTGTCTATAGACTACCTGTACCACGGGGTTGGCAGGTCTCGTGCGTGATACATACAACACAGTCTGTCGTTGCCAAAACCTAGAATTTCCAATCAAAGGGAGTTTGCTTTACTTTTTCTTCTTCCTTCTTTGAGTTCGCGCTCAGGGTGGTGGGCTGTGGGCATTTGACTTATATAGCAACAAGTATGAAGCACAAGGCTATCTTTTCTCTCCTGCCACCAGAACCCTACCAAAAGTGGAAGCACCTCTCCAAATAATACTTGTAGTAATAATCAACTTTTCCAACGCAAGCCACCGGTATTTTGCGTTACCATCGATTGGTGGTAGTAAGGGCAAAGAAAGGGATAGCTAATAACAAAGGTATAACGTGGGAAGAGGGAGGGAGGGAGGGGCTTTCTCCGTAGTGATACAAACCGGGGACAAGTGAATACCGTACTGTAGCTAGCTGGGTGGCGGCGGCGGTGGAAGGTATGGGGTGGGTAGTCCGGCACAACCGTGACATAAAGCGATTACAACAATTAGGTTTTTTTATTATTATCCTCTCCCCGGCGAGAGATAGGGGCAGAAGAGGGAGAAGAAGAGGAAGGAAGGAAGGAGAGAGTATTCTGGATAAGATAGGACAAAGCGACGACCTCGTCAGCCTTAAATATCGATCCGTACTGTACACGGAGCCAAGGGAGAGCACGGGGTTGTCATTATCATTATCATTATCGTGTTCAGCACAAAGCACAACTTGATAGCTTTATTAAGGCACTTCTCCCCCTCGATACGGTTAGCTACAGCCCCATCACCCAATACGGCAATCTAGTAACTCCCAAAATGGAATATAAGCTTTCCTTTCCCCAATCCGACAAACAATTCCCTAGAACATTCCCAGGCTTCCGTCCTTCCGTGAACGTGCCCCTTGGCACCGTTGTCCAAAGACAATAACCATATGCTTGTATTGCGCAATCCCATCCCCGTCCTTAAGAAGAAACGAGAAAGAAGAAAAAAAGGAAAGAAAGCAGAAATAAGGGGAAAAGAAAAAAAAGTGTAACTTAATTAAATTTCCACACCACCCTAAGTCACCCACGGACTACACGATATGGGATGGGTAGGAAGTACCGAGCCCCAGCTCAGACAAGATTAGCTCGTCTAGTGAGAAGTGAGTGAAGGAAGGAAGGGGGATGAAGGGGAGAAGGGGAGAAGGGGAGAACGAGAGAGGAGAGGCTTCGGGTAGCACACGCTGTTCGGACCTATTTGTTAAGCGGGGGGGGGTTGTTGATGGCACAAGTGCCGTACGGGCAGAATATTAGCGTTGTACGAGCAACCCATTTTTATCACTCTGCAGTGGTGCGGCAATGGCTCAACACAGCACAGTAAGGAACGGTACGGTAGTAGCTGTCAACGATAATATGGTATGATTTGGCAGGTATCATAGCTTCACTTCATCACCGCCTCTTTTTTTCCCCGAAGTGCAGTATCTCGAAAGAGCAGATTGTCACTTATCCGCAGGGTACTGTGCTATTCGTTCCTTCCCCATTTCCTTGGTAATCTCGAGCACAGCACATCACTTGCGGGTACTGTGCGGTATGCACGACACACCACCACCGCAGAAGGTCCAGTCTATCATAAAACCTCTGAGAAAAGGTTTAGAATAAGCATCGATTGCAAGGGTGTATGTTTAATACACAGTTACTCTGGATGAAAGATTGGACCTCGCCCACACCGAGACACATCCACCATTGAAAACAGACCTCTTCGACACTTCAAGGAACTTTCTTGACGAGCACAAGTACCCCCCACAAAGTCAATAAGCAGTTAATTTAGGTTGACTTAACCTGCAAAATACTCTTTGTCTCACATGAAGAATCCCCTTTGTGCTGATGCCGAATACCGGCAGTGGGGGGGGGGACACCCTTGTGGTAAGCAAGGAACAATTCTTTCGGTTTTAAACATTTGCAGAATACCACTCCTCAGTAGCCCTTACCCACTAAAAGGTACAATTCTCTTCCCTGGATTTTAGTGTCAGATTTTGGTATTATGTACCGGCTGAGTGTTCCAAGAGTGATACCATAGAAAACTAATGACCGAAGGTATACATACAAAGGTTCTCACCAGACACTATATCAAGCGTTTTAGCCAAAGTAACTGCTGCACCTACTCCAATAATCGAACTGAGAACACAGAAAAGGGAAATACCTAGAATTCTCTATGGTGCCTTCTTTCTTCTTTTCCCCTTCCTTTTCTCCCGCTGTCTTGTGTCCGTGTCGAGGCGGTGTCTTGGTGCGGGTGAGGCCCAAGTCCACTCGAGTAGAATACAATACCGTAATAATGAATAAACATCCTAGCAATTGATGGTACGACAGTCTACTCTAAACTCCGTCCCCCCCATAGCGTAGAATGCGTGCGGTAATCATAGATATGTCGGTATGTACACCGTAACCAGCCAAGAAAGAAGAAGAAAGCTCCGCAGAACCCTCTTCTTCAACGGCGATGGAAAACCGGTGAGCGAGTTCTTTCATGCTTCCTTAGCTTCAGCAAGAGCTGATGGTGGTAGGGAAGAAAAAAGGGAAAAAGTAAAAAAAAAAGGCAGACTAAGTTTCCGAGTTCGAGTTAGTGCCATACTCGAGTATACTCGAGTAGAGGAAACACCGAGGGTCCGGGATTCATCGTCTCAGACGCACGAACCTAGAATCACGGCCGATTCGGGGGGAGTGATGGATGGATGGATTGGCAGAGGGGAGAGGGGGGGGGGGTCACCTAGCACAATACTATACACCGAGATGAGTGCGAATTATCATCCACTCGAAACTTCGTGCATCTCCGAGTGGATCATGGATCATCCCATGAGGATATTGGGTGAGGCTACAGCTTGTCAGGATTTTTCCTTCTATGATAATACCGTATTATTATGGGTTGAATTGGATAGCATAAACCCCCTCCCCCAGCCCCCCCCCCAATCTTTATCACACCGGTCAAAGTCAGAAGCTCACTGGATAGGTATAGCATAATACAACTTGTGCCTGTATCATGCTCTCAAGTCATAAGTTACGAATGATACTGTATGGTAGCCTACCAAGGTTCAGGTCATATCAGACAACGATTCCGGTGGGGCTTAATTGCTCAAACGATACATCCTACGCCTAGAATTATGCTTTAGCCTTGGAGTCCCCTGGACGAGTGGCAGCCAACCAACCCATCCCAGCCAACCAACCCTCCTTTCACGAATTTCGATGGAACCGATTGATTCACCCTCAAGATATCATATTAATTTGGATTCACTTCTACCGATCCACTCTAAATACGCCGCTGTTTATAGTAAGAGGAGAAACAAAAAGGAAACTAACAAAAGGAAACAAGGAAAGACCCCCAAATTTGCACGTATTTTATTTGTGAAACGAAGCAAAAAACCTCAACCCATCCCAACCAAAATAGAAAGTGAGGAAGAAAAAAAAAAAGGGAACACGGATTAAAGAGAAATAAGCAGAAAATAAATAGACACCACCTAGCCTCCCAAAAAACCGTTTATACCAAAAACAAAGGAAAATAGATAAAAAATAAGGAAAGATTGAGCGACGTATTATAAACAGATTACGGTTGAGATAGATAAAATAAAATAAAATAAAAAAGGGCGGAAGGAACGAAATTACGACGCCAAATACATTTTTCCGAATATCCGCCAGTGCATAAAGACGATATGTGATGCTCTCTGGGCTATCGAGGCCAGCTCCATGGAAGATCCCGTAACATCGGCCGATTGCATGATAGAGAAAGTGGAGAGCGAGGACCACCCTTTAATTATACGGAGGACCATTCCCGTCAGTTCCTTGGAGATCTCCTTTTCCACATGTACATAGATCGGTGAGTTGGTCTGGAGGTGCTTCGCGAACCAGTTTTCTGCCATCTTGACTGTGGAAGCATCGGCGATCCCAGCTGAACCATTGAACTCGTAGGCTGTCTGAGCAACGTGTAGGGCAACGGCGTTGCTGTGTCGCAACCACCGATGAACACCATCCTCCTCTCCTAAGATGGCAATTATCGAGGTTCGGAGTTTGTCAATTGTTGCCGCATCCACATCTCGTTTTGATGATAGAGTCAGCTGTCGAAAGAAGAGGATAGCCATCTTGAGGCATGTCGCTTCCCGAATATCGTCCCGCAGACCTTCTAACCTCTCATAGTCGAATACAAAGGTAGCTGGGTATTTGGCGTACTGTGAGGGAGCGAGCACGTCTACTACGGCACCTGTAAAGATGGCCATGTGGTCGGGGGCTTCGTTCGTTTTGCGGGCCGCCACAGCATTCGCAAACCAATTCCTTGGCTCCTTCATGTCCAAACGTCCCTGATCTATCCGCTCTTGAAAGTAACCTTGTTCAAAATTGATAGCCGTAGAGATGAGGTGAGGTCGAAGTGTTCGAATCTGGTGGTTGGCGACATCCTGTAAAATCGGTTAGAATTAAATACTTCGTCGAATTATGAAGCTCAAACAGGGGGGTTGCATACCAGCTTCATAGCTTCCAAAATCCCGAAAACCATCTGTATTCCTTCTACCAATGCAGATACTTTTCTATTATCCACTCCATGAGCTACCTTAGCCACCATCTGTTCCACCCACTGATCCCTCATCGGTGCACAATGCGCCTTCAGGACCGTAGCCAGCCATAATGACAGTCCCTTGAAATCCAATACATTGTGCCTCAATTGTTGCATTAGGAGAGGGGGATCCAAGATGGACTCAACGTCCGATCTGTCCGTTTTTGGAACCAGTGTCAATAGGATATCACGCATCGTCTCGAACAAGATCGGTAGCTTCCTCGGTGTTGTTGAGAACATTTCGGCATTCCTCCACTTGGAGGATCCCAAAACCACTTCACACTCCCGCAGGACAATCTGCCAGTACATATCTGCCATCTCCTTCTTTCTCCTCCCCCTAGTTCCATCAAGATTTGGGCGGAAATGAAGTTGTGAATCGAAAACAACGTCATGTCTTAGCTTAGGATTGCGGTAGATCTCGTGCAGGTCAAGCTCCCTCAGAGTATTCAGGGTGACTGGTGGGATGTGTTGTTGGATATTTTCCTGGTGCGATCGTCTTCTACGGCGAAGGGTGGGTGGTGGTAGCGACCTCGACCTGAACTTTTTGTTTCCCCCAACCTTCGCTCTCGACGACCTCTCGGACTCGGAATCCGGTGCTGGAGCCTCTGCAGGTGTAGAGCATTCTGACAATGAGCAATTGGACGAGCTGGAACCGGGCTCCTCCACCTTTAACCGTTTTAATGGGTACATAGACTCCGATGGAGGTGCCGCTTCATTTAATCGTTTCGCCGGAGCATTAGGAGAGGATCGGCATTCGTATCCGGATGTAGAGACCTCCGAGCTTACATTATGCGAACTCGACTCCGGTATATCTATTGATTTTGTTGACGTAGTGTTGACAGAGGATGTGTCGTATTCCCCTTCTGAGGGTTGAAGGTGGAAGGGCTGACCATGAGTCTGGCTACGGTGGGGACCAGGGCTCGAATCCATCTTTTTTTTTGTCCTTTTAGCTGTTCAAAGACGCCCTTGGGTTAGAGAGCCAACGGTATTTATAACTCTGTTGATGAAGGATAATAGGAAATAAGAATAATAAAATCCCACTAGGAAGGCCAGAGCAAACGTTATAGAAGAGGGTCTTTAATAACCTTTTGAACTCGAAAAGCGCCCTGTGAAGCCGAGGCGGGAGGTGGATAAAAAATATATAAAGATTGAGAAGCCGAGAGGGGGAGCAGCACTTAAATAGAGAGTACGAGTATCGACAGGGACCTGCAGCGCACAGGAGGGAGGGCCGCACGGAACCTGTGATACAGGACTTGGCCTAGATAAAAGTAGACCCCCAAGTGGGCCATAATCTTTTTTTTTCTTTTTTCCTTTTCTTCCCCATTTTCTCTCTCAGTCTCGCTCATCCGCTCCTATTGGGCTATTATCTCCTAGATTTTCCTCCTCTTTTCCTTTCCCCGTTCCTTCTCTTTTTTTTTTTTTTTTTACAGTTCAAGAGCGGCTGGATCTAAAGTCGCAAGCTCGTCTTGGAAGCCTCTTGGCTGGCTGGCTGGCTGGCCGCTGTTAACAAGATGCATATAAAACATGTTGTGGGTGTGTGGTGACTGAGACCCGACTAATTGGGAGTGTCTGTGACCTGGGGCCAGTGAAAGGGTTCGCTTGTTCGCAAGTGACCCCCCACAAGAGCAATAAAAAGGAAAAAAGTGAAGGATAAAAAAGAAATACCAAACCCATGTTAATTGGAGAGGAAAAAAAAAAACAATAAAAGGTTAACATATTACTGCTCGATACGTCAACCACAGGGGAGAGAGGTTGGTTGGTCCAAATGTCTTTGAAATAACGCTTTTTGCCTTCAAATACACCATCAAACCTCCCTCTATGGATTGGCGCCGGCACTGACATGGATGGAGATACTTCCAACCCGGGATGGTGGCCTCAACCCCTCAGACCAGACCTCTCCCCTCCAGGTCCGAGGTAACAGCTTGCTGTCAATGCCTGGGACCTAAAACGATTCCAACACCACCGAAAGGTTAAGAGAATGTTAATATTATCAGCGGGGTGATTGCAAAGTCGATGAGGAGCGGGAGGGGCGGTGGACCTACTCGAGGAGAGAGTGCGGTGCTCTAGAGAAACTCTAAGCACCACACAAACGGCGCGGGAATCACTCGCTTTGGTAGGGAAAAAAAAAATTCAATTCATGGCGATGATAATTCCTACACCACAGTACAAAGTGGCCATACACATACGTGGGGCGCACCCACTGGGTGAACAACGCACAAAGGAAATTTTTCACGCGGCGGAAGCAACAGCCAAGTTACTTTGTAACAAGTTAACAACCACATGCTAGGAAAAGCCTGAAAGGGGACCAGGAACCTGGCGTTGTTGCAGAACAAGAGGTTTGGTAAACGTTCTACAATACTGACTGGTTGGAAGGGCGCAAGTAACGACAGCTATCAATTTTCCCGGGCGTGCATAGAGAAACGAATAGTTTTGAAGCAGTTGTTGGCCTTAAGAGCTGGGATTGCAGTAGATGAGGAGCAGTAATCAAGCCATCAAGCAATCAAGCAGGTATCATAGCAAGCTAGCTAGGCAGGCGGACAGGCAGATCAGGCAATCACACAGAGCAACAGCAATAATAACTGCTTGAACAGCATAAGGACAAGGAGGGGTAGGTCCAAGAGGCTAGAATGTCCTTGCTCGTGCTGAGCTATGAGGCCTGAATCAATCAATCAATCAATCAACCTACGAGCACTGGGATCCCAATTGTCAATTCCGTTTCGCTGTGAGGAAACGTCGTCCGTCCGTCCGTTCAGATCTTCATCCGCAATGGCCCATCATCAATTGAACCCGCCACGCGTATGATCATGTAACTGTTGCTGTATCCCTCTCCCTCTATCTGTTTCTATCAATTGCAACTGGTAATTGAGATACCTGGAGTATCCTATAACAGGTAATTCCGGCCTTGTTTTCGACTGCGAGTTTTCGTTGTCCAGACAAACATGAACCGACTATGGGGTGGAAGTGAAAAGAAAAAGGAATATGGAAAACTGTGTGATAACAACAGTAAGTTAGCCCATACAAGTGCAGTAAAGGTAGGTATAATAGCTAGCCATGATAGCTATATGGCGCAAGTCAACAAAAGGTCGAGGGGAGATGCTTGTTTAGAATACTGGTCCTTTTTTTTTTTTCCTTCCCTTTCTACCCTTTACCCCTACATACTACATTTATTATATTAGGTAATACAGCTGTTCAGAGTTTTCTGAAAACCCCTTCTCTTGCGTCAAGATGTTTACCTCGTTCCTGCCATAACGCGAGGGGGAGAAAAATATGATAGAATAAATACTATATATCATTATCGTATGCGTAACATAGTTATTCACGTGGAGGTGGAAACATCGAATCAGCAAGAGAGAGCAATCATCCGCTATTCCCCCCCCCCTAAACTCATGCCCCCTGTGGTAAGTTACAGTCCTGGTACAGCCCCATTGTTATAAGACTCGGCACTGCCATAGGGTAACCTGGGAGAATCATGGTCATCGTACTTTTTTGCATCCGGAGAGCACAGGGGAAGTATGGATATGCTTCCACTCGGAAAATAGCATCTCCGGATGGACCGAGATTCCCTCCAAGCGTTTCTTCTCCTGCTCGTTGGCTTGCCCCAGACATGCATTTGAAGGCAAACCACTCATTCTCGCAGAAGGCCGGCTCACTCCGTGGAGGGGGGTTTTGCCGGTATTTTATTATTTAGCTCACCATTATTAAAATTTTATTTTATTTATTTTAATATTTTATTTATTTTTCCCTGAAATTTCCCCTGGTCTTCGTTCATACAGCATGGTGCCGTGGTGCTTATCCACGCCAGCTGTGATTTATCTATCGTACAGATCATGGGTTCTTCCTTCCCACTCTCTTCTCGCCCTGTGTTGGTCTGCCCATTGCCACAGTGAAAAGGAGTTTGCCAACTCCGAGGCTCCTTGTCGCCTTGCTGCTTCAATTCCTTTTAACGCGAACACCACATATAGAGAAGCTCCTTACAGATGTTCAGTCAGCTTGTGGGCTGTGGGGGAGTCCTGATACGTAATGAATGCTATGCACTTCTTGTCCTTCCATGGGCCCTTTTTCCTGGGCGGGCATGAATAGCCCAACTTGGTAGTTGCAATGATTTAACCACCATTGTCATGCACGTGAGTTTGGGCATGTTGAACCACGTCTCGAACACGGTCCCCCATCTCCGACGTGGTATGTATTGTACTCTTGGGTGAGCAGCACGTTAACGGTCCGAAGGAGGAGGGCATCGGCAGTCGGAGCGAGCCCCGTCTAAGTTAACTTGCCGTGTTATGCAGGCCACTCTCCAGGCGAGTTACTCGCAGATGGAGGGCCTTGGCTATCATATGATCCGTTGACTTTGAATAACTGCGATCTCGTACCATCGTCGGTAGGCGACGGGATATTCTCCTTGCAAAAAGAAAGAAAGAGGAATTCCCCCATGCCCGATGCCCTCCTCCACCGCGGCCCCCAGTTCTCTCCACTCGCTCAGTCACTCACAGCATGAGGACGTTACGGCACCCGTATCCCGGGCGCTCGTCCCCTCCTTCGTACTTATCGTACCTTCCAATTCCAGAAGCTTCCTTCACCTCCACTTCCCTGGGAGCGGCAATCTACGAGTAGCTGTGGTCGGTCGAGTGGCGCACTCCAGACTGCGGACAACCAAGTGGATTCACTTCACTCGTTATTCGCGCCGCGCTGATCGATCATAGCAAAGACTCGACCGTGACCACCTGACATGGTCGGTATCGCTGTTATGATATTGGGCCATTACCTTGTGTCTGTAGATCTGCTGCCGTACGGGTACTGTACTAGTAGACTATCTCTTTTCTTTTCTCCGATTCCCTTCTCTCGGTTCTGCGGCATAATCCTTTTTCTTTTTTTCCTTTTTTCCTTTTCACCTTTTTCAATTTTATTTTAGTTCATGTGTGTGATAGCCGGCGGAGATAGAGCACGAGTACTCGAGTATGATACTCGAGTACAGTGTGAGGTTAAGCCCCACCACCCCCCTAGCTTGATTTAAGTCAGGAAAGAGTGGAGAAAGGAGATCGACTCTTCTCTCTCTCCGCTGCTTGCGAAAGGTAATAAATCACCTCGGACAAACTACGCTTGCTCTGTCAAGACACGTGTCGCGTGATATCCATTGCGTTCATGGTTGGGGGATAAGGGGGAGCCTTTCTGCCCCTTCCTGCCTCGCCTTGAAGGAGGGAATAAAATATAAATTGAAAAAGGGTCCTCCCCCCCTCTGCGCCTCTGGCCTCTGGTTCCCCAGGATGGTGGAAGTGGAATTCTGGGTTCTTCAAGGGCTGCCGGTGTGTGTTGGTGGATATGGATGAGATAGATGGATGGATACAGTAAGTCTGTAGAGGCCCTCGCCTAAGGCTCTCGTTTCTCCGCTTCACTCAACCCGCCACTACGGTTTCCTGAAACCTCCTAGAAACCACCCACGTTCTTTGGCCTTTTAGCGTGGACTGCCGTTGGGAACATCCCGCTTCGGGAAATCATGGCTTGGGCCCTGTGTGTCACATAGTGCGTTGGCTCTGGAACTTTTCTGCCGGGGAAAAAGAGACAAAATGGAAGAGGAAGAAAAGGAAAAAAAAGACAAGTGAAAAAATTAGGTCTAGATTTTCTAGAATCAAAGAAAATAAAAAATAAAAAATTCTACGCGGATAATGTGTGCTCGAGTACAGTACGGCACTGTACCTGGTGCTTGTTGGTTGGTTAATTGGCTATGACCTGACCTCCCTTCAGAGACAGGCAGGTAGAGTTCCTCCTGTAAACCTAGCCTAACTTACATATCATAACCATCAGGAGACAAGTGGCGAGAAGTGAAAACGAAAGGAAGATTGCACTATCGCAATTGACTTCGGCGACCGGCGCTGGTTCGTGGCTCATCCTGGGGTTTCTCCCGATAGCCCTCACCCCCCGAAACATTCTACTATCGTCGAAACTCGTTTCTCCTCAAGTTCTTTTTTTTCTTTCTTTTCTCTCTTCTTTTTTTTTTCTTCCTTTTCTCCATAGGCGCGACCGCCGAAACAATCTACCGGTATTCCACCGCTCTCGAAGGCTATGTGCTCAAGTCAAGAGTCTGGTACCACTGCAGAGGCGTTAGTAAGATTCAACGATTCGGTCAGCTCCCCGAGTGAAGAGTTTTCCTCTTGTTCCTTCTCGACTTCTTTACATATGATGAGGTCATTGCTGGGTCTATTTTTTTTCCGCAGCCAACTTCCGATGCATTACATGCAGAAGCTGAAGAGAAGAAAAAGAAAAGAAGATATCTTTTCCTTCCGATGACCCACATTTCAAGCAGTACCATACCAGCAAACCGGAAAATTCACTACCTTGCAAAAACATCATCTACAGGCAGGTACAAAATCGGGGGGGTAGACTTACCAGAACAAGTTCTTTCTGACAACAGATGCAGTCGAGACAGAGCCATTGTCAGCCCGCCTGCGGAAAGAAGGGAAAAGGGGAGAATGAAAGCGTCCGATAACATACATGCCTGGATACCTGTAGAGAAATGCATGGAAAGTACAGTACGGTACGGTATGATACGAATCCTCCACTGAGTACCGGTACGGTATGCATTGCATGTTACAGCCCGTCTGTAAAGTGCCTTGAGTAGAAGTACTCTATTGTACCGTGGAAATACAATTCATCCCGCCTCCTTTCTCCAGCTTATCGGTCTGCTTATCCCTCTCTCATCTGCTGCATACTGGGCCTTAGAAGCATAACGGCAGATGCTCGTACACGACTCGCATGCATCAGCGCAGTCCGTTTGCATCCCTCATTCCTTCTCCTTCTCCTCTCCCTTGTCTACCTACCTCCTACCTGACAGGTACCGCACCTATCATATTCACCAAACAAACCTACAACTGCACCAAAGTCAACTTTATCGCCCGTCCTCATCCCCCCTACATAACCCGGACCGTACGTATCCCTAACAGCACCGTAGCTAAAATCCCAAACCAACCAATAAATAAACATCAAGAGAGAGAAAAATAAGAGAAAAAGAAAAAAATCCTACGCGCCCATGTCCATGCCCATCTACCCATCCATTCATCCATCCATTCATCGCCCATCGTGTATCATAAGAGAAAGAGACAGAGGGGAAAAGGGCCTTCGTACTTTGCGCTTCTACTACACCTGACACATTTGAAAAGAAAAGAAAAGAAAAGAAAAATCCCCTTCCTTCGCCAGCGAACTCTCTTGCATAACGTATGCGTGTAGGGCACTTTGCCACCCCGTTCACCTCAGCGAAGGGGAAAATCCTATCCCACCGTTCAGCCGGGCGAGGTAGAATAGTAATAGTAATAGTAGAGTAAAAATAAAAATAAAAAAACCAAAGCAGAGCGAGGTAAGGCGAGGTAGATCTAAGCTCGCGATGACCATGTAAGAGAACTGCAATATCATTGTTGTTTAGATTAAAGCTAGATTGTCTGGGGCGGGGGATTATCGGGTTGAGCTGATGGCTATGGTGTACCGGTACCGTAGCTGGGGTGGCTGTGGATGGTCTTTTTTTATTTTTACCTGTATGCATGTCTATCTATCGGTGTATCAAGATCGTCATGAATCAACCGTACGTACTCGAGTAGAGAGATGTGTTGGACACGCAATTCCTTCCTTCCTTCCTTCACCGTTACCAGAAATTCGAAAGCAGCCCATTGGCCGGAATTCATTTTAGCAGGTCACGAACGTCACGTGCTCGGTCTGATACAAAGCATGCCAAACTACTGCACACAAGTACGGTACCAATATCCAAAGTCCCCCCCCCTCCCCTTCCCCATCAACAGTAGGAGGGCAAGTCAGGTCCATCCCAGGGATGATCCAGCGCCATGTTACAAGCACTCGAGTACAACCACACAAGTGCCGTACATCCCCACAAAGTGAGCCATTGCCAAACCCCAATCGGTCGCGGAAGATTTACTCCTATAAGAATCGCAAGTGCACACCCAGGATAGGGGTAAGGGGGGGGGGGGAGAAGAGTCGGTCGTGATGATGAGCTTACCATACATAAACCTACTCTACAGTACTCTTCTACCATTACTGGACCAAAGCAACCACCAACCAACCCCCTTTCAACCATACATGGCAAAGGAAAATAATAATAAAAAATCATAAAATCATAAGCCAACTCTCACAAGTTCTCACTCGAATCACTCAATCAGAATACTGAATCTCCAGCACCCTAGTTAGTCCCTACAACTGGTACGGTACCATTCCTCCTGTACCTTACGGTAGTTGCCTACCTACCCGAAGCCGAATTTCCAATCAAACCAAAAAAGTAACAAAACGCACCCCGGCCACAGCCTTACGATCGTGATCGTGATCGTGATCGCTACGGTGCGGGACGGCAAAGTACTACGATAGGAGTATGATAACTTGTCCTTAACAGTTACAGTACAATAGGTGTACATACCATAAACTATCTCTCTCTCCCCCCCCGTGGATAGGGGGATACGGGTAAGGCATGCAAGAGCGGTGGTTACAGTACCACTGCCATATTATATATACTTGGCAGATATGGCCAATGCGGTAAAGTAGTGTAGTGCTCAGTGATGGGGACAGACGACCAAAGGAGTGGCAAGTGGAGTTCTGGGACATGTACTAGTACTATACTCGAGTACAGTATGTGGGAAGTATGTCTCGAACGGCCGCTCTGGTCCGGTAGGAAGGTCGGGGGAGGAGAGAGATGATTACTCGCTTTTTTTATTTTATTCATTTATTTATGTATTTTTATTCTTATTTTTTCTTGTTTTCCATTTTTAGAGAAGGCTTGTTGGGGTTTTTGTCTGGGGAGATGAGGGTGTTGGTACATGCACGGTACTTTGTGGGGTATCGGTATTCGGGGTTGTGGCGGTGTGGTACAACTTGTTTTGTTTGATAGTTAGTTAGTTAGCTTTAGTTAGTTGGGCGGTTAGTCACGGGATGTCACGCGGGATATGATAATTATAACAGAGGCTATTGAGTTTTGTATGGTAAGGGAGGGAGAAAATTTTCCGTTGTCAACCTGGTGGTGTTCGGTACTTGTACTGGTCTTTTGTATGATTGACGGGTTAATGGGTTGAACTGATAATTTGCATGGTATCATATCATACATAACGTACCATGTTAGGTCACAAACCATCACTCCAAATTTCCACCGGGACCCGGAACCAAACTAGACCAAACTCAAGACAAATACCCCCCCTACCACGGCCTCTAAAGGCTCACTTAAACGAGATAAAAGACCTGACCCAGCTAAATTCGAAAACCGTCCACCCACACCCATCCATCCAGCCCTGCGGGGTTTTTACCCTAGGGACGAGTGAGCCCCCATGACCAGGACAATAGCATGTTATTATAGCAGAACAAAGGGAATCGAGACCCGCCCACTAATCACCCCGCGATTCATTTATCATATGCTATTATACGAACCATCACAATAGAGGAAGTGCGCAATAGGTCAGCGAACGAGAGAAATATAACTAGGGGCTACCGTAATCATCATCTAGGGGGGTGGGTTTTGCGGGGCTATAGGATACCGGTAGAACGCGCAGTCAGTCAGCGCCCGGTTCTTCGATATAGTCGAGTAAGGGTTGTGCCGAAGGAAAAGAAGAAAAAAAAGGGAGTCGCAGTCACAGCTGGTGAGCAAGGCAATTGATATACAAAGGACTGTGGGGAGAGGTGTTTGGCGCTGTGGTGCGCTGTATGATCTGCCCAGGGTATAGGATTGGATCCGATCGGACCGGATTGGGTTTTTAATTTTGCGGTATATAGCAGACTTTGAAATTTGGCGGGGTTGTGACTGAATGAATGGGGGACTGGTTTGGGGTAGAGGGATGGATCAATGGGGTGAGATGATCTGGAATGAGGATCTTCCTCGCCGCTTTGCCAGCGTTGCGTGGCGTGTGGGATGGCATGCAGGGCCCGCCCCAGCTGCTCGTAACGCTAAATACGCTATCTCTTCGTCCCATATGCTTGGATGATCTGAGACGGGGATGGTGTGATTTTCGCCATTCTTTTCTTTTTTTCTTGGAGGGGGCATGCATGAGAGTCTTGGAGATGTGTGGGGTTGTTTTGTTGATCCTGAGGGAAGCCCAATCAAATAAATACAGAGGGGGCCAAAGATTGTGGCAAAAAAATTGGTAGCTAACGAATAAATTATAAGTCATATAGTGGAGTAAAGATGCTTTTGAAAATATGGGGCGTGGTTATCGGCGAATAGAAAGAGAGCAAAGGATAATAAATATAGCTACATACAGCCCCCTCAAATACCATCAAGACCACTAACACCAACGAAATTACTTCAACACTGTCCCATCCTTTTTTGATGTCGCGGGGTAAGGTCGTTCATTGTATATCCGCTACCAGTACCTTTGTCTAAATCCACCACCATAATATGGCGGATAGTGGTATGTGGAGTAATCTGTGCACAAAAGTGAGAAAAAAGCCAACGATAAAAGTTTCAGGGATATAATAACCTCTGTGCCCGCTCATACCAAGTTCTGAAGCCACATTGACGTAGCCTTCGCTATTCACTTTGCCTTTTGCTAGCGCTTCATGAGGGTCACTATCTCCCTGCCATGGTTGACGACACATGACACAAGTAACAGTTCCGGCTCCTTTAGTTGAAGCCCATTGGCGAAAGCAGCTCTGTGGTATTTGTTAGACATGCACGGAAGTGGATTGCTCAAGGCCAGTGGGCACAATTGATGGCATACTTGATGAACGTTTGTGCCACATTGCGCCTTGCAGTAGACGACCGCCTCACGGCTGCCTCCCTCAAATGGACAATAGCAGATGGGACAATCATCTTCGTCTAGTGGCTTTTGAGCGCTACTGCTCGCACTCTCGCCGGATGAGCGAATTAGCGGTGCTTTTGCCAATATTTCTCTTAACTCCTATTATTTAGTATTGCTAGTTAGATTGGAAACCGGTGAAAGTCATGACCGAAGAAGGGCTCACGTACGGACGAGAGCAGGGCAGCTTGGTACACGAGATCACTGCGTGCTTTCAAAACTTTCATCATCACCTTTTGCCACATTGTTAGCAGACCCGCTATATCACAAACATTACCACAGGACAGTTGGCAATACATATAAAATGTGTTTACACGTTGGGCTCTAATGTTATAGTAAGACTTGTTAGCATATACTCATAATAGGTGGCCGAGCAGACATCCATACCGAGTCAGGGCAATCACAAATAGGAACCTGCTTAATATGAACGGTGTAAACATTTCCGGTACTTCCCGCAATCTTGACGATCTCTTGGGGAATATCGTTTTCCACAACTCTCTGCCTGTCAAGAACGACCATCCTCTGAGTAAGGCAACGGTCAATTCTCTCACTTACAGTTTTAGGCGGCTGCTTACGCCATAGCTTCGCGCGTTTCTCCGGTGCTGCACCAGAACTCCTAGAAGAAGAAGGGGCAACTTTTGCTTGCTTTTGCGGGGGTTCTTGTGTAGGTAGAACAGGCTGAGGAACAAGGGGTGGAGCAACAAGGGCAGGATGGGGGTGGGCAAAATTAATAGGAACAACGCTCTGTTTCCCCTTCTCCATTGCTTTTGGAGCTGGGGTCGACGCGCTTTCAATCACGACCACGTCGTCATCGCCTTGATTTTCATCCGTAAGTTTGCGCTTAGGCGGGCGACCACGTTTCTTTGGGAGCTCTTGTCTCTGCGGTGCTGGCTTTGGTGCGATTTTGCGCGGGCGGCCACGCTCCCTCGGGGCTTCAGGGAGCTTTTGCGGCTCGAAAAGTGAAGAGGAAGCTTCAGCCTGGGGAGCGGGCCTACTACTGGAGCGGGTCGCGCGCGTGCTCGAGGAGGAGCCAACTGCAATATTATCGTTCTGGTAGCCCATTGCTTCGGGGTTTACGCTTGATACCTGTTTAGGTTCTCTGGTTTTATCAGGAATTGCGGGGAAAGCTGTGGTGAGGGGAGGTGTGGTTCTGGTGGTCAAATTCAAAAGATGGAACGGAGAGCCTGGGAGAGGTTTCTGGGAGTGGGGAAGCTAATGTGACACGGATTCCCAGCGCCACTGACGTTTAGTTGACTCTTTCGACCACCCACAAGCTCCTGCACTGTGTGGGTAAAGCTCAAACCCTAACCCTTTCTCTATTATCAGATTCTACCCTACTAGTATATCCGAGTAAGATACATGAGTGGGCTTTGCCCCAATGCTTCAATCAAATATCAATTCGAGCCAAAATATCAGTGACGTCCTCGCCCTCTTCTATCTGAGTAGATTCAACATCTTCGAATGTAAGATGCGATCCATAAGATATCAATAGCTCTTCTCCTTCCGCTATATCACGCAAAGCTGTATAAACAATTACTTCTTTCCCCAAATCTCGCTTCCATCCGATGTTTTGTCGCAATGACGAGTGATAGAACATGGATCCAAGTCCGAGAACGATTGCCTGATGTATCGTGTATTTCTCCGTCGTTCCGCAGGCCCTTGGCCAATTACTGTGGCAGATTTAAGCAACGCTTGTTCAAACGCATGAAGCACTCGTGTACGTGGTAGGTTTCTCTGCCAATCAGAGGGAAGTGTGGGGGTATCGCTGACGGTGAATGCTCAATCAACGGATGAGAGTTGCGGAGGATGATGCTGGAGGAGCAGCAGAGGGAGTTGGAGGAGGAGGAGAAGGAGAAGGAGGCATTTACTAACTGTAATGCAGCAGCACTGAGTGCTGAACATAGTTGTCGAATTGCTCTTTGCTCAAGATGATGACCGGTGCTGTATCAGCGATTGTGCCAGCCTCAATTTTACGGGTAGCAAACACCCCACGCCCTGCACGCGTGAATTCTTTAGTCACGAGTCTGCATTACCTTTCAAGTCTAATTTCAAAACCATGGAGATGGCGGGGGGCGGGGGAGGGGGAGAGAAAATTTTCATCAGCACAAGAGAAAGTGATGCGTGCTCTGCAGTTAGTTACTTACCTTTTGGAGTGTCCAGAGTCAACTGTAAGCAGCCGACTCGCTGAAGAGGAACCGTCATTCGGAGCTGTGTGGTAGCCAGTGATGTGATGCGGGGTATTTCGTGGGGATAGGATTTCCAGCAAATTTGTTGAAGACCAATATATCGGAATGTGGTGTAGGATATGATACAAAATACCACCGTTGAGTTATTAATCTAAGAATAACGTGGTGGCTTGGCACGGCTCATGTATGAGGACAGTACTCGGGTAGACTACGGCAGTGTTGCTCCATCAATCAACGCCAAAAGCTGGATCTCCAAATTCAGCAGCCCCCACCGAGTCCCACATACTACCGATACAAACCCTCAATCTTTGGTATCGTATTAGATTGAATTCCGTCTTCCACCTGATCTCCTAATTCTTGATATCTACATCATCCTCACCACCTGACAATTCGCAATCAGTCCGAACAGAATGCCGCGTGAACGAGCGGTTTCCGAGGTTAAAGAACCCCACTCCATCTCCTTGAAGGTCCTCAGGTATGTCACAGCCTCAGAAATCTTTCGTACCTGACCGGTTTTACCCATTCTCTATGCTGATAATTCTCCAGACTCTCCAGACCCTCGCTTTCAGAACAGCACCCTCTACCCAAGGCCACCTCCTCGAACCCTTCCCCAGAGTTAGATGAGCTCTCCCGGCAATCACATGCATATCCCTCACATCCCATCGATGACCCCTTCATTCTAAGCCCTTTGGTACGTCATATCTACACCCCCAAACTCTAACCCGCCTCGGTACGGGGCGTGATTTTGAAACCGAAAGATATCTAGATTTAGAGAAATGATAGCAGCTGACTGTTAAGCACTCAACCGATTGCCCTACAGCTCACTCTTCCACCAGCTTTCGGAAATGCATACATTGGAGAAACTTTCAGTTGTTGTTTATCAGCAAACAATGAAACTACCTCAATAATAACCGGTGTTAGGATCAGTGCTGAGATGCAGACACCGTCACTCACCCTCAACCTTGAACTTGGCGGGGATGAACGACAAGCGGCCGACTTGCACTCTACCATGTCCCTTCAAAAGATTGTCAAATATGATCTAAAAGAAGAAGGAAGTCATATTCTGGCAGTTACCGTAACATACGCCGAAGCACCGAAGCGAGTGGATAGTGGTGAAGGCGAAAAGGAAGAAGTGCCCGGACGAGTCCGGACCTTCCGTAAATTATACCAATTTATCGCTCAACAATGCTTGACTGTAAGGACAAAGATTGGGGCTCTCCCCGGTGGCCGGGCTATCTTGGAGGCACAGCTTGAAAATATGGGGGACGGCCCGATATCGCTAGACATGGTAAATATGGGTACAAAGAGGGGATGGGCAGCTACAAGTCTAAATTGGCGAGGGTCAACTGGGCGAGGGGATGACCGAGGAGATCCCAAAAACACACCCATGCTCGGCCCTCGAGATGTCATGCAAGTTGCGTTCTTGCTATATCCGGAAGAGACAGAAGAGAAGAAGGAAGAAGACGCAACCCCCAATGACAAGAAGATACTCGGCCAGCTGAGTATTGAGTGGAGGTCGGTATGTGGAGACAGAGGATATCTGTCAACGGGGAGGCTGGGGCTGCACGTGTGAAATCAGATATATGTATATATTATTATATATATAAACCCACACATACCTTGAATCGCATGATACTTGTACGATCGGTACCCCAGAGAATTTCTTAGGCTACAAGCCAATACACGCTCAGCAAGAAGTGCCTGAACACGGGGATCAAAAAATTCGTATGGCAGATTGTCTGTGCACATCCGAGTGCCCACACTAAATTCAGACTCAAGTGTTCAGATACTTCATAATGGATAGTGTAGATACTAGCTGGCTAAACAAGCAAAATTCACGGTCCTACTGTATTTGGAGACCTCGAAGCAATACCATGCTACCACAAGCTATACCAGGGGTAGGTTAGACTTTTTGGTATTTTTACCGCCTGAAGAGTGCAAAAAAAGTGGATATTCACGGATGTCGGTGTGCGGTATTCTAGCAAAGTAAGGTGCAGTTCCAGGAGGCGAATCGCGGAACGAGGAAGGTCTTCATCAAAGCGAAACGCCGAAGCTTGACCTCGGGAAGTTTTTCGGCAGGACCTTGTCGGAGAACCTACTCGTAACTACAAGGGGGGCGGTTTCTGCACCAACTAAATTTTGGGCTGTAACACCACAGTGTGATGCAAGTGCCCGTGATAACCCCCCCTCCGCGCTCTGTTACCGTGATATGTTGAAGAGAGCAGGTAATGTACTCGTACTCGAGCACCCGCATCTTTTACTAAGTATAATACAGTATTAATGACAAAGCCCGCGTTCATGCCATCCCCGTTCGTTCGGTTTGGCGTTGAGTGGAGGCAGGGACGGGCATCCATAGCATGAATTTGCCGTTCCCTTGCGGCAGCACAGCACTTCCCCAAAGGTGAAGTGAACATTTGCCTCCTTGATGCTGGGTTGATCTTCGAGTGGCTTGCCAAGAAGCGAAGAACGGTTACACGGACTTTCCAGCCCTATAGATACCGGCAGTCGAAGTCAGGTACCATCCTCAACGTGATCGTTTATGATGACAGTCGGTGGATGAATAGATACCGAGATTGACGCTGGTTACGGTAGGGTCTTCAGAATTTCTCCCCCTTGATTAACCTACCGGTAAGGGGAGAAGAAAGCACACCAAAAGGATTCTCCCAGTTGAGACAAACGAAGAGAGAAGGGTGCAGCGGATCTTGTGATGCTCGGGGAGGCGGTTCCAACGTCCTATCGAGATTCTTGTTTCTACGGCAGGTGAAGAGGGATACAAGTGACGTTATACGCCTCGTCGACCAACTCTAGGTCGGGGGGACTCGAAATTTAATTGATCACGTTCAGAAAGGGGCTTCCGCCAGAAGACTAGGTGCTGCGGTGCTCCTATCTTTAACCCGAGACGGAAATACCTTTCTATGGCATCTGATTGCTGTGCCCTATCAATTGATTGATCAATCCATCACCAATTCTGACTCGAACGACCCGAAATACCGGCAGGAAGGTAAATTTGATTAAACTTGCGCCATAATTATTAACGCTATCAGCATAATTCCTCAAACCATCACGCTTGCCTGCTTGGTAGCTAAAACAAACCACAGCAGTCATGTTATACAAGCACAGCGCGAGGACATACGGCCCCGAGACACGACACCACCGCGGCCAAAGTCAAATTATTCGGCGGCTCAAAGCACCATCAACCAACCCTTTTGTTGGAACTTTTCAATTCGTTCATAAGCCCCCTTTCCCATCAGCATCCGAGTACGGGTCGCGAGCTAAAAGCAAGTCTCTTCTCTGAAATTTCGATTTCTCCAACTCGGGGTTTGTTTCACTAGCTTGACCGGATTAGGGTGGATGGACTGAGATGGTGTTTACTAGAGATAGACGTTGGGGGTGCTCCATGAAAGAGGGAGTGACGAGTGGTATTAGAGTGCGCACCTTGGTACCGGAACAATTGATGGGTGGGGGGATATATCGTCCGCAAAGCCTCACAACTTGATGCAGCTGCGTTCCTTTCTTTTCGGAGAGAGGGTTGCGTGATAAGTAGCCTAGGTGTTGGGGAGCAGCGAATCTCGATAGTGGTACAAACGCAAACAAGTTTGTAAACGGCTGGACAAGGATGCTGCGGCACGGATGGATAGAACATACATAAATAAAGTTCGTTCCTGGCAGCAGTAATCAGGAGAGGTTATTTTTCCACGATATTCATTGTACGGTCGTACAATGCACATCTCATCCTTCCATCCCTCCCCCCTCCGCACCTCCTACCATTACCCCCCCGTCGGCAGTCAGTCCGTTAATATGCAAGTGACAGATACCGGTACTAGTAGGTCCATCGTGGAACAAGATATTCCCGGGGAATCAACCGCGTTGGATGAAGTTGCGGCCGTACTACAGTATGCTGTGCTCGCACCGGTACTGCAAGGCACTCTGGTACCACACCGCGCCGGAACCATACCAGAACGAAACACTTACGGACACGACAACGGAAATCAAACACTTTGATTGTCAGAATTTGCTTTTTCTTTTTCTCTTCCCTTTTCTTTTCCTTCCCTTTCCCCTGCTCTCCCTCCCTATCTATTTTTGTTTAACAATTCCGTCTGCTCTGCTGCACGAGTGCCGGTATGCGTACTTAACCTGAGAAAGAAGGAAAGTATCAATAAAAGATGTTCCCGGAAGAGTCGGGGGGATACCTTGTTTGCAGGTAGAGGACTCGCTTGCCTTCGGCCGCCGCTCTACTAAAGCTTTTTTTTTTTTGAATTGGATGAATTGGTACAGTGACTGAAACATACATTACTGTGCATAGAATACGATACCATTGATGCATAAGTTTCCCGTTGAGAGACTTATTTCGGATATGGGCTAGGCTGGATTGTGGGGTTCGCATGGCTTGGGTGAATATAGTATCATACGGAGGGCGTGCAGATAGAATAACCACGATACTCTTGCGATACCATACCTTATCATTGTATCTACGGGCTTGCCAATGGTCAGATACCAATTTACATTTGGAGTCTACCTTCATCACTCGGAGTGAGCTGCAGGAGGAGTGCGGATAGCATCATACTTGTTTGCTTCTTGGAGAATTACGGTAAGTCAAAAATGACAAGGAAAATGCACCCTGTGATATTTGGAAGAGCGCCATGTTAATTATGGAGGCGGCTCTACCGTACTGCGTTATAACAGATTGTTTAGGAAGACAAATGACACTAGAGGAATATCATTGAATTTAGAAGAAGAGGAGTTGGTCGCCGGTGGTCAGCAACCCATCCATCCAGCCCAGATATGAATCTATGCTTGGGTAGGCATTGCTTGCACCACCACCACCGCGTGTCTCGGCGGGGAGTTTCACTGCCATTTTGCAATAAGGGGTACCACCATTTCACCCACACAACCAGGATGAAAAAAGATTCGGAATCCAGGAAAAGCGAGAATATCCCCCTCTGTTGGAAAAACAAGTTGGACGATTCGCTCAATGCTCCGAATTAGGTAGGGCACTTTTTGGCACACTGTGTGCGTGAACTCTTTGGTAGACTTCCCTACCGGCTCGGCCTGATAAAATGGAATCCCGCTCTAAGCTTTATTGGCAGCTCATGCTTCTCTCCCAGGCGTCGACTGTCTCTGGTGATGTTGGAGCAGATACCCGCGGCACAGCGTACCACGATGATGTTGCACAGAGACAGAGCTTTCCCCAGGATCTAGGTGTGCACCAATTTACATGGGACAAATTATCGGGTTTAATTGTCCAATTTCAAGGAGTGTCTTGGTCTAAACAATTCTCCGGATTGTCCTCCTCTCCTTCCCCCCCCCCTTCTTCATCCTCCATGTATATGAGGCTTTTTCAATGTGCCCACAATCAATGATATGGAGACCCTTGGGTTGGTAGAATTTCCGTCATCAATTTTTAGAAGTTCTGCTTGCACAGGGGGAAGGGGGTCAATCCTTCCAACTGGCTTACATATTTTGCCTCTTCCCAGTATATAATACCTGTAGGCTAGAATAGCCGGGCAAGATACGGTGTCTTTAGATAGATCCAAGTATATTGGATGGATCATACATGACCGGTACCAGTATTTGAGACGGGATTGAATTAGGGAGTATTAACAATGTTTTATACAAATATGGCTCCCAAGAGTCATCTCCTTTCAGATGCGATGTGTTTCTTTTCGAGCGAGTTAGGGGGAATGAGGCTGCGGGCTGCTCGCTTTGAGTCAGCCGCTCGACAGCATTGGCTGCAAACAAACAGCCTCGAGCAGAGGGGGCTCTGCTGTTCTCGTGAGTGCAATAGATGCCTGAGTACCATATTTATGATATGATAGCTCTTGATGGTAATGGTCAAGGTACCGCACGGACGCAATCGAACAAGCTTTATCTATCATAGCTTATCCTGCGATGGATTGAAGCACTCTCAAGCACTTGTACTCGTCCGGCCGAGCTGAAGCTGGATAATTTTGTATGGGGGTTTCCACCCCAGATGTCCTACTTCAACTCGGCCGCACGAGGCGAGTGCATCAGAGTGCTGGTACCGGTACTCGTACCTGTATCACCAGAGGACAGTGCTAACCTTTCAGGAGGGACGGGAAGAAGAGAGCTAGGTGAAGAAGGAATCATTCAACCACGGTATGTCATACTGTGCCTACCGTATACGGCTCCCCAGAGTAGGACGGTACTCAGCACTTTGCGCAGTGCTTACCGTAGAGGCATTGGGATAGATATCTTACCGTAGCCATTGGAATTCAAATTTACACTGGATATCAATCCTGAGGATCTCGCTTGCATCTCAAGTGATTGCGCACTACCGTTGCTGTGCTTCTGCTTGACTGGGCTGGGCATTCCCGCAACACCCAGTGAGCATCAGCCAAAGAAAGTGTGAATTTGTAGAATCCCTAAGGGGTGGGTCAAGGGTACCCCTGTCCTTTAACCAATTCTGGGGAGCAGAGATCGCCCTCACCCATGCCAATTCTCTGGCATCCCATTTCATTTTTCTTATTTTTTTTTCCTTCTTCCTTTCTTTTCCCTTCTTTCTGTGTCAGGTTCGATCTTGGCTTTGCCCGTGGCCGTACTTTTTTCGGCCATTTATCACTTTTATGCTCATCTTGTAACTTGGAGCCGTCTTTTAGGGAGCCATCTTTGTTTTTATACTTTTTTGTTTTTTCTCCCTTCCTCTTCTCCCTTTCGAGGAGTGACGGAGGACCGTGATCAGGACTTTTGGATGAGGCAAGCAGGTAAGAAGACGCGCCAGAAAACTGTAGATAGAGAGGCACGGAAGCAACCTGCAACCTTCCCAGCTTTGCACGAGGAGCCCCGATTTTAAGGCCTATCATTATCTTTTTGCTTCCTGCAGCAGCCAATGTTCCTCGGACTGGACGTGATAACTGGGGGGGGAGTGAACCCGGAGACCAAAGTCCTTGAGGGTAAGTCTTCAGGGCCTCCCCTGTCTTGCTTTGCCTGTCTGTTCCTGGGCCTGCGCCCAGTCTGTGCGGACCCTTCCAATCCTCTGTGCGTGCGTGCTTGGATTTTGTGGTTGGCGTTGCAACTCGCTGGAACCTCGTTGCTGGGGTGTTCCTCCTCTGTTTTGTCTTTTCTGTACTTCTCCATTCCTCTCTGAACGACCTGCTCTCTTCTTCTTCTTTCCTTTTCCTCGATTTCTATTTCCTACCCTTTTTTATGGATTTCTGCCCTTCGCCCTCTTGATCCTTTTTATTTTATTTTCTCTTTTCTCCTGTGAAAGGGAGTTCTTTGAAAATCAGGATATCCATACACCAGTCTTCATCTGCTGCTGCTGTTACTTTGGGATCTGATAGCGTCTGTCGGTAGTGGTGCATTGCCCTTGTGCCTTAAAGTTGTTGCCCCTTTACTAGTACCTCCACCACACCAAACTCGGGAGTGCCCCCTCTAGCACCACCACCACCACCACTCTCTGCTTTCTGCTTTGCTGCTGTCTCCTCGTTTCCTTTGCTTATCTCTCCACCGGGATCTTGTCGAATGTCGTGAACGAATCCTCTTTGTTTTTAATACCTCTTTTTCTTTTCTTTTTCTTCACCTTAGTTTGCCCCCTTGCACATCCTGCTCTCTCTCTCCCTCCGGACCTGCCAGCCGGCCAAATTCACTAAAAGTTTGCTCCTGCAGCAATCCTTCTAATAAGCAGAAGCACGACACTTTCACCGTAGGAAGTTTATTTGGGAAAAATAAAATAAACACACGATACCATGAATCATCCTCCGTCAGCAGAACCTCCATTGGCCGACTACTTTTGGATAGCGGGTATAGACTCCATATCGTATGGAGAACACCTGGCCCAAGATTCGAAACCTACCAGACGGAGCTTCACGGAGCAGTTGCTGGAAGCCATAGAGGCTGAAGAGGAGGTTCAGGAAACCCTTCTGCAGGCGCCTGCTGCTGTGTTGAGGAATGGAAACAGGTCACCCGCGACATCGAACGGTCTTCCGTCACCGCCGGAGGAGGAGCCTCAGATATCTCCCACCACCCCGGTTCCAAACATTCAGGGGGGAAACAGTGAGGTAGAAGGCGTTGAAGGAGGAGGGCTTTCGTCTAGGGCCGCGACCCCGAGCAATTTGATGAGAAACGGGTCCAATTCGAGTAATTCGACAATCACTAATACCAATGCCGGGAGTCAGGAACGTGTGACTACATTTAAAGGGATGACGGATCGAGACTTTGATGATGCGCTCTTAAAATTTGCTGCAGAGAGGGATAGCTTTTTGGACGAATTGTCATTTAGTGCGGGTACTGTTGTGCCAAATAAACCAGTCATGCACCCCCGAGCACAGAGGGTAGTGAACGAGGATATAAGCCTGCAAAAGACGGGATCGTTGAGAAGGAGAATTTCTTTGAGGGAATTGACATCAATGCGGAGAGCTCCGTCGGCGGTCAATAGAGCTTGTAAGAATTGGTTCTTCCTGGTTGATAGAAGTTGAAGATTTTTTTCAAGGTTAATTAACGAAATTACCCATGTATACAGCATCGATAAGGACGGCACGGAGGATGTCCAATTATAATTCGGTTATCCCTACGCCACAACCTCTTAATTCTTCGCCCAATATGCACCCATTGAAGCGAAAGTTTGAACCGGTGCTTTTGGATCGATATCCACCTAAACATTTGACTGAGGAAGCCAAGAGAAGGGGGCCATTCCCGGATTATGTTCCAATGTTTGCATTTCCAAATGATGTTAACATAGTTTCCGCCGACGAGAGGCCAAGGTCGACCTGGCATGGATTTGTACGTTTCCGTGGCTCCTTGCAGGCTTTTGTGTAATTGAGGCTCATATGTGTTACAGACTATGACTGGGGCTGATAACGCTCGCCTCCACGGTATATGTGTTACTATGTGGATCCCGCTTAATCCCAAAGCTGCTGAAGATCTGGAGCGCAGGTGTGAAGAATGGAGGAGGGATAATATGACTGATGAGGAGCGAGAGCTAGCCACTAGCTTGGGCGAGAGGTGATATTATGGTCTCTTACTCTATAAAGTGATATTTTAATATTAACAAATTACTAGGCTAGCGGCAGAGAGAACTAAGCTTTCCAAGCTATTGACAAAATTGCCATCGGTAGTGTCGGATCCAGTCAAGAGAGAGGAATTGGATGAGGAGATCATTGCCACAGAAGAGAAGATTGGCCTTATGGCCGATCTATTGCGGCCTGTTCGCCATGGCGCAGCTTCAAAGATCGAAGGGCTGACCGATGGAGAGACTGGGCTTTGGATTCCGCGCGCTTACGGAATTTTGGGCAAGGATGCTTCCCTCGTAAGTTTTTGGAAAGAGTGGTTAAAGGCTGTGATTGTTCCCATGACAGGTGGCGCGATCCAGAGAGTGCCTTTGTCGTCACCAAAGATTGGAATTTGGCAACCGCTGGAACGGTATGTACCGCTTCTGGTGTTTGGTCGAGTTACCACTAATTGTGGATAGATACGTTGTGAACCTGTGCTCGGAATCTCCCGCACCAGACCTTTCCAGGACACAGGTAGAGGTGGCCGTGAGGGAGTTGCGGATGTATGCCAGGAAGGAATCGGCAAATGAATTGCCTGGATCCCGTAATGTGATTATTCTGTTCCTTTCTAGTTCCAGATTAGTCTTGAGCAACTTCTGATATATTTATAGACGGATCTATATGCCTTGTTTAGGTCATTATCACTCCCGAATGTTGTAACGATGTTTGAGGTAGGTTCCATGTGCTTGGCCTTCACGAGCTATATCTAACGGTCTTCATAGTTTGCCTTGGCTGAATCGCGAATAATTTTACTATCATCTCATACTTCGATGCTGCACATTGTGTCGCGGGCATTAATCAGTCTAATGTACCCGTTACAGTGGCTTGGGATATACATTCCGGTCCTTCCCGCGCGTTTGTTGTCAGCGCTAGAGGTATACCTTTGTTCGTTATTTTTGAGTTTTCAAAGGCTGACTTGAAATAGGCACCCTGCCCCTATATCGTGGGTATTGAGCGGAGATATGAAAAGCTTGAGCTCCCTGAGGAGGATTTTGTTTGTGTTGATCTTGATTCGGATGTCATCATTTCCTCGACTCCACCAGTTCTGCTTCCTAGGCAACAGAGAAGGAAGCTCCTTTCTTTGCTACAGCTTGCCGCTCCACATCATAATCGCTATGGTGTCCCAGTGGGCCCTCCTCAGTATGCCATTGAGACGTTCCCTCATAATATGCTCATGTCCGAGAATGCGGGTGTCTATACGCCCAATCCTCACCCAAGTACCCTCGCGAAGCTGGTGAATTTGAATTCGACATCGTTTGGGGATGCAGCCGTATCAGACTTTGCACCAAGGCCCTTGATTTTTAACGCGTTCTTGCAATCTCGGGCGGAAAATCCTACTCGGGCAGATAGGCCGGGCACAAGTGGAACTATGAGAGGGACTTCGCCACCTTCACCGCGTTCACCAGGGTCGGCAGTTCACCCGCCCCAGACCAGCAACAGTGCTAGCAGAACAGACACCGGGTTCACATTGACCGCAACCCTTCGTGGAAAGAGATCTGGAAATTTCGATGCTGCTTCACGGCGTAGCTCCTCCTTCGGGTTTGAGCGCACACCTACACTCCGAAGGCCTAGTCTACCATTCGCCCACCACTCCCCTTCACCCTCAACCTCTTCATTGGGGACTGGGGACAGCCAGTCGATCTTCAACGCATACCCACCTTCGGTATTTGCACCTTCTACTCTTGCTGCGTCAACTATCATGCCAAGCATGTTGATGCAGCCTGTGAGGAACACTGATACCACCAAATGGGTTGAGGGTCATTGCTTACATTGGAAGCCTACTGATTTTGAATCAGTGTGCTCAATATGCGATGAGAAATCAGATGAAGGGATCTATAAATGTTCAAGTAAGTGGTCTGAGCAACTGTTCTAATTAGGAATGCTAATGTGCTCTGAATAATTAGGCTGTCGAGTAAGTGCACATGCTCGTTGTTCTTCCCAAATCGGGCTACCGTGCCCTGTAGCCTTCCATTCCGATCAGATCCGAGCAGCATTCGTTCGGTGTTTCGCCAGCTTGTTCTATACCTACAGGAAATTCCTTGGCCCCGCAACTGGTGACGGGAAGAAGGCCGGTAATATCTATAGGTTTAATATGGAAGGATTCTTGAAGAGTATGCCGCAGGAGAACTCAATGTTTATTCAGATGCTTGAGCAAACCCAAGCCTTCAGCGAGTTTATTCATGATCGGGAGTCGAAAAAGGCATCCGATCCTTCAATTAAGCTGTTTGATGAGGTCATACTGTCGAAGAAGAATCGAGGAAAGTCCGGATTCTTTTCGAAGTCTAGTAAGCCCCAGCGTTCTGTGACTAGCTGTATCAAGGGGCTCTTCTGACTGGTGTGTTGATTTATAGGTATCACTTATCTGCAGGATACTTCGGAACATATATGGCAGACCACTGGAGCTATTTCTACAGGATCTAGCTCTAGACATCGCTCGGAAACTACGGTCGCGACTAACAGAAGTACAATATTCCATCGATCCTGCTTCTAGGATTACTAATTCTGACCTGCATGATTTAGTGCCCGCAAAGCTTGATCCTACCTTGATGAAGGAGCCCCCAAAGCCACCAAAACAGCCAAAACAAGCACCTGTGATTGTTCATGGGGCCGGGAGGAGGAAGGGTAGCAAGATAACTCCAATCTTGCAAATAAATGGGAAGTGAGACAGAAAATATCCTTGTGGCGTTATATCATATCCCCCCCCCCTCCACTTTGTCACGTTTCTCATTGTATCTTTTCTGTATCAGTCTGCTTTTGGAACCGGGTGTCTGGTGTGGTTGCGAGTTCTTTTGCTTCTCTTTTTAATCCCCTTGTAGCTTCTTTTGCTTTGGCTACGCGTTTCTTGTGACTAGTCTGCTGCCTTTTTTATTTATTTATTTTTCTTTCGAGTTTCCGGGCGAGCTTTTTATCTCCCGGCGCAGAGAAGGTACTAAGTTTTCTTTTTCTTTCTTTTCCTTGAGATTTTGTTTATGGGAAAGGTGATTTTTCGGTTGTGTAAGATTTGTCCGTGCATATTCTGGCCCTAGTTTGTGAGAAATCTAGTTTCACATGGCCGACATAGAAAGAGAAAGAAGTTTGATGGTTCGAACTTGAGCATTTAGTCGAGATACAAGTGTTAATAGGAGATTGAGTGATGGGTGGCGGTCTGATATTGCTATTCCTTATTGTTATAATCGGTTACAGTACAAGTAACGCCTTAGATTAATATTCATTTGTTTACTGTTACTAGTGTTTGGTTGCTATTGGTTGTTGGCTATGCAATATGGTACTAGAACTGGTAGGTGGCAGGTGGGTAATATCATAGATTGGTTGGATAAATTGTAGCCTAGGAGTTGGTTGCTGGTTTAGAGCCTGTAGGCTGAGAGCAAAGCCTTATAATAGTACAGTAGATTGGATAATGGCCATAGGATGAAGTATATAAGAAGGGGGGATGAGCAGGGTGGCTGGAGGGGCGGCTGGAGTTTGGAGCCATGTTAGGTTTCTCTTTATCATACGGTACCATTCATTGTCCTGGACAAGGTAATTCTCAATTGGATGACCAGAACCTACCTACTCTTGTAATTTTTTCTTTCACATTTTGATTGACGGATATCTCTAATAAAAGCGAATAATAATTATTAGAACACGCTAGTCTGCCGAATACTGGTGGCTACGGTAGCAACACCCAAAGACTACCCGTTCATTTCATCTAGGCCTCAAGCAAGCAACCCATTGAGTTCACCTAGTGACCGGAAAAAGTTTTCTCCGTCCCCAACACCTTACTCGAGTACTATTCCAGTCTCGCATCAACCATCTCCATCTCCCCGTAAGTTAAATCCAATACCTACCCTCTCACTGCCACCACTACGGCAACAAATAACAACAAAATGCCACCGCCACCACCACCCCACCTCTCCCTCATTCAGAGCACCTACCAAGAGCTCTCCCTCTACTCCCACATCCCCGCCGCCCGGCAGCCGCAAATCCTCCGCGTAATCTCAGGAATAACCGGCATGCTCCCAGAAACCACGCTGGAACACCACCTAGTCTACAAGCCCAAGCGACCACGCCAACCGGGACAGAACGCGGAGTTGTACTACCTACAGCTGATCTCCATCGTGCCCGGCGAACAAAAACGGGAGGAAGGGGAAGGGAAGAAAGGGTACGACGTGAGGAGTCAGAAATGGCGTATACGATTGGAGGACCTTCCGGAGGTTACGAGGAGGCCCGTTACCTCCAGGAATGTGCTCGGCGCTGGGTTCGGTGAGGGTGATGCGTTGGGGTTAGTGGATAGTTTGGGGTTCATGTTTGTTCCAACCACCGCCACCACCTTCTCCTCTGATCTTTCTTTGATTTGCTAAAATTTGAAAAGGTTACAAACAACTTACTTCATGACGGTGTCCACGCTGATACACAATAATATCATCATAACGTTAAGTCAGGTCCTACTTCCCCACCAACCTCCTCCGCCCCCGCTCCCCGCTGCCCCTTATGCGCAGTACGGGAGTCCCTACCCGGCCTCCGAGTTGCAGCCTCTCGACCCGGCCAAGTCTTGGACCCTCAAGGCCGCCGTTAGGGTGCAGAGTCATCAGGATGTTGAGAGCATTAACACTGGGGTCAACGAGTTGAAGGGGTTTAAGGAGCTGATGAGGGGTATGTGCGATTTGGAAGTTGCGGAGAGGTTGGCGTTGGATACTAGGGTTCGGTAGTGTGCGGTATGCCATTGTGATACCTGTGGGAGGGATTGCTCTTTTTTTTTTCTTCCCCTTTTCCCTCTTTTTCCCCCTTTTTTTCTTTTCTTCGAAAAGTGTCTCACTTTCTAGAGATATTTGAGCGATGGGCGTTGGGTTTTTGTTTTGATTTTTTTTGATTTGATTTGGTGAGTTTGCTGGGGATTATGGGTCGCGCTATTGTATGTGCAGTTTGTCAGTAGCCTAATTCAGATCTGTGGAAATGAGATGGAGATCCTAAGGTTAAACATACTCAGGTAGTCTCTTGTGTGGCCCAAGATATCATTCTTGGTGTTTCTCTTCACTTCTTCACCTTCACCACGCCTAGTGGTAGTCCAACATGCCCCCACTGACTGGTAGAAGAGAGCGAGAAAGATATAAATTTCTAGTATCGTACAGCACAGATTACACACCAATTCTCCGCCCCCCCACGTGGTGTCCCAAGCACAGACCATTTAAATACTGCATACCCTCCCAATTCCAATGCTGAGAAGCCAAATGCTCAAGAACAAATTCTCAAGGGCCGCCTCCTACTAACAAGTCGTCGGCCCCCCACTCCCTGAAATTATCTTATAAACGCTCTGTAGCAGCGAAATCGTCATGACGACGACCCCAAATACCACCGTCGCACCTGCAGCATATGTCCTCCATGACCGCGATGCTAACTTCATGTAGCACAGCGGTGGCAGGATATATGCAAGTGCGCATGCGGATGTAGCCCCAATAAGCTCGAACACGACACCGAGGTCGCAAGTCATTAGTGATAGCGCCATCGCAGAGACTACCAGTGCGGAGGAGAATATCAGGTGGCGGTTCATGTTGAAGGGCTCGCCGGGGAAGTAGTAGGTCTCCATTACCTCGCGGCAGACGAAGGCTTCCAGGGGGAGGGTTGTGAGCATGTTTAGACCGAAGCAGCTGCAGCGGGTATCATTAAGACTGTTTCCTGAAAGGGAGTATTGGGAGGGGGGGGTAGAGGGGAATTTACAATCTGGCAATATTGACCATTATGTTGTCTGTTGGGAAATTGTTTAGGACGTTTCCGGCAGTCCTGTCGCCGAATGTGAGGAAACCGGCTACGGCCATGATGAGGCAAGCTACCATGGAGATTCCCGTTGAGTAGTGTGTTACTCGGGCAAATCTGTCTAATGTGGGTTTTTTGAGGGATCCATAGATGAGGAGGCTGTTGTGATCTACGGGGTATAATTAGGGCGGGTCCTGGCAATTTGGAACTGTTATGAGAAACTTACGACAGACGAAAGCTATAGAATTAGGTCAGTAAAATCGAACGATGTTATTGGGTTTTCGAGATACTTACCGAATGATATTACACCAATTGCTTGGAACACTCCTTCATTGACTGTTAACAATGGTTTACTGAAACTGCCTTTGTTCTCGGCAGGTACTGTGAAGCCTTGGGTGACTACAGTCAGGATGATGACAAGCATGCTGATGAGCGCTAGGGCACTTGCTTTCGCCAACTGCCATCCAGATTGTCAACCGCGATCTCCCAGAATGTGCGCGTGTATTAGATACCTTTGCAATGTCCCTATAGAGCGACAACGGGTACGAGATCCCTAAAATGAATATGATAATACATGCCCGGCGGTCCGCCAACAAACCTAGAACAGGCACGCCCTCTAGCGACGGAAACAGTGCAGATAAGACGTGAGGTATTGTGTCGCCGACAATAATACAAAAGGCAATCATGCCACCGAAGGCGCTAGACACATAATTCTGTTAGAGAGCTTGTTGGCGGGAAATCTGAGGGGGGTGCCATGAACTCACAAGGCCCATTGCGCGACCTACGGCCAATATTAGTTATGCGTGGTAGATATAAGTAATATCGGGAGCTTACCGATATAGCAATCAAGCCCGGCCTTCCAAAGCATACGCTCACTGTTGCCTGAAAAGAATTTGCGCCGCTCAATTTGGAATTTATTACAATTAGATTGATTGTCCAGTCGACCTGCATCTCCGGTCAGCTGCACGACAAACACCATAGGTTCTCCTGTCTTACTGTCATTGCTAAGGCTACGAGGAGGAATATACCCATCACAAGCCCAGCTTGCCGGAATGCATATGGTTGACCTAGAGCAATCACAAATCAATTTGCAACTCCAAGGGCCAGGGGAAAAGGAAGCCCACCAATGATCCCAGCGCCAATAATACTATTCGCCATATTCATGAAAGCCATCCGCATACCGCTCTTTGGACGCGCATTCTCTAGTAGATTCTCAAATTCAAAGTCATTCGCGACGGTAACAGACGGAGCTTCTATCCCCGTTAACAGCGGAGCTCTAGTCCCCTCCCTAGCCTCACTTCCATCCTCCTCCTCCTCCTCCTCCTCCTCCTCCTCCTCGTCCGAGTGCAGGAAGTCCTCTTGATTAGTCCAACTCCTATCATCTACCCTCTGCTCCTCCTCATCGCCGGGGGCCTCATCTAACGCAAAGCGCACTCTGTTGGGCGTTCGTGGGACTGGGGCTATGGGAGGTATTGGGGAAGTGGTGGGCTGCGGTGGTGGAATGGTAACGACAAGATCGTCAGATGAGCTGCTGCTCCTGGTGGATAGGAGTGAGTTTGTTTCGGTGCGTTCGGGCGAGCTGCGGAGGAGGCCAGCGGTGTCAGAGCAGTCGTTGCTGATCATTTCAAGGCATCATTTGAGCTCTGTTTGCTCCCTGAAATCTGGCTGTTTACTCGAGTAGTGAAGTTGCGGCTGTTCCGGTGTGTTGGGTTAGGCGGGCCTTGGAAAGGAACGGAAAGTTTTGGTGTTACACAAGTGGGACGCAGCATTCACATGTTCTCACTCGTTGCGGTGTTTCGTGATTTGGGGTTTTGGAGGCATACTTAATGCTGTTTGTGCGGTACAATTGGTGTTTGGGCGAGGATATTACGATAAATGGCGGCGAAATATGCCATAAAACTCAATAGCTCCTTCTATTACTTTTGCTTAGCTTGAATTGCAAGGGAGTTTTTGGCTTTCCATAAGAGTCTAGCTTCCGTTATTCGATTACCTGTTATCAAGCATGGTATACCGGTAGTGAATCCGTCTGGTCTCCCCTTCGTCCTTCCGATAGTAATAATTAAGGGACTATTATCTGCTAGAAGCAAGAACTTGAGCCCACGACAAACCCAAAGAGTGGGGTGTAGGTGGCAAATTATGAGGCACTATAGGAGTATTTCGGTCTATCTATGCCCCTAGCTTTCCCCGCCTCTCGCTACTGAACCGTACGGCGCTTGATGTGAAATACCGAGAAACTTCCATTCCTGAATTTTTCTTCATGATTGAAACCACAGAGTCCTCTTGTATGGGATTGGTCTATGTGTTGAAGGGGATATAAATCTTGTGGACTGATGCGCGTGGTAGGGATCTGACAGCTGTGCCAAACCCCACTGCCCCACTATCTCGCTACGGGATCTTTCAAGGCCCTTACTTAGGCAATAAATTGAGAATAAACTGTTCATGATGCCTTGTGACTCACTGGTTTCTACATACCCCCAAATAAACCCCTGAGTGCCGAGCAACTAGCCTCTAACTAGCAATGTCTTTTTAGAGAACTTCAAGCTTTCATTCTCACGCAAAGGTAGTCTAGCTACCACATCCAAGGCTATAGTCTAGCCTGCGCGAGACGCTGTCACCTCGACGCATCTCAGGAGGTGCCTGTCCTAGTCTTGATACATAGATGCCCCCAACAGCGGGGGACTCGGGCCACTTTCTTCAGGATCCACACTGATATTGGCAGGATGTTCATGCCACCTTCCGGTTGCGTTCACAGAATCTCACTCTGGGATTGGCGGGTTCTGGGGCTTGATACCTGTGCTCCCCGAGAATCTCCCGTTGTTCATCCTGGATGTACGTGGTCTGCGAGTCCCTACTTCATGCGGCGCGGGGATTCTGATGAGGTGTGGGATATGGAGATGCCAAGCTATGGGGGGAGCACAAAGGATTCCTTACCGGAGGATATAGAAGCACGCCCAAGGATCTCCGTTGGCTTAGATATTCCCGAAGAGTTACTACTGTATTTTGCCATGACCATAGCGTAAGGATAGCACACAGACTCACCGTCCACGTAGATGCGGGCCCTGGGGTTGAGATCCTCGCAACAGCGATATTGGACATCGTCTCGACGGTAGCCCGATACCAACCTTTTGCAAACTCGAAGACCTCTCTGGGGTCTCCCCATTTGAGGCTTCCTGAATTCGAAACGCTTGGTGGTACTCACGTGCAGATTGTGTATGGTTTAGGCTGTTTTTAGCTGCGCCTTACCCGGTGCATGAAAACACGTTCAACGCTCTGGGCGATGACAAATTTATCGGAAAACTGACACAATGCCCGCGAATTTGATAGTAGGGGTACTCACTGCCCGTCAAGACACAATGCCCGTTAGTTAAATTTAATGAGGTATAACCAAACCTGAATAGTTTAAGGTTCAACAGGGGATGTCTGGTAATTGTTGAAGAAAAAAATCTCACCGTGCTAGTACTTATAGTATTGATTAGAAATTGGTTCAAGAAAAGTATATCCGGTAGAAATAGGAGAAGATCGTATTCCATGTCTCTTTTTACCATCATGTCAGGTATAATTGTCGGTTTTAAAAAAAAGATTCTATTTCATTAACGTGCTCCACGCCATAGCGAGCGCCCGGCATAGCGAGCCATCTGCAAGTTCAGGCAATGTGATTGGCTGAACCTGAGTCGAAATTGAATAGTGGCTAGTATTCGGGTGGATGGCTCGCTATGGCGTGGAGCACGTTATAGTTTTTTTTTTAAAAAATTTTGGGAGTAAATTTATTCTGCTAATATTCGCTACACACTGGATAACGATACCCTCCTCCCCCCCAGAGCCGAGGTTTAGTTACACCCATTAAATCTAACTGGCGGGCATTGTGTCTTGACGGGCAGTGAGTACCCCTACTATCGAATTCGCGGGCATTGTGTCAGTTTTCTGCAAATTTATTGAGAGGTGATCGCGGCACGGGGTTTGGCGTCTCCACGACCGGAAGGGGGCCTCGTGGTCTACAGAAAATACTTCACGAACCCAAGCATTGTCAAGGCTAGTTATGCCCACTGCCGTGGCGAGGCCATGATTGATGCCCTACGGTGTGGGGAGGATCAAAGGAACGGGGGGAGGATCGAGGTGCCTGCTTTGGCGCTTCATTCCAAGGGGGGCCATGTACTGTACAGTGTCGAGGGGGTTTGGAAGGGATGGGTCGGAGGTAAGGGGCCATTGACGGCTGGAGGTATTGAGAATGAGGCGGGATACTTCTTTGCAGAGGAGGAGCCGGAGGCTGTTGCAGGGTGTGTGGGTAGGTGGCTGAAGGAGAGTGTGGGGCTTAGTGTCTAGCTTGGTGTTACATTGGAGAGCTATGGGCATACAGTGATTTTTCGGAGGCCTAGGGCGACTTCTCTATTTTTTTCTAGTCATAATATACCTTGTATTTTGTTAGCAAATATAACTTATTCCTAGGTGTAGAAATTCGGTAGTAGAGAAATACAGGTAAAGGTTTTCTCGTGAATACGTTGCATGGTCGGTATCATCTTTTGCGTATTCAGGGTCGTTGCAGGCTTCTCGAACGTTTATCTTTTTCTTGATAGATTTCATGAAAGTCAGGTCAGCCTTTGGGCCGATGGTTAGCTATTTGGATGCGATTGGTGGGAAGTTGCAGCATTACTCACTCGTCTTCTCTTTTTAAAGCAGAAGAAGACCACCGTTTCTTCTCCGATTAGATCTATTCTGCCGGATATTAGATCATGATGCCAATAGGTACGGTCTCATAGACCTATAATATCACTTACAGTGTCTTCTCAAGCAAAGGAAATGCTGGCTCAAAGTAGACCTGTGGCACCAATGGTCAATACTAGCAAATAATCTACGGAAAAGATCCTGGATGGTATATACGCAGTCGGCAGCTAGGATAATATCCATAGGCTTCTGTGATATCGGCTCGGGCACAGGTTCACTCCTATGACAGGAAGATAAGAAGCTACCCTTGCACTGTCAAAGCAGATGCCAAATCTTACCAGTCCAATAACTGAACCTTGACCTTGTCCTCGAACTCATTCAATGCCACGTTCCTCATCATCATCTCCATCATAGCCTCCATATCGGTAATGTAAAGCTCACTCTCTGAAATATCACAGCCTGCCGCAACCGCAAGCCTAAACTCATATCAGCTCTCTCACAGCAAGTGAATAGCTATCCCCCCCAGAAGGTACCAACCCAACCAACCCACCTCCGGCACCCAGCTCGGCAATCCTCTTCCCCATCAACTCATTACTACCACCCCCGTAACGACGTAAGAGGTACTTGGCAAGCGTTTCCCCAGCGGGCCAAATCCGTCCACCGCAACCCTTGGCGAGATCCTCGTGTAGTTTTAGCGGGGACGAGAGGAGGCCGTCGAATGTGGTTTCTATGATGCGGGGTTTAAGGATTGGTGCGGGCTCAACTAGGCCTGCGCCGAAGGGCTCAACTTCACTGTCGCTGTTGTCGCCAAAGAGGTCCATTGGATAAAAGATGGTTGGTGGGGCACACTTGAGGCTTGGACGGTTGAATAATTGGGATGAGGGGACCTCCCGGAAGCCCAGGGTCTTGGCGGGCATGGGATAGCACTCGGATCTGATCGCCTGTCGCTTTCTGCACTGGGGGTCTATCAGGTCACACGGGGGGCCGATTGCTGAGCGTCAGGGGCAAAGAGCTCAGAAAATTATCCTGGGATTATCGTACTACCGTACTGTATTTTTTTTTTTTGTTAAATCCGTTGGTATGATTCTAGGTGCTGCCTGAGGTACAACCGCTGCATTCAGGAAATATCCCATGGCAATAAAAACCCCACCCCCTTCAGCCAAGGGAAAACAAGTCATCCCAGGTCCCTCTGGTATGGAACCAACCGCATATCCCCAACAAAGAAAGGCACAAGATAAACCTGACAACCTAACCAGTAGAGGCAGAAGACAACAAGAAAACCTTTCTGAACATCTCATGACATAAGAAACTAATCAAGGAAATAATTGAACTGCTACTCTCACCCAACCTTCATCATCTTGGGTGTAGGGCCGTGGGCGAGCCCCTCCTTGTTTTTGTCAGGATCAAGGTATCCCTTCTTGTGGGTAACTGCATACCAGCCCAAGAGCAAGGTATCAGGTAAAGGTGGAGCGAACAGTAGGCAGGGCGGTGGCGCAACTAGAGGTAGTGCAATACGAGCCACACAGTGCCAAGATAGTCCCAACCGAGTTGTTTCTGAGAAAGACCAAACTCGCAGCTTGGCCGAGATAGTGATGTTTTTGCCCCTTTGGCTATGGCGAGGGGCCACCGGAGGGGTTGAAGTTGAGGTGCAGTAGGGTGCCAGCCATAGTGTTTTATCACATGAGAAGGCTGTCCCAGCACACTTATGAAGCTCCAAGTTCAGTGGCCGGGTAGGATTGTGAGATTTTGTATGTGGTGTTGAACCCCGCTCGTATCCTTCCGAAATAGGAAGGTGAAAGGCGGGGTCCGGATGGTAGTGGAGATGGAGCTTGGTACTACCATACTGTATGATATCGTTGATATCATACTACGGTGCCAGTGTCTCAAATAAAATGGGTCTACCGTATTAGGCCTTCTGACTAATCCTACACTTCTGACGCTGGGCACTGTGTAGGAACATAGACCAGGGGTGCCCTCAGGGAGGCGACGCCCCCAGCGAGGCTTGGCAGTAAAGAAGGGCGCTTTCAACCAAAACTGCCTGCTAATATTTGCCAAGCCTCGCTGAGGGCATCGCCTCGCTGAGGGCACCCCCGGTCTACCGGTAGTGGCGGGTTAGGATGGCTAAGCTACTGTAGAGGCACACTGATTGGTCTTTAGTGATTTAGAGTGGATACCGCTAGTCTATGATACGTCTGGTCGCGAACCGGTATTTGGGTTGATGATTGGTTATGCAATATTAATTGGCTCATTTTAGGGGCTTTGATTTAATTCACCCTTCTTGAATGCCCTATGATAGCACAGTTTATCAATAATACAAGTATCATAATATGATAATAATTATTATTATGAATAGTTAACCGGTATAGTACAGTAGCAGACCAAGTGTCACCGATACCGGGCCGACCGATATGCCAAGCCATTGAGACCCACAGAAAAGTTTGCGGCTTCGGTTCTAAGCCAACCTCCTCTCATCGGTACTGTACCTTTACGGATCCTCCAGACAGCGAATCCAAGAAGTTGGCCATATCGTTTGTTATGGATTTCACTGAACTCAACCTTGTGAAGCCTCTAGCAAGGGAACTGCGCAATTCATCAGATCCACTACTTCGCTCTGTGAAACAGGTTGAGAAGAGAACCTTCCCCGCCGCCGAGACTTTCGATTTTGATAGCGAGCTTGCTAAGCGGACTACACATTTTTATTGTGCACTCAAGGGGGGCATAGGGGACTCTAAGAATTTGGAGTTGTATGGGTATATTGTCTTTGTCCGCTCAAGGCTAATCACACGTATACATAAAGTTTGCGTTGTCGAGGAGCAGAGAGGAAAAGGAGTTGGGAAATGGATGATGGACCTTGTGCTCGCTGAGCTCAGGAAAGGTGGAGCAGAAAAGGTAGACTTATGGGTTGATACAGGTAGGGAAGCCGCGCGAAGGCTTTACCTTTCATGTGGGTTTGAGGACAGGGAGACTGTGAATGACTACTACTCCGCTGGACGCCATGGTATAAGGATGGAAGTTACTTTAGCGAATTAGCAATCACGAGCATGGCTATAATTTTCTAAGTTACTCTTTCTGGTGGTCTTTACCCTTGGGAATTCCTTGATGGCGTTACTCTCGGTGATGGGATCTCGCTTCCTGGGGAACCCCTTACATTGGTCTACACTGAACTCCATACCATTCCGCACACAAGATATGGAAGGTAACAACCTTTCCTCAATGGCGATGAATGGCAGTATCTTCCCCCACAGTGGGATTCGCCTCGCGACCATGAGCCCCCCAAGTCTACGTTCCTTAGGTTTTGAACAACTACGCAAGGGAGAGAGTCTTTAGGATGGGAGAACCTAACAGACTTGAGGGTCTATGTAGCTCCTCCCCCAGGTTCTCGAGATATCATTCCGAGATTCTCTTTCACTCTCTTTCGCTCTCTTTCCCCACCAGACGCTCCTTTTGTCGAGAAAACCACCTCTTTCGTTTATTCCCACACTCCTTTTGGGCTACGCGCGATTTGTAGTCCGTCTTTTTGGCGAATTGTCCAGTCATTTATTTCCTTTCCTTTTTGAATTTATCTGCTATATTTCTCTGGGGGCTGGTTGGAGATATATCGATATAATTGGAAGGTTTGCGGGGCAAGTACCTTTGTCTGGAGGGTAGTTGAAATAGTGAGCTAACTGTTCACAGGCTGCTCATCCCTTCATGTCATTGCTATTGTTTCTCTTCTTTTCCTCGGTCGTCATCGGCGCACCTTTTGTAGCCTTTCCGATAAACTCGCAGGTACCACCAGTTGCTCGAGCTGTTAGACCTTTCGAGTTCGTGTTCTCGTCATCAACGTTCGTCTCGGATGCTCAACCTATTCAGTTCATACTGAGCGATGGCCCTGGATGGTTACAACTCGACAGTGGCAGTCGAAGGCTCCATGGCATCCCATCAGAGAAGGATTCCGGTCCTTTCACTGTTAAGATAAAGGCTCAGGATGCTTCAGGGGAATCTGTAGATCATGAAGCTGTCTTTATTGTATCTACAGAACCTGGACTAAGGGTGGTAAAAACGATTGATTCACAGCTCGAGGTTTTTGGGCCAACGGATGGCAAACGGGGACTGGTGTTCGCTCCCGGGCAAAGATATGATTTCTCCTTTGCACCTGATACCTTTTCTCCACGCGATCGGGTTCAACGTTATGAAGCCGTTTCTTCGGAAAATACGCCTCTGCCTTCATGGATAAACTTCGACCAAGGGATGATGAAGTTTTCTGGGACCACACCTGACATCACTTCTTTGATAGCTCCCCCGCAAACATTCGATATCACTCTTGTGGCGTCGGACTATCCTGGATTTACGGGGGCGTCTGTATCTTTCAAAATGGTGATAGGGGCACATACCCTTAATTTCAGGGACACCTATATGGAGGTGAACGCAACCACGGGAAGTGCGTTCACCTACAAGATTCCACTCGAGTCAGTTCAACTCGATGGCGCACCAATTTCGCGAGAAAACCTAACGGGGGTATCGACAAATGCATCAGACTGGCTATCTTTCGATAAAGACACTCGCACGCTAAGCGGTACGCCTCCGCCAGGGACCGAATCAACTACAATCACTGTGTCCGCTAAGGACGCTTTCGGAGGTGATGCGGAGATGGCTATCAACATTGATGTGAAATCACAAGTATTCAACTTTGATATTCCAGACTTCAACGTAACCAACGGCAAGGACTTTGAGCATACGCTCAACAAGACACAGATTACTGCTGCTGGTGTCCGATTGTCTGCGGCTTATGAGCCGGCGGTAGATTGGGTTTCTTTTGATCCTGAGGAACTTAAGTTCAGCGGCCGTGCTCCTGAGGATCCACAATCTGTGAAAATTAGGCTTTCGGCAAGGACTTCGTCTGGAGACTTGGTAGATTTTCGGAGCCTAGAAATGCTAGTGACTGAGGATGACACGATTTCAATATCTGCTATATCCACCATATCGTCTACCAAGAAAACCTTATCTACACCAACGCCAGCTCCTAAGGGCACCCCAAGAAAAAAGGCTACGAACGCCGAGTCCGCAGAGAACAGCCGCAAAAAGATCCTAATCATCGTTCTGGCTACTGTGCTGCCACTTTTAGTGGTGGCTAGCCTTTTGATTATTTGGTGTTGCATTGTGCGCAGGGACAATGACAACTCTTACGCTGGTTCCTCGATTCGCCCAACCTCCCCAGTAGGTGTGGATATTTCTCGTCCCCTTGACCCGTTTCCACGACCTTCTGGAGCGGTCGTAGTAGAGAAGAAGAAGGATACATCGCCACCCTTGGGAAGGCTATCTTCTTTTGGGTATTTCACAGCAGATGAGAACGGTGGTATATCTGGAGGTTTCTTGGCCTCTCTGGGTAGCGATGGCGACGGTGGGACAATGTTGCGACTTGGGGGATCGCCAAGGGCCTCTGCACCCAAGCGGCCATCTCACCCACCTGCGGAAAAAGCCCCAGCACTTCCCGAAGGCCAGGACAGGACACCTACTTTAGCGCCCGTCAATTTTTCGAAAATCTCTTCTACTCGGCATGCAAAGCCAGGTTCTCAACAAAAATATGGCCGTTTATCTCGAAGGCTGAGTGATAAAGGTATGGATCGAAGGCCCTCAAGTGTGACTAGTAGCCGCCGGTTCTCACTTGCCCCAGGCAATGGGAAACCACCTTATGGCGGACCACCGGGATACGGTGTCCCAAAGAGATCATGGAGAAAAAGTATCGTGAGTCCAGGCCAGTGGGCAGGGGGCGCGCGGGGCTTGAGAGAAAGCGATGGCTCTTTCGAAACAGTCTCCACAGAGATATTTAATCAAATAGCCCAGATCGGTCAAGTTAGTCATCTCGATCACCCCAGTATTCGATTAGTAGGCGCTGGGTCCGAGGTGAGCGAAGAGCGAGAGCGGTCAAGCTTCGGCCGATCAAAAGGATCCTCGCCATTCTTCGCAGGCTCAGCAAATGCCTGGAGGAGGATCTCGAAAATACCGTTGGGCGACATGGTTTCTCCAAGAGAAGAGCCCGAGGACCAAGAGAGCCTTATAGACGACGTTATACGAACCATAAGTCGTGAACCAAGTCAGACAAGGACTATCGGAACCTATTCCTCTGTCAACCTACCGGAGACGCCACTTCGGCGATACGAAAGCACCCGTCGCCCCGGGAACTTTGGAGCATCCTCATCATTTTCAGACTTGCGGCAATACCCCAGAGGAAGTACGGGGAACGAAGGTGACTCCGGCTTCTCCCACATGGTGGACGAGAGCGGCCAACGAGTCTGGCACCTAAGTCAGTCTCGGGAAAGTGGGATTACAGCCCTGAGCCGGGGCACGTCCTCGTACTATCAATACGAGCCAATTGAATTTGGGGTTGCCGTGACATCTGCGGCAGCCAAAGTGGAAGGGTTGAGAATTTCAGGCAGAAGCTGTGAGAATGTACGGTATTCTGGAGTCTCAGAAAGGGCTGGGGGGGAGGGAGTGCGGCCACGGGCAAAACTGGTGGATTTCACCAAGAAGCGGCCTATTAGTATCAGTGAGGACATTAGGGAGGGTGGTAACATCAAGAGCAGTTTCCCGGGGGATATGGCATTTCTGTAACTTCTCCTTTCTTTCCTTTTGCCGAGCCTTTCCCTACCTGGGGAAGGGGAGGATAAATTACATCCTTGCTGTGTTTTTCCCTTTTAGCACTCTCTAGGCTTGTTTCCTTCTTCCTCCCCTTTCACTCATTCATCGTTTCATTTGAAGTGCCGTATTATTGATCATCCACGTTCACTATTTTTTTCCTTTCGTTTCTTTTTTTAGAGGGGACAGGTGTTGTCTCGCGCTTGATGTAGGCGACTTTGAGCCAGGGTTCACAGGATTCCGCACCCCGGAACCGAGATTGGCAGCTGAAGATCTATAATTATTAAAGGTTGGAAGGAGCGAGAGGGAAAATCTGTATAGGGCTATGAAGGACGAATGCACGGTAACAGGCGTTGCGTTAAAATTGATGGCAAAATAGTCCTGTGATAGGCGATTAATTCAACATATTATCCTGAAAAAACCTAGCCGGCAACCTTATAGGCGAGGCAGGTTCAGCGATATTAGCCTTTTTGGAATGTTCACCTCTTGCAAGCCATAGAACGCTTCTGCGGTGGCTCGGAATCTCAATTGAATTGGTAGTTATAGCACACATTGCATATGATACATAACATCCTGTCTCGAGTAGTCTATACATGGCGTCCGACACGATACGGTGGGTGGGGGGGATTGAGATCTAAGACCAGACTTTCAGGCTCTTACGGAACGCAGCAAGTGATGTCGTGGGAACTAAATTCTATCGCCGCAATGAACTGCGGGGTGATCGATTACCTGCTGAAAGGTGCTTCCTACATGGGGTAGAAATGTATCACTTTGTTGGCAGCTAAGTAGTGATTGATTGGCAGTCTACAGAACAGTACAAGTACAGTACAAGTACAGTGCAAGCATTGTAAATTGTATCAGTGCCGATACGACATATTTCAAGTGCTTACCTTTTTTAAACTGTGGGTTTCAACAAACCTAGACATGGATCATTATTGAGGGACAGATGGAGAGAGGCGGGTGATGGGTGATAGGTGCCGGTAAATATGATATCTACCCCAGGTTGGAGAATACAGCCTGACCGTCTGTCTGTTCCTCTGTGACGCCGTACTTTTCCCTTTTTCCCTCTTCCGGTTTCCTCGTGAGGAGTCCCTGGCTCACTTCTTGCCTGTTCTATCAGCACTGGTACGGGACCATACTGTAATCAACCTGCTCTCTGATATGTGGGGCTGTGTGAGAGGTGTGATGTGGTAATGCTACTGATATTGTATGGCAGCCTAACTTAGCCCGCAATTGTTGGTAAGGGAGGAGGCATGATTCTTCTCTTCTTCTTCTTCTCATACCCCCCGACAAGCCGGCAGATTTTTTATTTTTTATTTTTTATTTTTTTTGGCTACTACAGGAGCGGACAGATCGATAACCAAGCACGCTCCCGACACCGGGTTGCAGGTAAGTTGCTATCGACATACCGTATCATGTCGTTTCTAGTTGGGATAGTCTACCACCACTGTTCTGCTTCTGCAGATGAGGTATCTTAGGCTACCATCCGGGCCTTTTTTTTTTTTTTTCCTTTCTAAATTGACAATGTTATTTTCAGAGAATGTCTTGCAGAATGTACTGTATATAGCATATAGTATCCTACAAGCATACGCAACGGTTCTTTTGAATTGCGGAATACAAGTACTTGTAGAATGCTGTGCTGCATAGTGTTATAATTTGGGTTGCCAGGAATTTGTCGGACCCTTTTCCTTTTACGATAAGATAGAACAGAGAAACCTCTTCGTGAGCCACCACCACCACCGCACACCACCCCACTCTCTGCAACTGCACACCTCCACATTTTCTCATACAGCAAAGGGAAAGAGAAAGAAAGAAAAAAAAAGCAAACGTCGAAAGCCTCAGGGAGACAACCTTTTGACCTTGATTTGTTTTCTGATTTCCATTCTCCATATCGGTACCTTTTTTTCTTTTGCTTTGGCCAATTTGGTCCTTTACGGTTACCTCTCGGCGATTTACCGTAGTTTCTTCACCCCCGGAAACAACGCACGCGACCGCAACAACGTTTAAGTGAAGAAAAAAAAGAGGAAGAAAAAATTAAGGAAGAAAAAACCCAGAAAGAAACCTTAAAACAAGGCTCTGTCGGTGCTAATATTGTGCCCAATATACGGTAAGGTGGATATTTTGTCATTGTTTTACTATATTTATTGTATAGCCTTATCCTATTTTGCCTGCTTTTTTCTTTATTCTTTATCTCTTGTTTTCTCTTCCTTCTCCCTAGTTTAAGATTTCACGCAACACCCCTAACAAGCCCTTGTTCACTATATTTTTGGCTCTTACTTTTTTTCCTTCATTTATTTTCTCCGTCATTTTTTCCCCCCTCCTGTTCCGTCGCCTTTTACCTCCTGTCACTCGTTCGCTTTGGTTGTCGTTGTTGCTTGATTCTCTTTTTGCTGGTTTTCCCTTCCCTCTTCTGTCGACCCTTGGTTGCTGCTTCGTCTCAAAGCCGCACAGACTTTTGACGCATTCAAAGCCCTTTCTTCTCTCTTCCCCTCCCCCACCATCCCCCCAGTTCCTTCTCAACATCACCTTCCAAACTTTCCAATCACCAACACTAGTATAGGTGGAGAAATAGTTAACGCTGTTTGTGCTCCCTTTCCTCTCCTCTCCTGGCCTTAAGTTTTTTCCCTCTCTCTTTCCTCTTGTTCCTTTCTCTCGAAATAAGAGCTGTTTCCTCCCTTGATTTTGCTTCTCCGATAAAATCTGCAGCTTGGTCTATCGAGGCTTGATCTTTTAGAAGTTTTCACCACTTGCCTACTTACTAATACCTTTCAAAGCAGACTACTTTTTGCTTCATTAGATTCGACAGAACGTAATCATGGGTCAGACCCTCTCAGAACCAGTGGTGGAGAAGGTACGTGCTTCATGCAATGAGGATGCTTCTGGCCGTTGTGGTTCATGATGATGAAAGGATAAAAGAAAGACTTAGTTCCTGACGCAAAGGTTTTTTTTTTATCAAATCGGATAGATGTCAGAAAGTGGTGAAGACAACCGTTTGGCCTATGGCGTATCGTCTATGCAAGGATGGCGCGTCACTATGGAAGATGCTCATGCAGCAGTCCTTGACCTCCAGAAGCTCGACGACCCGAACGAGACTGGCCTTGACGGCTCGAATAAGACTGGTCCCGAAGGCAAAATAAGTTTTTTTGGCGTATACGATGGTCATGGCGGAGACAAGGTTGCCATGTTCAGCGGAGAAAATGTCCATAAAATACTGGCGAAACAATCTGCGTTCAAGGACTCCAATTATGAACAAGCGTTAAAGGATGGTTTTTTGGCTACCGATAGAGCTATTTTGCAAGGTTATTCATCGATGCTTGTCTGCTGGGGCTTTTTTGTTGGCTGGTTGGTGTTGGAACGTTACTGATGATTGGCACCCGATTAGACCCCCAGTATAATGATGAGGTTTCCGGATGCACAGCTTCTACTGCTCTTATTTCCGATACAAAGATTTATGTTGTAAGTATAGCTCAAGACCTGCACCTTATCAATGCTAATAGTAGAAAAGGCCAATGCCGGTGATTCTCGAACGGTTCTCGGCGTAAAGGGTAGAGCGAAACCCCTGTCTTTTGATCATAAGCCGCAGAATGAAGGTTGGTTTGACCATTTCTTGTATACACTTTTGAGATGGGTGGCTGATTTTCCATAATTTTAGGAGAGAAGGCCAGGATATGTGCCGCCGGTGGGTTTGTTGATTTTGGAAGGGTTAATGGCAACCTTGCATTATCTAGAGCAATTGGGGATTTCGAATTCAAGAGGAGCGCCGACCTTCCGCCTGAACGGCAGATAGTTACTGCTTTCCCTGATGTGGTTATTCATGATATCACCGATGATGACGAATTCCTTGTCATTGCTTGTGATGGTATGATCCCCCGGGCAATGCTGGCAGTACGGGACTGTTGACGCTAACGACGATGTTAGGAATCTGGGATTGTCAGTCGTCACAGGCAGTTATTGAGTTTGTTCGTCGTGGTATTGCTGCCAAGCAAGAACTACATACCATATGTGAAAACATGATGGATAACTGCCTTGCCTCAAGTAGTGAGACTGGCGGAGTTGGTTGCGACAATATGACCATGATTGTTGTTGCTCTCCTCAGGGATATGACTAAGGAGGAATGGTATGATTTGGTTGCGAAGCGGGTTGCGGATGGTGATGGCCCGTGTGCGCCCCCAGAATATGGTAAGCCGGAGTGCTGTCTAAAATTTGTTATGGGAGTATAATTTGATTTAACATGGTGGATAGCTGAGTTTCGCGGGCCTGGTGTTCATCCTACCAACTTTGACGATAGCCCAGATGAGTTTGATGCTAGAAACTCCAACAACTCTGTACGCTCTTCGGCTGGAGCTGGTCGTATCATCGTGCTCGGCGACGGGGCTGAGGTCTTGACTGACTCAGATGATGCGGAGATGTTCGACGATGAGCCGGACAAGGAAGAAAATGATGACGAGGCATTAGAACCAATCGCTGCGACAGAGAAGAGGGGGGATGACGAGGGAATGAAGGATGAGCCCAAATCAGAAAAGGGAAAAGAGAACGAGAAGATTGATATATCTTCGAAGACTCAAGGGACAAATCCGGAATCGGTCGGGCAGAAAGGAGAGTCTACAGCTGCGAAGTAGCGCCTCCCTGTCGATGCCCTTGGTGAGCGGCGGAGCGTAAAGGCTATAATATCTGCCACTGGTTTTCCTGGCCGATCTTAGTTTTTCTATTATGCTTTGTCTTTGCTTGTCTTTTGAAAGGTGTGCAGCCAGTGGTCTATAGGGTCGGGTTTCTTTTTTTCTTCTCTAAGTCCGGTTCATTGCTTTTGGGACCCTGTGTTTCTTTTTCCTTTAGGTTCGCGAAGAGGGAAATGGAGAAATGGATCTTAATGAAATTTTTTTCTTCCGACGTTGAGCAGTATCGGGTTTACTTCTTGGCATTTCATTTCTCTTCCTACTCTCTCCCTATGTTGTTTTCCTGTAACCCATTCATATCATACCTTGTGTTTTTGCCTCCCTGGACGTGTTGTCTTGAACGCAGTGGCTATGGCGGGACTGTGAATTTCCTCTATGGAGTGAGGGGGCGGGGGAGAGGTAGAGTTTGGGAGACAAACGAGATGGAAATGATTGGCGATGATGAAAGGCTCAAAAAAAAAGGGGGGGGGGGATGAAAATACGAAACCTGGGCCACTTGTTGGTGGCTTTTTTTATTTTTATTTTTATTTTATTCTACTTTCCTACGTTTTGTTCTTTCATATCATTGTCTTAACTCTCGGCTATAGTGTGGCGCGCAGCATTCTTTTTTCTTTCTTTCTTTTTTTTTTTTGCGAATTAGAGAAAGCAAATTACTTTTCTTCTTCATTGTTGCTTCTCACTCATGGTAAAATTCCTTGTCGATTGGTTGCTCATGTTGCCTTCTTAGGTTTTGTGAGATAAATTTGGCTTACAATTTCGGGAGGGTGCCCGTATATTTCGTATATCAGATGCTTGTTTAAGCCTTGTAGAGAAATGATTTTGTGTGATTCTAGGGGTTTGCGGTGCTCTCATTGGCCACTCCTGCACTAGACACATGTGTGTGGGTACAGTATCTACTCGTACTGAAAGAAGAATGAAGTTCTAATATCATAACAACATCCTTAAAGGCTAATACCCATATAATAATGCGCACATTACAATCTAGCGTTTGGCACAAAACCCAAACTTATGTCGGTTTGCTCATGCCAAACAAATCTAGGCTATTCTTCCATGCAGCCTCACAAACCTCCTTCAGTGGAACTCCCTTGACTACCGCAACTATGTATGCCACGTGCGGGATATTGCAGGGCTCGTTTCGGCCCTTAACCATAAAGCCTTTCTTAAACTTATCACGGCGGACCTGTTTTGGGACTGGTGGGCATTCGTCTTTGTTTAAATGCTTGTAGGAAGCGTGCGAAGGTCGAATTTCGCACCATGGTCCCTAGTCAAATTCGGTTACTTCACCATCAACTATCCTCCGCTGATGGAAGAGGAGAAAGAGGGGAAGGGGATGTACATCAGTCTCAAGCATCAACCTCTCTAGCGGGATCTGCTTCACAACCTCCAAATTCTCCTCAGTCTTCATACTACACCCATTAACGCCTACGTACAACCCCGCATTAACAAGCCTGCGCATCTCATCCACCGTGCCGGTAAAGCTATGCACGAGCCCGCCATTCAGTCTGGATAATCTTGGAAATAGTATATCCTCAAAGTCTGCCGCGGCGGCCCGGGAATGCAGAAATAGAGGTAGGCCAATTTCCTCTGCTAGGTCGAGCTGCAGGACGAAATACTTCTTTTGGACTTCCTTGGATGCGTGGTAGAGGCGGTCGTAGTCGAGACCGATCTCACCAAAGGCGGTTACGTGCCCGGATGATGCACCTTCTTGGGCTAGGGTGCGGAGGGAGGAGAGGTAGGCTTCTGGACCAGAAGGATGGGAGTCGATACGCTTGACGCTGCAGGGGTGGACACCCACAGTGCTGTAGATTAGGCCGGCTGGGATTGAGTTAGCAGAGGCATGGTATGTGAGGAGGGTGGGGGAGATACGGTGCTGTCGAGCGAGCTCGTATCCATTCTTGCTCTCATCGTAACAGGAACCTGTCACCATTAACTTTTGGCAGCCGGCGTCTTTGGCCCTCTGGAGTACGTCTTCCAGATCGTCCTCGTGGTGCTTTGATAATTGTTAGGTTGAGAATAGCTTTTGCAGCGGGGAAGGTGGGAGCGAACCTGCTTGCCGTTGTCACTCCCGCGGAACACTGATGATGTGAGGTTGATTCCTACGTCTATGTATCGTGGTGTGTAAGTGTCGCCTAGCGATAGCTCTGATACAGAGGTTGCTACGGTTGCGGCAATGGAGGAGGAGGAGGTTGGAAGGGATAGGGATGGGGTTGAGTCCGGCACTAGGGTCGACATGGCTGCTCCACCGAGACTTCGGCGGTGCTTGGAGAGGCTGTTTTGGAGGAGAAGGTGGTTGAGGAGAGGCTTGTGGATTGTTTGATGCTGGCCGCGTGTTGCGTGGAGGAGAGGGGTGATATACCGGTGGAACTTTGAGAGACGGAGGACGGGGTCAGCAGTTGCGGTAGTTGTGAAGGGTACTGTACGTACCGTACACTGGTGAGTAACAGCATTATGGTGCTGTAAGATGGGGTTAAGGCCAAATTCTGCTCAGACTATTGGTCCAGTTGGACTCCGTGGCTCAAGGAACTTTATCGGGTTTGAGTGTTCTTTATCCGTGGCTATTTTGGTGTTGGAGTAGCCCGGCCGTACTAAATTGCAAGCAATATTCCGCAAAACTACTAGGAAAACGACAGGCTGTGTTGTCAGAAGGATTTCTACAAATGCCAGTGCCTTGGGGCGTCTTTAAACTATGCCATTTGCTCGGGCGAGTGGTGTTCTTGGCTGGCTTGGGGTGTTTAAAGGTTTACGGTAACTCATGAGATCCCAATCTACCGTAGTCAATGGTAGCAAAATATGGCCAGAGTAAGACTTTAGGGGCCTGAGACGTTGGATTTGGGTGTGCCAAGATATAAGGCTCGGGGTAACCTCATCCCCCTGCCTTAACCCCCTGGCACGCCACAGAGGGGTACCGTACGAGTAGACCACCGTTGGTTGACAGGGTGCCCGGGATGATAGGGTGGCGAGAACCACCGCCTCCCTCGGATGAGTCAGCTTTTTTTTTTTTAAAATTTTTTAAAATTTTAAGTGAAGTGCGCCATCTCCTCCAGGGGAGATGTTGGTTTTTCGCTGCCCCCCCCATCGTTCTCGGCACACTACCGGTATCAACAACTGTAGTCCACGCTTTGGTTTTTTTAACCGATGGGTTGGAATTATGGTTCGTCAGAGTGTGTGGCGTTGTGGCAATGCTCGGTCTGCCCCTAAGGTCTGCAGGTATGATACGGGAATTGTATGGTAATGTGATTCCTCCGAAACAGCGACAGCCCACAGCACGGTAAAGAGGGAGAGAGACGTACCCATTTCAGGCGCAGCAGTTGCGGCATCAGCACCGTCGCTTGTCGTACGGTAAGAGCACCCAAAAGCTTCGCGATTCTATGTAGGGAGAAGGATGGATCATGGACTTCTCTCCTGCTTCGAGTTGTGCACTGCGCCATACCGGTACTATAACCCTATACTACGAATATCATGTTCTGGTACGTATGCAAGCCTCCAGCCTCTATGATGGATTTGATTGATGTCTTATTGTTGGGATTCTGGAAGGTGATTGGGGGTGGGTGGGCGAAAGGAATGCCCCGGGTCCCTGATTGATTGATTGATTGATGGATGGCTTATTCCCTCAGTTTCAGCTCGTTTTTGCCCTCGAGAACGGTAAGGGCGCAAACGCTATGCCCTACCCCAGGTGCTGTTTTTACTTCTACGCATGAGCGGCCCGATGACCTCAGCCAGAGGGGGGGAAGTGTACTGTACAGTACAAGTACTCGAGTAAAGTGCGGTAAACTGGCGAAAGCAAGTTATGCCATAGGTGGCTGCCGTGAATTTGGGAGAGCCAGCCAGACGGATGCGATGAGAGAAGGTGCAGCATGAGATGCCCATATGACATACAGTCCTGGGAGGCGTACTGTACCTCCGTACAGTCCTGGGAGGGAGAGAGGGAATTATCGCTATCTCTGCGGTATTCCACCGCGGAGCGAGCCCATTGTATAACGAGAATGCCCATACAAATAATCCCTGTCCTATAAAATTTCTATGGGCGTTCTCGCCTTGCTGTGTTCTCGCTTCGATCTGGGTTACTGTACGGTACTCGAGTACTGGTATGGGTGGATAGGGATCGGGAGGATGAGAAATTAATTATCTGTGGAAATTGGAGTGAAATTACTACTGTATAATCGTGAACACAAACAGCAAGTAAAAAGGAAGAAGGGTCCCCTGGGGCAGGTGTTGCACTGCCCGCCGCCCGTCTCATTGCCCTGCTTACTGCCATAAAATGGTCGCTACACACCCAATTACAGTGCCATGGGTATGATACCCTGCTGCACAACTCCCCTCGCCCACCCCTCTTCTGCTTTTACTTGTCCTACATAATATTCCTTCTTCTTCTTCTTCTTCTTCTTCTTCTTCTTCTTCTTCCCATCTTCTCCCTCTCCCCTCCTACCTACTCTCCCCTCATCGATCATCACAATAACCCTTTACCTTCCATTTCCCTCTTTTCGTCTTCGCATCCCGCATTTCACCCATCTTTCGATTTTCCCTCCTATCAAACAAACCCCGCACTCTTAGCTACCTCACTTTCACATAGCCATGGCACCTAGTCCACCTAACCCCGCTGCTTCCCCGAATGCAACTGGGCCCAGTTTTTCCCCTCCCCCTCTTCCGCACGGATGGTGAGTCTTTTCCCGGGAATTTCCTTCTCTTCAAACATATCCTGCGAAAGTATAGCTAACGATTGGCTCTAGGATCGCCCAGTGGGATCCCTCCACCCAACGTTACTATTATGTTCAGACTTCAACAGCTCATACTACTTGGGACGTCCCTACCTCTTCGGCTCCTTCTACTCCTGCTCCGCAGACCTCAAGCACCTACCCTGCACCACCAACGGATTACACCACTGGAGGTCAGGGCCCAACTCAACCGGCCCATAGCAACCCTTCTCCCCAGCCCGATGGGCAGACATCCACCCGCGGTGGCGGCCTTGGAGGAATTGCAGGTAGTTTGCTGAGCGGTGGAAAACCAGGCCACGGTTCTAGTGGTGGTGGAGGACTTGTAGGTGGTTTGGCACAGGGCTTGCTGAGCGGTGGAAAAACGAGCCATGGATCCGGTGGTGGTGGTGGAGGGCTTGGAGGTTTAGCATCTGGTTTGCTAGGTGGGAAACCCGCCAGCGGTGGACATGGTAGTAGTGGACACGGTAGTAGTGGTGGAGGTGGGCTTCTTGGTCAGGCGGCTGGCATAGCTGGCGGGTTATTAGGAGGAAAAAAACCACATGGAGGCTCTTCCGGGCACAGCACTTCCACCCATGGTGCTGGTGGTCTCGGTGCGTTGGGTGGGCTCGTTGGAGGTGGCGGAGCCCATGGAGCTCAACAGGCCCATGGTCACGGCGGTCACGGGCAACCCGGGCAGGTATGTTATTAGATATGGACGAGAAGATCTAGGATTAATACTGATGTCGCGGTTGATAACCTCAACAGCAGAACCTTGGATACCACGGATCTAGCCCCTCGCCAAATCCCCCCAACCCTCCGTATAACCCAAATCCTCACGGACATTCCCAACAGTTTTATCCTCCTGGCCCACAAGGCCAGCAGTTCTCCGGCACAGTTGGTCAGCAAAACCCGGCTCCTTATGGTGCTCCATCTCCTCAAGGTGCGTATCCAGCTCCGGGCCAGTACCCACCCCCTCCCCAGGGTTATCCACCCCCTCCCCAGGGTTATCCACCCCCCCCGGGACAGTACGGTGCTCCGCCCCCCGGACAGTACAACCCGGGCCCTTACCAAGCTCCCGGTGGACCTGGAGCACCTGGTGGTTATCCTCCTCACAGTGGCCCTGGTGGGTATCAAGCCCCTCCTCCCCCTACCTCTGGGCCCCCGAGTTACGGTGCCCCTGGAGGTTACCAAGGTGGCCCGTTCAACCCATCTGCCCCCCCTGGAGGCCCCTACCAGGGAACGCCCCCACCGTCTCAGTACCAGCCTACAGGGGGTAGTGGGTATCATCCTCCTACCTCAGGGCACTAATCTTGAATGCAAATAATACCCCGAGAGTCGGTGCCGCTTGCATCTCCTTGTGTTGTTTTATAGGCTTTCTCTCGGCCTTTTTTTGATCCCCGGTCTTTTTTTGCCTCTCACCTCTTACCTCTTACCTTTTTCTTTTCTTTTTTTTCGAATGTATTTCCAGGGCTTTTAGGAGGGGAAGATTTACGCATCATAACAAACAAAGTAGCCCAGAATTGGTTTCTTTCCCGTAAACTAGTAATCTCCGCTTATGGGTTACTGTGTAACTGGCGAGTGATGGACCGTGAAAGGTTATGACACCATTATAAAGTATCCAGCACTATAAAAATTTAATTTCAATAGCCTGGGTCTCTTCGGCACGACGCTCGAAACGCCATGCTCCAAACTAGCCGCGACCGCTTCCACCTCCGCTTCGGCCGGGGGGGGCACAGGACGTCTCTGGAACTCTCCGAATCGTCCCCCCATTAGTCAACGTCTCGACACCCCCCCTCCCCGGACCCCTCTTCCGCACACCCTTCCGGCGTCCGTTACTATGCGCACCGTCACCGCCCCCTTCTTCCGCTCTGTAACAGAGTAGGTGACTGATGAACAATTGGTGATCCGATGTCATGACCTAGCTTTAGAGATTAATCAGGGAGGCG